>Ga0209051_1000394_pt1 | contig 60746 bp, 109 predicted proteins | sample AraplaCvi_mMS_r2_2_FD_184286 | JGI IMG/M metagenome (GOLD analysis project Ga0209051, IMG submission 184286) | Arabidopsis root microbial communities from North Carolina, USA - plate scrape MF_Cvi_mMS_r2 (SPAdes) (version 2) | ecosystem: Host-associated > Plants > Roots > Endosphere | place...
AGGGGGGGCATATCGATCTTCGAAAGCCCGCCGCCGTAGGGCCCGCGCGGCCCTCATCCGCAGATTATTTTTCTGATCTGAAAAAAATGGGCTGAGGTCCATCACGTTAAAGCAAAAAGAGGATTTTTGAAGTCCGTGTTGGAAAAAATGAACTGGGCCGCTTACGAGGTCGAGCGGCGGGCGGTTTCAGCCTTGAAACCCTATGCCCGCAATCCGCGCACACATTCGGATGAACAGGTGGCGCAGATCGCCGCCAGCATCCGCGAGTGGGGATGGACGACGCCGATCCTGATTGACGAAAAGGGCGGGGTGATCGCCGGGCATGGCCGCCTGATGGCGGCAAAATCGCTGGGCGTGGCCGAGGTGCCGGTCATCATCGCCAAAGGATGGACCGAGGCGCAAAAGCAAGCCTACGTGATCGCCGACAATCAGCTGGCCATCAATGCCGGGTGGGATGAAGGGCTATTGCGGGTCAATATCGGCGCGCTCGATGATTTGGGCTTCGACAGGTCGTTGCTGGGCTTCGGCGAGGATTATCTTGCCGACCTGTTCGCCGAGCCCGCCGAGCCGGAACCGCCGAAGGCATCGCTTGCCGAGCGTTTCGGCCTGCCGCCTTTCACGGTGCTCAATGCCCGCGAGGGATGGTGGCAGGATCGCAAGAACGCATGGATTGCGCTGGGCATCCAGAGCGAGCTTGGCCGGGGCGAAAACCTTTTGCAGTTTTCCGACACGATCAACGAGCCTGATCCGGCCAAGCGCGCCAAGCGCAAGGCGAACGGCAAGACCGCCGCGCGGACATTCGGGCAGGATTTGATGCGCGGCGAGCACGTCGTCGGCAATGGCAAGGCAAGCAAGGAAACCGCGAGCCTGAAAGGCGGATTGGTGCGCAATATCACCTCCGATGCCTACCGGGCGCGGGATAAGGAAAAGCTGCAATGACGCGCAAGGCCAACGGGGCAAAGGCAATCCAGACGCAAGACTGGGTAAACGACAAGATTTCCGAGGGCGATATCGAAGGCGGCATGTCGGCTGGGCAATCGGGGACATCGATTTTCGACCCGGTGCTGTGTGAACTTGCCTATCGCTGGTTTTGCCCGCCGGGCGGCCTGATCCTCGATCCTTTCTCCGGCGGCTCGGTGCGCGGGATCGTGGCAAGCGTACTCGGTCGACCATATTTCGGGATCGATCTGTCGGCCCGCCAGATCGCCGCCAATATCGATCAGGCGGCGAAGATTTGCCGCGATCCGGCACCGCAATGGACGGTAGGCGATAGCCGCAATATTGATCGCCTGGCGAATGGCCTGGCCGCCGATTTCATTTTTTCGTGCCCGCCCTATGCCGACCTCGAAATCTATTCGGACGATCCGCAAGACCTGTCCACGCTCACCTATCCTGAATTCCGCGAGGCCTACAGCGAGATCATCGCCAAGGCGTGCGCGCTGCTAAAGCCGGATCGCTTCGCCTGTTTCGTGGTCGGCGACGTGCGCGGCAAGGATGGCGCTTATTATGGCTTCGTGCCCGATACCGTCGCGGCCTTCCAGGCGGCGGGGCTGAAATATTACAACGAGGCGATCCTTGTGACCGCCGCCGGATCGTTGCCGATCCGCGCCGCCAAGCAATTCGAGGCGACCCGCAAGCTCGGCAAGACGCATCAGAATGTTCTGGTCTTTTGCAAGGGCGATCCCAAGAAGGCGACGGCGGCCATCGGGCCGGTGGAATTCGGCGACTTCGGGGCCGAGGCGCCGGAGGGCGGCGACGCGCAATTCGGCGAGGCTTTGTGACCGCCGCGCCGATCATTACCGAGCATGACGGAATCCTCGTCGTTCGCGACGATCTATTCCCCGGCGGGACCAAGGCGCGGTTCATTCCGGCGCTTTTCGAGGATGCCGACGAACTGGTCTATGCCAGCCCGCCCGAAGGCGGCGCACAGACGGCGATTGCGACATGCGCGGCAGCATTGGGCAAGCGATGCACGATCCTTGTAGCCAAGCGCCAGCGCCCGCACCCGCGCTCGCTGATGGCCAAGGCGTTGGGCGCCAAGGTGCTGCAAGTATCGCCGGGCTATCTGACGGTTGTCCAAGCCCGCGCCCGCGCCTATGTCGCGGCCAACGCCGCCCATGGCGCGCGATTGCTGCCGTTCGGCCTTGATGTGGAGATAGCCGGGTCATTCATCGCGGAGGCGGCGCTGGCGACGGGTGCCCACCCGGACGAAATCTGGTGCGCTGCGGGATCGGGCGTCCTTGCGAGGGGGTTAAAGGCGGCTTGGCCGGATGCCCGCTTGAACGTGGTTCAGATCGGCAGGGAGGTCAGCGCGGCGCGGGTAGGCGGCACAGTGCACGTCCATCCCCTCGGCTTTTCTGATCGATGCAAGAGCCGCCCGCCATTCCCAAGCGATCCGCATTACGACGCGAAGGCTTGGGAGATATGCAAAACCCGGCGTGGGGCCGGGTCGGTGCTTTTCTGGAATGTGACCGCCGAGGCGGCGGTCTAATCGATATAGATGTCTCGGAAATAAATGGAGGCGGCGATTAAGATGATGATGCCGCCGAAAATGTAGAAAACTTCCATTTCGCTCCCTCTCGCGGATAAGGCGGCGCCTCTCTGGCGCCGCCCTACACACCTATCTCAATCAATGCGGGAAGCAACTTCTAATTGCTTGGTTTTGCTCCACTTTTTGGTCTTTTCTGATAATGGCTGATACGCATCTGATTGGGGCTGAAATCGACCAGAAGCGGGCTTTCATCGGCGACCGCTTGGCGGATCGCATCGGCCTCGATGAATTCGACTCCATCGTCGCCGCCAAAGCTGGCATTCTTCGCCGCCCACCACTCGTCAAAATCCATGGTGGTCGGATCGCACTCGGCGGCATAGACGACGAGCGGCTTTTCGTCATCGGCAAGCACGGCGTTAGACATCAGATAGACGCCTTGATCGCCGACCAGCCATAGGCCGGGGCCGTCGTTGGGTTCGCCATACCGCTCGCGCTGACCTTTCGGCCAGCGCGCTTCGGAAAAAATGAGGAGTTCGCGCAGCTGCGCGGCGGGAAAAGTCAATCGCATTTTGGCTCCTTTGCTGCGAATGCTTCGGCTTCGGCAAGGCTCCTGAAAGCGGTGCCGGTATCGCCCACCATAAAGAGCCGTCCGAATCGTGATCCGACCGGGCGGATTTTATGGCCGTTGATGGTGGAGACAACCGAGGCGGCACAATGCGCCTCGAATTGCCGGTTATATTCCGCCGCGCCCACCCGTTCGATCAGGTGGGCGCGGGCTACGGGATCATCCCAATTCATCGGGATCAGCCTTGCGCCGGGGCGGTGGACTCGGCGCCCTCGGCCTCGGTGGCCTTGGGTGCCGATTTCGCGGCCTTGCGCTGTGCCTCAAGGGCGATCACCGCAAGGTTCCGATATTTGTCCATAGCCTTCGGCGAGGATGAAATCGGATTGATCGGGAAGGCCTTCAAAGCCTTGATGTCGCCCTTTTCGACGAGGGCGGCGATCTCATCAAGCCGCTTGCGAAAGCGGGCATGCGTGGCGGCGGAAAAATCCGGCTTTGCGGGCAAAACCCCGGCCTCGGCGGAGGCCAAAAGTTCGGCGCGCTTGCCATGCTTTTCCGGGGCGGCGGCTTTCGGAGCCTTCGCGGGCTTCGCGGGCTTTTCAGCCTTGGGCGCCTTGCCCTTCGGGCGGGCGGTTTCCGTGGCCGAGGTGGGCGCGTTGCCGAGATCGGCAAGGATCGCCGCCGGGCCCTTGATCGCCTTTTCCGCCTTGGCCTTGGCTTTCGCCTTGGCCTTGGCATTGAAGCCCGCGCCGGAGATGACCGTCTGATTTCCGTCGGCGTCGAAGGCCTTGAGGATCGGCTTGGCCTTTGCCGCCGGGTGATCAGCGACCAGCTTTTCGGCGGCTGCTTCGATTTCCGGGCGGGTCGCTGCCTCGGCGTTGGCATATTCGCCGGTGCCGAGGAAAAGCGATGCGGTAAAGCGGGTGGCGTTCTCGATGATCGCGGCGGCGTAGGCTTCCGGCGACTTCATGTTCGGAGTGGTCATTTCGGTATTCCTTTCCCTCTGGTTTGCCGCGCCAATTTGGCGTGCCTCCACTCCTATATGGACCGCGATCAGAAGCAACTCCTAAGTGGTTGTTTTTGCTCCGAAAGATGAAAGACCATGAAACAGAAACAGAACAAAGCCGGGCGACCGGCGCACGCGCCCGATGCCAAAGACCGGCAGATGGTCGAGGTGCTTGCGGGCTTTGCGGTGCCGACCGCGAAAATCGCGGCGGTCCTGAACATCACTCAGGCGACGCTATTCAAGCACTATCGCCTGGAAATCCAACGGGGCGGCGCGCTCGTCGAAGCCAAGCTCGTCGGAAACCTCTTGCGGCTCGCGGGCGGCAAGGATGGCACGGCCCTGAAAGCGATCACCTTTGCGCTGCAATGCCGCTTCGGCTGGTCGCAATATGTGCCGCGCCCTGATCCTGAGCGCCCGCTCGGCAAGAAAGAGGTGCAACAGATCGCCGCCGAAACCGGCCATGAAAACACCGAGTGGGGCCACTTGCTCCAGTGACAAAATGGGAATTTGCCTGCCCGGATTGGGAGAAACGCCTCCAAGCCGGAACCACGCTGATCCCCGATTTGCCGCTCAATGAAAAAGAGGCCGGGCGCGCGGTCGCCATCTTCGACAAGCTGCGCCTGCCAGACGTCCCCGGCCAACCGACCATGCGCGAGGCGGCTGGGCAATGGCAGCGCGATATGGTGCGGACGATATTCGGCTCGCTGATCGACGGAATCCGCATGGTGCCGGGCGTCTTTTGCATGGTGCCGAAAAAGAACTCGAAAACCACCGGCGGCGCCGCGATCACCTTGACCGGCCTGCTGATGAATATGCGCCCGCGCGCCGAATTTATTTACATCGGCCCGACGCATGAGGTCTCCGATCTGGCCTTTCAGCAGACGGTGGGGATGATCGAGGCCGACGAATATCTGACGCAGCGCTTTCACATCGCGCATCATACCAAGACGATTACCGACCGGCGGAACAAGGCGCGGCTCAAGGTCAAGACCTTCGATATGAAGGTCATCACCGGATCAAAGCCCGCTTTCGTGCTGCTCGATGAATTGCACCTTATGGCGACGATCAACGGCGCCGCGCGGATCATCGGGCAAATCAGGGGCGGCCTTCTGCCCAATCCAGAAGCCGTGCTGATCATGATCACGACGCAAAGCGATGAGCCGCCAGCGGGCGCGTTCAAGGCTGAGCTTCAATATGCGCGCGGCATCCGCGACGGGCGGATCAGCGGCGAGGTGTTGCCGATCCTCTATGAATTCCCCGAAGCGATGCAAAAGGGCGTCGCATGGCGGGAGCCGGATAATTGGCCGATGGTGCTGCCCAATCTTGGCCGCTCGATCTCGCTTGACCGGCTGATTGCCGATTTCGAATCCGCCAAGGCCAAGGGCGAGGAAGAAGAACGCCGCTGGGCAAGCCAGCACTTGAACGTCGAAATCGGGCTGGCGCTGCATACCGACCGCTGGATCGGTGCCGATTACTGGCTTTCCGCCGCTGATCCGACCATTTCGCTCGACTCGCTGATCGACGACTCCGATTGCATCGTCTTCGGCATCGATGGCGGCGGCCTGGACGACCTTTATGGATTGGCCGCCATTGGCCGACACAAGATTACCCGCGATTGGCGGCTGTGGACGCATGCGTGGGCGCATGAGGACGTGCTGTTCCGCCGCAAGGAAATTGCCGACCGCCTGCGCGATTTCGAGGCTGATGGTGATCTGACCATCTGCAAGGACGCGACGCAGGATGTCCGCGACATTGCCAACATCATCGAGCGCGTCCGCGACGCCGATCTCCTGCCGCAAAAGGCGGGCGTCGGCCTCGATCCGGTCGGGATCGCCGCAATGGTCGAGGCCTTGGCCGCGCGCAATATCACCGGCGAGCAGGTCGTGGCCATCGGCCAGGGCTACCGGCTTTCCGGCTCGGTATGGGGAATGGAGCGCAAGCTCAAGGACGGCACGCTTTGGCATTGCGGCTCGCCGCTGATGTCGTGGTGCGTCGGCAACGCCAAGGTCGAATTGCGCGGCAACGCGATAGCGATCACCAAGCAAGCCTCCGGCAAGGCCAAGATTGACCCGCTGATTGCCGCGTTTGACGCAGCGGAACTGATGAGCCGCACGCCGCAGGCGGCGCGGAAGCCCTCCTACCAAATGATGTTCATCGGGGCCTGATCCCCGCGCCTTACAGGACACCCAAGCCATGAATCGTGGATATTCGATCCTGACCGTGAAAGCGGTCGAGGAGGAGCAGCGCATTATCCGGGGTACGGCGACGACGCCGACGCCGGATCGCCTTGGCGATATCGTCGAGCCGCTGGGCGTCAAATTCAAAAACCCGATGCCGCTCCTTTGGCAGCACAGGAGCGACAAGCCGGTTGGCACGGTCAAATTCGACAAGCCGACCAAGGACGGAATTACCTTCGAAGCCCGCCTGCCAAAGATCGACGAGCCGGGCACCTTGAAGGATCGCATCGACGAGGCGTGGCAATCGGTCAAGGCCGGGCTCGTCGCCGCCGTCTCCATCGGCTTTCGCGCGATGGAATGGTCGTTCATCGAGGCGACCGGCGGCATCCGCTACAGCGAAACCGAGGTCATGGAGCTTTCGCTTGTGACCATCCCGGCTCAGGCCGAGGCCAGCATTTCCCTAATCAAGTCGATAGACGCCCCTCTGCTCGCCGCGTCAGGCAAGGAGCCGAAGGCACATGATCGACCTGTTGCTCCCGGCGTCACGGGAAAATCCCAACCCGTAACCACGCGCCTAAAGGACGCTCCGAAAATGAAGACGATTGCCGAACAGATCGCCGCGCTTGAAGCCAAGCGGGCGGCGAATACCTCCCGCATGGAGGAGGTAATGCAAAAGAGCATGGACGAAGGCCGCTCGACCGATGAGGCCGAACAGGAAGAATTCGACACGCTCGAAACCGAAGTCGATGCCATCGACAAGGACTTGAAGCGCCTGCGCATCCTCGAAAAGGCCAAGGCCTCGGCAGCAAAGCCGGTGCCGACCGCCACCATCCGCGAGAATGATGGCACCCAAGCCCGCGCTGGCGTGATCGTCAAGACCCACGACAGGACCGCTCCAGGCATCCAGTTTGCTCGCATCGTCAAGTGCCTCGGCCTTGCGCAGGGCAATCGCCGCGAAGCACTGGAAATGGCGCAGCAGCGCTATCCGAACGACGACGCCGTAATCAACGGCCTCAAGGCGGCGGTCGCGGCAGGCACGGTGGGCCACTCCACTTGGGCCGGGGCGCTGGTCGGCGACGAAACCACGGCGTTTGCGGATTTCGTGGAATTCCTCCGCCCGCAGACGATCCTCGGCAAGTTCGGCACCAACGGCATTCCGTCGCTGCGCAACGTGCCGTTCCGGGCCGCGCTGATCGGCCAGACCTCCGGCGGCAACGCCTACTGGGTCGGCGAAGGCAAGCCCAAGCCGCTGACGAAGTTCGATTTCAGCCGCACCACGCTTGAGCCGTTGAAGGCCGCCAATATCGCGGTCGTCACCGACGAGGTGCTGCGGGATTCGAGCCCGTCTGCCGAAACCATCGTCCGCGACAGTCTGGCTGCGGCCCTGCGCGAACGCCTCGATACCGACTTCATCGATCCGGCCAAGGCCGCCTCGGCTGGGGTATCGCCCGCGTCGATCACCAACGGCGTCTCCGCTATCGCATCCACCGGCAATGATGCCGACGCGATCCGCGAAGATATCCGCCAGCTGTTCGGCGCCTTCATCGCCGCCAACAACGCGCCGACCTCCGGCGTGTGGATCATGTCGGCGACCACCGCGCTTGCGCTTTCGCAGATGCGCAATCCGCTCGGCCAGAAGGAATTCCCCGGCGTGACGATGCTGGGCGGTGATTTCGAAGGCCTGCCGGTGATCGTGTCCGAATACCTCTCGCCGGTTTCGGCGGGCGGCTTCGTGGCCCTGGTCAACGCGCAGGACATCTACCTCGCCGATGACGGTGGCATCCGTATCGACATGAGCCGCGAAGCATCGCTGCAAATGAACGATGCGCCCACCACGCAGGATGCGACGACCGGCACCGGCACGTCGCTGGTTTCCCTGTGGCAGACCAACACGGTCGGCTTCCTTGCCGAGCGCACGATCAACTGGGCAAAGCGCCGCGCGTCGGCGGTGGCCCTGCTGGATGAGGTCAACTGGGGCGTTCCCGGTTCCTGATGCCCAGCCATTTGCCCGGTCGCGATCCTGATGGACGCGACCGGGCTTTTCGTTGATTTAAGGGAACCGCACCGATGAGATACCAAGGCTACCTCAATCGCGCGCTCAAATCCTCCGACCCGCGATATCTCCAAATCTTTACCCGCATGGGCTACGGCGTCGCCGCGCCATCATCCCCGCCATATGTCCCGGCGCCTTTGCCCGATCCGCCGCCGCCGATTGAGGACGACGATGATGATGACGACGAGCCCGGCGGCCCGCCCGATAACCATGGCCAGCAATTGAAGGCCGCCCGCGAGGAATATGAGCGGGTGACCGGCAAGAAGCCGTTCAACGGCTGGGATGTCGCCGAGCTGCACAAGCGGATCGCCGATTATAAAAAAGCGAACAAATAGAAAGCTGCCGCCGTGCGCCTATTGGGGTTTCATGTGCCATTTACCGCCGACCGCCAGAAGGCGATTTCAGCGGTCACCGAAAACCGCTCCGGCTGGTTTCGGGTCTTTGAGAGCTTCGCGGGCGCATGGCAGCGCAATATCACTGTCGACCGCGATCTCGTCCTTACCTATCACGCCGTCTATGCGTGCATGACGCTGATTGCCGCCGATATCGCAAAATTGCGCATCAAGCTCGTAGAGCAGGATGAAAACGGCATCTGGACAGAGGTCAAGAACCCGGCCTTTTCGCCGGTGCTGCGCAAGCCGAACGACTTTCAGAACCGTATTCAGTTTATGGAAAATTGGGTGCTGTCGAAGCTCATTCGGGGCAATACCTATGTCCTGAAAGTGCGCGATAATCGCGGCATCGTCGTAAAGATGTATGTGCTCGATCCGAACCGCGTGACGCCGCTTGTGGCCGATACCGGCGAGGTGTTTTACCAACTGATGACCGACAATATGGCGGCGATCCAGCAGGATATCGTCGTCCCGGCGCGCGAGATCATCCACGACCGGATGAATTGCCTTTACCACCCGCTGGTCGGCACATCGCCGATTTTGGCGGCGGGCGTCGCGGCTACCCAAGGTATCCGCATCCAGAACAATTCGGCCACGTTCTTCGGCAATCAAAGCCAGCCGGGCGGCATCCTGATTGCGCCGGGCGCGATCTCCGATGAAACCGCCGCACGCCTCAAAGCCACATGGGAGGCGGGCTATACCGGCGACAATGCGGGCAAGATCGCGGTTGTCGGCGATGGCCTGGAATACAAGCCTTTGGCGATCACCGCCCATGACAGCCAATTGATCGAACAGCTCCGCTGGACCGCCGAAGTGGTTTGCTCGGTCTTTCATGTGCCGCCCTATAAGATCGGCGTCGGCGCCATGCCGACCTACAACAATATCCAGTCCTTGAACGTCGAATATTATTCGCAGTGCTTGCAAAAGCTGATCGAGGACGCCGAGCTTTGCCTCGACGAGGGGCTTGGCACCGGCGAAGGCCGGGGCACCGAATTCGATACCGAAAATCTGCTGCGCATGGACAGCGTAAGCCAGATGGAAGCGCTGGAAAAGGCGAACGGCAAGATGACGCCGAACGAGCAGCGCAAGAAGCTCGATTTGAAGCCGGTCGCTGGCGGCGACAGCCCCATGATGCAGCAGCAAAACTTTTCGCTCGCCGCCTTGGCAAAGCGCGACGCGAAATCCGATCCGTTCGCCACGGAAAAACCCGAACCGGAGGCGGCGCCGGAGCCAGCCAACGACAATGAAGCCGAGATGGAAGCCCGCGCTGCCCTGATCGAAATTTTGAAGGGATTCCGCTGATGTTCGACGGTAAGGCATTCGGCGCTGAGATCGTCGGCGTCGTCAAAGATTACCTTGAGCGGCAGCTATCGCCGGTGCTTGACCGCATCGAGGCGTTGGAGAAGCAGCTGGCGGAATTGCCGACGCCCAAGGACGGCAAGGATGCCGACCCGCTCGTCGTCGCCTCGATGGTGGCGGGCGAGATCAAGGCCGATCTCGCGAAGATGCGGGAGACGCTCGATGCCATCCAACCCGCGCCGGAATTGCCGGACGTGGCGGGCATGATCGAGCGGGCCGTGGGCGCGATCCCGGCGCCGATCAGCGCCGACGAAATCAAAGGCATGATTGAGGGCGAACTTGCCGCGCTGCCGCCCGCGCCGGAATTGCCCGACGTCTCCGGCATGATCGAGGCGGCGGTCGCCGCGATCCCGGCCCCGATCAGCCCGGAAGAAATAAAGGCGCTCGCCGCCGAGGTGATCGATGCCCAGCCCGCGCCGGAGCCGGTGGCGATCAACTATTCACCATCGCCGGAGCAAATCCGCGAATGGGCGGGAATGGTGGCCGACGTTATCGAATTGCCGGTGCCGAAGGGCATCACGCTTGAAGACGTCACGCCGATGATCGAGGAGCGGATCGCCAAGGGCTTCGCCGAATTGCCGGTGCCAAAGGACGGCAAGGACGGCAAGGATGGCGAACCCGGCAAGGATGGCGTGGGCATGGCTGGCGGCATCATCGACCGCGACGGTCATTTGAATTTCACCATGACGGACGGCACCTTGCGCGACCTCGGCAAGGTCTGCGGCAAGGATGGCGAGCCAGGCAAGCCGGGCGCCGACGGTTTCGGCTTCGAGGATATGTCCGAGGAATTGGCCGACGACGGGCGCACGCTGATCAAACGCTACATCAAGGGCGAGCGGGTCAAGGAATTCCGCCACGCCCTGTCTGTGGTGCTTTATCAAGGCATCTGGAAGGAAGGCACCGAATACCAGACCGGCGATAGCGTCACATTCAACGGCTCGCAGTTCATTGCGCGATGCCCGACGACCGCGAAGCCGGAGACCAGCAAGGATTGGCAGCTTTCCGTCAAGCGTGGCCGCGACGGCAAAGATGGGGTGATGAAGGCCGAAAAGCCGCGCGGCCCGATCAGCGTCGGGGTGCCCGCTAAAAAGGATGGTCAATAATGGTCGCGCTTGTCACGGTTGAGCGCGTCAAGAGCGCGCTGCGGATCGATACCGATCAGGACGACGAATTGCTTGAGGCCTACATTCAAGCCGCCTCGGCGGCGGTGATTGCCTACCTCAAAGCGCAGGCCACCGTCTTGCTCGATCTGGATACCGGCGGCGACATCCCATCCGGCTTTGAGGTGCCGCCATCGATCCAGACGGCGACGATCATCCTCGTCGGCCATTTCTATCGGGAGCCGGATGGCAACACCGACGAGGCATTCGAGCGGGGATACCTGCCCAAGCCGGTCACCGCTTTGCTCTATCCGTTGCGTGATCCCGCCCTCGCATGAAGCGGCCCGACTGGTTTCCTGATTGGCAGGGCGAGACGGTGGTGATCGTCGCCTCCGGGCCATCCGCCAAGGACGCCCCGCTGGAAATGGGGCTGGGCCGCGCGCGGTTCATGGCAATCAATACCTCATGGCAGCTTTGCCCATGGGCCGACATCCTTTTTGCATGCGACGTCGCATGGTGGAACAGCGCCCATGGATGCCCTGAATTCGAAGGCATGAAGATTACCATCGATAAGAACGCCGCCCGCAAATATCAGGACATCCGCCTGGTCGAATGCCGCAAGGCCGACGACCGGCTCGTCCTGAAACCGCACGGCACGGTCGGCTGGGGCGGCAATAGCGGCTTCCATTGCATCAATCTGGCGGTCCAGTTCGGATGCGCGAAAATCCTGCTGGTCGGCTACGACATGACGGTAGATCACGGCTTGCACTGGCATGGCGCGCACCCGGCGAACATGAACAATCCGAAGGCGGGCAATGTCGCGCGGTGGCGCCGGGCGGTCGATGCGGCGGCCAAGGTGATCGAGCCGCTCGGTATCCGGGTGATCAATTGCTCGGAGGTCTCGCGGCTGGAAAATTATCCGAAAATGTCGTTCGAGGAGGCAATCCTCGGATGAGCAAGGTGGTCGCCTGCGTCCTTCGATCCGGCGGCGAATATGGGCCGCAGCATGTCACCCGCTTGCGCGATCAGGTCGCCAGGCATTTGCCAGGCGTGCCATTTCATTGCCTGTCCGATATCGATGTGCCCGGCGTCCATACGATCCCGCTGCGTCACGATTGGCCGGGCTGGTGGGCAAAGATGGAGCTTTTCGACCCGGCGCATTCCGCCGACTGGCTTTATCTCGATCTCGACAGCGCGATTGTCGGCAGCTTGGCGGTTCTGGCCGCCATCAGGGCCCCGGCGATCATGCGCGATATCTACCGCCCCGCCGGGTGGCAAAGCAGCGTCATGTCTATCCCGCAGGCGATCAAGGCGCCGATCTGGAACGCTTTCACGGCGGCGCCCGAAAAGCATATGCGCGAATTCGCGCTGGGCGGCGATCAAGCCTTCATCGAGGCGCACGGCGCCGACGCTGGATGGCGGTTGTGGCAGGAAATCTGCCCCGGTCAATTGTGCTCATACAAGGCCGATGTGCGGCGCCTTGGGATAGTCCCCGCCGGGACAAGCGTGGTGGTATTCCACGGCAAGCCCCGGCCATGGCAGGTAGGGTGGTAAATGGAAATCGAAGATATCCGGCGGATTGAATTCAGGCCGGGCGACCGGCTCGTCTTGCGCGTGGCCGGGCGCATCTCCATGGATGCGTGCGCGCACATCAAAGCCACCATGGAGGGGTTTGCGCCGGGCGTGCCGGTGCTGATCCTTGATGATGGCATGTCGCTGGATGTGCTTTCGGAGGTCGCCGAATGAGCAAGCCGTTCGAACAGCGCGGAAAGGCAATCATCCGGCGCCTGCCGCCGAACGCGCGGGTGGCCGAGGTCGGCGTGCTGGTTGGCGCTTTGTCCGAATATCTGCTGCGGCAGCGAAAGGACATCACGCTTTATATGGTCGATAGCTGGCAAACGGCTGACAAGCAGCCGGATCATTACCGCGCGACCGGCGACGCCCACGCCAACCATTTCGATCCGGCCCGCGTAAAGCGCCATCGCGCCGAGGCCGAGAACCGCGCCCGGCACTTTCCCGGTCGCGCCCGCATCATGGCGATGACGTCAATTGAGGCCGCCGCGCAATTCCCCGACGCCGCGCTCGATCACGTCTTCGTCGATGCCGATCACAGCTATATCGGCGTCAAAAGCGATCTGAAAGCGTGGCTTCCAAAGATCAGGCCGGGCGGCTGGATCGGCGGCCACGATTACAACAACCCGGACCCGGCGTTCAAATTCGAGGTCGCCAGGGCCGTGGATGAATGGGCCGAGGCGACCGGGCGCAAGATTGAGACCGACGCCAATTTTACGTGGTTCGCGAGGGTCTAATGGCAAAGCGCAGCGCCGGGCAGCTTTACGAATATGTCGCCTTCGACGAGCGGCAAGCGGCAAGCGACGGCTATGGCAACAATACCGGCGGGTTCGCCCAAGTGATCGCCTGCCGCGCCGGATTTACCTATCTCCGGGGCTCTGAGGCGGTGATCGCATCCCGGCTTGAAGGCAAGCAGCCAATCGTCGTCCGGGTCCGGGCGACGCCGGAGACGCGGCAGATCGAGCCTGATTGGCGGATGCGGAATTTGCGAAAAGGCACGTGGGCCGACAGTGACGAGACGGAATGGACCGGGCCGATCTATGCGGTGCGATCCACCGCCGAATCGGAGGACCGCGCGTGGATCGACGTCATGGTCGAAGGCGGCGTAGCGGCATAAAGGGAGCAAAACAGGATGGCGTGGGTCAGATTTACGCGCGACTTCGATTGGAAGCCGACGAGGCAAACCACCATTGCTTACAAGAAGGGCAGCACCCTGATCGTCAAGGCGGCTTGCGCCGAGGCGGCGATCAGCAAGGGCGCCGCGATCCGGGTAAAGAAAGCCAGCCGCCACGCCGAGCCGGTCCCCGTCGAGGAGCCCGGCGCCGAATAATGGCCAAACTCTTTGGCCTTGCCCGGCTTGATCGAAAGCTCAAGCGCCTGCCCGAACTGGCAAAAGCCGAAATCAAAGCGGCCATGGAAACCGCCGCCGAGGAAATAACCGCCACCATGAGGCGATTGGTCCCGATCAGCCCCGGCGGCGGCGATTTGCATGACAGCATCGGCTGGACATGGGGCAAGGCGCCGAAGGGCGCGGGCCTGGTCGCCTCCGTCAAGTCGCGCCTCGCCGGTGATTTGACCATCACGATCTACGCGGGCAACGCGAAGGCATTTTATGCCCGATGGCAGGAATTCGGCACGGTCAATCAACCGGCGCAGCCGTTCTTTTTCGTCGCCTATCGCGCCAACCGGAAATCAGCCAAGCGCCGCATTAACGGCGCGATCCGCAAGGCCGCTAAGAAGGTCGCCGCCTCATGACATCGCCCACCCTCGAATTGCAGGGGCGCATCATCCAGCGCCTCAAGGCCGATACCGCGACCGCCGCAATTGTTGGCGCCCGCGTCTATGACAGCGTGCCGCAAGCGGCGGCCTTTCCCTATGCCGCGCTCGGCCCCAGCGACGAGACCAGCGACGACGCCGATTGCATTACCGGGTTCGACATTGCCTTTCAGATTGACTGCTATTCGCGCGCGGTCGGCTTCCCGCAGGTTCGGCAATTGGCCGACGCCGTGCGCGAGGCGATCCACGGCTATGAATTCGATCTGACCACCAATGCGCTTGTCTATTTCGAGCACCGACAGACGCGGTTTTTCCGCGATCCTGATGGGCTGACATCGCATGCCGCCATGACATTCGCCGCGTTCGTCGAGGCGCCGTAACCGCCCAACCCCGCATCAACCGAAATCCACCGATCCCCGCCAGCCGATGACGGGGTGCTTCCCGCTGTTGCCACGAAAGGAAAAATCAAATGGCACCTCCAACCACTGCCCGCTTCGGCAAATTCCGGGTTCTCCTCGGCGACGGCGATAGCCCGGAAGTATTTGCCGCGCCTTGCGGCTTCACCTCGAAGTCGCTTGTCCTCTCCAAGAACCTGACCGACGTCAATCTGCCTGATTGCGACGATCCCGACGCCCGGCTTGGGTGGGCCGCGATGTCGAAAGCCTCACCGCCTCGATCACCGGCGAGGGCGTCATGGCGGCGGAATCCGCCCCGGACTGGATGGCGGCCTATGAAAGCGTCGACTCGATCAGCGTGAAGGTCGAGATCGAGTTCCCGCTGGTGACCTACGTCTATACCGGCAAAATGCACATCGCCACGATGACGCTGGGCGCCGAGCAAGGTGGCCGCGTGACCAACAACGTCGAAATGCAAAGCGATGGCGAACTCGTGCGGAGCCAAGAAACCACATGAGCCGCGACGCCTCGATCACCCTCGCTTGGGCAGACGGAGATTACCATTTCCGTCTGGCTTGGGGCGAACTCAAGCTGTTGCAAGAGGCGACGAATGCCGGGCCGCCCATCGTCCTCAAACGGCTGGAAAACGACCTGTGGCTCATCGAGGATATTTCCTCGGTGATCCGCTGTGGCCTGATCGGCGGCGGCATGACGCCGGTGCAGGCTTTGAAGCTGACGCGGGCGTATGTCGAAAGCCGCCCGCCCGCCGAGAATGTCCCCTATGCAATCGCCATCCTCCAATGCGGCCTGTTCGGGGCGCCCGATGAGGACGAAACAAAAAAAGACGAGGGTCGGATGACGGCGACCGACTCGATGATCTCCCAAACGGAAAATTCCGGTTTGGAGCCGTCTATGGCACGGGCGCAGTGATGGGGTTCACGCCCTCCGAAATCGATAAAATGAGCGTTTGGCAATTTATCCAAGCCTGCGACGGCTTTGCCAAGGCGCACGACCCTAACGCCGACAAGGAACTATCGTCCGCCGAAGCCGACGACCTTTGGGCGTGGATGCAAACCAAACACTGAGGATTTCCCCACGTGGCAACCGACCTTGAGCGCCTCGTCGTGCAGCTTAGCGCCGACGTGAAATCCTATGAGCGCGGGCTACAGCGTGCGCGCGGCGTGACGAACCGCGAAATGGGCGCAATCGAAAAGCGCGCCAAGAGCATGAACCGCAACATCAGCGATATCGGCAAGGGCTTCGGGCGCGGCTTGGTCGCGCCTCTTGCCGGTGTCGCTGCCGCCTTGAGCGTGGCCGAGGTGATCAAATACGCCGACGCCTGGAAGCGCGCCGGAAACGCCCTCAAGGTATCCGGCGTCCCGGCGGGCCAACTTGCGGGCACGCTTGACCGGCTATTCGACATCGCGCAAGGCGCGGGCGCCGATCTCGGTTCTACCGTCACCCTCTTTTCCCGCCTTTCCCAATCCGCCAACGAGCTGGGCGCCAATCAGGAACAGCTTTTCCAGTTCACCAAAGGCGTCGGCGACGCCTTGAAGGTAGCGGGGACCGACGCCGCGTCGGCCAGCGGCGCCTTGCTGCAATTGAGCCAGGCGCTCGGCGGCAGCATCGTCCGGGCGGAAGAATTCAATTCGATCAACGAGGGCGCCCGGCCCATCCTGCAAGCCGTCGCCGATGGCCTCGACGAGGCGGGCGGGTCGGTCGCAAAATTGCGCGAGATCGTGCTTGAGGGCGGCCTGACCTCGAAAGCCTTTTTCGAGGCGTTCCTGAAAGGATCGAAGGGGCTGGCAAAGCAGGCCGAACAGGCATCGACGACGTTCGGGCAGGCTTTCCAAAAGATCGAAAACGCCTTCACGAAATACATCGGCTCGACCGACGAAAGCCTCGGCGCATCGGCGCGGCTGATCGCCGGGCTTGAAGCGCTCGCCGATAATTTCGACGCGACCGCCGACGTCGCCATCGCTTTCGCCAGCATCCTTGCGGCGGGCCTGCTTGGCCGCGCGATTGGCGGGATGATTGCGCGGATCGGGCTGGGGATCGGCGCCCTCAATAATCTCGTCAAGGCATTCCGTGGCGTGCAGGTCGCGGCGGGTGCCAGCAGCGGCGCACTCGCAAGCCTTGGCGCTGCCGCCGGGCCGCTTGGCGCCATCGCGGGCCTTGGCGCCCTCGCGGTGACAACGGCCCTGATCGGCTTCCAGCAGGAGGCGGACGAGGCCGCCGCCAAAGCCGAAAAGATCAACGCCGAGCTGGAAAAGATGGGGCTCCTTGCCCCGAAGGCGGCGGATGGTGTCGACGAGGCCGCCAAGTCCGTGGAGGAACTTTCCAAGGGTGCCAAGGCGCGCCAACTGAAAGATTTCAACGATGAGTTGGAACGCCTGCGCGGCGGTGGCACCGGCGGGAGCCTCGGCGACGAATTGGGCTCCATCGCCGAAAAGGCGCGGGCCGGGATGCGCGGCCTTGTCGGAATGTTTTCCACGTCGGACATCGATAGGGCGGCGCGCGAGTCCATCGCCGGTCTCGCCGATGGTTTCCGCGACGGCAATGTGGCGGCAGAGGCGGCGCTTGCCACGCTGCAAGAAATGGAAGCAACGGAAATCAGCACGCCGGTCCTTGAACTGAATAAGCAGCTACAGGAGACCATTAAGCGCTACCGCGCCGTGCAAACCGCCGCCGCCGGGCTGGGCGACACCAAAGAACTGGACCGCTACGCCGCCGCCGTGAAAAAGGCGCGCGACGAGGTGGTGGCGCTGTTCGATCACGCCCTCCGCTCCATCGACCGAAACACCATCTCGCCCGCAGCATTGAAGGAGCTTGAAGACCTGCGCGATGGTCTGGCCGAGGGCACGACCGGCGCCGACGAGGCCAAGGCCGCGCTGCAAAGGCTGGCGCGCGAAAACTATGGGTTCCAGGCCATCGCCGACGCATTCCAGCCGGTGCTCGATGTGTTCGGCCTTGCCATCAAAGCGCTGGATGAATTCAAGACGAAGGCGGCAGGATTTACCATGCCGGGCACGAACGGCCCGCCCGGCTTTATGCGCGAGGGCGCGCAGGAGGAAATCCGCAGGCGCGACGTATCCACCTATCTGCAAGAGCGCGAAGCACTGGAATTGCGCACGGCCCACGAAAAGGAACTCGCCGAGCTAACTGAAAAGATCATGAAAGACGCCAAGGAGGCGGGCAAGGCGATCACCGAGGCCGAGGCGGCGGCATCGGCGCGCAAGCGTTTGGAAAATCGCGAGACGGCGGAAGCGCGGCAAGGCTCGGTATCGAGCGCCGCGTCGATGATCAAGCAATATGAAGGGTTCCGCTCGACGCCCTATTGGGACAAGAACGCTTATCGGGTCGGCTTTGGCTCGGATACCGTCACGCTGTCGGACAATTCGGTTCAAAAGGTGACGAAGGGCATCTCGATTTCGGTGGCCGATGCGAACCGCGACCTCAATCGCCGCATTGAGGAATTTCAGAACGGCATCAAGGGCGACATCGGCGCCGAACGCTTCGCGGGCTTCAACGAGGATCAGCAAGGCGTCCTGACCAGCATCGCCTACAATTACGGCTCGCTGCCTGATCGCATCATAAAGGCAATCAAGGAAGGCACGACCGAGGATATTTACAACGCCATTCGCGGCCTTGGCAGCGACAACGGCGGGATCAATCGCAAGCGCCGCAACAAAGAGGCCGAAGAATTCCTGTCCGGGGCGCCGGAAGGAATCCGCGAGGACATCACCCTTCGCCGCGAGCAAAACCAGCTGATCAAGGATAAGGTCGCCGCCCTCGCCGAGGAAACGGCGGGCATCGCCGCTGATACATCGATGATGAGCGCCTCCAATGCGGAGCGCGAACGCGAGCGGGTCATTCGCGAAACCCTCAATGAACTGCAAAAGGAAGGCATCACGATCACCGACGAGGTGCGCGCTGCTGTCGAGGCCGAGGCCGCCGCCCGCTACGGCGCCGTGGCCGCCTATGATGCCGCCGAAAAGGCCGCCGACCGGCTCAAGCAAAGCCAAGAGGATTTGGCCGCCGTCCAGCAGGATATTTCCGGTGCATTCCAAGGCGCAATGAAGGGGTTCATCTCCGATCTCGTCCACGGAAAGACGGCGACCGAAGCGCTCTATAATGCCGTATCCCAGCTTGCCGACCGCTTGCTCGACATCGCCCTTGATCAGATTTTCAAATCGCTGTTTTCGCCAAGCACCGGCGCGACCGGCGGCGGCGGCTTCTTCGGCGCGCTGTTCGGCGGCCTTTTCGATAAGGGCGGCTATACCGGCGCGGGCGGCAAGTACGAGCCCAAGGGCGTCGTCCATGGCGGCGAATATGTATTCTCCAAGGCGGCCACGAACCGCATCGGCGTCGGCAATCTTGATGCGATGCACAGGGCGGCGAAACGCGGCGGCTTTGCCGAGGGCGGCTATACCCTGCCGCGAATTCGCGGCGCCGGGGCACAGGTACAAGCTCAGGCCGCCCCGCCGAACGTGGACGCCAGGACGACGGTCATCAATCGCTTTGACGCCGCGTCGTTCCTTTCCGAAGCGATGGCCCAGCCAGCGGGCGCAAAGACGATCCTCAACGTGATCAAATCACAGCCCGCCGCGTTCCGGGCGGCGATGCAGGGGTAAGCCGCCTTGGCAACCGTCTGGCCCTATCTCCCGAACATCCGCCGCGAGGCCTATGTGATCGCGCGCGAATATCGAACCGACATCATCGTGTCGCGATCCGGCAAGGAGCAACGCCGCGCCCTGCGCCAGACGCCGCGCAAGCGGGTCGAATATCTGTCCGGCGTCGCGGGCGATTGCCTGCGCGCCTTTGATCGCTCGATGGTCACGGCGCAGCGCGAACAGCTCGCTATTCCTGATCGCGTGCGCTTTGTCAGGCTCGCCACCGGCCTTGGCGGTTCCGCCGACTCCGTGGTGATCAGCCCTGTCCCGTCGTGGATCGTCGCCGATGCCGCCTTGCTGCTGGTATCGGGATCGCGCGTCGCGGCGCGCACCGTCGAAAGCGTGGTCGGCACTACCGTCACGTTTGTCGAAAGCGAGGCCGCATCATGGCCCGCAGGCACCCGCCTTCATCCCTCCCTGCATGGATATCTTGAAGCATCGATCACGGCGCCGGTGATCTCGCCGCGCGGCGTCGTGGATATTTCCGTGGCGTTCGAGGTCGATCCCGGCAGCGAGCCGCCGGAAGATATCGGCTCGGCGGCGGTCACATTCGCATCGCGCGAGGTGTTTTTGACCCGCCCGAACCGCTGGCGGCAGATCACCCTGAATAGGGTCCAAGACGGCGCCGCCGCCACTGATTATGGCTTTGGGCGGGTGCAAAGGTTCTTCCCCATCGAATTCGCCACCCGCATGTGGGAGGCCGACTATACCGGCTGCGATTTCGACCACGCCGATGCCATCCGGCAATTGTTCGACCGCATGCAAGGGCGGCGCGGCGAGTTCTATATGCCGACATGGCAAAGGGATTTTGTCCCGCTTGCCGGGCTGACATCCGCCGGGACGACACTGATCGTCGAAGGCACGGCGGCGCAGGCCTATAGCGGAGACACCGTGTTCAAGGCCATTGCCGTCCGCAAGAAAGACGGCACGTGGCTATTGCGCACCGTCACCAGCATTGGCCCCTCCGGCGGCACAAATAGCGCCCTGACAGTCAATGCGGCATGGGGCGAGACCGTCGCGCTGGCCAATATCGACATGGTTTGCTGGCTCCCGGTCTGGCGCTTCTCATCCGACATCCTGACCATGAGCTGGCCGCGCGAGGATGTCGCCGAAATCAAACTCCCTATTCAGATGATTGAAAACCTCACGGCGGAAACATGACCTTTCAAGCCCTCGAAACCAGCCGCCAATTGGGCGAGCCGGTCACGCTCTATCGCTTCCGGTATTCCGAGACCGCGAATTTCGCTTACACCGACGCCGAGCAGGCGATCACCCACGGCGGGATCACCTATGAGCCCATTCCGATCATGCGCGACGCGGTGACGGCATCGGGCACGCTGGACAAATCGGCGCTCGCCATCCGCATGCCGCGCGATGTGGAGCTTTCCGAGCTTTTCCGGGTCTATCCACCGGCGCAAGTCGTCGCCCTGATCATCCGCCAAGGCCACTTGTCCGATACCCCGACGCCGGAATTCCTCGTCGTATGGTCCGGGCGCGTGCTTTCGGTCGGGCGCGAGGGCGAGGAATGTGTGGTGTCTTGCGAGCCGGTATCATCGTCGCTGCGGCGGCCAGGCTTGCGCAGGCACTACCAATTCGGCTGCCCGCATCAGCTCTACGGTTCGCATTGCAAGGCGAACAAGGCGACGCACTCGGTCACGGCCACGGTCGCCAGTATCACCGGGACGCTCGTCGTCATGGAGCCCGGATGGAATGGCGCGTTCGATACCGCCAATTTCCGCGAGGGCATGATCGAATGGACCAATGACGCGGGCGGGACAGAGCGCCGGAAAATCCTCCGGGTAGCGACCAACAATCTGCGCGTCGGCGGCCTGCTGCGCGATCTGACGGCGGGCGAAACCGTGACCGCCAGCCTCGGCTGCAATCATCAAATGACCGACTGCCAAGACCTTTTCAACAATATCCAGAATTTCGGCGGGTGCCCTTGGATACCAACGGACAACCCTATCGGCGTTCGCAACAATTACTATTGAGGACCGGCGCCGATGGCATGGTTTATCCCACTCCTGCTGGCAATCATCTTCAATGTGATTGCCTATCTGCTGGCGCCCAAGCCGAAAAAGCAAAAGCCGCCAGAGGCCAAAGACCTCGATAATCCGTCCGCTGATGCCGGGCGCCCAATCCCGGTCATTTTCGGCACTGTGACAATCAAGGGGCTGAACGTCCTTTGGTTCGGCGACAAGTCGAAAGAGACGAAAAAGGTCTCGGCGTGAGCCTCATCACCATTACCGACATCCGCGCTGCGGGCCACTGCGTAAGCGGCACCCGCAAATGGTTTGAGCGGCATGGGATCGATTTTCGCGCCTTCCTGAAAGACGGCATTTCCGAAGAAGAATTGCTGGCGACCGGCGACGCCTTGGCGGCCCAAGTCATCAAGCATAAGCGTGAAAGGGATCGCGCCCGTGGGCGGTAAGAACGACAAGCCGAAACAGGAGGTGACCCTCTATTATATGTCCGAGCATTTCGGCATTTGCCACGGCCCGCTGGACTATATTTCGAAGATCATCATCAACGAAAAGACCGCGTGGGAGGGCGAGCGCTCGATCCAGAGCAACATCAGCATCAATAAGCCGGAGCTTTTCGGCGGCGTGAAAAAGGAGGGCGGCGCGGTGGGCGTCGTCCACTATTTGCCCGGCGGCGCGACGCAGACGATCCCCGAAGAAATCGCCGCCAAGCATGGCAGGACGACGGCAACGATGCCCGCCTATCGCGGTATATCCACCGCCTTTTTCCATGATGGCCAAGGCCAAGAGGGCTTTTACTGGTCGGCGAATTCGCCCTATTTGCCGGGCGTCTGGATCAAAGCGTCGCGCGCATCGACGCGGCTGGGCGAAGACTACGCCCGCATCTATCGCGACGGCTCGACTCGCGAAAAGCGAACGGTCGCGAACTTCACCGCCGAAAGCGACGTTAACGCATGGCGGCTGTACGACGTTTACGGGTCAACGCTGGCGCATTATTCCGCCGATCTCGAACAATTGATTATTGAGGATTTGCGCGCCGGGACGGTCCACGCGGCCATCACTCTTTCTGATCCGCCAATGTGGGTCTACATCTCGCCGTCGCAAAGCGAGGTTCTGGTGCTGGGCCCTACGGGCGTTCTTGATAGCTACACGCTGACCGGGGCGGCAAAGGCAAGCGTGTCGCTCGGCATTGACCCGACGCAACCGGGCGACAGCCTCGGACAATTGGACGGCCCGCCTACCGAGATCGTCGTCGGCGGCACGACCTATATGTTTTTCATGGTCTACACCGCCGTCGTCTGCTGCAAGAACAGCGGCGGCGGATGGTCGTTCGAATGGATCGACAGCGGCGGCCCTCAATATGGCGGCGTTGTGGCCGCATCCCCTACGCATCTCGTCGTCCGAAATCCGTTCGGCCATTGCACCTACGTCGCCTGGACGCCGGGCATCGCGCCGGTCGGTGGCCTTGGCGCCTACTACACGATTGATTTTGAGACATTGCTTGGATGGAACGTCGGTTTCACGCACGCGATCAATAGCGTGACCTATGTCCCGGCGACCGATAGATGGTTTTTCACCGTCGCCACCGGCCCGCTTGCGACGCTCAATTCGGATTGTACCGCCGTCGTGGCCAGCGGCACCACGGACGCGGCATTTGGCACGTCCGAGCGACAGCCGGTCAAATCGCGGCGCATCCTTATGGAAGGGGATAGCGTCGCCGCGTTCATCAATGACCGCGCGGTCTATTTGTTCGATATCGCGACCTGTGAGCAAATCCAGAAAATCCCTCTGTCGGAGTGGGACTTGGGCGACACGATAGTTGAGGACGACGCCGGATATTCCCCGGAGGAAAGGGCCTTCTTCCTCGTCACCGGCAATTTCAATGACGGCTACGTCGTCATGCTGCCGAATGGCGATTTTGACAGCAATCCGGCACATATCATTTACGACGCCCTGACCAATACCGACTGGGGCATGGCCTCGCCATCCACCGCCATCGATGTCGCCAGTTTCGAGGCCGCCGCCGCCGTCCTTTATGACGAGGCTTTCGGCCTGTCATTCATTTGGACGAAGCAATCGACCATCGAGAGCTTTATTTCCGAAGTGCTCGATCACATCGAGGCGGTGCTGTTCGTCAATCCGATGAATGGCCTGCTGACCCTCAAGTTGATCCGCGATGATTATGAGGTCGATGACTTGCCGGTCTTTACCCCGGACAATTCCGTCGTCACCAAATTCGGGCGCAAGCTGTGGGGCGAGACGATCAACGAAATTGTGGTGACGTGGACCAATCCAAAGAACGAGGAAGAACAGACCGTCATCGCGCAGGACAACGCCAATATCGAAGCGCAAGGCGGCATTGTATCGGATGGCCGGAATTACTACGGCGTGCGGGTCCGGGGCTTGGCCATGAAGCTCGCCCAGCGCGATCTGCGCGCTGCGTCCACGCCGCTTGCATCCGGGGATATGGAGGTCAATCGCGACGCCTGGAATTTGCTGCCCGGCGACGTGATCGTGCTGAATTCGCCGGAGGATGGCATCGACAGTATCGTCATGCGCGTGGGCCCGGTCGATTATGGCAAGCCCGGTGATCCCACGGTCAAGGTTCAACTGGTCGAGGATATCTTTTCGCTGCCGCTGGCCGACTACGATATTCCGCCGGATACCGAGTGGCAGCCGGTATCCGAGGAGCCGTCGCCCGCCGACGATACGCTGGCTTTCACCTTGCCCTATTATTTGGTGGCCAACGAGGTCGATCCGACCGTCCTTGCGCTGGGCGTCGAATATCCCGAAGTCTTTGCCGGGGTGCTCGCCGCCGAAAGCGGGCAGGATACGGCGGAATTCGAACTTTACGATTCGGCGGCTGATGATCTCGGCACAAAGACCATTGTCAGCCGCGCCGAACTTGCCGCCGGGATCGATGCCGAGGTGGAAACCGATCTGCCGACATTCCCCGACCGGACGCAGGGCAACGCGCCGACGGTTGGCGGCTTTATCCTGATCGAGGGCACCGACGAGACCGACGTCGAGCTTTGCGAAATCACCGCCTCGGATGATACCGGCTATACGGTCAAGCGCGGCGCGCTCGATACCATCCCGCGCGCTTGGCCATCGGGGACGCCGGTGTGGTTCATCGACGGCAATCTCGAAAACACCGACGATACGGTCAGATCGGAAGCCGAGGTTGTCGGCTATAAGGTGCTGACGCGCACGTCGCTCGGCTTGCTGGAATTTGCCGCCGCGCCGACGATCTCCCTGACGCTGACGGCCCGTCCATATTTGCCGCTGCGGCCCGCCGACGTGAAAGTCAACGGCGACGATGGCTTTGCCGGGATTGTCGACTGCGACGGGGTGGACCCGATCCCGGTCACATGGGCCAACCGCAACCGGCTCACCGAGGACTCGGTCATTCTCGCCTGGGACGCGGCAGACGTGACGCCGGAGGATGGTCAGACCACCCGGATCGAAGTGCTCGATTTGGCCGAAACCGTCCTGACCACCCACGATGATCTGACAGGCACCAGCTTTGATGTGCCCGCCGCGTCGTTCCTTGGCGAGACGGCTGGATACATTCGGGTCAGCTCAAAGCGCGACGGGCTGATTTCCCTGCAAGCGCATCAAATTGAGGTCGTGCTTTCGACCGGCTACGGCTACGGCTACGGCCTGAATTATGGAGGGGCATAATGCCTTCAAGGACACTTCCCGGCCTTGGCCTTACCGGCTTTTGGGATTTGGGGTTCGATGGTTGGAAAGACCCGATGGACGTCAATTTGCGGCTCCTGTCCGCGCTCGTCCAGCCGCGCGCGATCAGCCGCACCACGGCTTTGCCGGGTTCGCCTACCGATGGCGATATTTATATTGTCCCGGATGGCGCGGGCAGCAATCCCAACGAGATCGCGATCCGCGACAATGGCGCTTGGGTCTATGTCGTCCCCGCCGAGGGCTTTACCGCCTATGTCGAGGACGATGCCGAAAACGTCCAGTTCGACGGCACGGATTGGGTGGGGCTTGCCGCCGGGATCGCCGATGCGCCCAGCGACGGCACGATCTACGGTCGGAAAGACGGCGCGTGGGAAGCGGTCCCCGATGGCGTGACAAAGATAGAACTTTCGTTCTTTGCGGGCGGCACGTTCGACGCGACGGAATTGCTGTTCCGGCATGTGGCCACGCAAGCGTTCACCTTCCCGGCGGGGCTCACGGACTCGCGCGGATCGTCGGCGCTGGCGGCGACCGGCAGCGCCGCCCTATCGATCAAAAAGAATGGTTCCGAGGTCGGCACGGCCACATGGTCGGCGGCGGGCACCACGGCGACGATGGCGATGGCCTCGCCGACGAGCTTTGCCGCTGGCGACGTTCTGTCCGTCACCGGCCCCGCCACGCCGGACGCCACGCTCGGCGACGTCTCTGTTTCACTGATTGGGGAACTGGCATGAGCATCCTTTTCGCGACATCATCCATCGCCGATTTCGACACAATCGTTGGCTGCGTCGCACAGACGTCGTCGACCTATTTCGATAACACGTATGCCACGGAAGCCATTGAGGTCAACGAGTCGGGCTCATCCAACCTCGCGGTAAAGACGCTGCCGTCGGCGGATACTGATCTCTGGCTAGCGGCCCGCTATTTTTGGTCCTCAGCCCTTGCCTCATTGAATGGTTCGTGGATCGCCTTTTACGATACCGCCTTCGGCGCGACAGCAATCGCGCGGATTCGCTCCACATTCTCCAGCCCGAACTACATTCACAACTTGGAAATCTACAACGGCGCGACCTATGACACCGTGCTGACGTTTAACAATTTAATCGTCGCTGAAAATACCCGACGCCACCTCGCGGTGCATTTGAAGCTCCACGACACCACCGGCAAATTCGAGGTCTATTTCGACAAGGCGCTGATAGCGTCCTTTACCGGCGATACGATCCGGGCGGGATATACGCAGGTCAACAAATTCCATCTCGGCAATCCGGCTGGATCAGTCGGCGGTAGCGAGATGGAATGGAGCGAGGTCATCGTTGCGGGCGGTGGCGAGGTTCCCATCGATTATCGCCTCAAGACCCACACGCCGAACGCCAACGGTGCCAACACCGCATGGACCGGCGACTATACGGCAATCGACGAGACCGGCATCAATGACGCCGACCTGATCACCACCGCCGTCGCCAACGACAAGGAAACATACGGCTGCACCGACCTTGTATCCGGCACAACGGATCGCGCGTGCCGGGCTGTGGTGGTCGCCAGCAGGTGCAAGCTCGGAGCGACCGGGCCGCAAAATCTCAAAAACGCGGTACGGGTCGGCGGCACCGACTACCTGTCCAGCAACGTGGCCGGGCTGACCTCCGCGCAATTCGTGCCGACGCAGACGATATGGGAAACGAGCCCCGCAACGAGCGCCAAATGGACAGCAGCGGAAATCAACGCCATGGAAATCGGCGTTCAAGCCATCGCCTAAGAGGGAGTGAATCGTGACGATCTATTTTGCAGGTTCCGCGCCGTGCGATTTCAAAAGCATGGGTTTGGCCTTCTCGACGATAGCCGCCGAAATCGATACCAACTTCGTCCAGGCCGGAGTATCGGTCGACTCTGCGAGTGAAGCGTTCGCTGATCTGAGCACGAGCGGCGTGACCGATGCGTGGTTTCATATCAGGACGTTCATCAACGCGCTCAATACAGAAAAGTCATTCATCAGAGTGATGACGCTCGCGCAAAGGATGACATCGACAGCCCTAGTGCGGATTCGTTGTTCGACAGCCGCCAGCGGCTCGTCCAGCTTGTCCGGCACGGCGGCGCTGCAACTTGAATTTCTCGACGCCACCGGGGCGGCCTATACGGCGGTGGATTCCCCGTTCAACGTGGTGATCGATGTGGTCCACACATTCGATCTGCATGTGAAACTCCACGGATCGACCGGCGTGATCGAGCTTTATATGGACGGCGTGCTCGTCGCGGATTTCAGCGGCAATACCGCGCCCAGCGCGGCGGCGGCTGATGGGATGTCCATTCTCGCATTGAGGCAAAGTTTTTCTCTCGGCACTGGAAGCCAAACCTACACTATCGGCTATTCCGAGGTGATCGTCGCCAACGAAAATACCTTGGATTGGCGGCTGGCCGAATTGATCCCCACCGGCGCGGGCGCAAACAGCGGATGGGCTGGGGCTTATACCGATGTCGACGACGTGACCCTGCCGAGCACCGGCGATCTCGACATGATCACCGCCGCCGCCAACGATCTGAAATCGACCTATGTCATGGGCGACATCAGCGGATCAATCAGCGGAATGGCCATCGTCGCCGTGGGAGTCGTCGCCCGCGCGCGCAAAGGCACGACCGGGCCGCAGCATATGCGCGGCGTGGTGCGGATTTCCGGCACCGACTATGAAACATCCGACGTCAGCCCGGACATCGCGCTCGCGCCGACGCGGATGATATGGGACACCAATCCGGCCACGTCCGGGGCCTGGTCAATCAGCGCCGTCAACGGTGCCGAGTTTGGCATGAAAGCGACGGCGTAACATGGTCGATGTCTCCAAGGTCTACGGCTACACCGTCTATGGCCCGCCGCAAGACGAAATCGCCATCGACAGGGTTCGGGGCTATTCCGTCTCAGGCCAACCGGACGACGCCGAAACAATAACGCAGATGCGCGCCTTTGCCGTGATGAGCCCCGGCAGCGACCGGCTCGCCGCGTCACAAATGCGGGTCTTTGTCGTCCTGAAACCGGCGGTCAGCGAAAACAAGCGGCGCGTCCAGAACGTCAACTTTTTCTAATCCAGATCAGGAGCGCCAGTCATGGTGGCCAGCAGCTTTAAGGCGGCACTCGCTCGCGTGCTCGTCCATGAGGGCGGGTATGTCAATCACCCGCGCGATCCCGGCGGCGCGACCAATCAGGGGATTACGCAACGAACCTATGACGCCTATCGGCGCGGCAAGAAACTGCGCACCCGGAATGTCCGCTCATTGGTGCCGCCGGAGCGCGACGATATCTACCGCCACCAATATTGGGACGCGATCCGGGGCGACAAGCTGCCGGAGGGGCTTGATTACGTGTTGTTCGACGGCTGCGTCCATTCCGGCCCGAAGCAATCGATCAAGTGGTTACAGCGCGCGCTCGGCGCGGCCTATCGCGGCGAGATTGACGGGGTGATCGGCCTTGGCACCTTGGCCGCCATCGATGAGACCGAAAATCTTGACGCGCTGATCGACCGGATTTGCGACCGGCGCATGATCTATCTCCGCGCGCTGGATACTTGGCGGGATTTTGGGCGCGGCTGGACCGCGCGCGTCGCTGGCGTCCGGTCGGTCGGCCAGGCGATGGCCGATAACAAGAAGGATGCCGAGGAGGTCGTCGTTTTTGCGGCGGCGGGTTCCGGGGAAAAGGCGCTTATCGAGGATGCGCGCAAATCGCCGTCCAAGGCACCCGCCGACGCGGCCACCGGCGGCGGCATCGGCGCGGGCGGTATCTCGGCGACGCTACAGGGCTTGCAGGATCAGCTCACGCCCTACAGTTCGGCGGGCGCGTGGATCGGCAATCTCGTCGTCGGGCTCGCGGTGCTAGGCGCGGCGCTCGCAATCGGCGGCATCGGCTACCGCTGGTATGCTAATCGCCAGCAAAAGCGAATCGCCGACGCGCTCGATGTGGCGGCGGCGCCGGTATGATCGCCTTCCTTACCGGGCCGCTCGGCAAGGCGCTGGCGGTGGCGCTGATCGCCGTCGCGCTATTCGGCGGCGGCTATTGGAAGGGCCGGGCGGATAGCCGGGCCGATCAACTCAAGGACACCATAGCCGCGATTGAAAAGCGGGAGAAAATCGATGATCGGGTCAAAGGCTTGGATGGCGTTGCTCTTTGCAACGAGCTTCTTGGCGGCGGGGTGCACGACGAATGCACTCAATTGCGCGGGGTGGAAGAAGATCGCCGTGGAGCCGGGCGCGGCCATTAAGCTCGCCAGCGACCCGGTGTTGATCCCCATCGGCCAAGGCGTAGCTGGGCACAATGCATTCGGGCGGGCACGGAAATGCTGGAAATGATGCGCGCAATCCTCTCCCATCTATGGTTCGGCTTTGCGCAAGCGGCGGGCGTGATCCTGATCGCCGGGGTAATCTCGTTCGGTGTCCTGCATATGTTTTCGGTCGATGGGCCGGTGGTCGAGGTAATCGAGGGGCCGAGCAATATATCCACATCGGTGCCTTATGGCGGCGTCCTGACCTATCGGATATCGACGAGGCGCAATGCATCCTGTCCCGGCACGGTGATCGCCAGCTTTTCCTTTCAGGGCGGCGGCCCGCCGGTGACGGTTTTGCTCAGCCGCCCAATCATGTCGACCGAAATCAAGCAAACCGACGATGCCACGGTTTATTTCCAATTGCCCGAAAGCGTCTATCCGGGCCGGTGGCTCTATCGGTCGGTGGTCGATAGCGTGTGCCCGACGCGATCCCAGCAAGACGTGACGGCGCAATTCCCATTTGAGGTGACCCGTCATGTGGACTGATATCCTGAATTTCTTTGGCGCCGAGCGCTATTCGCAACATTCGATCTGCCTGACCAATGATCCGGTCATGATCTTCCTTTATGTGCTGTCCGATCTTTCGACGTTCGCCTCCTATTTCGCCATCGGCCTCGCCCTAATTCTCGTCGGGCAAGTGCCGCCGCAAAGGGTAAGGCCGACGATGCGACTGCTATTCGGCGCTTTCATTTTCCTATGCGGCCTGTCGCACCTGACATCGGTCGTCACGCTATTCGCAGGCGTCTATCGGCTGGACATTCTTGTGCGCGCCGCCATGGCCGCCGTCTCGGTCGTGACCGCAATCGCGGTCATTGCCGATTACATAGCCGGGCGCCGGGAGCGGAGGGCTTCGTGATATGGACGTGGAGGCTTATGTGACCGTACTCGCCACGGTCGCCGTGGCCATTGGGTGCGGCATGGTCACATATAGAATATCGATTCGGCAGGCGAAGAAGGAAATCGCCGAGGCTTTCGAAGCGCATATCCAGCAGATGCATGTCGACCATAAGGAATTCGTCCAGGCGGTGAAATCGGAAAGCAAGGAATGAATTGTGGACCTCGCGCCCTTGCTCACCTTTGGCGGGGCCGTCTTGACGGCGATCTTCACCGTTATCGGCACCATCTATGTCGCCCGGTCAAAGACGCGCGCCGACATTGGCGCATCGATTACGACGGGTTTCCGCGAGCTGACCGATCAGCTCCAAGAGGAGCGCAATCAGCTAAGCGAGATCATCAAACGGCAGCGCGACGAACTGAAAGAGGCCGAAAGGGATAAGATGAAGCAAGAGGCGCTCATCCGCCGGATGCGCCGCCAGATTTCGCTGTTGGAGGAAAAGCTGGCAAAGGCCGGTATCCACATCCCACCGATGAATTTCTAGCCCCGCGCGGGCTCTTTTCTCCTGTTCGCCCGCGCATACTCGCCCCGCCTTGGCTTCGGCCTCGGCGGGGCTTTTTTGCGTTTCGGCCATAGCGGGCCGCTGACGCGCGTTTGCCGGGCGCGGGCATCATTGGGCGCCCATGGGCTGTGCGCGCGCTGACGGCGGCGACATGGGGCCAATACGCCGGATTAATCTTTGATTTTCTTTGACGCCTTCACTTGGGCGCGGCGGATAGCATCCGCCTCGTCGCGGCTCTGTTGTCGCGTCTTTGCTCTTGCGTCCTCCGATGGCCCCAAATTCTCCACCACCGTCGAGTTTCGCGCCCTTTCCAAAAGCACCTCGATATCTGTTTTTTTAGCGGCCTCATCGAGGTCTTGGAAATATCCCTCGATCTCCCAGCGATCCCATATCACCCGACTGCCTACCCGCTTCGGCTTTGGCATTCGGCCCTCAGCCACAAGTTTGTCGAATGTCGATGCGCTGACGCCGATGTAGCGGGCGGCGGTTTCCCGCGACATGCCGCGCGGAGGGTATGAATATCTATCTTCCTTGTTGGGCATACGACTTTCGCGCAAAAATTAAATGGCGATTAAATAGCTGATTTTCAGTGAGGAGGAAGAATTCCGAATTCATCAAGGAAATCAAATGGCTGGGGAAAGTGGATTCGAACCACTACTAACGGAGTCAGAGTCCGTCTCAAGCCAATTCGTTGAAATTCTTTCACATTGATACGCATTGATTTGATTGAGTTATTCTTGCGTTTGCCTTCGTTCGAATTCGTTCAACTCTTGCATAAAAATTAAATGGTGATTAAATGGATTTCAGCGGAGTTGACTCCGTTGGCCTTGATTTCCAGGAGGGGAACCCACATGCCGCGACTGACAGAACCCCGCGTATTGCGCGAAACGCTCCCGCCCAAGGGAAAATTGAAGTGGCTGCGTTGCTCTGAGGTTAAGGGTTTTTGCGCTTGCATCACCCCGAACGGTGCCCGCACATGGTATGTGCTGGTGCGCGAAAAAACTGGCAAGCAAAAGCCATACAGCCTCGGCCCGGTCGGCGTCTTGCCATTCGAGGGCCCGCCGGAAGAACCCGGCGCGCGGGACTTGGCCTTGGCGGCGCTGAACGCCGCCCGGCGCGGCGATGACGTGGCGCTGGCGATCAACCTCAAAAAGGAGCCCGCCGGGCTCACCCTCAATGAAATCTGGAAGGCGCACAAAGAGGCTGGCTTTCCCAAGGTTCGCGGCACAGGCCGCAAGGGGCCCCGCACGATCAAAGCCGACTCGGATCGATGGGCTTTGTATGTGGAGAAGGAATTCGGCAAGAAGCCGGTCTCCGAAATCGATAACGCGGCGGTCCTTCGCTGGCTTGATAAGATCGCCAAGAAGGGTCAGCGGGCGCAATGCCTGACGCTGGTCAAATCGATGCTTTCCTTTGCGGCAAAGCGCGGGCTGGCGACCGTCCACGAAATTTCCGAAAAGCCATCCAAGCCGAATAAGATCAACAATTATTATACCGACGCGCAGCTTGCGGCCATCGATCTTACCGCAACGGAGATGGGCGCCGAGAGCGAGGATCGGCTTCCATATTTCGCCGCTGTCCGGCTTTTGCTTCACACCGGCGCGCGCTCGGAGGAAATTCGCGCCGCCCGCTGGTCTCAGATCAGGGGCAACGTGCTGATCCGTGATCACCACAAAGGCGGCGAGGATACGAAGGAAATCCTGCTCACCGACGAGGCTGTGGAAATCATCAAGGGATTGCCCCGCCTGCGCGGGTGCCCTTGGCTGTTCCCCGCCGAGTCCAAGGCCGGGCACATCATGAATATCGAGTCGGCTTGGGATGATGTGTGCAAGCGGGCAGGGGTGCCGCGCTACCGTCCGCATGATTTGCGGCATTCCTTCGCGTCGGCTTTCATCAGGGCAGGGGGATCGCTGGCGGCTTTGCAAAAGCTGATGGGCCACGCTGATATCCAGACGACGATGCGCTACGTGCATGTGGAGCAAGAAACCCAACGCCTCCATTTGAACCGGATGGCCGAGGCAAGGCGCGCGGCGCTAAAGCCAGCGGGATCGGAAAAGGCCGCGTGAGCGGCCTCTTTCATTTGCTTTTCTGTAGGCGCCGGGCTTCCACTTCCTTGATCGACCAAAGCGGGAAAATCAGCCGCTTGCCGAACCGGGTGCCTTTCAATCCCCATCCCCGCCAGTTGGTAATGATCGTGTTGGGCTCGCAATGCCAGCGCTCTGCCAACTGTGGCACCTCAAGAAAAATGTCATCCCCTTCGACCTGATCGCGGCCTGCGGAAATATCGTGGATTTTTGCAATCATTTCGCAGCGGCCTCCATAACCTTTTGCATTCGATCATTGTAGAGTTTGATATTCGCGACGGTGATTTTGACCACCGGCCAGCCGCCGGGCTGCAATTCATCCACCAGCGTCAGATAGCCTTGTTCGACCATCCGCCGCGCCGCCGCGAATTTCCCGAAGGCCGGGAGGAAATGGCCGTTCCCCACCTTGCTGTAAGCATCGATGCAATCGACGATCACACTCCATTCATAGGCCGTCAGGCCGAGCGGGTGGCTATGCTTCGTCATTGCACATCAGGCGGCGCCGCCGCTGCCTCCTTGCGGGCGTCCTTGCCCTCCGGCCTGTCGGTCGTCTGCGCCGTGCGCCGATGCATGGCGACGTCATGGCCGCTATCCCCGGCGCAAAGCGGGCAGGAATCGGACCCGTCAAACGACGCGGGCAGCACGCTATCGAAGCCGCACTCCGGGCACTCGAAATAATCAAAGCCGGGCTGTTCCTGTTGCGGATGTCCAGCCGCGCCGAACAGCTCCTCGTCGGCCACGACGGTCAGCTCAGTAATCATCTGATGCTGCATCGCCAAAAGCTGCTCGCGCAGGAAAGGCGGGTGCCCGGCAAGCCACGTAGCCGTCAGATCGGCAAGCACCGCGCCCTGGACCTCCGGCGGATGTCCGTGGAGCAGCGGCCCGATCTGATTGTAGAGCTTTGTGGAAAGCTCGGCGCCCTCGTCGGCGGTCATCTCGTGAACGGTCATTTTCGGCTCTGTCATTTTCGGCTCCCTCATTTGCGCCCCGCCATTACATCGTCGGCAAAATCGTTCAATTCGTTTTCGAATAGCAGCTTTACCATTTCCAGCCGGTGTTCATTGCCCAGCCCGGCGAGCGCCTCGACGGTCTTGAGGAGGGCGAGATATCCGTGGCACCCGGCATAGAAGGCGCGGCGCACCTCAATCAACTGATTGCCCTTGATCGGGCTGTCGTAAACCTTGCGCACATAGGAATCCCAAAGCTGCTCAATGGGCCGTGGCGATGGAGTGTCCATGATCATTCTCCCGGTTAAAGCGAGCGCAGATATTTCCGCGCCTCATCGACGGTGATCTCGCCCCGGATCACCCGCGCGGCGGTCGCACAGCACGTTTTGATGAAGCCTGAATTGTTCGGCAAATGGACGAGCCAGCCGGTTTGCACGCTGAGCATATTATCCAGCAGCGTTTCCGGCTTGAGGTTGGGATCGGTCGCATACTGCAAAATCTTGTCGATAGCCTCGGCTTTCAGCCCATCCAAATGTCCGGGCGGCGGGTTCGACCCGCCGGGCTTATCGGCGATTTGCTGGGCGGCGGATGCGACGGGCACCTCCTGATCCGGGGTGGCAGCGGTGACGGGGCGTGGGGGCTTGTCACCGCTGCCTTCGTCGGTCGCGGGATGAGGGGGTGTCCCGACCGACGATTCTGCCTCTTTGCCTGATCCGCGCGATTCTTTCGAGAGGGTTTCGGGATCGACGCCGGTGATCCGATAGAGCAGGTGCATCGCGCCTTCGTAAAAGGATTCGAATTCCGGCTCGGTCAGATCATTGAGGCTTTTCGGATAGCGCACCGTGGCGCCGCTGACCGTCAGTCCTTGGTCGACAATGCCAAGGGCGAGTTTCAGCGCTTGGCTGGCCTCGGCGGAGGTGTTCCAGGGAGACGGACAATCATCGATCACGCGCCGCAGGATCGCCCAATATTTTTTACGCAGCTTGCTTTGCGGATCGGTGACCGGCTGAAAGAACAATTCCGAGCCGTTGCGATAGGAGTCGAGCCGTTCCGCCGAATAGGGATCAGCGGGCGTGAGCTTGCCTGAGCTTACGATCATTCGAAAGGGAGGGAGTTCATATTTCATGATGGCACCGCCTCGTCGAGCAGGTTGTCAAAGCGCCGCCGCATCCGCGCCAGCTCATCAATCGCGGCCCAGCCATCGCGCTTGGCCTCCTCAATCAGCAACGGGTAGCCGGATGTCACCGACTCCTCGATCTCGGCGCGGGTGGCGGTTCGGCCCCGCGCATAGAATTCGACCGAGTCCGGTTCGCCGATGATAAACAGGACGCCGCGCGTGGCGTGCATGAGCTGATAGGAGCGCGTCATCCACAGCGCCGTGACGCCGGGGTTCCGCTCGATCATCGTTCCGGCCACAAACTTATTCTCCGGCAAGCCGCGCTCATTGCGCCGGGCGGTGGGCGTCGTCAGGAACGGGCAGTTCGTCGCGGCAAAGATTGCGCAGTCGCGGTGGCTGGGCGGCTCGGCTGAAATCCGGTTAATGCAGCACATCGGGCCGATGACGAAAGCCTTGTGCGTCCCCATGGGATCGCCGCAAATCCAGCAGGCGTTGCGCTTGATGCACTTCGCCATGTGGTTCGGATCGATGATGCGGAAATCAGGCACGCCGTCTTTCCAGTGAACGAACTTGGGGACCGGATAGCCACGCGCATCGCGTGGGAGGCGATCAATGCGCGCGGTCACATTATTGAGCGGGCGGTTGATCATGCCGCCACCTCATCGGCGATAATAACCGTCGCCTGGCGACCGCCGATTTTGTGCGGGCCCTTGCCGAACGCCTCGCGAGCCCGCTTCAATGCATCGCCGAAAGTCCACGGCATGTCGCGCACGATCTCGTTCCACGCGGGCGGCAAAACCGTCGGCCCGAAGGCGTGCGGCAGGTATGCATATTTGTTATCGACGACCGCGCCATTGAACCCGCGATAGTGCAGGTATTGCGTCAGGGCACAGTGCCGCCCATCGATATAATCGTATGTCTCTTTCGGGCTTTTCGACGCCAGAAAATCGATCAGGCTGCTATTGTCGAAAACGGGCTTCATTGGCGTAATCCTTCCATGTCCCCGGCGGGGAAAAACGCTTGCTGGTAATTATCCAAGGCGGTGGTGGTCAAAGCGGTGAGGAACCTGATCGCTGCGGCCTTGGCGTGCGGCGGCGCGTCGCGAAAGCGGATCGTATAGGCGGCCATCGCCATCTTCACCGCCTCCTCACAGAATTCCTCCTGTTCCAGCGCGTTGGCGCATGCGTTCAGCTCCGCGCAAAGAAAGGCGTCGATCCTTTTCCGCATTTTCCTAACTGCCGGTTTCATCATTTTGCTTTCCCCTTGTCCTCAATCATCTTGATCCGGCGCAGCTTGATATTCAGGCAAATGTCTTGTGCATGATCGTCGCCTTCAAACCGGGCCATCGGGTCAAGGTTGGTCCAGATTTCCTCGACGGTTTCCACGTCGTTCGCCTCGAACAGGCGGTCGCGCAATTCATTCACATAGGACTCCCAATCGTCGTCAATTGCCGAGCTGATCCCGCCGCCGATGATTTCGCCGTCCTCTGTGACAGCCTCGGTGTCCGTGGCGGCCTCGATCTCCGTGGTGGCCTCGGCATTCTCGCCGCCACTTTCGTCGATAGTCTCGCCGTCGATGATCGGGCCGCCCTTATCGCTGTCCTGCGGGGCATCGTTTGGCGCTTGGCTTGCGTCAGGCCGAGGGCCTGGCCGGGGCGGTCGCGGCGCTGGGGCGGCGGCCTCCGGGGACACAACCCGCATGTCGCTGTGCTCGGCGGCGTCTTCTATCCTGATAGCCTCGGCGAGTTCCGGGGATTGCGGAATACGCTTCGTCAGACGGCGGATTGCCGTCTTTTTCGACATCTCGACTTCATCCGTGGCCCATGGCGTCGATTTGATTTTGCCTTCGGAGAAAGCCTTCCATCCGTCAGACCTATCGCGGATCGCGTGGGCTTGGGCGACGGTGAGCGGTTCAAAATCGCTTTCGCCATCCTTGTATTTGACGACGGCGTAATAGCCGACGACGGGGCCACGATCCCCGAATAGATCGGGCTTGTGGACGAGCTTTTTGTCGTCGCCCAAGCTCGCCTCGAAGAAATCCTTGGCGTGGACCTCATGGGCATACATCATGCTTATCTCACCGGACTGGCGGCCCAGCTTGATCAGCCCGCGATATCCGATGCGAAGCTGCGGTTCCTTGCGCTTCGCCTTGCCGTTCCACCCGGCGATCAGATAAGCCTCGCCGAGCTGCGGGTCTAAATACAGGCCGAGCGCAGCCGCCTTTGAAATTTCGCGGAAGATGAGGCGCGGATCGAGGTCCATCAATTCCGGCGTCTGCATCATTGCGTTGACAAGGTTTCGCTCGAACCGCTCCGGCCTGACGTGCGGCGGCATCCCGGCGAAAAGCTCTGTCCGCTTATCAGGCGGTAAAACCTCCATTCGGAACTGATCAAGTCTCGTTTTCTGTGGCTGATCCTGATTTGTGGTTTTTGCAATTGCCTGATTCATCGCCTTGCCTTTCCTTAAACTGTCCGCTGCTCCTCGACGATAATCATACCCGGCAGCGTGACCTTGGCGCGGGCGAGACGGTCGGCGAGAGTCTGCGCCGCTTGCTTGATTTCATCGTGATCTTTCACGGCAGCGAGGAAGAGGTCGAAGTCCTCGATCTTTCCGCTGCGATAGGTGCGCAGCGACGCGGTTCCGCTTTTGGGCCCGGCGCGCGGCTTCTGATATTCCGCGTCCTGCTTGGCCTCCATGGCGGCGGCGACCATCGCCCCGGCCTTGGCTTCCTCCTCCGGCGTCCTCGCCCTGGCGGCGGCTTCTTTTGCCTCTTGGCGCAGGCGTTCGGCCTCGGCCTCGGCGGCGGCGACGCGCTCGCGTTCGAGCCGCTGCTGTTCCAACAGCCATTTATCCAGATGCCGCTTTAGCAAGACCTTGTAGCCGTTCGGCTGCTCGCGCAATTCTTCCCACTTGGCGTCCACGCGCTTGGCCTTGACGATGTGCGGGGCCTTCTCATCGCCATGGAGCTTGTCGGCCCGCTTGGCGATGTCATGGCAGCGCTTTGACCAAATCGCCGCGCGGCTGGCTTCCTCTTTCGACGTGATCGGGGTTTTGAGAAATGCCTCGACCAACTCCTTTTCGCCGAGCCATTCGATATTCAGCGCGTCGAATGGATCGGCCTCGCTGAGATTGTGGCCGATGCCCGCCGGAGCTTCCGGCTCATCGGCCCAGCCCTTGCCTTCGGTAGCGCGGTCGAATGCTTCCTCGCTGATCGGCTGTCGCACGGCCCATTCGAAAAGATCGGATATGCGGTCAGGATCGACCGGCTGGCCGGATCGCGTGGCGTGCCAAAGGCCGAAATCATCCTGCCAGAATTGGACCGGCTCCCAGGCTTCGCCCTTGCGGCGCACCCGAAAAAACCCGGTCCACACCTCGCCGGGGTGAATGACCAGCTTTCCGGTGCCAATCTTGCGCGGATTATCCAGCGCGGCCCGCCATTTTTCCCACGGATCAACCATCATGTCGCATCATCCTCATATGCGCCGGGCGGCGCCTCGATCATTGGCAAGCCGATCTGTCCGCGATAGCCGTTAAAGCGATCTAGGCAGGCCTTGCACACAAACCGGGGAACACCGGCCAGAATGACCGATGGCACCAGCATTGGGTTAAAACTGAAAACTCGATTGCATCCGAGGCAGGGCGCGATAGCGAAAACAGACATCATTTGCCATGCCTCCTCGCCTGACTGACCGGCGCGTGTCCTGCGCCGGTCAGCCTTCCGTCAGCCAACAATCCAAGGAAGTCTTTGTTATGCACACCGCCGGAGCGATATTCGCCGGTGCACCATCATGAAAGCAAATCTTGCTCTGATGCACAAGGGGCTAGTAAGAAAAAATTGCAAAAGTGATTGGGAGGTTTTTCGCCGGGTAAGATTTCGGACGGCGGGAGGCGAGGCGGTCACCCGCCTCCCGACGCGAGTGGGTTATCGGCTCGCGCGATTGCGAGCGACCCACTGCTTGACGCGGATTAGGTCCATTTCGGCTTCGCTCAGCAGGAGCGGGACCGGCGCGCGCTTGGGGAATTGCAGGAGATATCCATAGTCGCCCGTCGCCGGATCATAGGTCACGTGGCTGTGCCTGATATCGGGGTGGGCGCCCCGGCGGATCATGGCGGCAATCTGCCGCGCGCCGAAGTCGTTCTGTTGCCGGGTATGGAGGACCATAGCGGCGGCATTCTGGCTGGCTTCGTGGTGCACCCACGCGGCCTCATCAAGATAGCGGATGTGGGCGGCAAGCCGCTGGCCATCCTCGGTCGTCACATGCATGATTGATTGATTGTTTAAGCGGGTAATGCGGAATTCGGCTAATGCCGGTATATCGTCGGTCCCATCTAAAGCCGGAACCGTCTCGCAAGTTATCATCCGTCCCATATTCGTGGCTCCCTTAGTGAATTCAGGGCTTTTTCTTTTGCGCAGCCGCCTTTTGTTGCTCTAGCCACCGCAGCCGATTATCAATCATCGACTGAAAGTGTTCATAGAGCGGGTCGTATTCCTCCGGCGGCAGCAGCTCAAGTCTCGCATCTATGCTTTGCCTGCCAATTGGCGTGCCACCTCCGGTGGTCAGCCACACAAGGGATATGTCGAAGACGTCGGATATTCGTTCGAGATTTGCACGCTTGACGCCTTTCCCGACTTCCCAATTTCCTACCGCTCCGCGCGTCACGCCCAGACGCTCGGCAAAATCGGCCTGACGACCGATGCCAAGGACTTCCGTTCGCAGATATCGGATACGCTCGCCTAACTCCTGGTCGGCTTGCTGATCCTGTTCTTTTTTCCCCATTTTCATTCTTTTTGGCCGCCAATCTGGCGCAGCGTATGAAGCATGATTGCCCCTCGCTATCCGGTTTTATTGTCTAACCTTGCCACAACCTTGCCACAACCAATACGGCCTCGGCAATAATTTTTCGTAAAAAACGATTGTGCATTTGGGAAAGATTTGCTTTCATCAGGAGCATGGAACCCAGTAAGGAAACATTGCACTCGGACCCCAGCGCCATCGCCTGCGATGCTGCGAAGGCGCTTGCCGGTGGCGCCAACGCGCTCGCCAAGAAGCTCGGTGTAAAGCACCAAGTGGTCTACGGATGGACGCGGGTTCCTCCAAAATGGGTGCTGCGCGTCGAAAAAGAGACCGGCATTTCCCGACACAAATTGCGCCCGGATGTTTTCGGCCCGGCGCCCGATAGCAAAGAAGCGGCGGCCTGATGGCCGCCTGACACTGTTTCCCGCCGTGGCTCCAAACGACCGGCTGGGAAAGTGGCCACCGCGTTTTCCGGCACCTGCAGCGCGGTGGCCGCTCCAACCCTCAGAGGAGAACACCGATGCATGCGACCATAGGCGACAATTCCAATGCGCTGACGCCCGGCGAGGCCAAAGCGCTATACATGCACCACTTCAAACTGATCCAAGCGCAGACGGAAATCGTCAAAGCCGAAAATGCTGCAAGAAAAAAGCTGCGCAAAGAGGCCAAGGCAGACGGAATCGTTCTTGCCGACATTGATTTCGGCCTCCGGGTGGCAACGCTTGAAGACCCGATGATTGTGGTCGAGGAACAGCGCCGCCGGGCCGAGATCGGGCGCTACTTCGCGCTGCCCATCGGCGCGCAGACCGAGCTTGATTTCGGGCGCGAGCCGCTCGTCGAACGCGCCGCCCGCGAGGGCGAGCGGGCTGGCTACGAAGCCAAGAACGCCGACACATGCCCCTATGACGCGGCATCCGATGCGGGCCGGGTCTGGCTGGACCACTGGAAGCAGGCACAAGCGCAAATGCTCGCCGACTGGAAATCCGGCATGGATAAGAAGCAGGCAGAGCGCGCCAGCGCCGCCAATCCTGCCGCCGCCGACAATGGCGAGAACGATCCGCCCGAAGATGACGACGAGATCGCATAAGGAGGCGCCGCTATGCCTTTCAGCGATGAGGACCGCAGCCGAATTGCCGGGATGATCGAGGCGGGATGGTCGCGGCGCAGGATCGCTGACGTGTTCGGGATGGGGCGTAATGCCTTCATTGGAAAATTCCACCGCGACAAACAGCTAAGGGGCATAGCCCCGCCGCCGAAACCACCGGCGAAACCAAGGGAAAGGCGTTCGTCCGTGCCATCTGTGCCCATCCTAAAGAAGCACAAATCCGCGCCGGAAGTGGTGCGCAAGGAGCCGCCGCCGCCGGTGCCAGAAATGCGCCGCGTGCCGCTGTTCGAATTGGAACGCGGAGAATGCAAATGGCCCGTCGAAATGGACAGCAAAGTCCCCGGCGGCCACTTGTTTTGCGGGGCGGCGACGAAAGACCTGCAAGGCTGGTGCCCTTATCACGTATTCCGTGGCTATTCCCCGGCGCGCACGCGGGGTGCCTCATGACCAATCCTGAAAGCCTCCGCACGAAATGCCCGCGATGCGGCAAGCGCTTAGGCGCGGCGGAACTCATCGAGCAGTTTTGCGACGACTGTGGCGATCTGCGGAATCTCAAGCCGAATGACAGAAAGGCGGCATGAAATGACACTGACCAACGATCATATCGCCATCATCAAAGGCATGCTCCTGCGCGGCGATGACATCCACCATGTCGCGGCGCTCTTTGGCGAAAACGCCGGGCGCGTATCCGAGGTAAAAGCGGGCATTCCAGAATTTGCCGGGCCGCCCAAGCGCGGGAACGGCAAGCGCGTATTGCGGGGCGCGGAAGTGGCGCCTGCGCCGCCGGAGCGATTGCCGCCGCCGGGGCCATATTTTCTCAATCTGATTGCCGAGCGGGACATCGTACTTGATGGCCTGGAATCCGTCGAGGAGGCGGTCGCCTACTACGTCGATGCCTATAAGGGCGAAGCGGCGCGGGACATGCAGCGCCGCTATCACAACGCGCTCGCCGAGCGGAAACGCGAACTTTACAAAGGCAGGCTGAGATAATGACGACGGCTGATCTGGTCAAATACGATGCGGCCTGCCGCGCCATCGCCGAAGCCAAAAGCATCGATGAGGTCAAGGAAATCCGCGACGTCGCGATTGCGATGAAGGCCTATGCCCGGCAAGCACAGAACAAGACGTTGGAGGCCGACGCCGCCGAAATTCGGATGCGGGCGACCAGGCGGCTTGATCAGATGCGGCAGGCGCAGAAGGAAACTGTCGGACTGGCGAAAGGCGGCCAGCCATATCAGGCTACCGGGTTATTAAAAAACCCAGTAGCACCCACGCTGGCCGAGGCCGGGATCAGCAAGAACCTCGCCAATGAGGGGCGCAAGCTCGGCGCCTTGAGCGACGCCGAATTCGAGGTCGCGGTGGCGGAAACCCGCAAGGCCGTCACCAGCGCCACGAAAAATGTCATCAACAAAATGACCAAGGCGAGCGACCGGGCCGACCGCGAGGCCGCCCTTGGCGAAAAGATACGGGCATCCAAGGATCAGCTCGGACGCGCGGTGAAAACCTATGGCGTCATCCTCGCTGATCCGCCGTGGCAATTTGAGCCTTATAGCCGCGACACCGGCATGGACCGGGCGGCTGACAACCACTATCCGACGTCGCCCGTCAGCGAATTGTCCGACCTCAAGCCGCCGAGCGCGAATGATGCGGTGCTGTTCATGTGGGCGACCGTCCCGATGCTACCCGACGCGCTGGAACTGATGGAGGCGTGGGGCTTCACTTATCGCTCGCACGTGATCTGGACCAAGGATCGATTGGGCACCGGCTATTGGGCGCGCAATAAGCACGAACTTCTGCTGATCGGCACACAAGGGAACGTTCCGGCCCCGGCGCCGGGCCATCAGCCGGAGTCGGTGATCCTCGCCTCGCTTGGGCGCCATTCGGAAAAGCCGGAGGTGTTTTATGAAATCATCGAGACGATGTTTCCGAGCTTGCCGAAGTTGGAAATGTTCGCGCGTTCGGGGCGCCCTGGCTGGGATCATTGGGGCGCCGAAGCGCCGGAGGCCGCGTGATGCTGATCCTCGGCCTCGATCAAAGTATCACGCAAACCGGCTGGGCGCTGTATTCCTATCCCGGCGACGAGCGGCACATAAAATGCGGTTCGTTCTCGTCCATCGGCGATGATGCTGAGGCTCAGTGCGCGCAGTTTGCTTATCATTTGAAGCGGGTGCTGGGGCCGAAGGATCGGCGCCCGGATTTTATCTGCTGGGAGCGCGCCAAGCGCCAGATTTCCGCCTATCGAAAGAAACCAAACGCCGACCTGCTCGGCCTCGGCGGCGATGCCATCATGACCGTCAATGCCGATCAGCTCTTGCTGCCGGAGATACAGGGCATCATCCGCGCGGCGGCGATCTTTTATCGCATCCCCTATGAATCGGTGTCCCCGGCCACATGGCGGGCGGCGCTGTATGGCCGGGGCGGCGGCAAGCTCCCGCGCGCCGATGCCAAGGCCAAGGCCAAGGATTACTGCAAGGCGCTCGGCATCCGGTTTGAAAACGAGAACGAGGCCGAGGCGGCATGCATCGCCCGCTGGGCGGCGACGTGCTCGATGCAATTCCGGCTCCATATGGCGGGAGCGGCGGCATGATGGAAACCCGCAATATCGGTCAAAGGCTGATCCGAAGCGAGCAATTCCTGCTGGGGTGGCTGAGCGCCGCCGACGATAGCGCGCTGGGCGAATGCCATGGCGGGACGCTGGACGCGCTTGTCGCGCACGGCCTCGTCGAGATCGGGCCGACGCCGCCGGGCAAAGACCGCTTCTATAGCCGCGTGCGGCTCACAAAAACCGGGTGGGAGGTGCTGGCATGGCTGAGCAGCAGCTCGTCCTAAGCCTTTTCCCCGGCATCGGCCTGCTCGACATGGCATTCGAGGAGGCCGGATTTTGCGTGGTGCGTGGCCCGGACCTTCTATGGGGTGGCGATATCCATAAATTCTTTCCGCCGCCGGGCCGCTTTGACGGCGTGATCGGCGGGCCGCCCTGTCAGAAATTCAGCACGGCGGGCAACATCGTCGGCACCAGCGCAGTCGATCTGATCCCCGAATTTATGCGCGTGGTCGAGGCCGTGCAGCCCCGGTGGATCGTCATGGAGAATGTGCCGCAGGCTATCGGCCACCCGGCAATCCCGCGCGACTGGTTTCATTTCAAACTGCGCGATTACGATTGCGGCGGCGAGACGTCGCGGGTCCGGGCTTTCTGGACATGGCCGTTCATGGCGCTTGTGGCGCCGCGCGCCAATGGCGAGGCCGCGCACTCGGTCATGGCAAGCACCTTCAAGCGTGGCGCCGGGCAATATGCCAAGGACAAGGGCTTCTTGCCTGGCAATCTCCCTATTGCCGAATATGCGCGGCTCCAGGGCGTGCCGGAAATCGGCGAGCGCCTCGTCCAATTCAAGTCGTCGCGGGCTTTCGCAATCCACGTGCTCGGCAACGGCGTGCCGCTTGCCATGGGCCGGGCGGTCGCCAAGACGGTCCGTCAATGCTTGCAAGCGGAGGTGGCAGCGTGACGCGCGGTCCCTGATGATCAGGGATCGGCATTCAAACCAACGGGAGAAAAAGAACGATGCGCCAGCTTTACAAAATTGTCTTTCGGTCGAAGCGCGGTCCACTCACCGAGATTGGGACGCTACTTGTTTGCGCGGATGATGCCTCATGCGCCGAGGCCACCGTCGCAGCGCACCTCGATATCCCGTTTATGAGCATCGAATTTACGACCACCCGCGTAAAGCCGTCGATCTACGAGCTGCACCGCAAGGAATACGTGGATACCGAGGCGGTGGCCGCCGCCAAGGAAAACAAGGCGCCGCCGCCGCCGCCGCCTGTGCGCCCGATCCCATCGTCGCCGCCTTTGGTGCACGACATTACCGTTTCCGCAAATGTGGTGGCCTACTCCGAAAGCGTGGCGCTGCGGCGGCTGGCCGAAGCGCTTATTGAAAGTGCGTCGGCGCGGCGTTCCGCCTTGCCGCAGCATGTCAGCGACTTTGAGGTTCATGTCGGCATTAGGCCGTGCCAGCCCAAGCGTTCACGCCTGAGCGAGCAGGGACAGTACAAAGAATCGCGCATATTCCAAGGAGGCGCGGCTCGCCCGCGTTGATCCCAATGATTATCAAGCCCACCCTCATCGCCTTTTGCCTGTTGAGCCCCAGCGCTATCGCCCATGAGGCGCCCAGCGGCTGGTCCTATCCATTCAATTGTTGCAGCAATCAGGATTGCCGGGAGGTCGCCGACGTGCCGGAAATGGCGGACGGCTACCACGCCAGCAATGGCGAGACGATCCCCTATAGCGACCCGCGTATCAAGGAAAGCCCGGACGGCAAATTCCACCTTTGCACCGTCGCCGGGCAAGCGCAAAGCCGCGCCCTTTGCCTGTTTGTCCCGCCAAGGAGCTTTTAAAAATGACGGTCAAGCTGCGGGTCATATCGCTCGGTGCAGGCGTCCAGTCGACCACAATGGCGCTGATGGCTGCGCATGGCGAAATCGGGCCCATGCCTGATTGCGCGATATTCGCCGATACCGGGTGGGAGCCAAAGGCGGTCTATCAGCACCTTGAATGGCTGCGCTCGCCCAATGTGCTGCCGTTCCCGGTGCATATCGTCAGCAAGGGCGATCTCAGGGCCGACTCGCTGGCGCGCCGCAATACGGACGGCAAGCGGCACGCCTCGGTGCCATGGTTCCTGCGGATGCCGAACGGCGCCGAGGGCATGGGGCGGCGGCAATGCACGAATGAATACAAGCTCAAGCCGATCACCCGGCAGATCAAGGAATTGCTCGGCGGGCGGCCCAAGGGCGGCGCCGAGGTCTGGATCGGTATCTCCACCGACGAGGCGATGCGGGTAAAGCCCGCCCGCGTTCAATATATGATCAATCGCCACCCGCTGATCGAAATGCGGATGAACCGCCTCGATTGCCTCGCGTGGCTGGATCGGCACGGCTACCCGATGCCGCCGAAATCCTCCTGCATCGGATGCCCCTATCATAGCGCCGCGCATTGGCGCGCCATGGGCGCCGACGAACTTGCCGATGCCATCGAGGTAGACGAGGCGATCCGCAATCAGGCGGGCATGAAGGGGCAGCAATTCATGCACCGCTCGCGCCGCCCGCTGAGCGAGGTCGATCTGTCCACGGACGAGGATCGCGGCCAATTGAACCTCTTCATCAATGAATGTGAGGGGATGTGCGGCGTATGACGAAGGCGGCGCTCAAGTGGATCAAATTCTATCCGGCCAATTGGCTCGGCGATCCCGGCTTGCGCACGTGCAGCGCCGCCGCGCGCGGTCTGTGGATCGATATGCTTTGCTTGATGGTCAATGCCAGCCCCTACGGCCACCTCAAGCTGGGCCGCAAAAAGATTGACGTGCCGACGCTCGCCGGGCTGACCAACATCCCGCCTGGCCGGGTCGAAAAGCTGCTCGCCGAATTGCAGAAAGCGGCGGTTTTCAGCGTCACAAATCACGGCGTGATCTATTCGCGCAGAATGGTTCGGGAGTCCAAGTGGAGGGAAAATGGAGAAAAAGCGGCGAAAGCCAGATGGTCGCAACCCACTGAAACAGAAGGAGGAATTCAAAAGCGCAATGCGGGGTCTAATGCTAAAGAGTATAAGAGTAATAGAATCCAAAAATCTTTACCCCCTGAGCCCGGAGTCGCGCGCGCAAGGCCGGGAGCGAAAGAGCCCACCGATTACAGCAACGAACCAGTCGAACCGACAGAGGCGCTGATCCGATCACGCCTTGTCAGGAAATACACGCACTGAAACCGAACAGGAGAAAAATCATGGCTACCACCGAATTGCAGCACACGAGCCTCAAGCTGATCACCGAACAGGGCCCGGCCCGGACGCGGCTTGAGCGGACGCTCCGCGAAGCCCAAGCGCTGTCCAAGGCGCTCGGCGAACTGTCCATGGCGCTGACAGGCGGCAAGTACCAGGAGCCCGCCTCATCGCGATCAGCGGGGCTGAGAAGCCCGGACGGCCTATTGCCGCAGATGGACGCCACCGCCCGCGACATCGAGACGGAAATCGCCAACATGCGCCAGCTGATCGACCACATCCGGCGCTTGATCTGAGGCCAGCCCATGCCCGAATTTTTCGACGATCACGACGCCCTCAAGTTGCTCAAGAGCCACGGCTATCGGGAAACCGCGAACGGCGTCTTGCGCGGGGATTGGCGGGCCATGAACGAGGGATGCCGCGCTGCGGTGCGGTATCTCTGCGACGAGTGGGATTTTGTTTTTATCCAAGAACCGAAAGGCCAACCCAATGACGACGAGACGCATCAACGAAACAATTGAGTTCGTGAAACAATCTATCATCGACAACGACCCGCCGATTACAACGCGGGCTGCCCATGAGAAGTTTTTGAATGGATTGCGGGCAGTCGAATCGGAGGCCGCCGCATATCTTGCTGGGGTCCGGGAATGCATAGCACTCGCCGAACAGGCCATGGTGGAGGATTGAGACCGATGCACACGAAGGATTTTCTCGCCGGAGAGCTGGAAAAAGCCGGATTGCCGGCGATGGCCGAAAAGGCTCGGAAAGGCCTCTACCACGATTATCTGTCCCCGCTGGATTTCCCCGAAATGGAACTCGACCGCGATCTGGTCGAAGCGATCAAAGCGGGCAACGAAGCGGCGGCGGCCTTGCGGGCGCGGCACCACGAAGGCGAATTCGACGCCTCCATGGAGGAAAGCGACGAGTGGGCCCAAAGCCCCGAAGGGCGGGCGGCATTGGGCGGATTGCTGGGCAAAAAATGATCCACTATCACGGCACACCGCTGACACCGCGCTCGGAACTCCTGAAAATGGCGGGGAAGCATTTTTGCGTATCCTTTGCCGCGCCGCAGGATGCCGACTGGTGCATGGCCCACGGACAATCGGTCATGTGGGATAGCGGCGCTTTCAGCTCATTCACGAAGGGCGATGCCGTCGACTGGGAAAAATACTTCACGTGGCTTCGGGCGCGCTTGGCGCACCCGCATTGGGCGGTGATCCCCGACGCTATCGGCGGCGACGTCGATGAGCAAAGGGCGCTCGTCGCCCGATGGCCATTCTCGCGGCGCTTGGGCGCCCCGGTATGGCATATGGCCCTGCCTATCGACTACTTGCTTGAGCTTGCCGGGGAATGGCCGCGCGTTTGCTTCGGCAGTTCGGCGCAATACTGGCAAGTGGGCTCGGATGCATGGTGCCGCCGATGCGACGAGGCATTCAATGCGCTTGCCCAGCGCGGCCTTTCGGATTGCTGGATTCACATGCTGCGGGGCTTGGTCCTCGCCGGAGACAAATGGCCCTTTGCATCGGGCGACAGCACCAACGTCGCCCAAAATTTCGAACGAAACCGCATATGCCCGGAGCGAATGGCGCGGCGCCTGGACGCCGTGCAATGCCCGCTTTTCTGGACGCCGCGCCCGCAACAGAAGGATATGTTCAATGTGGCTTAAAACCTCGGCACTGATTGCCGCCTTTGCGGCGACGATCCCGGCGGCAAACTGGCTTATCGGCCACGCCGGATCGCATTGTATCGAAGGCGGGCCGTGCCTGATCCCGGTCGGCTTCGGCCTCTATGCGCCATCCGGCGTGCTGATGATCGGCGCGGCGCTCGTCCTTCGTGATCTAATTCAGGAGGCAGGCGGCCTGCGGGCGGCGCTGGCGGCCATCGGCATCGGGGCGGCCCTGTCATGGCTGATTGCCCCTCCCGCGCTTGTAGCGGCCTCTGTGGCCGCTTTCCTGCTGGCCGAATTGGCTGACCTTGCGGTCTATACGCCGTTGCGGCGGCGGCAGCTGGGTCTGGCGGTGCTCGCAAGCGGCATGGTTGGCGCGATCATCGATAGCGCGGTGTTCCTTTGGCTGGCGTTCGGATCGCTGCAATTCATCGAGGGGCAAATCATCGGCAAGGCATGGATGAGCGCGGCGGCATCCGTCGCGATAACCTTTCACAAGCAATGGAGGACGGCATGACTTACGCTTGGAAGATCAACCACCCGTCGAACCCGGTATTCTCGGCCACTTGGTTCATCAATGCCCCATGGGCGCACCCGCTGTGGCAGCAATACTTGCTGGCGCTCTATGATCTGACCACGCCGACGACCAAGCCGCCGACGCTGCATCTGCGGGATGCCACGCACGAATTCATGCTCTATGCGCTCGATCCTGAGCACCCGATTGCCAAGGATGCGATTGTGCAGCCGGAACAGGTCTACAAGTTGAGCCCGCCGAATTTCGCCTACCAGTTCAAGGCCAAGAGCAACGCCGAGGCCGAGGAGCGGATACAGGCGGTGGTCGATGGCATCGTAGCGCGGCAGATCAGCCCGGACACGGATGCGCGATCCTTCTGGAATAACGGGCTATTCCCCGACGCCTATGCGCTGGTCAAATCCGCGTTCGCGGGCTGAGCCCCGGCAAGCAAAAAGCCCGCGCCGGTGCTTGGTCCCGACGCGGGCTTTCCATGGGCAATCGTGGGTATCAGCTACTGACTGCCGCGAGCAGGATAGCCTATTTTGCAGCCGCGTTCAGCCGCCGGATTACGTCGGCCAGCAGCGCCATCCGCTCCTCGCAAATGCGCTGCAAATCCGCCGCCATCCCCGGTGATAGATCGGCGGCGCCGGAGGCCAACCGGCGAACGTGCCGGTCGGACATATCGAGATCGCGGGCGATGTCGGACTGCCAACGGGGCCCATAAAGGGCCTCGCCAGCTTCGTGAAGGATTTTAGAGGTCAATTTTAGCTCCTGCGCCCATGGGGATCATCGGATTCCTCTTTGTAGCCGCGCTCGAATTCATCGTGGCGGCGACCCGGAGGATAGGGGTTTCGCTTGGGCTTGCGGTTCTCGGCGGCAAACTGACCGGCAATCCAAGCATAATAGACCGGATCGTCTTGTCCGTTTTTGCGAAAAAAGCGCTTTTCCTTGCGAGGGTCTACCATGGGTCTTCTCCCTGTTGCGGCGGGGCCAATCCCCGTCCGTGGTTGATTTCCAAATCCGCCCCGGAGGGCGGATGCGGAAAGCAGCCTTTATTTCGTTTCCTCGATGTAGATTGTGCCCGCATCGCCAAGGCGGCAATGCGCGCCGGAGCGGAGGGTGGCGGCGCATTCGGCGAGCGGCCATTCCGGCTCTTCCCAGCGGATGATTTGCGCGCCGCGTGCGGCGGCGGCATCGATGCTGGAAAAGTCTTCGATTGCGGCGTCTGCATCGTCGGGCAGGATGAAAAGGCGGTAGGCCATCGGGTCTTCTCCCGTTTCGCGGCGGGGCCAATCCCCATCCGTCTATGTCCTAAAGTTAGGCCATCCGGTCTCAAAATGCAACAGAAAAGACCACGGCAAAGCCCGCCCCGAAGGGCGGGATCAGATCGGCTTTAAGCGGCGCTTAGAGCGCTTGCCATTCCCCGCGCTCGAATGAATAGGAGCCGTCCTCAATATCGAATTGGCAGGCTTCCATGGCGAGGTTTCCATCGCCGCCGACCGTGACCAGAACCAACCATTCATCGTGGCCGGGAACGCTCCCAATCAAGGTCTCTTTGGGCGCATCGGCAAAGATAGCAAATTCATCGTCGCCCATCGGTCTGAATTGCCCTGGCAGCGTCATTGCATGAAAGACTTGGAATGCTGAGAATGAAGGGGCTTTTGCCATGTTCGGGTCTTTCCCTGTTACCGGCGGGGCCATTCCCCTGCCGTGTCCTAAATCTAGGGCATCATGGGGCGAGAAGCAACTCCGCAGACCGGGGAAAGCCTTTGATAAATCCGCCGCTTATCGGAGGAAAAGGCTCCAAAAGCGCGTCATGGGCCCGATTTGCAAAATGATGATCATCGATAGCAGCACCAGATTGACGATGATGCACAATTGCATGAACCGGATGCCGCGCTTGATCCGGCGGGCGAGCCACTCCTGATAGGCGATCAGCACCTCAAGGCTTCGGCGCGGATCACCGCCCGGCCACGGCGGCGGTCGGAATGGCGCGTTCATTGGATCGTCGCCCTTGCGGCCTCATTGGCCGCTTCGGTCATTTCCGCGACATAGCAATCGTCGCATAGCGCCACGACGTCATCGGCGCTGAATAGCCGCCCGAAAGCCTTCGCATATTCGGCGCACGCCTCCTCAAGCGTCCACTCCGATTCGAATTCGTCGCCGCATCGGGCGCAGCAATAGGCGGTAACAGTCATCGCTGGTTTTCCTTTGCGCGGGCGATCATCGCGACCGTGGCGTCAGCCTCGATTTTCAGGATGCGGCGCACCGTCGTATCATGCCCGGCCTCGGCATCGTCCCACGTGCAATAGCGGTGGGTTTCGTGGTCTAGGTCGTCGGTGACAAAATTTTTGAGCAGCGGCGGCGGCTGGGAAAAGTCGCGTTCAAAGACCATCGTCTCGAATAGCACCGGCGGCCCACGGCCCCAGCTATGATCGAGGCCGAGGAAAACCGTGCTAATCCAGAAAAGCTCGGTCGTGGTATCGCCCACATGCCGGTCGTTGACCTGAAACCATTCCGCCCAACCCATTAGATCGGTCTCGGCAACCTGATGATTTGGCAGGAGGATGTAATGCTTGCCGAAGGCACTCATGGCGCATCCTCGTCAAGGCCGAGCCGTTGCCGAAATTCGCGGTTCTCGTCCGCCACCTCCTGCCGCGCCTTGGCCTTGGCATATTCATCGAGGAATAGGCGGGCGGTGGGCAATTGCCTGACGAACGGCAGCGATTCGAGGATTTGCGCGAGATTGGCAATCGGCCCGAACGGGGCCCGATATTTCAGCGGCCACGGCTCGGTATCATGGATGCGGTAGCTATCATGGACGACCGCCATTGCGGCCCCGGCCAGAAACGCCAACTGGCTTTCAAGCGATCTGATTCGCTCCTGATCTGATTCGTCCGTCATGGGTGGGTTACCGGGCGCACCATAGTCGGTCCCCTAACGCGCCTTCGGGGATGGCAGGCTACGTGGGATTTCCCCTGCCGTTTAACCAACTCGCGTGGCATTCCTTCGCAGGTTTTCACCACGCTCGGCTGCGATCCGCCGCCCGGTAATGCGATCTGATAGCCCATCGCGCCGCCGCCGCCAAGCCCAAGCGGAGGCGGTGTCATACGGCGAATTATGTAAGGATTTCTGTCCTTCATTAGTGGCCCTATAATTTAGAGGATTCTACTTGGAGATGCGCCCGTCGAACTGGTCGATGTCCTCGCGGCTGGTCAGCGTCGCGATTCGGACAATCCGCTGCTGATGCTCGGCGATCAGCCGGGCTTGCTCCCTGATGAATTCCAAGCGCCGCGCGTCGGCGGCCACCAAAGGCATCCACGTGCCGTCTATCCGAATCGCGCAGACGCCCTCGCTGCCATCATCATCCACAGAAAGCGCCAGCCAGACCTGATCTATCCGGGGCAAAGTATTAATCTGGGGGCTTTTCATGCCGCTCGCTTTCTTTTGGGCTTCTGGTTAATCAATGCTTGAAGGGCCACGGCGATAAGCCTCGGCGCCCCTTCTACAGCATAGCGTTGCGAGGTCCGGCGCCCGATTCCGAGCGCCTGGGCGGCGGCGATGTGATCCCACTTTAGCGCAGCAAGTGCGGCTTTATATTCGGTCGCTGTCATCATGTATCCCATCCTAAATGCCAAATTGGCGCAATTCAATATTGACTTTGGGCAAAATAACGCAACCATAGGCCGCGCCACATTGGCGTCATGAAAGTAAACAAAAGCGGGCTCAAGGGCGCGTTTTCTGTCCCCCAACAAAGGCGAGGAAAGCAAATGCAGGTCGTAGAATTCGAATCAGCTCGGCGGTTTAAAGCGGCGCGGGAAAAGCTCGGCGTCCAGGAATACAGTTTTCGCGATACTTACGAGCTATGCGATTTCGTAGCGAAAGAAATTCGCGCGTCGAAAATGAAATACAGCAAACTGGCGGATAAGTGCGGCATTTGCTACTCGACCGTCTCCAATATCGCAAGCGGCACGACCCGATCCCCGCGCGCCCATACCCTCCTGTCGATCCTCAAAGCCCTCGGCTACGAATTCTTCGTCCGAGGCTGATTATGGATATAGCCAACAAAATACTAGAGCAGATCGCGCATCATCGGGCCGAAATCTTGCGGCTCGAATCGGCCCTGCAGGTGATCATGGAAATGGGCGGCGGCGGCAAATCCGCCAAGGGCCAGCAGCCCATGATTACCATCCGCAAGATTACCCCGGAGGCTCAAGCGCAGATCGAGCCGCCCAAGAAGGCGCCAAGCCAAGCGCCGCGAAAGACCGGGACTGATCGCCTCCGCGATATCGAGGCAAAGAAACGCCTGCGCGAAAACGTCCTCGATGCGCTTTCACGCGGGCCAATGTCGACCAAGGCCATGATTGCCCGGTTCGGGCCGAAGAAGCCCAATGCCGCCGACAAGCAGGTCTTTTATGCGCTGATGTATGATCTGCATCAGGCGGGCCTCGTCCATCGCGAGAAAAACGGACAGGAGCGCATTTTCAGCCTAGTCCAGCAACCCCAGCAAATGGCGACGGCAAGCTGATGTCCCGGCGTTGCGGCGAATGCACCCTCTGTTGCAGATTGCTGCCGGTGCCGGAATTCGACAAGCTGGCGGGCGTGCGTTGCGCCCACCAGCGTTCGCATAAGGGATGCGCGGTCTATGGCCATCATCCGCTTAGCTGTCGGGTCTGGTCGTGTAGCTGGTTAAGCGATGATGACGCGGGCGATCTAAGCCGCCCGGATCGGGCCCACTATGTAATCGACTGCATGCCGGATTTTATCGAAATCGACGCGCATGATGGGCACCCGGCGCAAAAGGTGCCGGTCATTCAAATCTGGATTGATCCGAAATACCCAGACGCGCACCGCGATCCCGCCTTGCGCGCCTATATCGAGCGGCGGTCTATCCGCGAGGGCGGCATGGCCGCGCTCATCCGCTACGATAATCAAAGGGCGATTGTGCTGTTTCCACCATCCGTCACCGACGAGGGGATTTGGCACGAGGAGGGATCGGGGTTAGCCGCCAAGGAGCATACCGCTGCCGAGATCGCGGCGGTGCTCAGGGCCGTTTAAAGGAAATCAGGGAGGAAACCGGGGATGGTTCTAAGGACCAGAATACTAATCATGCGCCCTGATGCGCCGCACGAAACGCGGGCCGTCGAATTGCCGGGCCCCGGCGAGGAGGATTTCCCGCAGCGGCAGTTCGTCGAGAGCGCCTATCAGGCATTAAAGCAGATCGTCGAGCCTATCGTCGGCTATCCGTTGGAGCATGTGACCGTGCTCGCCGACTTTTCCGGCGGCGCCAATTTCAAGCGCGCCGATATGTTCGTCAACGAGCTGGGTCATGAAAAACTGCTGCCGCGCAATGAGGCGGCGACGGAAATCTATCGCCGCAACGCGCTGCTCAATCAGGGCTACAGCGATCCCGAAGAATTGCCGTGGATCGCCGGGCCCGCCGTGCTGTTCGAACATATCGTCTGGTTTTAAGGGGCGTCGGAAATGCAGCCACGAGTCTACAAAAATGATTTTGTGCCGGGTCTCTCCCGCCGCGACCTACACGAAATGGCGGTCGCTTACGCAGTCGTCGAATTCGAGCGCCGGGGCCGCGTGCCATCTATGTGGCTGATCGTCGCCGGGGCCGAGGTCACATGGATTGAAACCCCATGGGAGGACGACCGCGAAAAAGAATGGTCCACGCGCGCATTGCGCGGCGTCATGAGGGAAATGGGCGCCCGCGCTTATTCCTTCATCACCGAGGCGTGGGTGGCATCGTACCGCACGGATATTGACGATCCCGAAATCCTGCCCAGCGAAAGGCCGGAAAACGAGCGCGACGAAGTTTTGGTGATCATGACCTATGATCTGACGAGCGAATTTGAGGCCACGCGATTTCTGGTCACGCCCCGCAAGAATGGCAACAATCTGCTCGGCCCGCGCGATGATGAAACATTCAAGGAATTTACGCTTGAAGGCCGGATGTTTAACCTGCTGGTGCGCTGATGCCGATCATTTCCCACGACAGCGAATTCGCGACCCGATGTCCGTTCTGCGGCGATACCCACGACAGGGCATCGCACATCGCCGAACGCGGCAAAAGCCAGCATGCGCCCACTGACGGCGATCTGACGCTATGCATCGTCTGCGGCGAGTGGGCTTTCTTTGCCGCCGGTGTGCCTGGCGGGCTGCGAAAACCAACCGATGCGGAATATGAGGCCATAGCCGGGAATCCGCTGGTGCGCAAAATACGCAGGGCGTGGGTGGAAATGATGAAACATCACCGCGCCGGGCCACCGCAAAATCCGAGGCATGCCCATGGCCGAAGATGACGACGACAAGATCACAAAGCTGCCTGTCCGCTTCAAATCGCCGCCGTCGCCTGATGGCCCGATGCTCAAGATTGTCCCCGGCTACGGGCCCGGTGGCTGTAACCATCGCTGGTCCTTTCGCGATGATCCGGCGACGGGCCGCAGCCAAAGGATCAATGCGCAATATCTGATCCGCGAGGGCGATATCGAGGTGGAATGCAGCCTATGCAAAACGCGGCTCGATCCGATGTTCGTGCTGCGCATCCTTGCGGTCGAGGAAAACCACTGGAAAGAAACCCGCAGGCACTATCAGGCGGAAATGCAGCGATTGAATGAGCGAGAGAGAACGAAGTGTCAGCATTGCGGCAAGATGACAAGGATAAGCAGGCGATGAGCTTGGAGCTTTGGGTGGTCTATGACCATCCGATCGATTGGGACGGCTATATCGCCCGGAAATGGATAGGCGAGACGCCGACCGGCGACACGATCCGTTCGGAAAGCCTCCGCGACGTGCGTGCCCAGCTGCGCGCGATGGCATTGGTCTGTCTTGGGCGCAGCCACAACGACGACCCGAAAATCCTTGAAGTATGGGTCTAAGGCGGGAGGGCAAAAATGGCTGATCTTTACCGCTGCGCGATGTGCGACGGCGAATTCATGTCGATCTGGCCCGATGAGGAGGCCAAGGCCGAATACGAGGTGCTTTTCGGCAAGCCCTACGGCGAAACGGAGGCGGCGACCGTCTGCGACGACTGCTTTTTCTCGGCGCTTGCCCGGATGTCGGTAGACCCGGAGGAAGAAGCATGAAGCCGGGCACCATCCTTAAGCCCGGCGACGTCGTGCAACTTGATCCTGATGCATGCCGCAATCGGATGTTTGCCGCCTGCATGATGACGATTACCGAGCCCAAGGATTTCGGCGCGCAGGGCTTTGTCCAAGCCCTCGGCGAAAATGGCGAAATGGGCGGTCGCGCTTATTACCGCGCGCAATGGGAGGAGATGGAATTGGTCGGCAAAGCGGTATGGGCGCCAGCATCATGAAGGAAATCTTTGTTTTCGGCAGCAATCTTGCCGGGCGCCATGGCAAGGGCGCCGCGCTCTATGCCCGCGAGCATCATGGCGCGATCTATGGCAACGGCCACGGCATCCAAGGCAACAGCTATGCGATCCCGACCAAGGACGAAAATCTGCGCACCTTGCCGCTCGATTTCATCGCCGCCTATGTGGCCCGCTTCCTGAAATTCGCCCGGCGGCATCCTGAGTGGACATTCAAGGTCACCGCCATCGGCTGCGGGCTTGCGGGCTACAAGCCGGATCAAATCGCATGGATGTTCCTCCCATGTCCTGAAAACGTGATCCTGCCCGATGAATTCCTAGCGCTGGGGAATCGTGAAAGAGCGGACCAATGACGGATCACCGGGAAAGAATGATCATCATCCACCAACTTAAATATTGCCCCTCCTGTAGGCGCCAGCACAGCATGGCGACGCCGGTTGACGTGCCGTCGCCGAAAGAGGGGGATTTCGCGTTGTGTGTCCGGTGCGGTGAATGGGCGGCGTTTACCGCTTCCGGCGATCTCCGTAAGCCCGGCGCCCCGGACCTAGAAAAGATGCTTGCTGAATATGATCGATATTCGTGGATGAAGAAGCTGCCATGAAGTATTTCGAAAAGCTCCGCGTCGCCTGGATTATCGAAAGCATCGAAATCTACGGCTTTATCAATCGAAGCCATGTGGTGAAGAAATTCGGCATCACCGAGCAAGTAGCGTCCAAGGATTTCGGGACGGTGCAAAAGCTCCACCCGCATCTGATGCGATATGATCCCAGCGCGAAATGCTATTTTCTCAAGGAACGAGCCGCCCATGAATAATCACAGCAAACCCGATCTGATCGACATGCTGCTGGGCCGCGTCGGGCAAGAGTGGGAAATAGAGCGCTTGCGGCGGTGGGTGAAAATTCATCGGCTGATCAACGTCGCGCTGGCCGCCCTGCTGGTCTATGCCTATTTCCGCAAGGGAGAATGGTTCTGATGAAGTCAAAGCTACCCGCCAAGCCGCGCTTGCGGCGCTTGCGCCTCCGCGACATAGATCGCGAACTCGCCGAGCGCGTCGCCGTCCTCGAAATGGAGAACGCCCTGTTGCGGTCGCAGCGGGACTCGATACAGCGGATCGCCGACCGCCGCCTCCAGATGATTTTGGGGTTTGACGGCGCGGAGGAGGACGCGGCGCCCGGTCTGCTATAATGGGCGCGTTTAGATTCGCTCCCAAGGAACGCGGCCCCATGGGGAAAACCAAGCCTGCAAGCACTCAGCACCGCGCCCTGCGCGGCGTGACCGTCGAAAATCCATTCTACAGCGGCGCCCATGCTGGCGACCGGACCAATCCCAAGCACATCGACGCCGTGGTCAATATTCGGGAAAGCGCGATCACCATGCTCGCCTCCCGCAATAAGATCGATGCCGCGCAAGTAGCCGCCGCCAACAAATTCCGGGCTTTATGGGAGGCCATGGGCGGCAAGGGCGCCAGCGCCATCGACTATGGCCGCGATCATGTAGACGGCGGCAAGCGGGCCGATCCGATCAGCGAGCGCCAAATCAATGCCGCCGATGAATTGCGCCGCGCCCACCGCAAGCTGGGCGACCAAGGCTATTGGCTGGTGTCCAGGATATGCGGAGAGGGCTTTTCGCTGCATGAGGTGGTGCGCCCTGGCGGCAGCAAGCGCAGCAAACTCGCCGCCGCCGATAATCTCCGAGCTTGCCTCGATAAGCTCGCCGAATTGTGGGGCATCGCCACCCGGCGTCACTAGTGGCGACGGTGCCACTACCTTCGGGCGCCAAAGTAGTGGCAACGGTGCCACCATCTGAAAGGGGATCAGATATGCGGATATGTGCAAATCATTGGGAAATGTGCTGGAATTCCGTGAAAGATCACGGCCTCGGCGATCTCGTCAATAAGGGCCCGGAGGTCGATGCCGCCACCATCATGCAAAACGACATTGTGGAAAATCCGGCCCAATTCGACCCGCTGATCTCGATGCACTGGCATTTCACCAACCAAGCCCTGAAATACGGCGGCGCCTATCTGCTCGGCCCCGATATGGAGGGAAACCCGCATTGCCCAATCTGCGAATTCGAGCAGCATTCCAAGGGATTTGAGGCAAAGCAAGAGATCGATAACGTGGCGGTCCAAATGGCGGTATGGGCCCGCTCGGTCTCCCTGATCCCGCCAATCAGTTGAGGGAGCCGATAGAATGCAAAAAGCCCCATGGAGCCCGGAGACGGTCGAAGCCTTGAACCGCCATCAGCAAGACGGGCGCTTCCATCCCTATACCTGTCCCGGCGATAAGCCGGAATGCCACGCCCAGCGCGATCTGATCGCTACCGCCGATGGCTGGATTTGCCAGTGCGGCGCCTACAAACAGGATTGGGCACACTAGCCGAAAAGCGCGGAAAACCATTAGGGGGAATTGTCTGTTTTTTTCGGCCAATTCTCCCTAGTTGCGCATATATGCTCCGTTTCCGCTTCCTTGAGGCGCATATCTGCGCTAACGTAAATCATCGAAATGAGGGAAACGGCAATGCAAATTACCAAGATTACAAAGCGGGTTTCGGTAGTCACCGGCAAATACGACTCGGTGGTCATTACCCCCTTCGGTCGCTTCACGGTCGATAGCCACGAAGCCGGTATTCAGGCCGCGCAGGCCTATGTCGCGCAAAGCAAATAAGAGGGAGCCGCCGCAATGACCTACCGCATCGAATTTCCAGATTTTGACCCGACCACGATGCCCTCCATTCCGGAGGGCTTTGCTGACGTTTCTTGGCACAATGATGCCTGCCCATCCTTCCACAATGCGGCAATGGGGCTGGTTTTGTTTGTCGATTATGCCGACGCCCGCAATCGCGAATTCCCCGAAACGCCCCGCTTTCTCCTTTGCGCCTGCGATGCCGAAGGCGCCCCGGAGGATACGCTCCTCGCCACCGAATATTGGGCCGAGGTGGTCGATGCGCTTTCCGAAGTCGGGGTGCAGGCATGAAAGCCGCCGCCCTGATCGCATGGCGCGAGCGCCTGCATCTATCGCAAGCCGCCGCCGCAGCCCTCTTGGGGTGCGGCAGGCGGTCTGTTCAAGTGTGGGAGAGTGGCGTCAATCCGATCCCGAAATATATAGCCCTTGCCTGCGCGGCTGTGGCGCTCGGCATTTCGCCGCCGCCCGAATGGGAACGCTAAGCATCGATCCGCGCGAATAGCTGCCCATCGCATTTGACGTTTTGCTTCATCAGTTCCACCCGGCGCGCAGCGTCGGCGTGATCGCGCGCCCAAAACTGGAACGAGAATTCAGTGTCGCCGTCCCGATAGCTGGCGGAAAAGGCGAACCATGCGACGCCATCATAGGTCGCCACGAATTCCTCGTCGGGCTCCTCGCGCTTTGCCCGCTCCCGGCACAGGTCGATGACAAAATCTGTCATGGTGCTTGATCCTCGATGCACGAATCGGTCCCGAATAGTAGGGCCAAATCGCGGAAATAAATCTTCTGTTTTTGTCCTTGACATCAATTTGCGTGATTTGCTTGCCGATTGACAGTCTGTGACCGAACACCATATAAAGCTGCTATCTCCCGGACTTGCCACTACAGATCGACAGGAAGCCCGCCCTCGGGCGCCCCGACCCATGGCCAAACTTCGTCTCCTGAAAGCAAATGTGGCGCCGCTTGCGCCCCGCATCGGCTTTGCCCCGGATGATGAGAAGGCGCGCGATAAGCAGCGCCGCACCCACCAGCCTTGGCGCCAATGGTACAACAGCAAGCGGTGGGCACGCCTGCGGCAGGCGGTATTCATCCGCGATGCCTATATCTGTCAGCGCACCGGGATTGTATGCATGGGCAAGAGCCCGGCACCGGATAGCGCGGTCGCCAACCACAAGACGCCGCATCGAGGAAACCCTCGGCTCTTTTGGGATATCAACAATATCGAGACGGTATCCAAGGAAGTCCACGACGGGCTGATCCAGCGCGAGGAGCAAGCGATCCCGCGCGGCCAATGGGATTGAGGGAATATGGACCGCAAGAACCTTGCTCAGGTGGCCATCGTGCTCGCCATCCTTTTCGTGGCCTTGCTGATTGTAAGCTGCGCCCAGCGCGGCGCCGCCGATATCGATGACGCCACCGCTGCCGAAATGGCAAAGACCGTCCAGGGCCAACAGAAATGAACGGGGAATGGCAAGGTGCCCAATGGGTGCTGGCTACCCTCCTTGCCGCAAGCGTGATCCTGCCGCCGCTGATCCGATACGGCGCGATCATGAACGGCTTCGAACCAAAGAATGATTGGCCCGATTTCTTCGGTCGCCGCCTGGCCGATCTGATTGCCAAAATGGTGTTGGTCGCGATCCTGATTTGGGGTGGTTTTTTCTGAGGGAGGGGGGGCATATCGATCTTCGAAAGCCCGCCGCCGTAGGGCCCGCGCGGCCCTCATCCGCAGATTATTTTTCTGATCTGAAAAAAATGGGCTGAGGTCCATCACGTTAAAGCAAAAAGAGGATTTGCAT
>Ga0209051_1000397_pt1 | contig 60597 bp, 54 predicted proteins | sample AraplaCvi_mMS_r2_2_FD_184286 | JGI IMG/M metagenome (GOLD analysis project Ga0209051, IMG submission 184286) | Arabidopsis root microbial communities from North Carolina, USA - plate scrape MF_Cvi_mMS_r2 (SPAdes) (version 2) | ecosystem: Host-associated > Plants > Roots > Endosphere | place...
CATCGGGCAGGAGGTGATCGTCGATTTCCTCAACGGCGACCCCGATTACCCGATCGTCACCGGCCGGGTGCACAACGCCGACGAGATGCCGGCCTGGCAGCTGCCCCAGCAAAAGCAGCTCACGGGCCTGCGCAGCCGCGAGCTGGGCGGCGGGCGCAGCAACCACCTGGCGCTCGATGATTCCAGCGGCAAGGTGCAGGCCCAGCTCAAGAGCGACCATCAGAGCAGCAGCCTGAGCCTGGGGCACATCGGCCGCCTCGACGACGTCACGGGCCGCAGGGACGACCGCGGCCAAGGGGCCGAGCTGCGCACCGACGGCCATGGCGCCCTGCGGGCCGGCCAGGGCCTGCTGCTGAGCACCGAGGCGCGGCCCAACGCCCAGGGCCACATCACCGACATGGCCGAGACCACCGCCCGGCTCACCCAGGGGCGCGACCTGCACGAGAGCCTGGCGCAGGTGGCGCAGCAGGCCCAGGCGCACGAGGCGGGCGACCAGGACGAGGTGGCCAAGGCACTGAAGGCGCAGAACGACGCCATCGCGGGCAGCGGCGGCGACAAGGCGCACGGCCTCTTCCCCGAGTTCCAGGAGCCGCACCTGACGCTGGCCAGCCCGGCGGGCATCCAGACGACGACGCAGGGCTCGACCCACCTCGTGAGCGGCGAGCACACGGCCCTCACGAGCGGCGCGCACACCAGCATCGCCGCCGGCAACAGCTTCCTGGTGAGCGCCAAGGAGGCGGTGCGCCTGTCCGCCGCCAAGGCCGGCATCCGCATGACCGCGGCGAAGGCCGACATCGACATCACGGCCATGAAGGCCAGCATCCATGCCCTGGCCAAGCTCAACATCAAGCTGGAGGCCAACCGCATCACGATCACGGCCCGGGACGAGGTGCTGATCAACGGCGGCTCCAGCTACACCCGGTGGAATGCGGATGGCATCGAGAGCGGCACCAATGGGCAGTGGCGTGCGCATGCGGGGAGCCACAACCTGGTCGGGCCGGACAACAAGCCGGTGCCGCCAATGGCACCAGCAATCGTGGCGTTGAAGGAAACGCCTCCTGATCCGCAGATCGCGTTCTCCATGCAGCACGTTCCCGGGTTCTCGCCCATGCTCTTCGCAGGCCAGGCCTACACGCTGCTGAAGAACGGCGCCGAAATCCGCAAGGGCCTGTTCGACGAACACGGACGGCTGACCATCGAGGATGCGGAGAAGGGCGCGCGCTACCAGGTCCGGCTCTTCAACGGAACCGTCCACGACGTTCCGGTGGCGCAGGACCGGATGGAACCCGATCCCGGGCAGTCCCGGTACAACGAGCATCAGCTGTCCAACAAGGGGTACCGCGGCGATGGGCAAGACAGCTCGAAGCGCCGGTCGCAGCGCGAGCGCGGCTCGGATGCCGGCCAGGCGTCCACTTGATGGCCCCCGTCGACGCCGCCCTATGATGAACCTCTCTCGAGCCGACAACCGACATGGCTGATCTGAACAAGCTCCTCGACGAAATCCAAAAGCCCGAAGTCAGCCACGTCGACATGATCAAGCGGCGCAGCAAGGGCACGCTGCAATGGTTCCTGGAGAAGGACCACCGGACGCACCCGATCCACGACAACAACGCGCTGCAATTCTTCATGTGCGGGCAGGAAGGCTTCGCGGCCATCGAGAAAGACATCCTCGCGGCCGGCAGCAGCATCGACCTGGTGCTGTGGGGCTTCGACCCCGGCATGGAGCTGACCCGCAGCCGGACCACCTGGCCGCACGGCACCACCTACGGTGACCTGCTGGTGCGCAAGGCCGGCGAGGGCGTGAAGGTGCGCATGCTGCTGTGGTTCGACAGCCTGGTGGTCAACAAGGTGGCAGGCAATGTGCCGGACTTTCCCGTGTTCTGGGCGCCCACCTCCTTCTCCAAGACCAGCCGGACCACCTGGCCCGAGGGCGCCGATTCCTACGACAACCGTTCCAATTCCGCCTGGGTGCTGACCGACCGCTCCAACTACTGCAAGCAATGGTGGGAAGACGCGCTGGCCGGGCGCTTCAAGAACCTGGAAGTGCGGCTGCGCCGCGGCAGCCCGCTCGAAATCCACTCCAACCTGGCGCGCTACCTGCCCGATTCGAAGCGCGACCTGAGCGAGGCCGCCATCATGATCGCGGTGGGCACCCACCACCAGAAGCCGATCCTGATCGACTACGAGCCCGCGGCCGGCGGCAGGCCGCGCAACGTCTGCGGCTACGTGATGGGCCTGAACAGCGTGACCGACTACTGGGACACCACCGCGCACCGTTTCAACGACCCCCGGCGCGAACTCAGCCCCAACAGCTATACCGACTACGACGAGGTGCGCTGGCACCGCAAGCCGTACCGGGACTACGCCATCCGGGTGCAGGGCGAGGCGCTGCACTGCCTGAACCGGAACTTCGTGCAGGGCTGGGACAGCGCCGCCGGCGTGCAGGTGATCCCCGGGCTGGCCGGCAGGTTCTTTCCTGCCAACGGGGCGGGAGCCTTCAGCGAGAAGCTCGCGAGCCGGCGCCAGTCGATCCAGGCCCGAGACATCCCGCGCCCGCCAGGCTCGCGCTGCCGCGTGCAGATCCAGCGCACCCAGCCGGAATCCGACGACGGCACCATCCTCAAGGGCTACACGCTGGCCAGCGCCAACGCGCTGAACTACATCTTCGTGGAGAACCAGTACTTCCAGCTGAGCGAGTGGCCCAGGCTGCTCAAGGACGTGCGCAGGCGCTACCGCCGGGCCATGCAGGAGGCGGGTGCGGCGCCCACCGACATGGCGCCGCTGCACCTGTTCGTCGTGATCCCGCAGCCCGAGCGCGGCCAGATGGTGCCCAGCACCTACGACACGGTCGGCACGCTGGGCGCCGGCGCGCAGATGGGCGAGTACGACAAGAAGGTGCAGGGGGAACGCAAGCGCCGGCAGGCGGGCGCCCGGGGCGGCGGCGGGCTGGTGGGCGCCTCGGCCAACACGGTGCCGGTGGATGCACAGGCGCAGCTGCAGGAACTGGGCATCAAGCCGCTGGTGGCGATGCTGCTGACCTTCGACAGCGCGAACCAGGCGAAGAACATCCGCATCAAGGCGCGCGACAGCGAGGCTCAGGACGCGCAGGCGGGCGTGGAAGAGAAAGCCAGGGGCCACGCCGACGACGTGGACCCCGAGAACCTGAGCGACTTCAACATCACGCCCAGGCGCTACCGGGAGATCTACATCCACAGCAAGCTGATGATCGTGGATGACGTGTACCTGACGCTGGGCAGCGCGAACCTCAACGCGCGCAGCATGGCGGCGGACAGCGAACTGAACCTGTGCACGGAGGAGTATGCGTTCACCAAGGCGGCGAGGAAGCGGGTGTGGGGGAATCTGGCGGGGGATGATTTGGATGGGAAGGATTGCACGAGGGCAGAGACCGCAGATACGCATGAGAAGTGGTTGAAGCGGATGAAGGCGAACAGCGGAAACAAGGCCAAAGAGCACGTTCCGGAAAACAATAGCTTCATCCACCTCTTCGAGGACCCTCGCGGGGTGCCGTTCGTCAAGTTTGCTTAGTTCATGCACACCTCTACAACCTGGATGACGCAATGCATCCGCGCAGCGGGTGCATTGTTCGCCACAGCGCTTCTTCTGACCGGATGTCCCATGCAAGATGACTCCAAAGCCCAACCTCACCAACCCTTCATGTCGGACAGCAAGCTGCCGCGCTTCACCAGGCTCGACAAGTTCGATCCACACCGCAAGGACTTCGTCTGCCAGCACGAGGCCGCCGCCAATCCGCCCATCACGGCAGAAGCCGAAGCACTGTTTCAGCAGGCGCTGGCGCTCGTGAGCTACGAGAAGTGGTCGGAAGATCGCAACTACGCGAAGGCGGCCCAGCTCTACGAGCAGGCAATGAAGCTGGGCCACTGGAAGGCGCAGTTCAATCTGGCGGGACTCTATTTGCAAGGTCTGGGCGTTGAGCAAGACCCCGAGAAGGCCATCGAGCTGACCGAAGACCTGATGCGCAAGGGGGTGCCGGCGGCCTGGGACAACATGGGCACGATGTACATGGGCGGCGTTGGATCGCTCAAGCAGGATGCGACGGTGGCGTATGCGTTCTGGCAGAAGGCGGCGGACATGGGAAGCATGGCGTCGCAGACATACATTGGGCAAAAGCTGATTGGTGTCTACAACGATCCGCCATCGTTCTGGGCGAACAGGACAATCTCGCGCAAGATGCTGGAGTGCGCATTCGCACAAGGCTATGGCCCCGCCGCATACGAGCTTGGGGCGGATCTAAACGGCAATGATCCGACCTTGGGTGAGGACTATTCCCGCGCACTCAAGGTGCTACACGAAGGCGTCAAGTTTGGTAGCCAAAAAAGTGCAGGTTATTTGTTCGCCTCGTTCGACGACGGAGCGAATCCGGTCACGACCGGACCTGACAAGGCTCGCGCCCGCCGCTACAAGATTCTGGCGGACGCCCTTTACTTCAATCCCGACCTGCGCTTCCCCAACCTCGACAAGGTGCTGCCGCTTCCCCCGGCACCGTTGCCCCAGTGGGACATGAGCGAGCCCAAGACGCTCATCGATGCCGCCAAGGCCGTGGTGCCTGCTGCTGCTTCTTCGCCGCCGCAAGCGCCGGCACCATCATCCCCGCGCACCAGCCAGCTCGAAGGTGCCGAGCGCGGCCTGCTGTCTGCTCATACGCGCGTGGCCCAGGGCATCGCGCGCGAGGCCGAGGTGCCAACGCCGCGGGTGCGATGCAGCGGCGCCGCGCGCTGCCTTGTCACGGGCATCTGGCAGGCGCGCGTACCGGACGACCACCCGCATGCGGCATCGTTCAACCAGTGGCATCGCCAGTCCTACGTGATGGAAGGCCAGCCCTTCCCCGATCCGCGCGAGCAGCACCTGGACATCGATCCGACGCAGGTCATCTGGACCTGGTGGAACCAGGCCAACCCTCTGGGCTTCAGCAAAATTCCGCAGGCCGGCCTGGGCAATCCGCCCGTGGCGGGGTGAACGCGCGGTGATGCAAGGCACCCGCACAGCCGGGGCGGCAACCCTGTTTGCCGCTGCACTCCTTCTGGCGGGATGCCCCATGCAAGACGACTCCAAAGCCCAGCCTCATCAACCCTTCATGTCGGACAGCAAGCTGCCGCGCTTCACCAGGCTCGACAAGTTCGATCCGCACCGCAAGGACTTCGTCTGCAAGCACGAGGCCGCCGCCAATCCGCCCATCACGGCAGAAGCCGAAGCACTGTTCCAGCAGGCGCTGGCGCTCGTGAGCTACGAGAAGTGGTCGGAGGATCGCAACTACGCGAAGGCGGCACAGTTCTACGAGCAGGCGATGAAGCTGGGCCACTGGAAGGCGCAGTTCAATCTGGCGGGACTCTATTTGCAAGGTCTGGGCGTCGAACAGGACCCCGAGAAGGCCATCGAGCTGACCGAAGACCTGATGCGCAAGGGTGTGCCCGCAGCCTGGGACAACATGGGCACGATGTACATGGGCGGCATTGGATCGCTCAAGCAGGATGCGACGGTGGCGTATGCGTTCTGGCAGAGGGCGGCGGACATGGAAAGCATGAATGCGCAGGCCCATTTGGGAGAGAAGCTAAACGCTGGCTACGATGATCCCCCTTCCTTTTGGGGAAACTATGTTGTTGGCCGGAAGATGCTTGAGTGTGCTTTTTCCCAAGGGAGCGGAGCAGCTGCGCTAGAACTTGGAGTGACGTTTCGGATCGATGATCCGAGTCGCGCTCAAGAGTTGCTCCATGCCGGAGTGAAGTTCGGCTGTAATAAATGTGCGGGCTACTTATTCGCCTCGTTTGACGATGGAGCGAGTCCGGTCACTACCGGGCCTGACAAGGCTCGCGCCCGCCGCTACAAGATTCTGGCTGACGCCCTTTACCTCAACCCCGACCTGCGCTTTCCCAATCTCGACAAGGTGCTGCCCCTTCCCCCGGCACCGCTGCCCCAGTGGGACATGAGCGAGCCCAAGACGCTTATCGATGCCGCCAAGGCCGTGGTGCCTGCTGCTTCTTCGCCGCCGCAAGCGCCGGTACCGACACCCCCGCGCACCAGCCAGCTCGAAGGTGCCGAGCGCGGCCTGCTGTCTGCTCACACGCGTGTGGCCCAGGGCATCGCGCGGGAGGCCGAGATGCCCACGACGCGCGGCGATTCAAAGCACCTGCACGCCGGCCGTTCCAGCAAGCGCTGGTGCTTGTGAAATGCGAGCCGTGCAGAAACCAAGATGAGGATTTTTTATGCGCTTGTCCACCGTCGGGGTCGTTCTCATTGTCATCGGCGCCATCGTGGCGAACGTCGGCTTCGTCGCCCTTCTGGGGGCCGGTGCGAGGGTCTCTGGCGGAGGCGAAGGGCATGACCTGCTCCCGGAAGCCGTCATGGTCGGTTTCCTGCTCGGTGGGCCGCTCATCTTCTTGCTGGGGGTGCTGCTGTGGCTTGGCGTGAAGATCCAGGCATTGCTCGAGAAGGCAAAGGCCACTCGCGACGCCGCGAACGAAGGCCGCAGCGACTCCCAATCGTCAGCCTCGTGAGCCATGGAAGGCCGGGGGCCTGTGCCTTCGCCCGGCGGCTTCAGCCCACAGCCCCCAGTCCACCCCGTCCGCGCCGCTGCGCCTCCCGCCACGCATTCACGATCAGCGCCCGTGCCTTCGGATGCTCGGGGTCGGTAACCACCCATTCCGGGTACGCATGCGGAAGGCTGGCCGCGGTCACGCGGATCGCGTCGAACTCGATGGGGGAGAGCGGCGCGGCCGCGCTGGCGCGGTGGGTCAGCGTCTTGCGCAGGCCCGCCTTCCATGCGTCCGGCAAGTGCTCGACAGCGGGCAGGAGCGCCAGCGCGATGTGCGCGGCGCGCGGGCTCAGGGCTGCGGCGTCGGCGCGCAGGCGCGCCAGGCACTCGGTGCCGCTCGCCGTCTCTTTTCTCTCACCTCCGGAGCATGGCATGCGGCACCCCTCGCTCAGGCTGTCTGGATCTCGATGCGCCGCGGCTGCGCATGCTGGGCCTTGGGAATGCGCAGCTTCAGCACGCCCTGCGAAAGCTCGGCCGAGATGGCGTTGGTGTCGAGTTCCTTGCTGAGCGTGAAGACGCGGCGGAAGCGGCCCAGGCCCACCTCCGTATGGCTCGATTCCAGCCCCTCGGGCACCGAGAGCCCCGACTCGGCCTCGATGGTCAGCGTGTCGGACGCGACCTGCAGGCTGAGCTTGTCGCGCGAGACGCCCGGCAGGTCGGCAAAGAGCGTGATGCCGCCGCTGTCCTCGACCACGTCCACCGGCGGCGTCAGCGCCGCGTCGCTGTAGCGCGTGCTGTCTTCCTTGCGCGCGAGCTCCTTCGATCCGGCCGCGCGGGACGAAGTGGTGGGGGTGTTGCTGTTGTCCATGATCGTCTCTCCTTTCTTCATTTCATGGTTGCTTCACCGTCATCACTGGACGGTGATGCGCCGCGGCTGCGACGAGGCCTGTCGCTGCACGGTGATGTGCAGCACGCCGTCGCGGTACTTGGCGCTCACGGCGTCGGGGTCGGCATCGTCGGGCAGGGTGAGCACGCGGCGGAACGAACCCTCGAAGCGCTCGTTGATGTGCACGGCTGCCTTGGCATCGGATTCGGGCAGGTTGTTGGCGCGCTGGCCGGCAATGGTGAGCAGGCCGCGCTCCAGGTTCACCTCGAGGCTGGACGGGTCGACGCCGGGCGCGAACGCGTAGATCTCCACGGTCTTCGGCGTGCCGCCGATGTTCAGGGCCGGGAAGCCGTTGCGGCCGAAGCCCCGGATGGTGGGGGACAGATCGAAGGCCTGCTGCATCTCGCGCTGCAGGCGATCCATCTCTGCGAACATGTCGCGCGGAAACAAGGATCGGTACATGGCGAAAACCTCCATTCAAGAACAGGTTGAACGGCGCGCCGGAGCGTGTGTCTCCAGCGCTTCCGATGAGCGAAATAGGCGCTGGCGGCAGGTTTTCAAGAGGGGATGTCCGGGGGGTGGTACCCCGATCGCCCGGGTGCTATGAAGGCTGGTGCCGCCATTGAAAAAACCCGGTCCGAGGCCTCTTGAACGTGCGCCGCGCGGACCTAAATCGATCCTCGTCGAAATCGTCAATCGTCATTCCAAACCTGAAGGAGATTTGCCATGCCGATGGACCTGCTCAAGCAGATTGCCGCATCCCGCCTGCCCGTGTCTTTCCGCACGCCCAAGGAGATCGACGAGGTCAGGATCCTGCGCCAGGCGGGGCTCGTGATTGCACTGATTCCGGCGCCAGCCGACCCTCTGAAGCTCGCGGGCAGCGAGCCCGCGGCGCAGGTGCTGGCCCTCACCGAGAAAGGACGCGAGGAGCTCGCGCGGATCCGCTACCCGGGCGAGCTGCCGCAGCATGAAACCGGCTCCCGGGGCCGGAGGAACTGGCTCGCCGCAAGGCGCTTCGGACATGCATTGCAGCAAGTCTTACCGGTGCGAAGCCGCGATTCGCGCCCCTCGCAGGGCTTGTAGGCCGCATCCTTCCTGAACATGCGCGCAAAACCATGCCGCCGTCTGCGTGGTTCCGCGCTGAATCCGATTCGCTCATGCAAGCGAGAAATTCATCAGGAGACAGACATGGACTTCGAAGGCATCTACTGCTTTGACACGGCGGCCGTCCGCTTCGCGATCTACCCGGACGGCCATGATGGTGCACGCATCATCGGGCAGATTTCGGAGGAAACCCTGCACGACGTGTTCGGCACCAAGAACCTGGGCGACCGCCTGCTGGAAACCTGCAAGGCGCACTTCGATGTCATTGGCGCCGCGGCGCTCAAGCGCTACCGCGCCAACCCGAACCAGCCGATCGTGCTGACCGTGGACGATTTTCCGCGGCGCCTTTCTCCCCGGTCCGGGGGCTCGCAAACCGCACCGCAGGCCACGCCGCTCGCTGCCTGAAAAACGCCGCGCCCGCTGCGCGGCCGGTTTTCACCCCCATCGCGCGATGGGCAACTCTCCGACACGGCAAGGAGGTTTCAGCCTTACCCGCTGCGCCCGGATTCTTTGCAAATTGTGTGATCAGGCCTTGTAGATGCCGAAAGCGTGTTCCGTTGGACACCCGGTCGCTGGCCTTCATGCAAGCAAGGAACACCGGTGCCAGTGACCCAACTGCTTTCAGAGCCTGAGGCGCAAGACGCCTACCTGTTCCGCGAAGGAACGCATTCCCGCCTGTACGACCTCCTGGGTTGCCATCTTCTGAAGGAGGGCGGCGCGCGCTTCGCGGTGTGGGCGCCCAACGCGGAATCGGTGGCGGTGGTGGGCGACTGGAACCATTGGTCCGGCGACGCCGATCCGCTGGCGCCGTCCGCGGACGGCACCGGCATCTGGCTGGGCCGCGCGCCCCATGCCGCGCCGGGGCAGGCCTACAAGTACCGCATCCGTTCGAGCTTCGGCGGCTACACGGTCGACAAGGCCGACCCGGTCGCGTTCTGCGCAGAGCTGCCGCCCGCCACGGCCTCGCGCATCTGCGAACTTTCTTATGACTGGAAGGACGCCGACTGGATGGCCACGCGGGGCGCGCGCAATGCGCTCGATGCGCCGATGTCGGTCTACGAGGTGCACCTGGGCTCGTGGCGCCGCCGCGAAGGCCGCTTCATGGGCTACCGCGAGATCGCGCATGAACTCGCGGCCTACGTGAAGGAGATGGGCTTCACGCACGTGGAGCTCATGCCGGTGACGGAGCATCCGTTCTACGGCTCCTGGGGCTACCAGACCACCGGCTACTTCGCGCCCACGGCGCGCTACGGCTCGCCGCAGGACTTCATGTACCTGGTCGATCACCTGCACCAGAACGGCATCGGTGTGCTGCTGGACTGGGTGCCTTCGCACTTTCCGGCCGACGAGCACGGCCTTGCGTTCTTCGACGGCACGCACCTCTACGAGCATGCCGATCCGCGCCAGGGCTTCCACCCGGAGTGGAACTCCAGCATCTTCAACTACGGCCGCGCGGAGGTGCGCAGCTTCCTGGTGTCGTCGGGCCTGTTCTGGCTCGACCGGTACCACGTGGACGGGCTGCGCGTCGATGCGGTCGCGTCCATGCTCTACCTGGACTACGCGCGCCAGCACGGCGAATGGATTCCCAACCGCCATGGCGGCCGCGAGAACCTGGAGGCGATCGACTTCCTGCGTACGCTGAACCGCGCGGTCTACCGCGAGTTCCCCGACGCGATCACCGTGGCCGAGGAATCCACCGCCTGGCCGCGCGTCTCGCGGCCGACCGACATGGACGGGCTGGGCTTCGGCGAGAAATGGAACATGGGCTGGATGCACGACGTGCTCGCCTACATGAAGCAAGAGCCCATCCACCGCAAGTACCACCACCACAAGATGACCTTCTCGCTGGTGTATGCGTTCCACGAGAACTTCGTGCTGCCGCTGTCGCACGACGAGGTGGTGCACGGCAAGGGTTCGCTGCTCGGCAAGATGCCCGGCGACCAATGGCAGCAGTTCGCCAACCTGCGCGCGCTGTTCGGCTTCATGTGGGCGCATCCTGGCAAGAAGCTGCTCTTCATGGGGGGCGAGTTCGGGCAGCGGCGCGAGTGGACGCACGACGGCGAGCTCGAATGGTGGGTCTGCGAGCTCGAAGACCATGGCGGCCTGCAGCGGCTGGTGGCGCAGCTCAACCGCGTGTACCGCGGCGCGCCCGCGCTCTACCAGCAGGATTTCTCCGCATCGGGTTTCGAATGGGTGGCGGCCGACGATGCCGACGCCAGCGTGTTCGCCTTCCTGCGCAAGCCGCGCGACGGCCATCCGCCGCTGCTGGTCGTCAGCAACATGACGCCGGTGCCGCGCACCAACTACCTGCTGGGCGTGCCGCTGCCCGGCTTCTGGAGCGAGCTCATCAACACCGACGCCGTCGAGTTCGGCGGCTCGGGGTGGGGCAACCTTGGCGGCATCGAGGCCGCCCCCGTGCGTTCGCATGGCCGCATGCACTCGGTGTGCATGACCCTGCCGCCGCTGTCCACGCTGATTCTCGAACACCGGCCATCATGATGAAACTGTTCGCAAACCCGCAGGCGCCCGCGGCTTCCGTGGCGCCCGATGTGCGCGACGGCAACCGCCGCGCGGTCATCGATGCCGTGCTGCCGTCGGTGGACCACGGCCGCTTCGCCGTGAAGTGCATCGTCGGCGAAAGGGTGCAGGTGAAGGCGCACTGCTTCACCGACGGCCACGACGTGCTGCGCGTGCAGCTGTGCTGGCGTCCGCAGGGCAAGGCCGAGTTCCGCGAGGTGCCGATGAAGCCGCTCGTCAACGACGTGTGGGAGGCGTCCTTTGCGCCGCCCGCGCTCGGGCGCTACTTCTACACCGTGGTGGCATGGGTCGATCCCTTCGAGTCGTGGCGCCATGAAATGACGCGCCGCGTGGACCCCGACGACGTGCGCATCGCCTCGCAGGTGGGCGCGCTGGAAGTGGCGGGCGCGGCCGAGCGGGCCGAGGGCGCGGACCGCCAGGCGCTGGCCAACTGGGCCACCGAGCTCGATGCCGTGGCAGCCGACCCCGGCGCGGACGTGTCGGCGCTCAAGGCGCTGGCGCTGGACGAAGAGCTCGCCATGCTGGCGCGCCGGCACCCCGACCGCCGGCACGAGGTGCGTTTTTCCCTCGAGCTGCCGCTGGAGGCCGAGCGCGAGCGTGCGCGCTTCAGCACCTGGTACGAGCTGTTCCCGCGCTCGGCCGGCACCACGCCCGGTGTGCACGGCACCTTCAAGGACGTGGAGGCGCGGCTGCCCGCCATCGCGGCCATGGGCTTTGACGTGCTGTACTTTCCGCCGATCCACCCGATCGGCCGGCTCCAGCGCAAGGGTCCCAACAATGCATTGGCCAGCGGCCCCGACGATGTCGGCAGCCCCTGGGCCATTGGCGCGGCCGAGGGCGGCCACAAGTCCATTCTTCCGGCGCTGGGCACGGCGGAAGACTTTCGCCACCTCTGCGCAGAGGCCGCCTCGCACGGGCTGGAGATCGCGCTGGACATCGCCTTCCAGTGCGCGCCCGACCATCCCTACGTGAAGGCGCATCCCGACTGGTTCCGCTGGCGCCCCGACGGCAGCGTGCAGTACGCGGAGAACCCGCCCAAGAAGTACCAGGACATCTATCCCTTCAACTTCGAGAGCGAGGACTGGCGCGGCCTGTGGGCCGAGCTGCGCAGCGTGATCGAGCACTGGATCGGCGAGGGCGTGCGCATCTTCCGCGTCGACAACCCGCACACCAAGGCCTTCGCATTCTGGGAGTGGGTGATCGGCGAGATCCGGCGCGAGCATCCGGAAGTGATCTTCCTGGCCGAGGCCTTCACGCGGCCGAAGGTGATGCACCGGCTTGCGAAGCTGGGCTTCTCGCAGTCCTACACCTACTTCACCTGGCGCAACACCAAGCAGGAGCTGGTCGAATATTTCACCGAGCTTTCCACGCCGCCCGGCGTGGACTACTTCCGGCCCAACGTGTGGCCCAACACGCCCGACATCCTGCACGAGCAGCTGCAGGGCGGCGAGGCCTCGGTCTACATGGCGCGGCTGGTGCTTGCCGCCACGCTCGCGGCCAACTACGGCATCTACGAGCCGGCCTACGAGCTGCGCGAACACCGGCCGCGCTCGCCCGGCAGCGAGGAATACCTCGACTCCGAAAAATACCAGCTGCGCCACTGGAACCACGACGACCCGGGCAGCCTGGCGCCGTTCATCACCCGCGTGAACCACATCCGCCGCGAGAACCCGGCGCTGCACCGGGACCGCGGCCTGCGCTTCCTGCGCATCGACAACGACCAGCTGCTGGCCTATGCCAAGGTGTCGGAGGGCGGCGACAACGTGGTCGTGACCGTGGTCAACCTCGATCCGCACAACGTGCAGTCGGGCTGGCTCGAGCTCGACCCCGAAAGCGTGAACGTCGAGCGTTCGCGCCCGTTCCAGATGCACGACCTCCTGAGCGGGCAGCGCTTCATCTGGCAGGGTGGCTGGCACTACGTCAAGCTCGATCCGCACAGCGTGCCCGCGCACATCTTCGTCGTACGGCGGCGCCACGGCGACGAGCGCGACTTCGACTACTTCCTGTGAGGCCGCAACGATGAACGCCCCTGTCTCCCACATTGCGCTCGAAACGGTAGAGATCGACATCAGCGACGACCCGCTGTGGTACCGCGACGCGGTGATCTACCAGCTCAACGTCAAGGCGTTCTTCGACTCCAACAACGACGGCATGGGGGACTTCAAGGGCGTGACGGCCAAGCTCGACTACGTGAAGGAGCTGGGCGTCAACACCATCTGGCTGATGCCCTTCTATCCGTCGCCGCTGCGCGACGACGGCTACGACATCTCGGCCTACGAGGACGTGAACCCGCAGTACGGCACGCTGGACGACTTCCGCGAAATGCTCGACGCCGCGCACGAGCGCGGGCTGCGGGTGATCACCGAGCTGGTCATCAACCACACCTCGAGCGACCACCCCTGGTTCCAGGCCGCGCGCCGCGCGCCGCCCGGCTCGCCCGAACGCGACTTCTACGTGTGGAGCGACACCAACCAGCTCTACCAGGGCACGCGCATCATCTTCACCGACACCGAGACTTCCAACTGGGCCTGGGACCCGGTGGCCAAGGCCTACTACTGGCACCGCTTCTTCAGCCACCAGCCGGACCTCAACTTCGACAACCCGGCCGTGCTCGAAGCCATCTTCAAGGTGATGCGCTTCTGGCTCGACATGGGCGTGGACGGCTTCCGGCTCGACGCCATTCCCTACCTGGTGGAGCGCGACGGCACCAGCAACGAGAACCTGCCCGAGACCCATGCGGTGATCAAGAAGGTGCGCGCCGCCATCGATGCACAGTACAAGAACCGCTTCCTGCTGGCCGAGGCCAACATGTGGCCCGAGGACGTGCGCGAGTATTTCGGCGATGGCGACGAGTGCCACATGGCGTACCACTTTCCGCTGATGCCGCGCATGTACATGGCCATCGCGCAGGAGGACCGGCACCCCATCGTCGAGATCATGGCGCAGACGCCCGACATCCCGGAGGGCTGCCAGTGGGCCATCTTCCTGCGCAACCACGACGAGCTCACGCTCGAGATGGTGACCAGCAAGGAGCGCGACTACATGTACACCATGTACGCGGCCGACCTGCGCGCGCGCATCAACCTGGGTATTCGCCGGCGCCTCGCGCCGCTGATGGAGAACGACATCGACCGCGTGAAGCTCATGAACGGCATGCTGCTGTCGATGCCGGGCTCGCCCATCATCTACTACGGCGACGAGATCGGCATGGGCGACAACGTGTTCGTGGGCGACCGCAACGGCGTGCGCACGCCCATGCAGTGGAGCCCCGACCGCAACGCCGGCTTCTCGCGCGCCGATCCGCAGCGGCTGTACCTGCAGCCCATCATGGACCCGATGTTCGGCTACGAGGCGCTCAACGTGGAGGCGCAGGCGCGCGACAGCAGCTCGCTGCTCAACTGGACCAAGCGCATGCTGGCCGTTCGCAAGACCAGCCATGCCTTCGGCCGCGGCAAGCGGCGCTTCCTGAAGCCGGGCAACCGCAAGATCCTGGCCTACCTGAGCGAATACGACGAGGACATCATCCTCACGGTGTTCAACCTGTCGCGCGCCGCGCAGCCGGTGGAGCTGGACCTCTCGGCCTTCAAGGGCCGCGTGCCCATCGAGATGCTGGGCCGCGCGCCGTTCCCGCCGATCGGCGAGCTTCCCTACCTGCTCACGCTGGCCTCGTATGGCTTCTACTGGTTCAGGCTCACCTCCGATGCCGAGATGCCCAGCTGGCACCAGGAGGGCGTGGCGCTGCAGGAATGGCCCACGCTGGTGCTGTTCGACGGCTGGACCAGCTTCTTCCGCGACCGCGTGATGCCCTGGCGCATCGGCATGTCGGAGCGCATGCGCAACCAGTTCGAACTGGAGACGCTGCCGCGCCACATCGAGATCCAGCGCTGGTATGCATCGAAGGGCACCGCCATCGAGCGCGCGCGTCTGGCCGACCACGTCATCTGGGAGGCAGGCCCGCTCAGCTGGATGCTGCCGCTGCTCGAGCTCGACGGCCCGCCCGGCGGCGCCACCTACTTCATGCCGCTGGCATTGGCCTGGGAAGAACGCGACGAGGAGCGCATGGCCGGCGTCGCGCAGGCCGCGCTCGCCAAGGTGCGGCAGCAGGCGCAGGTGGGCCTGATGGGCGATGCGTTCTATGACGAGGCCTTCTGCCGCGAGCTGGTGCTGGCCATCCGCAGCGGCCTGGATCTGGAAACCGCGCAGGGACGGCTCAGGTTCCGCGCGACGGCCGCTTTCGCCGAGGTGGAGGCCGACATCGCGAGCCTGCCGGTCGGCCGGCCCAGCGGCGTGAGCAGCAACACCGTGGTCACGCTCGACGAGACCCTGTTCCTCAAGGGCTACCGCCACCTGCGCGAGGGCCTGAACCCCGAACTGGAGATGGGCCGCTTCCTGACCGAGGTGGCCAGATATCCGCACTGCGTTCCGGTGCTGGGCGCGCTCGAATACACCGGCAACGACGGACGCACCATGACGCTCGCCATGGTGCAGTCCTATGTGTCGAACCAGGGCGACGGCTGGGACCACACGCTGGGCTACCTGGAGCGCTTCCTGCGCGACTTCGCCACCACCGACGGCGCGCTGCCGGACCCGATGGCCGTGCACGGCGGCTTTCTCGCGCTCATGGCCACGCTGGGCCGGCGCACCGCCGAGCTGCACAAGGCGCTGGCGCTGCGCACCGGCGCGGCCGCCTTCGACCCCGAGCCGCTGCTGGACAGCGACATCGCGCGCTACGCGGAGCAAACCCGCGCCGACGCCGCCGCCACACTGGCACTGCTGCGCGAAAGGCTGGCCCAGCTGCCGGCACCGGCGCAGCCCGACGCCCAGGCCCTGCTCGCCATGGAGGACGCGCTGCAGGACGCCGTCGCGGCGCGCCGGCCGCAGGCCCAGGGCGGCATCAAGAGCCGCTACCACGGCGACTACCACCTCGGGCAGGTGCTGCTGCGGGACAACGACTTCGTCATCATCGACTTCGAGGGCGAGCCCGCGCGCAGCTTCGACGAGCGCCGCGCCAAGGGCTCGCCGCTGCGCGACGTGGCCGGCATGCTGCGCTCGTTCAACTATGCGCGCTGGGCCGCGCTGCGGCGCGTGGCGCAGAGCGTGGAGGAGGCCGCCTACCTGGGGCCGCCGGCGGCCGCCTGGGAGCAGTCGGCACGCCAGGCCTTCCTGGACGGCTACATGGAGGCCGGCGCGGGAGAGCAGGCCATCCGCATCGACGCCGACCTGCTCGCGCTGTTCGAGACCGAGAAGGCGCTGTACGAACTGCGCTACGAGCTCAACAACCGCATCGACTGGGCGCAGGTGCCGCTGAACGGCGTGCTCGCACTGCTGCAGGTGGAGCGGCCCGGTTGATGCTTGCACCGCATCCACCGCCTTCGTCCGCCACCACAACCACGCACCGGAGAGAAAAATGGACCGATTTGGCATTCACCTGGAGCCGCTGAACGCAATGCTTTACCAGGTCGGGGCCTTCGTGCCCCGCCTCGCAATTGCATTGGTGGTGGTGCTTGCCGGCTGGCTCATCGCCAAGACCGCGCGCTTTGCGGTCACCAAGGCGCTGCGCGCGATCAACTTCAACGTGCTGACCGAGCGCGCGGGCCTGGACAACTTCCTGCGCCAGGGCGGATGGCCGGGCGACACCTGCAGCCTCTTCGGCGTGCTGGCCTATTGGCTGGTGATCTTTGCGGCGCTGCTGCTGGCCTTCAACGGCATGGGCCTGAGCTACATCGCCGACCTGCTCGGGCGCGTGGTGTGGTTCGTGCCGAACCTCTTCGTGGCCCTCCTGGTGCTGGCCTTCGGTTCCTACTTTGCCCGCTTCGTGGGAGAGGCGGTGTCGAGCTACTTCCGGGGCGCGCAGATGCGCGACGCCATGCTGCTGGGGCAGATCGCGCGCTATGCGGTCATGGCCTTCGTCATCCTGATCGCGCTGGACCAGGTCAAGGTGGGCGGCGACATCGTGCGCGAAAGCTTCCTGGTGATCCTGGCGGGCGTGGTGTTCGCGCTGGCGCTGGCCTTCGGCCTGGCCGGCAAGGACTGGGCGGCCGAGCAGATCGAGCGCTGGTGGCCGCGCCTGCCGAAGGACAACAACAACAGCGGCGCGGCCAGGCCCAAACCGAATCCGCTCGACGAGCGCCCGCCGCGCTGAAATTTTTATCTCCCACATCCCATTTGATGACACGCAGCAGCCAACGCAATCCGATCTCTGCCGTCTGGCCGGGGCGCCCCTATCCGAGGGGCGCCAACTGGGACGGGGAGGGCGTGAACTTCGCGCTTTTCTCCCAGCATGCACAAGGGGTGGACCTGTGCCTGTTCGACGACAAGGGCCGCCATGAAATCCAGCGCATCCCGATCCGGGAGCGCACCGACGGCGTGTGGCACTGCTACCTGCCCGAGGCCCGCCCTGGCCAGGCCTACGGCTACCGCGTGCACGGCCCCTACAAGCCGGAAGAGGGCCATCGCTTCAATCCGCACAAGCTGCTGGTCGACCCCTACGCGAAAGACCTGGTGGGCGAGTTGCGCTGGGGCGATGCGCTCTACGGCTACACCGTCGGCAGCAAGCGCGAAGACCTCTCCTTCGACCGCCGCGACAGCGCGCCGCTCGTGCCCAAGGGGCGCGTGCTGGAGCCCGCCTTCACCTGGGGCGACGACCGCCGGCCCTCGGTGCCCTGGCAGGACATGGTGATCTACGAGCTGCACGTGCGCGGCTTCACCATGCGCCACCCCGACGTGCCGGCCGAGCTGCGCGGCACCTACGGCGGCCTGTGCTGCGCGCCCGTGGTCGACTACCTCAAGCGCCTGGGCGTGACCACCATCGAGCTGCTGCCTGTGCACAGCTTCCTCAACGACCGGCACCTGGCGGAGAAGGGCCTGCAGAACTACTGGGGCTACAACTCGCTGGCCTACTTCGCCCCCGAGACGCGCTACAGCGCCTCGGGCAAGGTGAAGGAATTCAAGACCATGGTGAAGACGCTGCACTCGGCCGGCATCGAGGTGATCCTGGACGTGGTCTACAACCACACCTGCGAGGGCAACCAGCTCGGGCCCACGCTCTCGATGCGCGGCGTGGACAACGCCTCCTACTACATCATCAACGCCGAGCACCGGCGCTACTACGACGACTTCACCGGCTGCGGCAACACCGTCAACCTGGAGCATCCGCATGCGCTGCAGCTGGTGATGGATTCGCTGCGCTACTGGGCCGAGGAAATGCACGTCGACGGCTTCCGCTTCGACCTGGCATCGGCATTGGCACGCGAGGCCGGCAAGGTCGAGAACCTGGGCGGCTTCTTCGACGCCATCCGCCAGGACCCGACCCTCAACCGCGTCAAGCTCATCGCCGAACCCTGGGACCTGGGCCACGGCGGCTACCAGGTGGGCAACTTCCCGCTCGGCTGGGCCGAATGGAACGACCGGTACCGCGACGGCATGCGCGGTTTCTGGAAAGGCGATCCGGGCGTGATTGGCGAGGTCGGCAAGCGGCTCACCGGCTCGGAGGACCTCTACGGCTGGTCGGGCAAGCGGCCCAACGCGAGCATCAACTTCATCACCGCGCACGACGGCTTCACGCTCAACGACCTGGTCTCCTACAACGACAAGCACAACGAGGCCAACGGCGAGGACAACCGCGACGGCAGCAACCACAACATCTCCTGGAACTGCGGCGCCGAAGGGCCGGCGGAGGACCCCGAGATCGCGGCGCTGCGCGAGCGCCAGAAGCGCAACCTGCTGGCCACGCTGCTGCTGTCGCAGGGCGTGCCGATGCTCCTGGCCGGCGACGAGCGCGGCCACACGCAGAACGGCAACAACAACGCCTACTGCCAGGACAACGACATCAGCTGGATCGACTGGACGCCCACGCCCGAGCGGCAGGCGCTGATCACCTTCGTGGAGCGCACCATCGCGCTCCGGCGCGCCCATCCTTCGTTCCGGCGCCGCAGCTTCTTTGCCGGCAAGCCCTCGGAGGCCGAGAGCGTGACCGACGTGGTCTGGCTCCGGCCCGACGGCGCCGAAATGCGCCCCGAGGACTGGAGCGACGCCAACGCGCGCTGCCTGGCGATGTACATGTCCGGCGGCGGCATTGCCGACCGCGGGCCGCGCGGCGAGGCGCTGCACGACGATGATTTCCTGGTGCTGTTCAACGCGCACCACGACGAGATTTCATTCACCCTGCCGCCCGCACCCTACGGCGCATGGCGGCTGCTGCTCGACACCGCCAGCGGCACCCCGCCGCCCGCCACGGAGGACGTGGCTGCGCTCGCGCCCGCCTGGTCCGAGCCCGCCTATCCGCTGCAGTGCCGCTCGCTGGTGGTGCTGAGCCGGCCGGACGTGCGGCCATGACGTGCAGCCGCATCCACCGCATGCCGTTCGGCGCCACGCTGCGCGCCGATGGCGGCGTGGACTTTGCGCTGTGGGCGCCGGCCGTGCACGGCGTCACGCTGGTGCACACGCCGGCCGGCGGGAAGGAGGCCCTGCACGCCATGGCGCAGGACGCGGACGGCTGGCACCGCCTCACGCTCGCCGAAGCGCGCGCTGGCGACCTCTACGCCTATCGGCTGCCCGACGGCACCACCATGCCCGACCCGGCCTCGCGCTTAAATCCGCAGGACGTGCACGGCCCGAGCCAGGTGGTCGATCCGGCCCGCTACGCATGGGCCGACACCGCCTGGCGCGGCCGCCCGTGGCACGAGGCCGTGGTCTACGAACTGCACGTGGGCACCTTCACCGAGGAAGGCACGTTCCGGGCCGCGCGCGAACGGCTCCGCGAGCTGGCGGAGCTGGGCATCACCGCGGTCGAGCTCATGCCGCTCGCGGATTTTCCCGGTGCGCGCAACTGGGGCTACGACGGCGTGCTGCAGTTCGCGCCCGATGCCAGCTACGGCACGCCCGATGAGCTCAAGGCCCTTGTCGACGCTGCGCATGCGCTGGGCCTGATGATGCTGCTCGACGTGGTCTACAACCACTTCGGGCCGGAGGGCAACTACCTGCATGCATGCTGCCCCGAGTTCTTCGATGCGAGCGAGCACACGCCATGGGGCGCGGCCATCAACTTCGACGGACCGGGCTCGCGCACCGTGCGCGACTTCTTCATCCACAACGCGCTGTACTGGGTGGAAGAGTTCCACTTCGACGGCCTGCGCATGGATGCGATCCACGCCATTCGCGATTCATCGCCCAGGCACATCGTGCAGGAGATCCGCGAGGCGCTGAACGCCGGGCCGGCACGCGAGCGCCAGGTGCACCTGGTGCTGGAGAACGACGCCAACCAGGCCTCGCTGCTGGCGCGCGACGGCAACGGCCTGCCCGTGGCGGGCACGGCGCAGTGGAACGACGACCTGCACCACGCCGCGCACGTGCTGGCCACCGGCGAGCGCGACGGCTACTACGCCGACTATGCAGACGACGCCGTGGCCCGCTTCGCGCGCGCGCTGGCCGAAGGCTTCATCTACCAGGGGCAGCCCTCGGCCTTCCGCGGCGGGGAGCCGCGCGGCGAGCCCAGCACGCAGCTGCCGCCGGTGGCGTTCGTGTCCTACCTGCAGACCCACGACCAGGTCGGCAACCGCGCGTTCGGCGAGCGCATCCATGCGCTGGGCGACCCGGTGCTGGTGCGCGCCGCGCTGGCCTGCGTGCTGCTGTCGCCGCACGTGCCCATGTTCTTCATGGGCGACGAATTCGCGGCCTCGTCGCCGTTCCTGTACTTCTGCGATTTCGGCCCCGAGCTGGCCTCGGCCGTCGCCGAAGGGCGCCGCGCGGAGTTCGGCCGCTTCGCGGCCTTTGCCGACGAAGCTGCGCGCGCGCGCATTCCCGATCCCAATGCGGAGCAGACCTTCCAGGCCTCGAAGCTGCGCTGGCGCGAGCGCGGCACGCGGGCGCATTTCGCGCAGCTGTGCGAGGTGCAGCAATTGCTCGATGCGCGCCATCGCCTGCTGGTGCCGCTCCTGGCCGGCTCGCACGGCGCGGCAAGCCATGGCTGCGAAGAGGGGCTGATCCGGGTTCAGTGGAAGCTCTCGGGCAAGCGTCTTCATCTGCTTGCGAACCTTGGCGCGCAGCCTGCGGTGGAAGCCGCCGCGCCTGCGGGCATGGTGCTTCACAGCCGGGGCGCCGCGGCCGTTGCGGCGGGCCTGCGGCTCGAGCGCGGCGCCGTGCATGCCGCGCTGGAGGACATGGCCGGTGGCTGATCCGGGTCATTGGGCTCACGATGCGCTGGAGCGCCTGTGCCGGCACTACGGCATCTCGGCGGCCTACCACGACGCCTTCGGAACGCTGCGCCATGCAACGCCCGAGAACCTGGCCGCGCTGCTGGCCGAGTTCGGCGTGCAGCCCGGTGCCGCAGTCGGCGAAGAGGCCGATGCGTCCTCCACGTCCGCCATGCCGCCGGCGCAGGTGGTGCAGGCGTATGCATCGCACTGGTCGCTGCAGCTGCCGCAGCGCTCAGGCAGCCTGCGCTGGCGGCTGCGCGACGAGCGGGGGCTTGTGCGCCAGGGCGAAGCCGATGCGCAGCCGTGGCCGCACGGCAGCTGCACGCTGGAGCTGGCCGAGCCGCTCGCGCCCGGCTATCACTGGCTGCAGGTCGACGGGCTGGCCGGCGAGACCATGCTCATCGCTTCGCCCGGCCGCTGCTACCGCCCATCCGCCGTGCAGGATGGCGGCCGCGTCTGGGGGCCGGCGCTGCAGCTCTATGCGCTGCGCTCGGCACGCAACTGGGGCATCGGCGATTTTGGCGACCTGGAGGCGCTCGTCGACCGCATGGCCGGGCAGGGCGCCGACCTGATCGGCCTGAATCCGCTGCATGCGCTGTTCCCGACCGATCCGCCGCGCGCCAGCCCCTACAGCCCCTCGTCGCGGCAATGGATCAACGTGCTGTACGTCGACGTCGAGGCGGTCGAAGACTTCGCGGCCTGCGAGGCCGCGCGCCGGCACGTCGAATCGCCCGGGTTCCAGGGCCGGCTCGCGGCGCTGCGGGCCGCGCCGCTGGTCGACCATGCCGGCGTGGCCGCCGCCAAGTTCGAGGTGCTGGAGCTGCTGTTCGAGCACTTCCGCGCGCGGCATCTTTCGCCGGCCGGCGCTCCCGATGCGCGCGGCGAGGCCTTCCTGGCCTTTGTCTCGGCGCAGGGCGAGCCGCTGCACCAGCACGCCTTGTTCGAGACGCTGCAAGCCCACTTCGCCGCCGCCGATCCGCAATGCTGGGGTTGGCTCGCCTGGCCCGAAGCCTACAGGCAGGCGGATTCGCCCGCGGTGCAGGCCTTCGCGGCCGAGCATGTCGAGCGGCTGCAATACCACCAGTACCTGCAATGGGTGGCCGAACGCCAGCTTGCGCGCGCGGGCGAACGCTGCAAGGCGCTGGGCATGGGCATCGGGCTCTACCTGGACCTGGCCGTTTCGGTGGACCGCGGCGGCTCCGACGCCTGGTCCGCGCGGCACTGCTTCGCAGTCGGCGCGAGCATTGGCGCGCCGCCCGACGAGTTCAATCCGGCCGGGCAGAACTGGGGCCTGCCGCCGCTGCGCCCCGACCACCTGCGCACGCACCACTACCAGCCCTTCGTGCAGATGCTGCGCGCCAACATGCGGCACGCCGGCGCGCTGCGCATCGACCACGTGATGGGGCTGATGCGCCTGTTCTGGATTCCGCCGGGCCGCTCGCCGCACGACGGCGCCTACGTGCGCTACCCGGTCGAGGAGATGCTGGCCATCGTGGCGGTCGAGAGCCACCGGCATCGCTGCATGGTGGTGGGCGAGGATCTGGGCACGGTGGAAGACGCCATGCGCGAAGCGCTCGCACGCGCCGACGTGCTCTCCTACCGGCTGCTCTATTTCGAGAAGCAGCAGGGCGGCGGGTTCACGCCGCCTGCGGACTATCCGGCGGCCGCGCTGGTGGCCATCAGCACGCACGATCTCGCCACGCTCGCGGGCTGGTGGTCGGGCCACGACCTGCGGCTGCGGCTGGCGCTCGGGCTCTTCCCCGAACCCCGGCTGCTCGATGCGCAGCTGCTGGACCGCGCGCAGGAACGCATCCGGCTGATGCTGGCGGTGCGAGAGGCGGGGCTGCTCTCTGCCGACGAGGCGGCACAGGCGCTGTCGCTCGCAACGCCTTCGCCGCGCGTCATGCAGGCGGTCCACGCGTTCCTGGCCGCGGCCCCGTCGGCCCTGATGGTGTTCCAGCTCGAGGACGTGGCCGGCGAGGTGGAGCAAGCCAACATGCCCGGCACCACCGACACGCATCCCAACTGGCGGCGCAAGCTGGCGCCCACCGTGCAAGAGCTGGCGGCGGGCGAGGCGATGCGGGGGCTCACGGAACAGCTGCGCGCGATTCGCCCGCGTCGCAGCCTCGGCGCGGAAGGAGTGCCGTCAACGCTGCTGCAGGCGCGCGTGCCGCGGGCCACCTACCGGCTGCAGTTCCACCAGGGCTTCGGCTTCGACGATGCCATCCGCGTGCTGCCCTACCTCGCGCAGCTCGGCGTGAGCCACGTGTATTGCTCGCCCATCCAGCGCGCCCGCGCCGGCAGCACGCATGGCTACGACGTGGTGGCCCATGCCGAGGTCAACCCCGAGCTCGGCGGCGCCGAAGGCTTTGCGCGCTTCGTCGACGCGCTGCAGGCGCACGGGCTCGGGCAGCTGCTCGACATGGTGCCCAACCACATGGGCGTGCTCGGTGCCGACAACGCCTGGTGGATGGACGTGCTGGAGAACGGCCCGGCTTCGCTGTTCGCGCATCACTTCGACATCGACTGGCAGCCGCTCAACAAGGAGCTGGCCGGCAAGGTGCTGCTGCCGGTGCTCGGCGGGCACTACGGCGAAGTGCTTGCTGGTGGGGAACTGGTGCTGCACTTCGAAGCGGTGCAGGGCAGCTTCGCGCTGCGCTACTTCGACCACCGGTTTCCGCTCGCGCCCGAAAGCTATCCCGTGGTTCTTGCAGGCGCATTGCCGCACCTGAAGGATCCGACGCTCGCGGCGCAGCTCGCCAGCCTCTCGGCGGCCTTCGGCCACCTGCCGGGCCGCCGCGCGCAGACACCTTCGGAATGCACCGAGCGCGTGCGCGACAAGGAGCTCTTCAAGGCCCGCCTCGCGCATCTGGCCGAGGCGCATCCGTCGCTCGCACGCGCCGTGCTGGCCGCGGTGGCGGAGTTCAACCTGGCCTCGGACGAGGCGCGCGACCAGCTGCACCGGCTCATCGACCTGCAGGCCTACCGGCTCGCCTACTGGCGCGTGGCGGCCGACGAAATCAACTACCGGCGCTTCTTCGACATCAACGACCTGGCGGCGGTGCGCATGGAGCGCGACGAGGTGTTCGAGGCCACGCAGTCCTTCGCGCTCGACCTTGCCGCGGCCGGCGTGGTGGACGGCTTGCGCATCGACCATCCCGACGGCCTGTACGACCCCGCGCGCTACTTCCGGCAGTTGCAGGAGGGCTATGCGCGCCGCGCGGGCATCGTGCTGCCGGCCACCGGCCCGGACGGCCGGCCGCCGCGCCCGCTGTACGTGGTGGCCGAGAAGATCGCGGCCTCGGAAGAAGAGGTGCCGGTCGAATGGCATGTGCACGGCACCACCGGCTACCGCTTTGCCAACGTGGCCAACGGCGTGCTCGTGGACACCGCCGCAGCCGACGCCTTGCGGCAGGCCTGGCACGGCTTCACGGGCGAGGCGCAGGACTTCGATTCGGTGGCAAGGTCCGGCAAGCGCGAGGTCATGCGCAGCGCGCTGTCGTCGGAACTCAACGTGCTCTCTGCCGAACTGCTGCGCATCGCGCGGGCCGAGCGCGGCACGCGCGACTACACGCTCAACGCGCTGCGCCGCGCGCTCGCGGAAGTGGCAGCCTGCATGCCGGTCTACCGCACCTACATCGTCGACGCGCCTTCCGCGCAGGATGCGCATTTCATCGACGCCGCCACCGAGGCCGCCGAGCGCCAGAGCGTCGATGCCGACCGCTCCGTCTTCGCCTTCGTGCGCCGCTCGCTGCGCGGCGAGGCCGCGGCCGCGCATGCGCCACCGGCGCTGGCCGAGCGCGTGCGCCGGTTCGCGATGCGCTTCCAGCAGTTCAGCGCGCCGGTCGCGGCCAAGGGCGTGGAGGACACTTCGTTCTACCGCTACTTTCCGCTCAGTTCGCTCAACGAGGTCGGCGGCGAGCCCGACCAATTCGGTTTCGACGTGCCAGAGTTCCATGCATTGAGCGCCGACCGTGCACGGCACTGGCCGCACACCATGCTCGCGACCTCCACGCACGACAACAAGCGTTCGGAGGAAGTACGCAACCGCATCGACGTGCTCTCCGAAATGCCGGGCGAGTGGCGCGACGCGCTCGCGCGCTGGCACGCGCTGTGCCGCGGCGGCGAGCCGGCGGGCGCGGCGCCTTCGCGCGCCGACGAATACCTGCTCTACCAGACCCTGCTCGGCACCTTGCCCTTCGGCGGCCTGGATGCCGCCTCCGCGCCAGCCTACGCCGCGCGCGTGTGGCAGTACATGCAGAAGGCCGCGCGCGAAGCCAAGCTCCACACGCGCTGGACCCAGCCCGACGCACCGTACGAGGCGGCGCTCGAGGGCCTGGTGCAACGGATCCTGTCGGACCTGTCGGAGGGCGGCTGCCTTGCGGACATCCAGCGCATGGCCAATCGCCTCTCATGGTTCGGCGCGTGGAACGGCTTGACGCTCACGCTGCTGAAGTACGGCTCGCCGGGCGTGCCCGATCTCTATCAGGGCAGCGAGCTCATCGACCTGAGCCTGGTCGATCCCGACAACCGGCGCCCGGTGGACTATGAACTGCGCAGCCGGCGGCTCGACGAGCTCCACGCGATGGCCGATGGGCCTGACCTGGCCACGCGTGTGCAGGCGCTTGCCGAGGCGCCGCACGATGGCCGCGCGAAGCTCTGGTTCATCTGGCGGCTGCTGTCGATGCGGCGCGAGCATGCGGCGCTGTTTCGCGAAGGCAGCTATGAAGGGCTCGCGGTCGAAGGACCGCTGGCGCGGCATGTGGTGGCCTTTGCGCGCAGGCATGAAGGGCGGACGCTGGTGGTGATGGCGGGGCGGTTGTTTGCCGGGGTGGCGCGCGCCGGGGCGAGTGGTGTGCCGGAGCTTCCCGTTGCGGATGCGTGGCGGGGGACGAGGGTGGTGCTGCCTGAGGATCTTGAAGGCGCAACGTTGGTGAACGTGCTCACCGGGGAATCGCTGGCTGACGAGGGTTGCACCGTATCGCTGGAAGAAGCGTTCTGCCGCATGCCCTGGGCGGCGTTCAAGGGCTGAGCAACTGATTCATCGAGCCATTAGCGCAGATCTGTGCCACTCGGTCGGCTGAACAGCCGTAATGAGGCAACAGCACTCGCGAACTTTCATAGCGCACGCCTCTGATCCTGTGCATCCGGCCAATCAGAGAATCTTCACCAGAGGTGATGTTTTTGGGTCGACCGCTTCACGTTCAGTTGCTGAGCCACAAAGCAAGCAGCGCGAGCAAATACACAAGCACCAAGAAGCAATTCCCGGGTAGCTGGCTGCGTTCCATGTGCGTTCTCCAGTGAGGTGGACAACCGGCGCCGCTTGTTTGCCTGTCTTGGAACAAAGCGTTTCGCCGTGAAGTCACTGTAGAAGTTGCGCCGCACGCGCGCATGAGCGGTACGCACCTTTTCCGGGGGGACAAATGCCCTCACTGCTGCTGCCACGACAAAGAGCCTCCCAGAGACCACCAGTGGCCACACCGCTGTTCTGACCTGCAAGCCCTGCAGCGGCGCCCGGCGGCGATGGCCGCAGCCGTCGTATCCGGGTGGCTGCGGCCGTGTGCTTTCAAAGCCCGTAGTACTTGTCCACCGTCCCGCTGTACGCATCGTCGTACTCGGGCACCCGGTCGCTCGCATACTTCGGCGCGCCCTCGATCTGCGCCTTGGTCAACGGCACCACATAGCCGTCCTGCGAAGTGTCGTACTTCAGCATGGACCAGGGGATCGGATAGCGGTCCGTGCCCATGCCCAGGAAGCCGCCGAACTCCAGCACGGCATAGCGGACCTGGCCCGAGATCTTGTCGATCATGAGTTCATCGATGCTGCCGAGCTTGTCTCCCGATGTGTTGTAGACGGATGTCCCCTCGACACGCTCTGACGAAATAACTGGATTGGCGCTCACCATGGAAAAGTCTCCGGCCGCCATTTCTGGGCAATGGCGGCATAGATTGCAGTGCCCAGGATTGCAACTTTCGATCTAGAAAATTTCTGCCGCATCGGCCGGGAGACCGTCGTGTTGTAGGAGGCTGTCTGGCACCTCGCACGGCATGGGGCGCCGCCTAATTCGGCAACTGCCGCGCCTTCTTTTCGCTTGCGCCAATGGCCCCGGAGGCCGCGGCGCGCACGATGCGCCTGAAGGTCGGGCATTCCATGTGGCTGGGCGCGGGGCAGGCGGCCGCGTGCCGCAGGCCGTCGCGCATGGCGCTCAGTTTGCGGATGGTGCGGTCGAGCTCGTCCGCCTTGGCCGCGAGCATCTGCCGGTCGATGCGCGGCCCGCCCCCGGGCGCGAACATGCGCGCGATCTCGTCGAGCGAGAAGCCCGCGGCGCGTCCCACGGCGATCAGCGCCAGGCGTTCCAGCACGCCGGCATCGAACAGGCGGCGCAGGCCGCGCCGGCCGCTCGAGGCGATCAGTCCCTTGTCCTCGTAGAACCGCAGCGTCGATGCGGGAACGCCCGATTGCCGTGCCACTTGGGCGATGTCCAAATGTTGTGCCACCACCTCTTGACCTCAAGTCGACTTGAAGTTGCACAGTCTAGCTTTCGCCGGACAGACAAGCCAAGGACAAACCATCATGGACATCACGCAACAGCAACACAACGAACAAGCCGCCCTCTGGAACGGCCGCGGCGGCCGCGCCTGGGTCGACGCGCAGGAGTCGCTCGACCAGCTGTTCGCGCCGTTCGAGAACCTGCTCGTGGACGAGGCGCGCGCCGCGTCCGCGCGCCGGGTGCTCGACGTCGGCTGCGGTACGGGCGCCACCACGCTGGCCATTGCACGGGTGCTCGGCGCGGCAGGGCATTGCGTCGGTGCCGACATCTCCGAGCCGATGATCGCCGCGGCCCGCGCGCGTGCCGAACAGGCGGGCGCGCCGGCAAGCTTCATCTGCGGCGACGTGCAGAGGCAGGCCTTCGAGCCCGCAAGCTTCGACCTGATCGTTTCGCGCTTCGGCGTGATGTTCTTCGACAGCCCGGTGCAGGCTTTCGCCAACCTGCGGCATGCCGCGAAGGACGGCGCCGCGCTCCGGGCCATCGCATGGCGCAGCGCCGCGGAAAACCCGTTCATGACGACGGCCGAGTGCGCCGCCGCGCCGCTGCTGCCGAACCTGCCGGCACGCAAGCCGGGCGCGCCGGGACAGTTCTCCCTTGCGGACCGCGATCGGGTTGTGTCCATCCTGGAGGAGAGCGGCTGGGCCGGCATCGACATCCGGCCGATCGATGTGGCGTGCACATTGCCGGAGAAGGCGCTGCATGGCTATCTCACGCGGCTCGGGCCGGTCGGCCTGGTTCTGCAGGATGCGGACGAGCGAACGCGCACGCGGGTCATCGAGGCCGTGCGCGCAGCGTTCGAGCCTTATGTGCACGGCAGCGAAGTTCGCTTCACCGCCGCCTGCTGGATGATCGGTGCCCGGGCGCCGGCTGCGTAGCGGCAGCTCAGCCCAAGAGCCGCGGCACGCCCTGCACCGCAAGCGCCCCGATGATTCCCTGCGCGGTCACGCAGTGCCACATCAGCGCGGTGTTGTCGATGGTCGCGCGGGCCGCGGGCTGCAGCCGGCCCGACCACGAACGCACCAGCACATAGCCGCCCATCAGCATCAGCACCGCGATGTGGAAGGCCTGGTAGCCCAGCAGCATGCCGACCGATGCGCTCCAGCCCTGCGCGCGCGGATCGAGCCCGGCGAGCTGATGGCCGCCGATGTCGAGCGCCGCCGCGCCGGCAGCGCAGTCCATGGCCAGCGCAGCAAGCAGGCGCAGCCCGCGCTGGCGGCGCACATCGGCCGCGTGCAGCCTGCGTGCGGCCAGTGCCATGGCGGTCGAGCCGGCCGCAAGCAGGAGCGCCGCGCCCAGCGGCCAGCGCAGGGGCGGCAGCGCGGCACCGGGCGGCGGGCACACGTCGCTGGCCATCGACAGGTGCACGTGGGTGTAGAGCAGCGACACGAAGATCGTCATGTCCACTGCAATGAGCACGATCATGGCCCACCACGAGTGCGATGCCCGGCCATGCGCACCGACCGGCAGGTGCACGCCATGGCCGACGTCGACCGTTGCCACCGGCGGCGGACGGTCGGAGTCCCACAGCCAGCGCAGGATGCATGCGACCGCGATCACGCCGCAGGCCAACGCAGGCAGCGCCTGCGACACCGTGAGGAGCAGGAAGAAGCCCGCGGTGCCGGCCGCCGCCGCCAGCGGCCACCAGCTGTCGGTCGGCAGGCGCAGCAGGTGCATCGGCCGCGCGTCGCGCGGGCTGGTCACCAGCGTCTCGCGGCCGCCGAACACCGTGCCCGGCAGCCAGTGGCGACCGGCCTCCACTTCTTGCGGCAGCGCGGGTTGCCGCCACAGCGGATAGCGTGAATCCACCTGCGGAATGCTGCGCACGGCGTATTCACGCGGCGGCAGCCATTCGAGCGTGCCCGCGCGCCAGGGATTGCCATGGTCCTGCCGGGGCCGGCGCAGCATGCGCACCGCGTCCACCATGAAGAGCAGCACGCCGGCCGCGAGCGTGTAGGCGCCAACGGTCGACAGCATGTTGAGCGCGTTCCAGCCCAGATCGCCGGCATAGGTGTACACGCGCCGCGGCATGCCGAGCATGCCCGCGATGTGCATCGGGAAGAACGCCAGATTGAAGCCGCCGAACATCAGCCCGAACACCCAGCGGCCCCAGCGCTCGGAAAGCCGGTGGCCGTTGAAGACCGGCGCCCAGTAGTAGAAGCCCGCGAACACCGGAAACACCATGCCGCCGATGAGCACGTAGTGCAGGTGCGCAACGATGAAGTAGCTGTCGTGCGCCTGCCAGTCGAAGGGCAGCACCGCCACCATCACGCCGGTGAGGCCGCCCAGCACGAAGATGAAATGAAAGCCGAGCAGGAACAGCGTGGGCGCATTGAGCGCGACGCGGCCGCGCCAGAAGGTGGCAATCCATGCGAACACCTGCACGCCGCTCGGTATGGCCACGATGAAGCTCGCGGCCGACACCACCAGCAGCGAGAGGTTGCCCAGGCCCGCGGTGAACATGTGGTGCACCCACAGCGCGAAGCTCACCACCCCCACGCCGATGAGCGCGAGCACCACCGCGCGGTGGCCCACCAGCGGGGTGCCCGCGAGCGTGGCCACCATCATCGACACCATGCCGGCCGCGGGCAGGAAGATGATGTAGACCTCCGGGTGGCCGAAGAACCAGAACAGGTGCTGCCACAGCAGCGGATCGCCGCCGCGCGCGGGAATGAAGAAGGGCCAGTCGAACGCGCGCTCCAGCTCCAGCAGCATGGTGGCCGCGATCACGGCGGGAAACGCGATCACGATCATCAGCGCGGTGACCAGCATGGCCCAGGCGAAGATCGGCATGCGCATCAGCGTCATGCCGGGCGCGCGCGTGAACAGCACGCCCACGATCAGCTCGATGGCGCCCGCAATGGCCGAGATCTCGATGAACCCGATGCCCAGCAGCCACCAGTCGGCGCCGCGCCCCGGCGAGAACTCCTTGCCGGTCAGCGGCGGATACATGAACCAGCCGCCATCGGGCGATACGCCGAAGAACAGCGTGCAGAAGAAGGCGATGCCGCCGATGGCATAGGCCCAGAACGCATAGGCCGAGAGCAGCGGAAAGGGCAGGTCGCGCGCACCCAGCATGCCCGGCAGCAGGTAGATGGCCACGGCCTCGACGATGGGCACCGCGAACAGGAACATCATCACGGTGCCGTGCATCGTGAAGAGCTGGTTGTAGGTGCCCGCGTCGATCAGGTGGTTGTCGGGCACCGCGAGCTGCGTGCGCATCATCAGCGCGAGGATGCCGGCCAGCACGAAGAAGAGCATGGCGGTGGCGATGTAGAACACGCCGATGCGCGTGTTGTTCACCGCCGAGAGCTGCCGCCAGCCGACGGGCGGGCGCCACGCGCGCTCGAGCGCCTCGCGCTCGCCTGCGGGGCGCGGCGGCGGGCTGGAACGGCCTTCCTCGGAAACCTGCGCCGTCATTTCAGTTGCGCGAGCCAGGCCGCGATGGATTGCAGGTCGGCCTCGCCGATGCGATCGCCGGCGGAGGGCATGCGCGCGCCTGGCTTCAGCTGCTGCGTATGGGCCACCCATGCGGCGAGTTGCGCGGCATCGTTCGCCACGGTGCCGGCACCCAGATGCAGCCGGCTGCCCACGTGCGTGAGATCGGGTCCGAGGCGGCTTTGCTCGCTCACGCCGCGCACCGTATGGCAGGCGTTGCAGCGGTGCGCGAGGAAGGCCTCGCGGCCGCGTTCGATCTCGCGCGACGCCGCGGCCGCCGGCCTGGCCTGCGCCGCGAGCCAGGCATCGAAGGCCGCGGGTTCCTCGGCCACCACATGCAGCGCCATGCGCGCATGCTGCTCGCCGCAGTATTCGGCACACTGCCCGCGCCAGGTGCCGGGCCGGTCGGCCTGCAGCAGCAGGTGCTGCACGCGGCCGGGCAGCATGTCCATCTTGCCGCCGAGCGAAGGCACCCAGAAGCTGTGGATCACGTCGGCGCTGCCGAGGCCGAAATAGATGGGCCGGCCGACGGGAATGCGGATCTCGTTCGCGGTGACGACCTCGGCGCCGCTGGCGGCGTCGCGATAGCGCACCTCCCACCACCACATGTGGCCCGTGACGCCGACGATCAGCGCACCGGGCGGTGGAATGGGCCGCCACGGCGGCCGGTGGAATTCGCTGTAGGCGAAGAGCGCCGAGAGCACCACCGTCGGAAACGCGAGACCCCCGCCGAGCAGCCACCGGCGCGTGCTCACCCCGTCGCCCCCCGGGCGGGCAACGGCGAGCACGAGCAGCAGCATGACCCCGGCGAAGATCACCGCGCCGCCCACCGCCAGCACGCCGCTCACTTCGAGCAGCGATTGCGCAACGGGGCCGGCGGCCCGCAGCGCGGATTGGGATGCGCCCTCGCTCGCCGCGTTCATTTCTCGAGCGCGAGCAGGTAGGCCGCCATGTCGCGCGCGTCCTGGGGCGAGACGCCCATCGCGGGCATGGTGGTGCCCGGCACCATGGCGGCCGGCGCCACGATCCAGCGCCCCAAAGCGTCGGGGCCGTTCGGCATCTGGCCGGCAATGTAGCTGCGGCGGCCGAAGGCGGCGAGCGTGGGGCCGGTGCGGCCGCGCGCGGCCTGCACATCGGGAATGGTGTGGCAGCTTCCGCACTGGTATTGCGCCAGCAGCAGCCTTCCGCGCTCGCGCTGCGCGGGCGGCGCGCGCTCGAAGACGGGGCCGCTTTCTCCCGGCGTGCATCCGGCTGCGAGCATCGCCAGCACCAGCAGGGCGAGCGGACACACGGTAGGGCATGAGGGGGCGGCCACCATGCCGCGATTCTGCGGATTGGAATGCGGCTTGCGCCGACACGGCGGCGCTGGTGCGCGTCGGACAATGCCGCCAATTGAATGCTGCCGATGGGTGCACCCAAGACCGTCCTGCTGACTGTCGCCGCGCTGGGCCTCGCGGGCGCGGCGGCGGGCGCGCTGGTGGTGTATGGCGGCCTGTACGACGTGGCGGCCACGCAGCAGCATTTCCAGCCGGTCTATTCGCTGCTGGAAACCGCCATGCACCAGTCGGTGAGGATGCGCGCGCGCAACATCGAGCCGCCGCGGCTCGACGACGAGCGGCTGGTGATGCGCGGCGCGGCCTGCTTTCGCGACAAGTGCGTCCAATGCCATGGTGCGCCGGGCGTCGCGCAGGGCGACATCGGGAAGAGCATGCAGCCGCTGCCGGGACCGCTGGTGGATGCGCGGCACCACTGGAAGCCGCGCGAACTCTACTGGCTGACCAAGCACGGCATCCGCATGAGCGGCATGCCGGCCTGGGAGTTCAGGTTGTCCGAGGAAGACCTGTGGTCGGTGGTGGCGTTCATGGCGCGCCTGCCCGAGCTCACGCCGCAGCAGTACGCCGAAGCAACGCGCGTGGAGCCCACCGGCGCGCAGGGCGCAGTGGCGCGGCCGGCATGCGGGCCGGCAGAGAGCGCCGCACCGCTGCGGGTGGCCGATGCGCAGCGCGGCGCGCGTGCGCTGTACCAGTACGCATGCAGCGCCTGCCACACGATCCCGGGCATCACGGGCTCGTCGCCGAACGTGGGGCCTCCGCTCGCGGGCATGGGCGGCCGTTCGCTGATCGCGGGAAAGCTCGCCAACACGCCGGACAACATGGTGCGCTGGCTGCGCCATACGCGCGAGGTGGATCCGCTCACGGCCATGCCGGAGATGGGCGTGTCCGAGCAGGACGCGCGCGACATCGCCGCCTACCTGGCGGCGCTGCGCTGAGCCTTTCTAGAATTTGGCCGCGTTGCGTTCGTCGTCGACCGTGGCAATGCGCAGCCGGGCCCGCTCGTGCTTGATGACGAGCTGCGCGCACCGCTCGCGCATGGAAGGATCCGTAGGCTGCTGCTCGCTGCAATCCACGAGAAGCTGCGACTCGTCGAAGTCGAGCCCATGAAGAACCTCCTGGCCATGCGAATTGATGGCCAGGAGGTTGTCGGCCGACAGCTGGGCGCGCAGGGCTTCGGAGATGGCGAGCGTCTGCAAGGGCTTCACCGCTTCTCGGGTCCGGTGCCGGGGGCTGTGCGCCACTGCTTACTTCTTCATCGCCTTGATGTCGGCCTTGCCCTTGGCCTCGGTGGCCTTGGCTTCCTTCACGCAGGCGTTCTTGGCGTCGCCCTTCTGGTCGTCGCACTTTTCCTTGGCGATCGCATAGGCCGCTTCCACCTTGGCTTCGGCCACCTTGCGCGCGTTGCTGTCGCTGGGCTTCTGCTTCTGGTCGAGTTCGGCCTTGGCAATCTTTTCCTTGCCCTTGGCTTCTTCGATGCAGACGTCCTTGGCGTTGTCCTTCATGGCATCGCATGCCGCCTTGTCGGCCTTGTAGTCGGCCGCGATCTTGTCGCGCGCGGCCTTGTATTCGGCCATGGCCGGATCGGTGGCCGCCGCAGGAGGCGTGTTCACTTGCGCATGCACCTGGACCACCGCCATGCAGGAGGCTGCGGCACACATCAATAGCAGTTTCTTCATGGTTGAACTCCTTGACACCGGTGGTTTTTCTTGCAGGGGGAAGATCCGGCGTCCGAGGCCAATATAGAAGTCGGCCGCTGCGAAGCGGTAGGACGCCTTGCGAAGCGGTCGTAAGCACATGCTGACGCTGCCCGCGCGTGCAGGCATGCATCGGCGGGGGCGTCGGCGGTGCCTCCGGCGGGCTTGGGCGCACGTCCTACCGGCGCGGACGATGCGGCGCCCACACTGCGGCAAGAGCGACTGACAGGAGATCGCCATGCAAAGGCTTCACGCGTTGTTCGCCGCCGCGCTGCTGTGGGCGGCGATGATCATTCCGGCGGGTGCGCAGACTTCGCCGCCACATCCGGCCGAGATCGATCCGGCCATCGTCGAATACGGCGCTGCGCGGGAGCGGATCGGCGCCAACCTGAAGGCCGCGCTGGAACAGTGCGAGAAACAGGTCGAGCCCGCCAGGGCGGTCTGCATCAAGGAAGCGCAGGGCCGCCAGAGGATTGCACTTGCCGAACTCGACCACCAGCGCAGCCCCAGCGACGCCAATGCCCGCAGGCTCGCCGAAACGCGGGTGGCGGTGAACTACGAGATTGCCAGGGAGAAGTGCAACGAGCGGCAGGACGGCGACAAGGCCGCATGCCTGTCGCGCGCGAGCGAGGAAGAATCGAAGGCCAGGGCGGGCATCAAGACCGGGCAGTAGCAGGAGAGAAGGCTCGTCACGCTGTCGCGCTGGCCCAGTATTCCCGCATGGTGGCCTTGATGGTCCGCATGGCTTCGGGATCCCCCTGCCACAGGGCCAGCAGGTAGGCCTTGGCCTGGGCGAGCGAGACATCGGGCGGCAGCGGCGGCACGGCGGAATCGGTGACCATCTCCAGCAGCATCGGGCGGTCGGCCGCAAAGGCGGCGTCCCATGCCGGGCCGATGGCTTCGGGCGTGTCGACGCGCAGGGCCGCAAGCCCGAGCATCCCGGCGAAGCGCGCATAGGGAAAGTCGGGCAGCTCCTGCGAGGCGTTGAACTTCGGATCCCCGCCGAGCACGCGCTGCTCCCAGCTCACGAGGTTGAGGTCGCGGTTGTTCAGCACCATGACCACGAGGCGCGGGTCGGCCCAGCCGCGCCACATGCGCGCCAGGGTGATGAGCGCATTGAGGCCGTTCATCTGCATGGCGCCGTCGCCCAGCATCGCGACCACGGGCCGGTCGGGATGCACCAGCTTGGCCGCAATCGCATAGGGAAGGGCCGGGCCCATGGTGGCGAGGCCGCCGGACAGGCTGGCCTTCATGCCGCGGCGCAGCTTGACGTCGCGTGCGTACCAGTTGGCGGCCGTGCCGCTGTCGCAGGTGAGCACCGTTTCTTCGGGCAGGCGCGGCGACAGCTCCCAGAACACGCGCTGCGGATTGACCGGCGAGGCCTCCACATGGGCGCGCGCCTCGAGCACCCGCCACCAGCGCGCCACGTCGGCCTCGATGCCCTGGCGCCAGGCGCCGTGTTCCTTGTGATCGAGCAGCGGGAGCAGCGCCGCGAGCGTGGCACGGCTGTCGCCGACCAGGCCCAGTTCCGCGGGGTAGCGCAGCCCGATGGCGCGCGGGTCGGTGTCGATCTGCACGCAGCGGGCCTGGCCCTCGGGCGGCAGGAATTCGGCGTACGGAAACGACGAGCCCACCATCAGCAAGGTGTCGCAGTCCTCCATCATGCGCGAGCTGGGCCGCGTGCCGAGCACGCCGATGGCGCCGGTCACGAAGGGCAGGTCGTCGGGTACCGCCGCCTTGCCGAGCAGGGCCTTGGCAATGCCGGCCCCGAGCCGCTCGGCTGCATGGATCAGTTCGTCCGTGGCATGCAGGGCGCCCGCGCCCGCCAGGATGGCCACCTTGCCGCCCGCGTTGATGATGTCCGCCGCCTGCCCCAGCGCCGCGGCGTTCGGCACCGTGGCGCTGGCCGTGCTGCCGATGCCGCTGTGCACGGTGCCGTGCCTGCGCGGCGGCACCGGCACCGCCGGCAGCTCCTGCACGTCGTTGGGCACGATCACGCAGGTGACGGCGCGGCGGTCGCGCGCGATGCGCATCGCGCGATCGATCAGGTGGCGAACCTGCTCCGCGCTGGTGGCCATCTGCACGAACTCGTGCGCCACGTCCTTGAACAGCGACACCAGGTCCACCTCCTGCTGGTAGTCGCCGCCGAGCGCGCTGCGCTGCTGCTGGCCGACGATGGCGACCACCGGCTGGCGGTCCAGCTTCGCGTCGTAGAGGCCGTTCAGCAGGTGGATCGCGCCCGGTCCCGAGGTGGCCAGGCAGACGCCCACCTCGCCCGAGAACTTGGCATGCGCGCAGGCCATGAAGGCAGCCAGTTCCTCGTGCCGGCTTTGTATGAATTCGATGGCGCCGTCCGCCCGGTCGAGCGCGCCCATGAGGCCGTTGATGCCGTCGCCGGGGTAGCCGTAGACGCGCCGCACGCCCCAGTCGTGCAGGCGCTGGACCACGAAATCGCTGACTGTCTTCTTCATCGAGGCTCCAATCCATTGCCGGGGGTTGCCGGCGGCTGTTGTTTCATTCGTTGCGGATGACGCTGACCTTGCCGTCGCTCTCGAGCCGGGCGACACGGACCACGCCGAGATCGTCAACACCTTCCTCGCGCAGCTTTCCCATCAGTTCGTCGACGGTGATGCGTTCTTTCCTGAGCGTGCGCGCGACCAGCTTGCCGTGCCGTACCAATGGCTCGGGCGGCGGCTCCAGCAGCCGCGCGACGAGTTCGTAGCGGTAGGCGAGCACGTCGAGCAGGTAGTTCCAGGCGATCAGCGTGCCCAGCAGCGCCACGCCATTGGTGATGGACTTGTATTCGCCCTGCATCGCGCTGCTCGAGGCATCGGCCACGAGCACGATGAACAGCAGGTCGGCCATGCTCATCGATCCGATGTCGCGCCGCAGGACGAAACGGAAGACGATCAGCAGGAACCAGTAGACGGCGCTGCCGCGGATCACCATCTCCAGCAGCGGCTGGTCGGGGGAGAACAAGTCGGACAGGTTCATATGTGCCCTTCGGCGGCGAGGGCGGCCACCTGCAGCGCGATGTTCCGCGCGCGCCGCGCCTGCGGATGTCGTGCAATCGGCCTCAGGCACCGTCGGCGCAATCCCACAATGGCCCTCGCCAGACTGCTCCCACGCACAAGGCCTGTGTCCTCCGACCCGCAGCGAGGACGAACCGCGCAGCATGAAACGCTCCTTCACCCACCAGGAGAAAGCAATGCCAAGAGGTGACAAGTCGTCCTATACGGACAAGCAGAAACGCAAGGCCGAGCACATCGAGGAAGGCTACGAGCATCGCGGCGTGGGCAAGGGCGAAGCCGAGAGGCGCGCCTGGGCCACCGTCAATGCCGAGACCGGCGGCGGCAAGAAGAGCGGCAGCGGCCGCGGCAAGGCGGAGAACCACGCGCCCTCGCGCAGCGGCGGCCACAAGGGCGGCGCCGCGGCAGCGTCCCGCACGGCCGCCGAACGATCGGCATCGGCGAAGAAGGCTGCGGCCACGCGCAAGCGCAACGCCGAGCGGCGCAGCGGCTGATCCCCCGGGATGCAATATCCGAACCGATGACCCGCGGCATCGGCGTCATTCGCGTGTGGGTGGCGCGCGAGTTCGGTGAAGCGCACCCTGGATGTGCGCAAACATCAACGGTCCTCCTCGGGCCGCATCAGCGCTTCACGGGCAGGCGAATGCGCGGCCCGGGCGTGGTGGAGACGCGCAGCGCCTCCTGCGCCTGGCGCAGGAAGCGCTCATTGCGTGCGCTCGTCTGCGAGGCGACGCAATCCCGCGGAACGATGGCCTCCAGGTCGCGCATGCCCGCGTCGGCCACGGTGGCCCAGATGCACTGGTCGCTCGCCACGCCGGTCACGATCAGCCGCCTGGCCTTCAGGTACGCGAGCAGCAGTTCGAGCGGGGTCGCGAAGAAGGCGGACTGCTTGGGCTTGAGCACGAAGTAGTCCGTTTCCTGGGGCAGCAGCGCCGAGGTGATCTCGGCGCCCGCGCCTCCGGAAGCCAGCGACAGTTCCACCAGCCTGGGAAAGTCCGAGCGCCAGCGTCCGCGGTTGTCGTTGACGTAGATGGCGGGCACCGCGGCGCGCGTGCAACGCGCCTTCAGCGCCGCGATGCGCCCCGCAATGGCATGGGCCCCGGGCAACAGCTTTTCGGCGTCGGGAAAATCCCAGCAGCTGATCATGTCGATGATCAGGAGGGCCGTGTGGCCCGCGGCGGGAGCCGGTGCGAGGGCGGGGGGCTGCGAGCGGGAGCGGGGAGGCGCCATGGCGTCCCACCATTCCCAATGGCCGGCGCCGCGGCCGTAGGAAAGGCCCGCGTGGCGGCGAAAGTCGCTGCCACGCGCGCTGGTCAGGGCCGGCCGGGGCCGCTGCTCAACGGCCTTGCGGCACGCCGTAGGCCGCGCGCACCTCGTCGAGCCGTGCTTGCGCGACCTCGAAGCACTCGGCCAATTGCTCCGGCGTGGCCGGCGGATAGCCGGCCGGCGGCTGCAGCGCATTGCCCAGCCGTTCCCAGGCGGCCTCCCAGGCCAGCTTGGCGAGCGCGCGGGACTCCGGATTGGAAGCAGCGGGCATGTTCGTCCTCGGTTGTGACGAAACGGAGTATGCGCCGGCGGAACAAGGCGGTTTGGCGCAGGCCGCGTAGGAGGCCTCTTTCACGACGACGCGCGTTATCCCGCCCCGCCGGCCCGAAACCTGTCCGACCATTGTTGCGAGGACGACGCCCGCTTGGGGCCTGCTGCAAAGAAGCCACAAGCTAGGCCCGTGCAGGAGGGCCTTCTGTAGGAGCCGGCCTCATCGAGATGCACGGATAGCCCCCATGCACCCAGCCAACCGTTCACAAGGAGTGCTCCCGATGAACAGATCCGCTTTCACCCGGCCCCTTGCCCTTGTCACCGGCGCTTCCTCCGGCATCCGCCTGGAGGCGCACCGCTAAGCCCGGGCCCATGCCATGGACACACTTTTCAGCTCGGGAGTCGCCCTCGTGGACACGGTCCTCAAGAGCACCGGCGGCAGCGTCGTGGTCTGGAGCGCGGATCCGCAGGCCTACGGCAGCGATCACGAACGGGCCACGCGCAGCAATTTCGCGCAGCGGCTCGCGGCGCTGAAGCAGTTCCGCTACGCGGGCGAATACGACGCCTCGCGCGCGCACGAGAACACGCCGCTTTACTTCGTGCCGAGCGACACCATCGCCAGCACGCAGCTGGCGCGCTCGCTCGGCATCTCGACGCTGCACGACCTGTTCGGCGGCGTGGTTCCGCACCCCTTCGTCGCCACCAAGGCGATCACGCACCCGCTGGTGGGCAGGGCGGCGGTCTGCCCCGAAGGATGGGAGCCGGCCTTCGCCCCTGCCGTGTCGCAGGCGGTGCTCGGCGGCTTTTCGGCGTTCTCGCTCGAAGACGCGCGATGGGCCGGGCGCCACCTGCTGGAAAGCGGCGCGGTGCGCATCAAGCCGGTGTGCGCCACCGGCGGGCGTGGCCAGGCCGTGGCCGCCGATGCCGATGCCCTGGACCGCTGCCTCGCGGCCATGGACGAGGGCGAGATTGCGCTGCACGGCGTGGTGCTCGAAGAAAACCTCGCCACGCCGGAGACCTACAGCGTCGGGCAGGTGCTGGTCGACCAGATGATCGTGAGCTACTTCGGCCGCCAGCGGATGACGCGCGACAACACCGGCCAGAACGTCTACGGCGGCTCCGACCTGACGCTCGTGCGCGGCAACTTCGATGCGCTGCTGGCCATGACCAGCCCGCCGCCCGCGCTTTGCCTGGCCATCGACCAGGCGCGGCGCTACCACCATGCGGTGATCGACTGCTACCCCGGTTTCTTTGCCTCCCGCGTGAACTACGACGTGGCGCAGGGGCTGGGCGCGGACGGCGCCTGGCGCTCGGGCGTGCTCGAGCAGTCGTGGCGCGTAGGCGGCGCCACCGGGGCCGAAATGGTCGCGCTCGAATGCTTCTGGCGCGACCCGGCGCTCGAGCGCGTGCGCATCTCCTGCTTCGAGGCGTATGGTGAGGCGCCCGCGATCCCGGCCGGCGCGACGGTGCACTACCGCGGCGTCGATTCGCAGATCGGGCCGCTCGCCAAATACGCATTGTTCCAGCCATATGACAGCGACACGACATAACTTCATAGACATCTCCGTAGACGGCCAGCACATCGCCGGAACGCTGGTTGCCGCCTCCACGATGGTGCCCGGCGTTCTCCTGGTCCATGGCTGGGATGGCAGCCAGGAGCAGTACATCGCGCGCGCGCACGAGATTGCCGCGCTCGGCTGCGTCTGCCTCACCTTCGACCTGCGCGGCCATGCGCGCCATGCCTCATTGCGCCAGGAGGTCACGCGCGAGGACAACCTGCGCGACGTGCTCGCGGCCTACGACACGCTCATCAGCCACCCGACCGTCGACCCGCAGGCCATCGCCATCGTCGGCAGCAGCTACGGCGGCTACCTGGCGGCGCTGGTCAGCACCATGCGGCCGGTGCGCTGGCTCGCGCTGCGGGCGCCGGCGCTCTACCGCGACCGCGAGTGGCTCGCGCCCAAGGGCCAGCTGAGCAGGCCCGACCTCGTGGCCTACCGCCGCACCCTGGTGGGCCCGCGTGACAACCGGGCGCTCGCGGCCTGCGAGGCATTCACGGGCGACGTGCTGATCGTGGAATCGGAGCACGACCAGATCGTGCCGCACCCGGTCATCGAGAACTACCTGGGTGCCTTCAAGCGCGTGCGCTCCGCGACCTATCGGGTCATTTCCGGTGCCGACCATGCATTGTCGAAGCAGGCGCACCGCCAGGCCTATGGACAACTCCTGGTCTCCTGGATGACGGAAATGACGCTGGGTGCTAGGGCGACCGGCACCATGACGCGGCCCGTTTCCGCGAGTCCCGCATAGAAAGACAGGTTTCCCATGCAGACCCTCGCCCTGACACTGAGCGAAAGACAACGCTCGACGCTGCGGACCGGCCTCGTCGCGGGAACGCTTGCAAGCATTGCCTCCACCGCCGCGCTGATGCTGTGCGGCCGGCGCGAGGCCGGCAGCATGGTGGCGCCGACCAACGCCACCAGCCACTGGCTCTGGGGCGACCAGGCCTTCGATGTGCGCGGCCCCACGCTGAAGCACACCGCGCTGGGCTACGCCACGCACCATGCGAGCGCCATCTTCTGGGCGCTGATCTATGGCTGGCTGCATGCCAGCCGGCATCCCGCGCAGTCGGCTCCCGCGGCGCTCGCGAGCGCCGGCGCCGCCACTGCGCTGGCCTGCGCGGTGGACTACACGATCACTCCGCACCGGCTCAGGCCGGGCTTCGAACACCACCTGTCCAAAGGCTCGCTGGGGCTGGTCTACGGACTCTTCGCCGTGGGCCTGGCGGCCGGATGCCTGCTGGCCCAGCGCCGTACCGCGCACGAGTAGTGCGCCTTGCTACGCGCACTCAGGGAGCTTTCCTACGCCGCCGCGCCGGCGGCCCTTTCATCGTTCGGCTTCCATCAACCCAACCGGAGCCCACGATGCCCAACTCCACCAAGCGCGCAGCACCCGATGCATGCAGCCTTCTCGATACCGACCACCGCAACGTCAAGAAGATGTTCAAGGAGTACGAGGAACTGACCCATTCGCGCGCTGCCGACGTGCAGCAGAAGAAGCGCGAACTCGCCAACCAGATCTGTACCGAGCTGACCGTTCATGCGCAGATCGAGGAAGAAATCTTCTACCCGGCCGTGCGCGAGGCGATCAGCGAAACCGATCTTCTCGACGAAGCCGAGGTCGAGCACGCCAGCGCCAAGGAACTGATCGCGCAGATCGAGGCCGCCACCGAGGTGGACGACAAGTTCGATGCCAAGGTCATCGTGCTGGGCGAATACATCGACCACCATGTGAAGGAAGAGCGCAACGAGATCTTCGTCAAGGCACGCGCCGCCAGGGGGCTCGACCTGATGGCCATGCGCGAGCAGCTCGCCGCGCGCAAGGAAGAGCTGATGGAAGAACTCACCGCAGCGGCCTGACTGCACGCAGCCCGCGACACGTGCTTCCAGCTTGAGTCCGCCATCGAGGCTTTCGTCGCCAGCCTGCCTTTGCAGATGATGGAGAAGTTTTCCGCCCGGGGCCATGGTAGAAACCGGCCACCCCCGCGCATGTCGCGCATTGCATCGCACCGATGGCCGAAGACTTCTCCTTCAATCCACGACATTCCGTGCCGCCGGCCGGCCCTGGCCTCTGGCGTGCGTCCTCGCTGCTGCTGCTCGGCCTGGCCCTGCTGTTGCTGGGCGGTTGCGCGGGGCTGCCGGCCGGGGTGGAGCGCAAGCCTTCGGTGGCCATCGCGGACGGGGCCGCCACCATGCTGGGCCGCCTGGTGGCGGCGGCTTCGCCGCCGGGGCAGGGACTGAGCGGTTTCCGTCTGCTGCCGATGCCGCAGTATTCGCTGCATGCGCGCGTCGAGCTCGCGCGGCGCGCCCAGCGCTCGATCGACGTGCAGTACTACCTGGTGCAGAACGACGAAACCGGCCGCTACCTGCTGCGCACGCTGCGCGACGCGGCCGAGCGCGGCGTGCGCGTGCGCCTGCTGGTGGACGACCTCTACACCGCGGGCGCCGATCCGCTGTTCGCGGGCTTCGCGGCGCATCCGAACGTGGAGGTGCGCTTCTTCAATCCGTTTCCGGCCGGCCGCGGCCTGCTGGGCACGCGCTGGGCGGCGTCGCTGCTCGACTTCGACCGCGTGCACCGGCGCATGCACAACAAGCTCTTCGTGGTGGACAACTCGATGGCGGTCATGGGCGGGCGCAACATCGCCAACGAATACTTCCTGCGCGATGGCGGCTCCAACTTCATCGACATCGATACGCTGGTGGCCGGCACGGTCGTGCCGCGGCTGTCGTCGCTGTTCGACATGTACTGGAACAGCCCGTACGTCTATCCGATCGAGTCGCTGGTCTCCAATGGCGGGGCCACGCCGCAGCAGCTGCGCGAGCGCTTCGAGCAGATGACCGCCGGACCGGACACGCTGCATCCCGAGCCGCTGACCTCCACCGACCTGCTGGGCAACAACGCGCTCGGCAAGGACCTGGGCGAGGGCGCACTGTCGCTCGTCTGGGCGCGCGCCGAAGCCTATGCCGACGCGCCCGCCAAGGCACTGGGACCCCCGGAAGCCCGCGGACTGCCGGCCGACGAATCGACCGACAGCGTGCTCTACAACGTGCGGCGCTACCTGCGCGGCGCCGAGCAGGAGATCCTGCAGACCACGCCCTACCTGATTCCGGGGCGCGGCGGCATGGAGACGATCCGCATCGTGCGGCAGCGGGGCGCGAGCTACACCATCGTGACCAATTCGCTGGCCGCCACGGACGAATCGCTGGTGCACATCGGCTATCGCCGCTACCGGCCCGAGATGCTTGCGCTGGGCGTGGAGCTCTACGAGCTGAGTCCCAAGCGCGTCGAGCAGACCAGGCGCTTCGGCATCTACGGCTCCGCGAGCGGACGGCTGCATGGAAAGTCGGCCGTGGTCGACCGCAGCATGGTGTTCATCGGCTCGATGAATTTCGATCCGCGCTCGATGCTGCACAACACCGAGATCGGCCTGTTCATCTTCAGCCCGCAGATTGCCCAGCAGCTCACCAGCCTGATCGGCTTCATCCGGCTGGACGGTGCCTACCAGCTGCAGCTGGGGCCGCGCGGCGGCATCGAATGGGTGAGCCCGGCGACGGGCGACGGCGCCGACACCATCCTGCATGTGGAGCCGGAAACGGATTTCTGGTCGCGCTGGAAGCTGGAGCTATTCGCGCCGCTGGTGCCCGAGAGCCTGCTGTAGGCCGCGCGTCGGCGGCCCGTGCAGGTGCTATTGCTGCAGGCGACCGCTCAAATAGGGCTCGGGGTCGACGGCGGTGCCGTTCTTGCGGATCTCGAAATGCAGCTTCACGCGGTCGGCTTCGCTCTTGCCCATTTCGGCGATCTTCTGGCCTTGCCGGACCACCGCGTTTTCCTTCACGAGGATGGTCTGCGCATGGGCGTAGGCGGTAAGAAAAGTCTCGTTGTGCTTGATGATGACCATGTTGCCGTAGCTGCGCAGCTCGCCGCCCACGTACACCACGCGGCCGTCCGCCGAGGCCACGATGGGGTCGCCCAGGTTGCCGGCAATGTCGAGCCCCTTGTTGCGCACGCCGTCGAAGCGGGCAATGGTGGTGCCGGCGGCGGGCCGGATGAACATGGCCTGGGGCTGCTGCACGGGCGGCGGAATGGTCACGCCGGGCCGCGCCGGCGGCTGCGGCGTGGTGCAGGCGGCCAGGCCGGCGGCCAGCAGAAGCGCGGCGCCGGTACGAAAGGCAAAAGTCTGGAGGTGCATGGCTCTTTTGGAACGAATTCGTTGCTGAGGGTTCCCGCGGTCGGCGCGCCGGGCGAGCCACCTAGGGCCTGTTCACACTACTAACGGAGATCGCGTTGTTCGGCAAAGGGGCGGGCTGCAAGGCGCCTGTGCGCAGCAAGGCTCACGCCTTGCAAGCGCAGGCAACGCCGCAGACGGCCCCTTTGCCGAACAACCCGAAGGGAAGGCATGCCAAAGCGGCCAACTCCGCGTTGCACTTCTTGCGTGTGCCGACGCACACGCGGCGTCGTGCGCCTTGATTTGTCCGCTTTGGCATGCCTTCGCGACTCCGTTAGTAGTGTGAACAGGCCCTGCCCATGCTAGCAAACTCGGCCGGACCCGGATCTACTTGAGCGGGATCGGCGTGCCGCGGTCGATCGGCACCGCCGTCACGCTGTTCTTCGGCGAACCTTCGATCAGCAGATCGGAGTACGTGAGATAGACCAGCGTGTTGCGCCTGGCGTCGACCATGCGCACCACGCGCAGCCGCTTGAACAGGATCGACAGCCGCTCGCTGTAGACCTCTTCGCGCTTGGGCAGGGGCTGCGTGATGCTGACCGGCCCGACCTGGCGGCAGGCAATGGAGGCTTCTGACTTGTCCTCCGCCACGCCGAAGGCACCCGCCAGTCCGCCCGTCTTGGCGCGCGAGACGTAGCAGGTCACGCCATTGACCTTGGGGTCGTCGTAGGCCTCCACCACGATCTTGTGGTCGGGGCCGATGAGCTTGAAGGCGGTGTCCACGTCGCCCACCGTTTCCGCATGCGAGGCCGAGGCCAGCGCAAGGCCCAGCAGCGCCATGCCGCATGCGAAGGCGCCGCGAAGGAGGAGGGGAGCGCGGGGGGGCTGGGTCATGGGTGTTGTTTCAAACGATGCTGAGCTCGTGCACGCGGTCGAAGCTGCCGCGCCGCCGGTCCTCGAAGAAGTGTTCCAGCGCCTCGCGCACCGTGCGAAAGGCGATCTCTTCCCAGGGAATCTCTTCCTCGGTGAAGAGCCGGGCCTCGATGGTTTCGTGGCCGGGGTCGAAGCGGTCGTCGAGCAGGCGGGCGCGGTAGAACAGGTGCACCTGGCCCACGCGCACCACGCTAATCACCGCGAACAGGCCTTGCATCTCGTAGTGGGCGCCGGCCTCTTCGTCGGTCTCGCGGGCCGCGCCTTGGGCCGCGGTCTCGCCCAGCTCCATGAAGCCCGCGGGCAGCGTCCACTTGCCCCAGCGCGGCTCGATGTTGCGCTTGCACAGCAGCACCTTGTCGCCGAGCACGGGAATGGTGCCCACCACGTTCAGCGGGTTCTCGTAATGGATGGTGCTGCAGGCCGGGCAGACGGCGCGCTCCTTGGTGTCGCCGTCGTCGGGAACGCGGTAGACCACTGCGGTGCCGCAGTTCTTGCAGTGCTTGATGGGTACGCGCAGGATCATGGAGCGGGAAACCGCGGCATCAGGCGATCTTGATCGTGAGCTTCGGCAGGCCGGCCACTTCGCCCACCAGCGTGTCGCCCGCCACCACCGCCGCCACGCCTTCGGGCGTGCCGCTGTAGATCAGGTCGCCGGGCTGCAGCTCCCATGCGGCCGACAGGTGTTCGATGGTTTCGGCCACGTTCCAGATCAGCTTGCTCACGGTGCTGCGCTGGCGGTCGGTGCCGTTCACCTGCAGCGAGATCTCGGCGTTCTCGGCGTCGCCGGCCTCGGCCACCGGCACGATCGGGCCGATGGGCGCGCTCTGCTCGAAGCCCTTGCCGATGTCCCAGGGGCGGCCCTGCTTCTTCATGTCGTTCTGCAGGTCGCGCCGCGTCATGTCCAGGCCCACCGCATAGCCGTAGATGTGCTTGTGCGCATCGGCCGCCGCAATGTTCTTGCCGCCGGTGCCGATCGCCACCACGAGCTCGATCTCGTGGTGCAGGTTCTTGGTGAGCGTGGGGTAGGCCATGGCGCCGGTCTGGCCCGCATCGACCACCACCAGCGCGTCGGCCGGCTTCATGAAGAAGAAAGGCGGTTCGCGGCCGGTAAAACCCATTTCCTTGGCGTGATCCTCGTAGTTGCGGCCCACGCAGTAGATGCGGTGCACCGGAAAACGGGCGGCCTGGCCGACCACGGGGATCGAAACGGTCGCGGGCGGGGCGAAAACAAACTCGGAAGCCATTGCGTCTGTCCTTTTCAGCGGAACGGAGAAAAAACGGCAGTGTGCCAGAGGCAGGCGCGGGCTGCCGGTGCGGCGCTATGCTTGCGGGATGATGAAGCTGCACAACTACTTCCGATCGTCCGCCTCGTTCCGCGTGCGCATCGCGCTCCACCTGAAGGGCCTGGAGTTCGACTACATCCCGGTGCACATCGCCCGCGGCGAGCACCGCACGGGACCGTTCTCGGCCATTTCGGCCGACATGCTGGTGCCGCTGCTCGAAGACGAGGGCGAGCGCTTCTCGCAGTCGATGGCCATCATCGAATACCTGGACGAGACCTATCCCGAGCCGGCGCTGCTGCCGCACGATCCGGTGGGCCGCGCCCATGTGCGCGCACTCGCGGACTCCATCGCCTGCGAGATCCATCCGCTCAACAACCTGCGCGTGCTCAAGTACCTGGTGAAGGAACTCAAGCTCGACGACGAGGCCAAGAACGCCTGGTACCGCCACTGGGTGCGCGAAGGCATGCTGGCCTTCGAGCGCCAGCTCGCGCAGCATCCAGGCGGCCGGTTCTGCTATGGCGACACGCCCACGCTGGCCGACTGCTGCCTGGTGCCGCAGATCTTCAACGGCCGCCGCTTCGACTGCGACTTCAGCGGGCTGCCGCGCACCATGGCCGCCTTCGAGGCCTGCATGGAGCTCGACGCCTTCCAGCGCGCCCAGCCTTCGCAGTGCCCCGACGCGGAAGCCTGAGCGAGCCCGCCGCCATGGACGACGCGCAATGGCTCGTGCCCCGCTGGCCGGCGCCGCCCAACGTGCGGGCCGTGTGCACCACGCGCCACGGCGGTGTTTCGCAGGGCCGCTACCGGAGCCTCAACCTTGGCGACCACGTGGGCGACCTGGCCGCCCACGTTGCCGAAAACCGCCATCGCCTGGCGCAGGCCATCGGCGGCGCGCGCCCGGTCTTCCTGCAGCAGGTGCACGGCACAGGACTCGTGGCGCTCGATGCCGAAGCCGGCATCGTGGGCGATGGCACGCCGGCCGACGCCTGCACCGCCACGGCCGTCGGCGTGGCATGCACGATCATGGTGGCCGACTGCCTGCCCGTGCTCTTCACCGACGAATCGGGCCAGCGGGTGGCAGCCGCGCACGCCGGCTGGCGCGGCCTGGCCGGCGGCGTGCTCGAGGCGGCGGTCCGCTGCTTCGAGCCCGCGCAGGCGGCCGGCAAGGTCATGGCCTGGCTCGGCCCCTGCATCGGCCCCCGGGCCTTCGAGGTCGGGCCCGAGGTCAAGGCCGCGTTCGAGGCGCATGCGAGCGAGGCCGCACGCTGCTTCCGGCCCGCGCCGGCCCCCGGCAAGTGGCTGGCCGACCTGCCTGCGCTCGCGCGCCAGCGCCTCGGCGCGGCCGGCGTGGCGTCGGTGCACGGCAACGACGGCAGCGACGCGTGGTGCACCGTCGCCAACCCGTCACGGTTCTTTTCGCACCGGCGGGACGAGGTCAGCGGGCGTTTCGCCGCGCTGGTCTGGAAGGTCTGAGTCCGTGCCTGCCGCCGCGGCCGCCTCGCTTGCGGCGCGGCGCGCTTCTTCCTGCGCCTTTTCCTCGCGCTGCCTGATCGCGCGGCGACGCCCCGGGGTGCCCATCAGGTAAACCACCAGTGCGACAGGCGCCAATCCGTACAAAAGAAATGTGAAGATGGCACCCAATACGGTGCCGGTGGTGTTGGTGGCTTCGGCCACGGCCATCATCAGGGCAACGTAGAGCCAGCCAATCACGATCAGGTGGATAAACACAAGAAGTTTCAGTCGGTAAGTGAGCGGGGAGCGTTGTGGGCGCCTTGCGAAATGCAGGATACTCAAAATACGCAAGCCATCCGTACCGATTCAGGCGAGGACCAGGAGACATGATGAAGCAACAAGCCACGGGGGCCGATGCGTTCGCGCCCTTCCAGCAGGCTCTTTCAGAGGGATGGACCAAGGCGCTGGAATCGCTCCAGCAGTCCGCCGTACAGGGGGCCTCGGCCTTCAACGGCGGCGGCACGCCGCTGTGGCAATTGCCGCCGGGGGCGAAGCTGCCTGAATTGCCCAAAGTCTCCATTGCGCCCGAGAAGCTGCAAGCGATCCAGCAGCAATACATGGCCGAAGCCACCGAGCTCTGGCGCCGCGGCCTCGATGCCAGGCCCGAGGGCGACAGGCGCTTTGCCGGCGAAGCCTGGGGCAGCAATCCGCTCGCGGCCTTTTCCGCGGCGGTCTACCTGCTCAACGGCCGCACCCTGCTCAGCATGGCCGAGGCCATCGACGCCGACGAAAAGACCAAGGCGCGCATGCGCTTCGCGGTCGAGCAGTGGATGGCGGCGGCGTCGCCCAGCAATTCGCTCGCCTTCAATGCCGAGGCACAGAAAAAGGCCATCGACACGCAGGGCGAGAGCATCGCCAAGGGCATCCAGAACCTGCTGCACGACATGAAGCAGGGCCACCTCAGCATGACCGACGAAAGCGCCTTCGAAGTGGGGCGCAACGTGGCCACCACCGAGGGCGCCGTGGTGTTCGAGAACGAGCTGTTCCAGCTGCTCGAATACAAGCCGCTCACGGCCAAGGTGTACGAACGGCCGTTCCTGCTGGTGCCGCCGTGCATCAACAAGTTCTACATCCTCGACCTGCAGCCCGAGAACTCGCTGATCCGCTATGCCAACGAGCAGGGCCACCGCGTGTTCGTGGTGAGCTGGCGCAACCCCGACGAGTCGCTGGCCAACGCCACCTGGGACGACTACATCGAGAACGCCGCCATCAAGGCGATCCACCTCGTGCAGGAGATCGGCGGCAGCAAGCAGATCAACGCGCTGGGCTTCTGCGTGGGCGGCACCATCCTGAGCACCGCGCTCGCCGTGCTCGCGGCGCGCGGCGAAAAGCCGGCCGCCTCGGTCACGCTGCTCACCACCTTCCTCGACTTCAGCGATACCGGCATCCTCGACATCTTCGTCGACGAGGCGATGGTGGCGTACCGCGAAATGCAGCTGGGCAAGGGCGGCCTGCTGCCGGGCATGGACCTGGCCTCGACCTTCAGCTTCCTGCGGCCCAACGACCTGGTCTGGAACTACGTGGTCGGCAACTACCTGAAGGGCGAAACCCCGCCGCCCTTCGACCTGCTCTACTGGAACAGCGACGCCACCAACCTGCCGGGCCCGTTCTATGCCTGGTACCTGCGCAACACGTACCACGAGAACAAGCTCGCCAAGCCCAATGCGCTCACGGTCTGCGGCGAGAAAATCGACCTCGGAAAGATCGACATCCCGGCCTACATCTACGGCTCGCGCGAAGACCACATCGTGCCGATCGGCGGCGCCTATGCGTCCACGCAGCTGCTGCCGGGCAAGAAGCGCTTCGTCATGGGCGCCTCCGGCCACATCGCGGGCGTGATCAACCCGCCCGCCAAGAAAAAGCGCAGCCACTGGATACGCGAAGACGGCAAGTTCCCCAAGACCCATGCCGAATGGCTGGCCGGCGCCACCGAGCACCCCGGCAGCTGGTGGACCGACTGGGCCCAATGGCTCAAGGGCCATGCGGGCAAGCAGGTTTTGGCGCCCAAGGCCTACGGCAACGGCAAGGCCTACAAGGCGATCGAGCCGGCGCCCGGACGCTACGTCAAGGCAAGAGCCTGATCCCCGATCCTTCACAACCCTGACTTCAAATCACTTCAACGGAGAACCTCATGGAAGACATCGTCATCGTTTCGGCTGCACGCACGGCGGTCGGCAAGTTCGGCGGCTCGCTCGCCGGCATTGCAGCCACCGAGCTGGGCGCCCTCGTGATCAAGGAAGTGATTGCGCGCGCCAACCTCACGGCCGACCAGGTCGGCGAAGCCATCATGGGCCAGGTGCTGGCCGCCGGTGCGGGCCAGAACCCCGCGCGCCAGGCTTGGCTCAAGAGCGGCGGCACCAAGGAAACGCCGGCGCTCACCATCAACGCCGTCTGCGGCTCGGGCCTGAAGGCCGTGATGCTCGCGGCGCAGGCCGTGGCCACGGGCGACAGCGAGATCGTCATTGCCGGCGGCCAGGAGAACATGAGCGCTGCCCCGCACGTGCTACCCAATTCGCGCAACGGCCAGCGCATGGGCGACTGGAAGCTGGTCGACACCATGATCGTGGACGGCCTGTGGGACGTCTACAACCAGTACCACATGGGCATCACGGCCGAGAACGTGGCCAAGAAGTACGGCATCGACCGCTCCGCGCAGGACGAGCTCGCACTCGGCAGCCAGACCAAGGCCGCGGCCGCGCAGGACGCCGGCAAGTTCAAGGACGAGATCGTGCCCGTGAGCATTGCGCAGAAGAAGGGCGACCCGATCGTCTTCGACAAGGACGAGTTCATCAACCGCAAGACCAGCGCCGAAGGCCTGGCCGGCCTGCGCCCCGCCTTCGACAAGGCCGGCGGCGTGACCGCGGGCAATGCCTCGGGCCTGAACGACGGGGCAGCAGCCGTGATGGTGATGACGGCCAAGAAGGCCGCCGCGCTCGGACTCAAGCCGCTGGGCCGCATCGCGAGCTACGCCACCGCCGGCCTCGACCCGGCCATCATGGGCATGGGCCCGGTGCCCGCGTCGACCAAGGCGCTGCAGCGCGCCGGCTGGAAGGCGGCCGACCTCGACCTGCTCGAGATCAACGAAGCCTTTGCGGCGCAGGCCTGCGCGGTGAACAAGGAAATGGGCTGGGACGTGAACAAGGTCAACGTAAACGGCGGCGCCATTGCCATCGGCCACCCGATCGGTGCGTCGGGCTGCCGCATCCTGGTGACGCTGCTGCACGAGATGCAGCGCCAGAACGCGAAGAAGGGCATTGCCTCGCTGTGCATCGGCGGCGGCATGGGCGTGGCCCTGACGATCGAGCGATAGGTTTCATCTGGGGCGCGCGATTCAGGGGCGCCGCTGTTCAAGCGGTGCTGCTGTTCAGGGCGCGCTCCCGCCGACGGGGTACGCGGCGAAGCGAATGTCCCCCGCCTTCGGCTCCTCCTTTATTTCGCTGCGCAAGGCACCCCATCGACGGGAGCGTTGGACAGAACGGTCGTTGATCGGCTGTGTACCCAGAGCGTGCCCAGGTGCACAGGGCATCGGGTGCTCCCCGCAGCGAAATCAAGGAGGAGGCCGCAGGCCGGGGGACATTCGCGGAGGGGAGTACCCGGTGACCGGTGCACGCGCCCCGAACACGCCAGGCCACTTTGTTCACCGCCCAAATTTTGAGCAAAGTGATTATTCCCTTTGTAAAACAACAACTTAGATCGGCTTTACAAGGAAGAACATCAGTTATCCCCAAAGTTGTCCACGGAAAATGGGGATGGCATCGGCTTCTTCAGAATTCGCCCGCAAGTCCTTGATTTGCGTCATTCAGTCGGCAGCGGCCTGCTCCACGGCGTAGTGCTGGCACAGCGTCTCGACCAGCGCCTGCGCGTAGATCGGCAGGGCGGCCCGGTCGCGCACCAGCAGGTAGCGCTCCCGTACGCACCACGCATCGCTGAGATCGATCAGCGCGAGCTGCATGCTTTCCTGGTTGCGCCGCGCCGCCGACTCCGGCACCACGCCGATGCCCACGCCGCTGCCGATCATCCGGCACATGGCGTCGAAGCTGCCGAGCTGGATGCGCAGCTTCTGCCGCTTGCCGAGGTTGTCGGTGATCTGCGCCAGAAAGGTCTGCAATGTGCTGCCTTGCTGCATGCCGATCGCGTCTTCGTCGAGCGTTTCCGCGAATGAAATCCTGCGGCGCTTCGCGAAGCGGTGCTGGCGCGAGGTGACGAGCACCAGCCGGTCGGTGCTGAAGTGGATCGCCTCCAGGCCCAGCGTGTCGACGCGGCCCGCCACGATGCCGATGTCGGCGCGGCCGTCGAGCACGCCGCGCGGGATCTGAGCATTCGGTTTTTCCTGAAGGTCGACGTTGATGCGCGGGTTGCGTGCAAGAAAGCCCGGCAGGATTTCAGGCAAAAAATCGGTCACCGCCGTGGTGTTGGCGAACACGCGCAGATGGCCGCGCAGCCCGCCGCCGTATTCGAGCAGGTCGGCGCGCAGCTGCTCGGTCTGGTGCAGCACGAGGCGCGCGTGGTGCAGGAAGGCTTCTCCCGGCGGCAGCAGGCGCACGCCCCGGGCTTCGCGCTGCAGCAGCTGCAGCCCGGCCTGGTTTTCGAGCGTCTTGATCCGCGCGCTGGCCGCCGCAAGCGACAGATGCTGCCGTTCGGCCGCGCGCGTGAGGTTGCCGAGCTCGGCCGTGGCAACGAAGAGGCGCAGATCCGTCAAGTCGAAAAGCATGGCGCCATCGTAAAGCCGAAAGCCCAAGCCTTCGGTATCTCAGAAGGCTGGCTTCCGAAATCGCAGATTGCGCGCACTGCCACGGCAGAACACCATGCGGCCATGGAGACAAAGACAATGAAATTCCGCGCACTGGCGCTTCTTTCCCTTGCCGCGGCAGCGCTCTGCACTGCGGTTCCGGCTGCCGCGCAGCCCTACCCCTCGCGCCCCGTCACGCTGGTCGTGCCGCAGGCCGCGGGCGGCACCAACGACATCGTGGGCCGCCTCGTGGGCCAGAAGCTCGGCGAGCTGATGAACGCCAGCGTGGTGGTCGACAACCGGCCGGGCGCGGGCGGCAACATCGGCACGCAGCTGGTCGCCAAGGGGCAGAAGGACGGCTACACGCTGCTCATGACCATCAGCAGCAGCCAGGCCATCAACCCGGCGCTCTACAAGAACCCGGGCTTCGATCCGGTGAAGGACTTCAAGCCCGTCGGCCTGGTCGGCGCGGTGCCCAACGTGCTGCTGGTGCATCCCTCGTTTCCCGCCAGGGACTTCAACGAGTTCCTGAAGCTCGCGCGGCAGAAGGGCGCCAACTACCAGTACGCCTCGGCCGGCAACGGCACGCTCAACCACCTGCTGGGTGAAATGCTCAACAGCATGGCCGGCATCTCGATGCAGCACGTGCCCTACAAGGGCGTGGCGCCTGCGCTCAACGACGTGTTGGGCGGGCAGCTGCCGATCGTGTTCGCGAGCCTGCCCTCGGCGCTCTCGCACATCAAGGCCGGCAAGCTGCGCGCGCTGGCCGTGAGCGGCGAGAAGCGTTCGCCGGTGCTGCCCGACGTGCCCGCCATTGCCGAGGCGGTGCCGGGCTACAACGGCACGCTCTGGATCGGCCTGTTCGCGCCCGCGGGCGTGCCTCCCGAGGTGCTGGCCAAGCTGCAGGACGCCACGCGCAAGGCGCTGGCCGCGAAGGAGCTGCGCGACAAGCTCGAACAGCAGGGCGTCGAGATCGCGGCGCCCACCACGCCCGATCAATTCTCGAAACTGCTGCAGGACGACCTCGCCAAGTGGGCGCGCATCGTCAAGGCCTCCGGCGCAGCGGTCGACTGAAGGAACCCATGACCAACACCGAGCAGGAAAAACCCTCCGGCGCGATCGATGCCGGCATGCTGGCAAGGCTGCAGGCCTGGCAAGGCCGCAGCGAGACGCTGGCCGACGACATCACCGCGGCCCCCGTGCGCGCGCTCTCGGCCACGCTCGACCGCGACGACACGCCGCCCGCCGCCGGCACGCGCCTTCCCGAACTCTGGCACTGGCTCTATTTCCTGCCGCACCATCGGCAGTCCGAGATCGGCGAGGACGGCCATGCGAAGCGCGGCGGCTTCCTGCCGCCCGTGCCGCTGCCGCGCCGCATGTGGGCCGGCGGACGGCTGAGGTGGGAGCAGGGCAACCCGCTGCAGGTCGGCGACAGGGCCGAGCGCACCTCGACCATCGCCTCGGTCACCCACAAGGCCGGCCGCACCGGCGAGCTGATGTTCGTGCTGGTGCGCCATGAAGTGCGCAACGAACGCGGCCTCGCGCTGACCGAGGAACACGACATCGTCTACCGCGCCGCGGCCGCGCCCGGCGAGAAGGCGCCACCGCCCACGCCGGCGCCGAAGGACGCCGCCTTCAGCCGCGAGATCGTGCCCGACGACGTGCTGCTGTTCCGCTATTCGGCGCTCACCTTCAACGGCCACCGCATCCACTACGACCGCCGCTACGTGACGCAGGTCGAGGGCTATCCGGGCCTGATCGTGCACGGCCCGCTGATCGCGACGTTGCTGGTGGACCTGCTGCGCCGCAACGTGCCGGGCGCGCAACTCGCGCGCTTCGAGTTCCGCGCCGTGCGGCCGACCTTCGACACCGCGCCGTTCCGCGTGCATGGCAAGCCGGCCGAAGGCAGCACGGACGGCAAGACCTTCAGCCTCTGGGGCGAGGACGCCGACGGCTGGCTCACGATGCAGGCCACGGCCGTGCTCGCATGAAAAACTGGAAAACAAGCCCATGACAAGACCCCTCGACGGCATCACCGTGGTTTCGCTCGAACACGCGATCGCCGCGCCTTTCTGCACCCGGCAGCTGGCCGACCTCGGGGCCCGCGTCATCAAGGTGGAGCGCCCCGGCGCCGGCGATTTCGCGCGCGTCTACGACGCACGCGTGGGCGGCGAGGCTTCGCACTTCGTGTGGGTGAACCGCTCCAAGGAAAGCCTCACGCTCGACCTCAAGCAGCCCGCCGCGCTCGCGGTGCTGCAGGAGCTGGTGGCCGATGCCGACGTGCTGGTGCAGAACCTCGCGCCGGGCGCCGCCGCGCGCATGGGCCTGGGCGCCGAGGCGCTGCAGGCAATGCATCCGCGGCTCATCGTCTGCGACATCTCGGGCTATGGCGACGACGGCCCGTACCGCGACAAGAAGGCCTACGACCTGCTGATCCAGAGCGAGGCGGGTTTCCTGTCAGTCACGGGCACGCCGGACGATCCGTGCAAGTCGGGCAATTCCATCGCCGACATCGCGGCGGGCATGTACGCCTACACCGGCATCCTCGCGGCGCTGCTCCAGCGCGGCAAGACCGGCAAGGGCTCGCACATCGACGTGTCGATGCTCGAGTCGCTCGCCGAGTGGATGGGCTACCCGATGTACTACGCCTACGACGGCGCGCCGCCGCCGCCGCGCAGCGCCGCCTCGCACGCCACCATCTATCCCTACGGGCCGTTTCCCGCCGGCGACGGCGGCACGGTGATGCTGGGCCTGCAGAACGAGCGCGAATGGCGGGTGTTCTGCGAGAAGGTGCTGCTGCAGGCGGGGCTCGCCACCGACGCGCGCTTCGACAGCAACGCGCGGCGCAACGAGAACCGCAACGCACTGCGCGCGATCATCGTGGAGACCTTCGCCGCGCTCGGCACCGCGCAGGTGGTCGAGCGCCTCGATGCGGCGCAGATTGCCAACGCGTGCATGAACGACATGGCCGGGCTGTGGGCTCATCCGCAGCTGCAGGCGCGCGAGCGCTGGCGGCAGGTGGGCTCGCCGGCCGGCGACATTCCGGCCCTGCTGCCGGCGGGTCGCCAGAGCGCCTTCGACTACCGCATGGACGCGATACCGGCGGTCGGCCAGCACACCGAAGCCATCCTGCGCGGCCTCGGCCGCAGCGAGGCGGACATTGCGGCGCTGCGCGAGGCGGGCGCGGTGTGAGCGCGCAGCTCGCGCTGGCGCGCACCTTTCTCTTCGTGCCGGCCGACCGGCCTGAACGCCATGCGCGCGCGCTGGCCACCGGTGCGGGCGCGGTGATCGTGGACCTGGAGGACGCGGTGGCGCCCGAACGAAAGGCTGCGGCGCGCGAAGGCCTCGCGGCCTCGTTCGCCGCGCTGCCCGCGGCCGGCCGGCAGCGCCTGCTGGTGCGCATCAATGCCGCAGGCACCCCCTGGCACGAGGACGACCGCGCGGCCGTGGCCGGGCTGGTCTCGCAAGGGCTGGCCGCGGGCGTGGTGCTGCCCAAGGCGGAGCGGGACAGCGACCTGCGGCGGCTGGCCGAAGTCGTCGGCCCGAACGGATTGCTCGTGCCGCTCGTCGAATCGGCCGCCGGGCTTGCGGCAGTCGATGAACTCGCGGCAGTGCCACAGGTGCTGCGGCTCGCCTTCGGCAACCTGGATTTCCAGGCTGATGTCGGGCTGGCCTGCGATGCGGACGAGGCTGAACTCGTGCCGGTGCGCCTCGCGCTGCTGTTGGCCTCGCGCCGCGCCGGCCTGCCCGCGCCCGTCGACGGCGTGACGGCCGACTGGCGCGACACGCAGCGCCTGGCCGCCGACACGGCGCGCGCACGGCGCGGCGGCTTCGGCGCCAAGCTGTGCATCCACCCCGACCAGGTCGCGCCGGTGCAGGCGGCGCTCGGGCCGAGCGCCGGCGAGCTCGCATGGGCGCGCCGCGTGATCGAGGCCGTGCGGTCGGCCGGCGGCGGCGTGGCCAGCCTCGACGGACGCATGGTCGATGCGCCGGTGGTTCGCCTGGCCGAACGGCTGCTGGCGCTCGCCGCAGAACAAGACACAGATCCAACAACCCAGGAGACAACCCGATGAATCTGAAGAAGAACTGGAAGGCCCGCACCCTGCTGGCCGCGGCATTGGGCGCAGGCCTGCTGGCCGCGCAAACGCCGGCCGCCGCACAGGCGCCCTGGCCCGAGAAGCCCATCACCATGGTGGTGCCGTATTCGGCCGGCGGCCCCACCGACGTGGTCGCGCGCATGCTCGCGATTCCCATGGGCAAGTCGCTCGGCCAGACCGTGATCGTCGAGAACACCGTGGGCGCGGGCGGCACCATCGCGCCCGCGCGCGTGGCCAAGGCGGCGCCCAACGGCTACACCATCCTGATCCACCACATGGGCATGGCCACCGCGCCCGCGCTCTACAAGAAGCTCAGCTACGACCCGCTGAAGGACTTCGAATACGTGGGCCAGGTGATGGACGTGCCCATGACCCTGCTCTCGCGCAAGGACTTTCCGGCCAACAATTTTCAGGAACTGCTGGCCTACGTGAAGACGAACAAGGACAAGGTGACGCTCGCCAACGCCGGCATCGGCGCGGTGTCGCAGCTGTGCGGCATGCTGCTGGCGCACCAGATCGGGGTGCAGCTCACCACCGTGCCCTACAAGGGCGCCGGCCCGGCGCTCAACGACCTGATGGGCGGGCAGGTCGATCTGCTGTGCGACCAGACCACGCAGACCGCACCGGTCATCAAGGACGGCAACCGCGTCAAGGTGTTCGGCGTGACCACGCCCAAGCGCCTGTCCAGCATGCCCAACATCCCCACGCTCGACGAGCAGGGCCTGAAGGGTTTCGACGTGAAGGTGTGGCACGGCATCTACGCGCCCAAGGGCACGCCGCCGGCCGTGATGGAGAAGCTCAACAAGGCCCTGCGCGCTGCGCTGCAGGACGACATGGTCAAGCACCGCTTCGCCGAACTGAGCACCGAGGCGGTCCCCATGGACAAGGTGACCCCCGAAGCGCTGCGCACCCACCTGGCGGCCGAGACCGAGAAGTGGGGGAAGGTGATCAAGGCGGCGGGGGTGCAGGCGGATTAGCACAGCTGAGCGATCCTCGGTCCGCCCGGGCCCCCTGGCCCACGGCGGGCCGGATACCGCTGACCAGACACGCCGGCCGCAGACGGAGGCTCAAGCGCCGGTCGGCGGCTTCTTCGGCTTCATGCGCGTGACCTTGTACACGGCGCCTTCCTTGTCGTACGTCGTCCATTCGCCGGTCTGTTCGCCGTTCTCGAAATGGCCGGAGCGCATCCGGGTTCCGTCGCTGCGGAACCATTCCCAATAGCCCGTCAGGACACCCTCGGGCGTCTTCTGCCCGCGCGCCCAGACGCTGCCGTCCTTGTGGTACTGCACATGAGCTTGGGTGGTTGGTTTCTTCATCGGCGCCTCGTGGTTCAGCCAGACGTTCCTGAATGGGCCCGCAGCGTCTCGTCGAACAGCAGGAGCAGCTGCCGCGCAAAGACGTCCATGTTCGACGCGCGGTCCGCATGGGCGGTTTCGATCGTCCTGCTCGCCGCAGCCTCTCCGGCGATGGCCAGGCACACATGCCCTGGCGCGTCGCCGTAGGGGCTGCCGGAAGGGCCGGCCGCGCCGCTCTCGGCAATGCCCCAGGTGGCGCGGTGGCTGTCCCGGATCCTGCCTGCAATGAAGCTGGCATAGGGTTCGGTTTCCGCGCGCATGCCCGCCATGTCTTCGGCCGTCAGGCCCAGCAGCGCTTTTCCGGCCCGGCGCGAGTAGACGACCGCGCCGCCGAGAAAAAAAGCCGACGCGCCCGGGATGGCGAGCAGGGCGGCCGACACGAGGCCGCCAGCCGAGGATTCGGCCACCGCCACCGTCTGGCGCCGCTCGCGGAGGACGGCGCCGACACGGCCGGCGAGGATGGAAAGCGGCTCGAGGCCGGCGCCGTCAGACATGGGGACGCCGCCTGGCGATTCCGAAATTCATACTTTCGAACTCCTTGGAAGCAATAGGGGTGTGCGGGGACGGTACGGACTTATGCAATATGGTTGCACATGCGGCCGCGCCGTGACAGCTGGTTGCAAGCTCGGCTCAGTGTTTTCCTCAGAGTTCGACGGCTTGAAACTCGCTAGAGTGAAGGCGGCCGTTCAGGCTTTTCGCATACATCAAGGAAAAATTCATGAGCAAGAAAGTTGCATATGTCACCGGAGGCATGGGTGGCATCGGAACAGCCATCTGCCAGCGCCTTCACAAGGACGGCTTCACTGTCGTCGCAGGCTGCGGCCCCACGCGCGACCATGCCAAATGGCTGGCCGAGCAGAAGGCCCTGGGCTTCGAGTTCCACGCTTCGGTCGGCAATGTCGGCGACTGGCAATCCACCGTCGAGGCCTTTTCCGCCGCCAAGGCAGCACACGGCCCGATCGACGTGCTGGTCAACAACGCCGGCATCACGCGGGACCGCATGTTCCTGAAAATGACGCCCGAGGACTGGAGCGCGGTCATCGAGACCAATCTCAACAGCATGTTCAACGTCACCAAGCAGGTGGTGGGCGACATGGTCGAGAAGGGCTGGGGCCGCATCATCAACATCAGCTCTGTCAACGGCGCCAAGGGCCAGGCGGGGCAGACCAACTATTCGGCGGCCAAGGCCGGCATGCACGGCTTCACGATGGCGCTGGCGCAGGAGCTGGCGAGCAAGGGCGTCACGGTCAACACGGTGAGCCCGGGCTATATCGGCACCGACATGGTCAAGGCCATCCGCCAGGAAGTGCTCGACAAGATCGTGGCCACCATTCCGGTCAAGCGCCTGGGCGAGCCGAGCGAAATTGCTTCCATCATCGCGTGGCTTGCCACGGACGAGGGCGGCTACAGCACGGGCGCCGACTTCTCGGTCAACGGCGGCCTGCACATGCACTGATCATGCTGACGGGAAGCTGATCGAAAAGACCCGCCGAGGCGGGTTTTTTCATTTCTGCGATGTGGCTTCTACGTATGAGAAGCTTTCGATTCGGTTCTACAGTTTCCAACCCCTCCGGAGGCAACATGGCAGACACAACAATCACACCCACCAGAAAGCTCCCGCTCTATCGTTCGCTCTACGTGCAGGTGATCGCGGCGGTGATCATCGGCGTGCTGCTCGGCCACTTCCAGCCCGCGCTCGGCGAGGCCATGAAGCCGCTGGGCGACGGCTTCATCAAGCTCATCAAGATGATCATCGCGCCGATCATCTTCTGCACGGTGGTGGTGGGCATCGCCGGCATGGAAGACATGAAGAAGGTCGGCAAGACCGGCGGCCTGGCGCTCTTGTACTTCGAGATCGTGAGTTCCATCGCGCTGGTGGTGGGGCTCGTGCTGGTCAACCTGCTCAAGCCCGGCGCGGGCATGAACATCGACCCGTCGACGCTCGACACCAAGGCGCTCGCCTCCTATACCGGTCCGGGCAAGATGACGGGCACGGTCGACTTCCTGCTCAACGTGATCCCGAGCACGCTGGTCGACGCCTTCGCCAAGGGCGAGATCCTGCAGGTGCTGCTGATCGCGGTGCTGTTCGGCTTTGCGCTGCACCGTTTCGGCGGGCGCGGCACGCTGGTGTTCGACGTGATCGAGAAGGGCTCGCA
>Ga0209051_1000398_pt1 | contig 60408 bp, 57 predicted proteins | sample AraplaCvi_mMS_r2_2_FD_184286 | JGI IMG/M metagenome (GOLD analysis project Ga0209051, IMG submission 184286) | Arabidopsis root microbial communities from North Carolina, USA - plate scrape MF_Cvi_mMS_r2 (SPAdes) (version 2) | ecosystem: Host-associated > Plants > Roots > Endosphere | place...
GGGCGTGGCCTGCGACAGGTTGACCGGCGGCTTGCCGGTGATGATGCCGCCCAGCATGACCGAGCCCATGACCATCAGCGCGTTGGCGTCGCCCTTGGAGCCGTTGACGAACTGGGCCAGGCCCAGGGCACCGGCGGCACCGCCCTTGTTGTCGTAAGCGACGGTGTCGGCCACCTTGGCGTCGGTCAGGGCCTTGCCCAGCGCGCGGCCGGTGGTGTCCCAGCCGCCACCCGGGTTGGCCGGGATCATCATCTTGACGTTGGCGGCAGCGCGCGCCGACAGCGGCAAGGCGCCGGCAGCGGCCAGTGCGGCCAGGGACTTCAAAAAGGTATCGCGACGCATCGTTGGTGTCTCCTGAGAACTTGGGAACGGATGGAACCTGACTTGGACCTGAGCCGCTATCATGCGCCGCCCCGCTGTCAGTTGGCTGTCCACCAGACTGGGGAAAACACCGAAGTACCGACCCCTGCCCGTATGAAGCTGCTGCTCGTCGAAGACGACCCCTCGATGCAAATCACCCTGCAGCGCACCCTCGGGCGGCGCCGCATCGACGTGCGCATCTGCGGCGACGGCGCGCAGGCGATCGCGCAGTGGCGCGCCGTCGAGCCCGACGTGGTCGCGCTCGACCTGAGCCTGCCGCACGTCGACGGCCTGCAGGTGCTGGCCCAGGCGCGCGCCGAGGGCCTGCGCACGCCGGTGCTGCTGCTGACCGCGCGCGGCACGGTGGGCGACCGCATCATGGGCCTGAACGCCGGCGCGGACGACTACCTGCCCAAGCCCTTCGACCTGGACGAGCTCGAGGCCCGCATCCGCGCGCTGCGCCGGCGCAGCCTGAGCGCGGGGCCCGACCCGACGCTGAACCCGCTGGAGGTCGGCAGCCTGCGCTTCGAGCCCGACAACGGCGCCGTCTACCACCGCTCCGAGCTGCTCGAGCTCACGCCGCGCGAGCTCGCGCTGCTCAAGGCGCTGATGATGAAACCCGGCCACGCGGTCACCAAGGAGCGCCTGTTCGAGCTGGTGTTCCCGGGCGAGTCCGAGGTGCAGTACGAGGCCATCGAGGTGGTCGTGTACCGCCTGCGCAAGAAGCTGGTGGGCACCGGCACCGTGCTGATGACGATGCGCGGCCTGGGCTATCTCCTGCGGGCCGAGACTTGAGGGCGGCCCTGCGGCGCACGATGTCGTCCCTGCGCGCGCGGCTCCTGCTCGGCATCCTGGTGCCGGTGGCCGTGTTCGTCGTGATCAACAGCGTGAGCCTGTACCGCCAGAGCCTGGCGGCCGCCACCACCGCCTACGACCGCACGCTGCTGGCCTCGGCCAAGACCATCGGCGAGCAGCTCGACGTGGAAGGCTACGACGACATGGCGCGGCTGCGCGCGATCGTGCCCTACTCCGCGCTCGAGGCCTTCGAGGCCGACAACCGCAGCCGGCTGTTCTATCGCGTGTCGGCGCTCGACGGCGAGATGGTCTCGGGCTTCGCCGAGCTGCCGTTCTGGCGCGGGCGCATCCCCGACCGCGGGGCGTATGCGGCGCTGGTCGATTTCTACGATGCCGAGTTCCGCGGCCAGCCGGTGCGCGTCGCCGTGATGCTGCAGCCGGTGGCCAGCGCGCGCGGCCGCGGCATGGCCGTGGTGCAGGTGGCCGAAACATTGGAGCTGCGCGAGACGCTGGTGCGCAAGCTGCTGCTCGACATGCTCTGGCGCCAGCTGCTGCTGATGGGCGTGATCGCGCTGGTCACCGTCGTCGTGGTGCAGCGCGCCACGCGGCCGGTGCGCGAACTCGGCGAAGCCATCGAGCGGCGCCCCGAAGACGACCTCTCGCCCATCGACGCGCCCGGCGCCCCGGCCGAGCTGCGCCCGCTGATCGACGCCACCACCGAGGTCATGGGCCGGCTGCAGCGCCTGCTCGACCACCAGAAGCGCTTCGTGCGCGACAGCGCCCACCAGCTGCGCACGCCGCTGGCGGTGCTCAAGGCGCAGGTGCAGTCGGCGCGCCGCGGCGACGTGGCGCCCGAGCAGGCGCTGGTCGAGATCAGCCAGACCGTCGAGCGCGCCACCACGCTGGCCAACCAGATGCTGTCGCTGGCCAAGGTGGAGCAGCTGCGCCAGCAGCCCGAGTCGGCGCTGCTCGACCTGGGCGACGTGGTGCGCCACATCGCGCTCGACCTGTCGCCGCTGGTGGCCGACAAGGCACTCGATTTCGAGCTGGCCGCCGACGACGCCGTGACCGTGCGCGCGCACCAGTGGATGCTGCAGGAGCTCACGCGCAACCTGCTGCACAACGCCATCAAGCACAGCCCCGCGGGCGCGCCGCTCTCGGTGCGCGTGCATGCCGAGGGCGACGAGGCCGTGCTCACCGTGCGCGACGACGGCCCGGGCATTTCCGCCGAGCTGCGCCAGCGCCTGTTCGCGCCGTTCTCGGCGGGCAACACCGCGACCGGCTCGGGCCTGGGCCTGGCGATCTGCCGCGAGATCGTTCTGGCCCTGGGTGGACGCATCAGCCTCGACAACCGCACGGTACCCAACCCCGGCGGCGCCGATCGCGTGACCGGGCTCGACGCCGTGGTGCGGCTGCCGCTGTCGCGCCACAATGGCTGACCTTTCTTTTCCGACCTTCATGGACCGTCTGCGCATCGACAAGTGGCTCTGGGCCGCCCGCTTCTTCAAGACCCGCTCGCTGGCCGCGGACGAAATCGGCAAGAACCGCATCCAGGTGAACGGCGAGGTCGCCAAGGCCTCGCGCGAGGTCAAGGCCGGCGACACGGTCGCGATGCGCCTGGGCCCGCTCACGCGGACCGTGACCGTGCGCGGCCTCAGCGGCCAGCGCGGCCCGGCGCCCGTGGCCCAGCAGCTGTACGAGGAAACGCCCGAGAGCCTGGCGGCGCAGGCCGCCTTCCGCGAGCAGCGCCGCATGGGCAGCGAGCCGGCCCTGGCCATCGAGCAGGGCCGCCCGACCAAGCGCGACCGGCGCGAGATCGACGGCGTGCGCCACCAGGCCGAGTGGGACAACCGCTGGAGCGCGTCGATCGACGAAAGCAACGGCGACGACGACCACCCGCCGCCGCGCGGTCGCCCGCAACGCTGATTCGCGTACCCTGCGGGCTTCGTTTCTTTTTTGACGGAGCGCCCGCAGATGTCCAAGTTCAAGAAGTACCGCGTCGGCAGCAAGTTCAAGCTCTCGCGCATCGACCCCGACTCGTCGCCCTTTCTCACGGGCGACGAGTCGGCCCAGCGCGCCGAGCTCGACACCCTGGCCGTCGAGCTCGACGAACTGCAGGACGTGCTGCACGCCGAAGGCCGGCGCAAGGTTCTGCTGGTGCTGCAGGGCATGGACACCAGCGGCAAGGACGGCACGGTGCGCTGGGTGTTCTCGCGCACCTCGCCGCTGGGCGTGCGGGTGACGGCCTTCAAGGCGCCGAGCGAAGAAGAACGCGCGCACGACTACCTCTGGCGCTGCCACGCCGCCGTGCCGCGCACCGGCGAGATCATGGTGTGGAACCGCAGCCACTACGAGGACGTGCTGGTGCCCGTGGTCGAAGGCTGGATCGACGGCGACGAGGCCCGCCGCCGCTACGCGCAGATCAACGACTTCGAGCGGCTGCTCACCGAGACCGGCACGGTCGTCGTCAAGTGCATGCTGCACATCGACAAGGACGAGCAGCGCGAACGGCTGCAGGCCCGCATCGACACGCCCGGCAAGCAATGGAAGTTCAGCATGGGCGACCTCGAGGTGCGCACCAAGTGGGCCGACTACCAGAAGGCCTATCAGAGCGCGCTGGCCGCCACCTCGAGCGAGCACGCGCCGTGGCACGTGATTCCGGCCAACAGCAAGCGGCATCGCAACATGATGATCGCGCAGCTGCTCGTGAAGACGCTGCGCGACATGAAGCTCAAGCCCCCGCCGCCCGATCCGGCGCTCAAGGGCATGGTCGTGAAGTGAGCCTGGAGGGGCCGGCTCAGGAGCGGCGCACGGGCGCCGTGGGGCGCATCGGCGTCTGCGCCAGCACGCGGCAGTTGCCGAACTCGCAGCGCACGGCCCAGGCCACGCCGGTGGTGCACGGCACGCTGTAGCTCTCGTAGCCCGGGCCCTTGGCCGTCAGCTCGGCACGCGGCTGCACGTTGCAGCGGCCGGCCTTGGCCAGGCGCTCGACGTTGTAGGTGTCGATGCCCGTGCGGCGCGGCTTGAGCGCCAGCACCGGGTTGAATGTGTTGCCGTAGAACGTGTCCTGCACGTTCGGGTCGAGGTTGCGGTAGCCGCGCTTGGCCATGCAATGGACGATGGCGATCTGCTGGTGCTCGGCGATCAGCGCGCTGCTGGGGCGGGTGTTCCAGTCGATGACGGCGGCGCTGATGCCGGTGTAGGAGGCCGCGGCGACGATGCCCTGGCCGTGCACCGTGATCAGGCCCAGGCCCAGCGCGGCCCACATGGCGTCACCCGATTCGCTGCGCGCGGTGATGCGGGTGGCGGCGGTGCGGCAGTCGGCCACGTCGCTGTCGTAGCGCACCTTGTCCACGCCTTCCATGGCCACCATCGGCACGTACGACATGCCGGCGCCCTGGCCGGGCCCGGGCGGCGGTGCGCTGGCGCATCCGGCCAGAACCACGGTGGCCAATGCAATGCTGAGCGGCAGCTTCATGGGAATCCCTCGTCCTCTTCGCGGTAGTTGCGAGGGATTTAACCATACATATAGTTACTCTTGAATCGACTTGTCGCGAATGAGAGACGGCCTCCAGACGGGGCATTCGGGCGGCGATCCGGGGTCTGCGACAGGGCAAGGTACAGTTTTCACCCCTCCCCGGTTTCCCCTCCATGCCCTGTATTCCCCGGCTTTCCGCTCCCCACTTTCTCTCGATCGCACTCGCCGCCGCATCCTTCGGTGCCGCAGCCCAGCAGCCGCAACTTTCCGCTGTCGACCTGGCCCGCAAGAACGCCTGCATGGCCTGCCATGGCCTGGTGCACAAGCAGGTCGGGCCGGACTTCGCGCAGATCGCCCAGCGCTATCGCGGCGACGCCGCCGCGCCGGCACGGCTGGCCGAGAAGATCCGCAACGGCAGCGTCGGCACCTGGGGCCGCGTGATCATGCCGCGCCAGTCGCTGGTGTCGGAGGCCGACGCGCAGGTGCTCGCGCGCTGGGTGCTGGCGCAGCCGCCACAGCAGCCGTCGCCCGCGCGCTGAATCGCCGCTCAGGTCGACAGCTGCGACGGCGCGGCCGACGCCACCCGGAAATCCGCCGGGAACGTCCAGGTGCCGGGCGCCTCGCGCTTGCCCAGCTGGCTCAATTGATAGCCCATGCCCCACACCGCGTGCAGCGACAGGCCGTGCGGCTGGTCGACATACAACCCGAGCTTGCGGCGCAGCTTCGACACGTTGGCGTCCAGCGTGCGCGAGCCGGCGGCCACACCGCTTTGCCAGCCGATCATTTCCAGGTGCTCCCGGTCCAGCGGCCGGTTCATGTGGCGGAAGAATTCGGCCGCGAGGTCGAATTCGATCGGCGTCAGGCGAATCTCGGTGCCGGCCACGTCGACCATGTCGAACGGCGACAACAGGCTGAATTCCTGCCAGTCGAGGCTGCGCGGCACCACCGGCCGGTTGCGCTGGCGCAGAAAGAATTCGAGCATGAAGTACATCTCCTCGAAGGTCGACGGCTCCGGCAGCACGGCGTCGTCGGGGCCGGCATGCAACAGCGACAACCCGCGGATCTGCCGCTTGCGCGCGCTCATGATCAATGGCGTGTGGTAGCGCAGCGTTTCACGCACCTGGCCCACGAGTTTTTGCACGTCGTCGGGCGCCGACGGAATTGAAAGCAGCAGCGCCTCGAAATTACCGCTTGGCGCCACCTGCGAAATCAATTCGTCGACATGCGCAAATGCGACGGGCGTATAACCCAGCATCTTGACGGCACGGCTGGCGTGCCACCGCGTTCGGGGAGAGGGGTCCAACACTGCAATGTGCGGGGAGTTTTGCTCAAACATTGAAAATTACCTTGCACACCGTGGCGTCACAAACTTCTATTTTTGCCCCGTTGGCGGGGAAATCGACTTTCATCATTCAACCCTTCAGGAATAAATTGCTCTAAATTGTTGAAGGCAGACGCATTTTTTTACGAATGCATTTCCAGCCGGCGCAATTCCTTGGGAAGTGAATCTATTCCCAAATAAAGTTCACAGGTATGAATGAAGTGAACAGAAATATGAGGATCGGGCACGGCGGCCACGCCATGCACCCATCCACCGGCCAGGGCGGCCGGGCCGGCGCCGCCCCGGTCAGCTGACGAGCAACGTGCCGTCTGCCGCGGCCTGCCCCTGCTGCAGGGCAAAGGTGCGCGGCGTGCAGCCGTACTTCTTGCGGAAGACGAGGCCGAAATAGGCCGGGTCCGCAAAGCCGCAGTCGTAGGCGACCTGGGCGACGAACCTGCGTGCGCCCTCGGGGCTGCGCAGCATGCGGGCCGCGGCCTCGAGCCGGTCGTTCTGCAGGGTTTCGAGAAAGGTCATGCCGCGGCCAGCCTTGGCGAACACCTTGTGCACGTAGCGCACCGACACGTTGAAGCTGACGGCCAGCTTCTGCGCGTCGATCTCGGTGTCGGCGTGGTGCTCGCGAATCCAGGCCCGCATGCGGGCGTGCAGGTCGCCGTCGCGCGGCGACACGCGCTCGCCCAGCGCGCCCGGCTGCGCCCTCAGCCCGTTCTGTTCCAGCGAGAACGACAGCATCGACATCAGGTGCTCACCGAGCAGCTGGCGCTGCGCGGGGCTCTGGATGCTGCACAGGTGCTCGACGTCCAGGGCGCGCAGGTAGCCCGACAGCATCCCCGCCCAGCCCTTGGCGCCGGCCAGCCGCAGGTCGGTGGACTGGTCCGCATGCGGCAGCCAGCGGTTCACCACCGCTTCCGACAGGCCCAGCGTCCATGAGTTGGTGGCCTCGGTCGAGCGCAGGCGCAGCGGCTGCCAGGAGTCGATCAGGACCATGTCGCCCGCAGCCAGTTCGATGCGCTGGCGCTGCTCGCTGATGGCCAGGCCGCCGTCGAGCTTGATCAGCAGGTGATAGGGATAGACCTCGGCGCCCATGAGCTGGCTCGGGCCCGTGCGCTCGATGGTCGCGCCGCTGCCGTGCACGCGCATGAAGGCCATCCCGGCCGTGTCGACGATGGTGAGTTCCTGCTGGAAGTGGGTGCGCTCGGGGCTGTCCAGCCGCCCCACGTGCGGGCCGATCTCGTCGGCCCAGAAGGCGAACCCGTCTTTGCGCGACACCATGCCGGTGTGAAAGCGCTGGATGCGACTGTCGGTGTCGGACATGCGGCACGCCCCTCTTCCTCCATGCAGCCGGCGCCACGCCAGAAGCCGCGGGTCACGAACGGGAACTCCCGATTTTTTCCTGACAGGTCCGCGTGGACCTCGGATAATTTTTACAAACGATAACAGAGATAACAGCCCGGGTGTTCGGGGGGATGACGCACCGCGCCCACCGGCGCAAGCCACGGTTCCACGCCTTGCCGATCGCCGGTCGGCATGTCGGTCGGGCCAGCTTCGCCCTTCAGCCGGCGCACGCGGCGGGCAATTGCATCCGGATGTGACTCGCGACACATCCGCGCCGCGAAAGCGAATGTCAAAGAAGGGCGCGATTCGTAGCATTCCTTCGGATCGAACGTCAACCGGAACTCTCTCTACTGGGGATGAAATGGCTGCCTTGTTTTTCACGGAACTCGAACCTTTCGGCACGCGATGGCGCGCAGCGCTGGCGTCCTGCCTGCCAGCGCTGCGCCGCGACTCCGAAGTGGTGCGGCCTTCGTCTCCCCCGCCGCCGGCGGACCGGGTGTGTGCGCTGGTCTTCATCGCCAACCTGGCGCAACTGGCCGACACCGACGGCCCGGAGGTGGCGGCGGGCGTCAGCCGCGAGATCCGGCGCCGGCTCTTCGCGGCCTTCCCGCCGTCGGGCGACACCGACCTGAGCTGCCTGCGCGACGACTGCTTTCTGCTGCGAACCCGCCACGCGCGGCTGGACGACCTGCTGGCCGCGCTCGGGCGCGAGCCGATCCTCGTGAAAGGCATCGCCGCCCAGCCGCAGCTGCATGCCGACTGGATCGCCCTGCGCGACAGCGGGCCGATGAGCCCGGCCGAGATCGAACTAGCGCTGTGGGCCGCACAACCGCATCCCGCGCCCACGGCCAGGGTGCGGCCTGCGAGCGACGTCGTGGTGGACGACATCGAGCACGTGTACGACCTGCGCATCGCGCGGCAGGGAGATGCCCTGTGGCTGCGCGAGCGCTGTCTGCGAGGTGCCGAGGAACGGGCCCGGATCGACACGCTGTTCGCGCAGCTCCAGCCCGGCTGAGATGGCCTTGCCGCCTTCAGCCCATCGCAGCCCGGCCCGGCGAAGGGGCGCCCGATGGCGAGTCGCCCCGGGGGCGCCGCATCGTCCTGTTCCTTGACCGCCGCCCGTGGATTCGCCCATGAGAACGAACCGCCGATGGTCTCGCAACCCCCTTGGCCATGTATCTCCATCCCCTGATCGCCAGCGTGCCGCCCGACGAGCGCGCCGCCTTGATTCGCAGCAGCGCGCTGCATTCCTACCGGCGCAACGAGATCGTGCTGCAGGCGGACACGCACACCGACCGCATCTACTGCGTGGCCACGGGCCTGCTGCGCGCGGTCGACAGGGACGTGACGACCGACTTCATCCGCCGGGGCGATTTTTTCCTCGGCCCCTCGCTGGGCGAGAACAGCTACCAGGCCACCTCGACGCTGGTGGCCGCCCTGCCCTCGTCGGTCTACCACCTGCCGGTGGCCGCGGTGCGCCGGCTGTGCGCGCTGTACCCCGAGGTGACCATGGGCCTGCTGGAGATCGCGATGAAACGCGTCGCCATGGTGCGCGGGCAGCTGCGCCGCATCTCGTCGCTGTCGTCCGAAAGCCTCGTGAGCCGCGTGCTGCACGAGCTGACGCAGCTGGCGCCGGCCGCCACCGGCGGCTACGACAAGCGCATCACCCAGGCGGTGATCGCGTCGTACTCGGGGCTCTCGCGCGAGGTCGTCAACAAGACCATGCGCGACATGGAAAGCCGCGGGCTGGTGCGCCGCGACGACCAGGGCGTGCACGTGCCGCCGACCTTCGCCTCGACCGATTTCGGCAGCCTGCCGCCGGACGCCCACGAGCTCTCCGACGAACTCTGCGCCTGGAACGGCGACAGCCCCGAAGCGCCGTGACGCGCCGCCTTCATCGGCCCTGACACAAGGACAGCACCGACGATGCCCAAAGGAATTCCGAACCCCGTCGACATGTATGGCATTTCGCCCCGCCCCTGGGGCTTCGAGGTGTCGCTCGTGCGAAACGGCGTGCGCTACGCGCGCCTCTTCGGCCACGCCAGCTACGGCGGCCCGCAACAGGCGCTGCGACGCGCCCAGGCCTGGCGCGACACCATCGTGAAGGAGCATCCGCCGGTCGCGCGCAAGGACCGCGCGCAGACCCTGCGCAGCAACAACAAGACGGGCGAACCCGGCGTCTTCAGCCGCTTGTCCGCGCAAGGCAAGCCGGTGGCCTGGCTGGCCAAGACCTACCTCGGGAACGAGGAAATCCTGCGCGCCGAATTCGACCTCGCCGACTGGGGCCCCGCGGCCCGCACGCATGCCATCGGCGAGCGGCAACGCCAGCTCGGCCGCATGGTCGGCCTCGCGCGGCTGCACCCCGCCGAAGAAGCCATCCGCCGGCGCCCGCCGCCCGACGACGAAGCGGCGCTGCCGCCCAAGCGCTCGAAGTCGGAGATCGTGCGACGCAACAACACGAGCGGCGTCAGCGGCGTGCAATTCAAGACGCCGCGCGCGGGCCATCCCGGGTACTGGGTGGCGATCACCTACACGGCGGGCAAGGGCAGCGTGAGCCGGTCGTTCTCGGTGCGCACGCTCGGCTACGAGGTGGCGCGCGACATGGCGATTGCCGAACGCCAGCAGCAGTTGCAGGCGAAGACGTCGGACGACGACGCCTGAGCGGCAGCAGCGTCCTGGCGAGGATTTGCAACGCCGCCCTGGCGTGAAAAGCGCGATTTCATGCGCAGTTATTTGCGGGACACCACACCAGCTAGCGCTGGTTCTGCTGCTCGCTCCTGTGCGCAATGACCGCATCGCGCACCGCGCGCTTCGGCGCCAGCTGCGGCTTGCCGCAACCGCTGCAGCGATAGAAGCGCAGGCCGGGCAGGAACTTCATCCACGACCGCCGGTGGATGCGCTCCAGCCCGGCCAGTCCGCATCGGCAGCGGACGAAAGGATTGCCGAAGGCCGGGCCGGGCGCGCGGCCGTGGCGTGTCGTTGCGTACCCAGGAGCGTCGGTGTGCATGCGGGTCATCGTGCCGACCCAGGGGCACGCCGCACGCCCGACTGTGATCCCGCTCACTTGCCGCCGCAACAAATCCGCGCGCGGCGGCGCGGGCCTACGTGACAGCAGGCGCCTGCGGTTCGCCCAGCGAGAGCATCAGGCGGTTGGCCCAGTTGAAGAAGGCCGCGCCATGCACGACATCGGCAATCGCCAGGTCGTCCAGCCCCTGCGCGCGCAAGGCGTCGACATGCGCGGCCCCGAAGGTCGACGGCGTGGCCGACAGCGCGACCGAGGCCTGCACGATCGCGTTCCAGCGTGCGCCCAGGTCGGCCTGCACGCCCTCGTCGAGCAGCCGCTGCACGTCGTCCGTGCGCTGCGAGAAGTGCGAGGCGAAGCGCGCGTGCACCGACGCGCAGTAGATGCAGCCATTGAAGCGCGAGGCCGCGGCGGCCGAGAGCTCGCGCTCGGCGCGTGGCAGGCCGGCGTCGGGGTTGTAGAAGATGTCCTTGTCGGTGCGGGTGCGCGCGCCGAGGATGTCGGGGTCGCGTGCCAGCAGGCGGAAGTACGGCGACTTGGCGCGCGACGCGTCGACGAGGCCTGCGTAGTGGCGCTCGGTCAGTTCGTCCTCAGGCAGCGGTTCAAGCCAGGGCAGCCATTCGAGCTGTGCCTGCGTGAAGCTGCGCGGGTGCGTGTTGCCGGGATGGGTCAGGGTCGATTCGGTGCTCATGGGGCGCTCATGCAGAGGGGGTGGCCAGCGCGCGCAGGCCGATGACGACGCGGATCTGGAATGCGAGGAACGCCACCAGCTGCGACAACGTGACGATCTCCGTGGTGCGCCATCCCGCATCGAGCAGCGCCTGCAATGCGGCCGGACTGGCGTCGCGCGGGTGGAAGACCAGCAGGTGCGCATGCGCGAGGCCGGCCGACAGCCGCTCGCCCAACACCGCGCGCTGCGCCGCATCGACGGAATAGACCGGGCCGGCCGCGTCTTCCACGCTCAGCGGACCTTCCGGATAGTGGCCATACGGCCCTTGCGTGGCACCGCGTGCAACCTCGGCCTCGATGGCCCTCGCCACGCCCTGTCCCGCCAAGGCCTCGGCATAGAAGCGCGCCACGTCGGGTTGCCCGTGCAATCCGGCGACGAAGGCCGCGACGGCGAAGCGGTCTGCGATCTCGAAGTGACTACCCACGAGTTCAGCCGGCGCGAACAGCGCCAGGTAGCTCTGTTGCGCCTGCGTGCGCGCCTGCTCGCGCTGCGCACGCAGTCGATCGAGCGCGCTGCCGGGCGCAATGCCCACCAGCCGGTCGATCACGTCAACAGCTTCGGGAACGGGAAAAGAAGAAACAACGGCATTCATAGAAGAAAAACAGCCTAGAGAAGCGCAAGCGATTGAAGGTCCGGCACGCCCGTGTCGCGCGCCCAGCCCAGGGCCGGTGCGACGACCGTGGCGGTCAGTTCGATGGAACGCAGGATGGCCGCGTGCGGCGGATCGACCGAATGCACCTGGCACACGAGGTCGGTCACGCGCGCGAGCGTGCGGTCGGCGCGCAGCGAGGCGATCACGTCGTCGGGCGAGCCGACATGCACGTCGTACGCGGCGATCAGCTGCTCGAGCGGCGCATCGGCGCGGACGCGGTCGGCCAGGCCGATCTGCCCCGTGGCGGCGGCTTGCACCACCGCGCGGCGCAGCCCGGTCTCGGCCAGGCGCAGCGCCTCCTTGCGGGTGTCCGCCACGAACACGCTGCGCGAACCCATGATGCGCGGCGTGCGCCCCGGCGGCAGCGCCGCCAGGTAGGCGTCGATGATCGGGTCCTGCAGGTCGGCCAGCGATGCATCGGGCGCCTGCGCCGTGCGCGGCTGCGTGCGCGAGAGCATCAGCCCGTCGCCGGCCGTGCCCGCGCGCGTGCCGCCGCTCACCGAGAACGTGGCCTGCCAGAGCCGGCCGAGCAGTTGTGCACCCGCCGGGTACAGCGTGTCGCCGCCGGGCAGCGGCCGGCCGGCCCAGGCCTCGCGCACCGTGGCGAGCTGCCGCTCGAACAGCGCCGCGCGGTCGTCGCTGTCCAGCCCGAAGGCCGCGAAGGACGCCGGCGTGCCGCCCGTGCCGACGCCCACTTCGAGCCGGCCGCCCGAAAGCAAGTCCAGCACGATCGCGTCTTCGGCCGTGCGCACCGCGTTCTCCAGCGGCAGCGTGACGATGCCCGTGCCCAGGCGGATGCGCCGCGTGCGCGAGGCGACGTGGGCAAGGAAGACGAAGGGCGACGGCAGGCCGCCCTCGTGTTCATGGAAATGGTGTTGCGCCACCCAGGCGGAATCGAAGCCGAAGGCCTCGGCGTGGGCGATCTGCGCAGTGACGAGGCGGTAGCGCTCGGCGGCGGGGGCATCGTCGAGCAGCCGGCTGAAAAAGCCGAGCCGCTTGCGCGGGGAAGTGAAGGTACCGGGCATCCGAAGGCCTGTGGGGTCGAGAGCCTTCGAGTGTTGCGCCGCAGGCCGCTCGAATGGAACGCCGGTTTTCGCGTTTGCTTATGCGCTTTGCGCGCATCGCGCGTTCAGTGCGGCATCGCAGGTGATCGCCGTGTGAAACGCCGCAGCCAGCCCACGCCCGCCCCGGCGCCGACGGCCATCAGCCCGGTGGTGGCCAGCATCGCCGCCGTGTGGAGCGCGACGGCCGCGAGCGCCGGCACGAGCGAGCCACTCATCGCGCCCTTCGCTGCATCGCCCATGCACAGCGGGATCAGCGCCGGCACCAGCATCAGCCCGGCACCGTGCGCGGTGGACATCATGAAAGACCACAGCGCCAGTCCCGCATGCCCCGCCGGCGCACGCGCCATGGCGGGCAAGCGGCCCGACAGGTGAACGAGCGCGACCACCGCGATCAGCCCGCCGGCCAGCCACTGCAACAGGCCCCGGTCCATCGACAGGCCGAAGGCCACCGCAACGACCACGAGCGCCACCGAGGCCACATGCCCGACACCGATCGGCCACAGCGCCCGCAGCGCCTGCGCCCGGTCTTGCGAACGCAGGCCCCATGCGGCGGCGAACATCCAGCCGGTGGTGGGGTTCAGGCCGTGCAGGACGCCCATTCCCGCCACCGCCAGCCAGGGCCAGAGGCTTGCCATGGTGCGGACCGATCGACACGCCAGGTCGCGCGCTTTTTAGGACTGCGCGTGGCAGCAACCGCCCACCGCCGCAACGGGCGCGGGCTCGTAGCGGTCGTGGTGACGAATCCAGTCCATCGCGTAGGACGGGTTGTGCTCGTCGCGGCCCTTGGGCACGAGGTCGAGCATGTTGTAGGTGCCCATCATCACTTCCACGCCGCGACCGTAGGTCGAGTAGGTGTGGAACACGTCGCCGGCGTCGTCCTTGAAGAACACGCTGACGCCGGGCGCCTCCTCGCTCGGGAACGGCTGCTTCACGTAGTTGTAGGCAACGGCGCCGCTGGCCATTTCGTCGGGCGTGAAGCTCACGCCGAAGTCGTGGTTGAAGTCGTTGTCGTGCGACGAGACCCAGGCGAACTGCCAGCCCATGCGCCGGCGGAAGGCCTCGATGCGGGCCAGCGGCGCGCGCGACACGGCCACCAGCGTGACGTCGCGGTGCTCGAGGTGCACGCGCATGCCGTCAGTATGGTCGGCCATGAACGAGCAGCTCTGGCAGCCCTGCTCCCAGTCGGGGCCGAACATGAAGTGCTGCACCAGCAGCTGGCGGCGGCCTTCGAACAGGTCGGCGAGTTGGCGGCGGCCCTGGGGCGTGTCGAAGACGTAGGCCTTCTCGACGCGGGTCCACGGCAGCGCGCGGCGCTCTTCGGCGATCCGGTCGTGCAGCTGGGTCAGCTCCTTCTCGCGCGCCAGCAATGATTTGCGCGCATCGATCCAGCGCTCGGGGGTCACGACGGGGTGATTCACAGTGATGTTCATGGTGTGCTCCTTGGCGTGTGTGTCGTTCAGGCCGTGGCCGTCTTCGGGCGGCGCACCGCGCGGACCTTGCTGGCCCGGCCGTCGCCGGCGTAGAAGAGCCCCGCGCCGTCGGACTCCAGGCCGCTCACGCCGACGCCGCTGGGCATTTCCAGTCGCGCGATCACGTCGCCGCTGGCGGGATCGATGCGGCGGATGTCGCTCTGGTCGCCTTCCCAGGTGCCGTGCCAGAGTTCGCCGTCGACCCAGGTCACGCCCGTGACGAAGCGGTTCGATTCGATGGTGCGGCGGATCGCGCCGGTCGCCGGGTCGATCTGGTGGATCTTGCGGTCGCGGTACTCGCCCACCCAGAGGCTGCCTTCGGCCCAGGTGAGGCCCGAGTCGGAGCCGTTGCCGGGCGCGGGAATCGAGGCCAGCACCTTGCCGGTGGCGGCGTCGATCTTGTCGATGCGCGCCTCGACGATCTGATAGAAGCAGGTGCCGTCGAAGGCGGTGCCGGCGTCGCAGGCGACGTCGATGCGGCGCGTGGCTTCGCCGCTCGCGGGGTCGAAGGCGACCAGTTGCCCGCCGGTGGCGGCCCACACCTGGTGGCCGTCGTGCGTCACGCCGTGGATGCGCTCCACGCCTTCGAACGGGCCGTACTCGCGCACGATCTGCGCGGCCTGCACCGCGCCTTCGAATCGGTCCTTGCCTGCCTTCTTGCTCTGACTGCTGTTGCTGCTGCTCATGGTGGGCTCCTGTAGGTGCGCCACAGGGGGTAGCGCATGAGCCCGACTCTATTCAATCGGCAGCGCGGCGGGGAGTAACAAGATCGTCGTGAATCCCGCCAGCGGCGGGGCCAGCCAGCGGCGCGCCCTGGCCTGTCCGATGGCGCGCACGCGCCGTTCGGCCTCGAGCTCGGCCAGCGCGCGCTGCACCGTGCGCTGGCTCGCGCCCAAGGCCAGCGCAAGCGCCGAGGTCGACCAGGCCGCGCCGTCGGACAGCAGCGCCACCAGCGAAGCCTGCTCGCCGTCGATGGGCGGTGCCAGCACCACGACCGGACGCGCATCCAGAGGTTGGAGGATGAAGCCCTGCGGCGTGGCCTCGATGCGCGCCATCGGCTTGACGAGCGCGCGCAACCGGCCGATCTCGACGCGCAGCCGCGCACGGTGCGTTTCGTCGGGGTCGCGGGTGCGGAAGGCGTCGGCGATCAGCGTGTCGCGGTCGACATCGCCGGGCCAGGCCGCGGCCAGCGCACGCGCCAGCGAAAACAGCACGGGCCGGCGTGCGAGCGAACGCCAGGTGTCGCCGCCTCCCACACCGCGGCGGCAGGCATCGACGACCAGCGCATCGGACGCGAGCAGCGCCTCGACCTCATCGAGGCGCAGGGCCTGTTCACCGCCGGCGGCGATGCGCCGGGCGGCGGGACGTTCGAGCGCGGCGCGCGCCTCCGCCACCTCGGCCAGCAGCGCCGGCACGCGCGCACGCCAGGCCGCGTCGTGCGCGCGGTCGAGCGCCGCGCGTGCCGCGGCGGTGCGCAGCGAACGCAAGGCCAGCTCCGCCGATGCCAGCTCGGCCACCGCGGACAGCAACGGCGGCAGGCTGTGCCCGTCGAGCAGCGACAGCGCGGCGGCGGCCTCGTCGAGCCGGCCGAGCAGCAACAGCCGGCGCGCCGCGATGAGCCGCGCCTGCAGCGCATTGGCCAGGTCGTCGCGTGCTTCGAGCGTGGCGGCTGCGGCGGTCAGCGCGCGCGGCGAGCCGCCCAGGTCGCGCATCGCCAGTGCCACCTCGGCCTCGGCGACGACGCAACGTGCCCGCGCCAGTTCTTCGTGCGCCCCGAAGCCGCTCGCGGCACGCCGCAGCAGCTCGCGTGCGCGCGGGTGCTCGCCGAGTTGGGCCATCGCGATGCCGCGCAGCGCGAGCGCCGGCGGATCGTCGCGCAGGGCCACGCGCTTGAGGGCACCCAGCGCGTCGCCGGCAGCGAGCGCGCGCGCGGAGGCGGCGATGAGGGAATCCATGGGGCGACAGGCTACAACACCGCCGGTGCGCCGCGGCCCGCCCCCTCACGAGGCGGCGTCGTCAGTCCAGCGAGATGCCGCGCTCACGGATCAGCGCGTGCCACTTCTTCGTCTCGGCGAAGGCATAGGTCTTCATCAGCACGCTGTCGCTCGGCACGGGCTCCCAGCCGCCTTCCTGCAGCCGCTTGCGCACGCCCTCGTTGGCCAGCGCGGCCTGCATCTCCTTCGAAAGCCGTTCCTGGATGACGGCGGGCGTGCTGGCCGGCACCACCAGTCCCTGCCATGCGTAGGCTTCCGAGTCCTTGAAGCCCTGCTCGCCCACCGTGGGCACAGCGGGCAGGATCGGCAGGCGCTTGGCGCTGAAGGCCATCAGCGGAATGACCTTTCCTGACTGGATGGCGCTGAGCCCCGACGAGGTGTCCACCACCATCAACGGCACCTGCCCGCCCATCACGTCCTGCAGCGCGGGCGCGGCGCCGCGGTACGGCACATGCATCGTCGACAGGCCGCTGCGGCTCAGGAACAGTTCCATCGCCAGGTGGTGCGGGCTGCCGTTGCCCGGCGAGGCGTACGACAGCGTGCCCGGCTTGCTCTTGAGCTGCTCCATCAGGGCGCCGATCGTCTTGAGGTTCGTCGAGGGCGCCGCCACCAGCACGAGGGGCGTGCGGGCCATCAGGCCGAGCATCGCGAAGTCGCGGTCGACGGCATAGGGCAGCTTCTTGTAGAGCGCGGGGTTGTACACGAGCACGCCGTTGTCGGCCGTGAACACGGTGTAGCCGTCGCCCGGCGACCGGGCCGTGACCTCGGCGCCGATGATGGCGCCGGCACCGGCCCGGTTGTCGACGATCACCGGCTGGCCGGCCTGGACCGACATCTGCGCGCCGATGGTGCGGGCCAGGAAGTCGCTGCCGCCACCGGCGGGGTAGCCGACGATCCACTTGATCGGCTTGGACGGAAAGGCCTGCGCCTGCGCTTGCGCGGGAGTCCCCGCGAAAGCCAGCGCGGCGGCCACGAGCGAAAGAAAACCGCGGCGCGCAAGGCGATGAGAAACGGGCATGAACGATGTCTCCTGGCAGTGGTTGTTGTGATGGCGCTGCGATTGGATGCGAGCTTCATTCATGGTTCAATCAGATATTTCTTTCCCACTTATCGGACAAACCGATGAATGTCACGTTGCGCCAATTGCGCGCCTTCATCGCGGTGGCCCGCGCCGGCAGCGTGACCGAGGCCGCCCTGCGGTTGCACATCACGCAGTCGGCACTGAGCGGCCTCATCAAGGACCTGGAGTCGAACCTGGGCGTGCAGATGCTTCACCGCACGACGCGCAAGCTGCAGCTGTCCAGCGCAGGCGAAGTGTTCCTGCCGATGGCCGAGCGCATCCTCCAGGACCTGGGCATGGCGCTCGATGCTGTGTCCGACCTGCGCGAGCTGCGCACCGGCACCGTGCGCATCGCGGTGCCGCAGGTGATGGCGTGCACGGTCATGCCGGAAATCATGGCCGCTTTCGCCCGGAAGTACCCCGGCATCCGCGTGCGCCTGCAGGACTCGATGGTCGAAAGCGTGCTGGGCCGGCTCATCAACGGCGACGTGGACCTGGCCATCGGCCCCGAGCGCGACGCGCCCGCCAACGTGGTGGCGCGCACGCTCTTCACCCTGCCCTTCCTCGCGGTGCTGCCTCCGGGGCATCCGCTGACCAAGAAGCAGCGGGTCGCCTGGAGCGACCTGGTCCGCTACCCCGTGATCTCGCTGCAGGGCGAATACACGAAGCTGCTCAGTGCCGAGCTGTATGCGTCGCCGGGCCGACTCGAGTTCAGCCCGACGCATGAGGTCGCCTTCCTGACCACGGCGCTGAGCATGGTCGAGCATGGCCTGGGTGTGACCACCTGCCTGCCGTATGCGGGCGAGCTGCTGCAGCGCCAGAAGCTCGAATTCCGCCCGCTCGTCACGCCCGTGCTCAGCCGCAAGTTCCAGGTGTGGCTCAACAAGGACCGGGGACTCTCGCCGTCGGCGCAGGAGTTTCTGGACTTCCTGCTGCAGCACATCGAAGACCACCCGGCACCCGAGGTGCGCGCGTTCCGCAAGGCGCGCTGATCACGCGCGCAGCGGGACTCAGCTGCTGCCAGCGCCCATCGCGGGCGCCTGCACCCTCGCCGCCAGCCGCGTGCCGCCATCGTCCGCATCGATCTGCAGCGTGCCGCCGATGCGTGCCATGCGCGCCTGCATGCTGCGCAGGCCCAGTCCGCCGATCGATGAGGCAACCGTCACCGCGTCGAAGCCCACGCCGTCGTCCTCGACGCTCAGCAGCACACCGGCCTCTCCGTCGGCCATCAGCTGCACGCGCAGGGTGCGCGCACGGCTGTGCTTCACCACGTTGGCCAGCGCCTCCTCGAGCAGGCGCGTGAGGCCCAGCACCTGGCGCGCGGACAGCGCGCAGGGCCAGGCCGGGGGCGTCTGCCAGTGGCTGCGCACGCCCATCTCCTCGAACAGGCGGCCGAAGCGGTGGCGCATGGGCGCCAGCCATTGCGTGGGCGTAGCGGCGACCGGGGCCGCGCCGCCGCTGTGGGTGTCGATGATCTGGCGCAGGTCGTCTCGCAGCGACTTGAACATCGACAGGTACTGCGGCCGCTGCAGCGCCTCGCCCGACTGCTCCACCAGCGCGATCGAACGCACCAGCGAACTGCCCAGGCCGTCGTGCAGGTCGTGCGCCACGCTCAGGCGCTCGTGCAGCCGCACGTTGTCGAGTTCGAGCCGGTGTTCGCGGCTGAGCGTGTCGGCCAGCTCGGTGCGCGCGCCGCGCACTTCGCGCGCGAGATCGTCGTTGAAGCTCTCGACCCGGCGCAGGCTGCGCGTGAAGCCGCCCGCCAGGATCAGCGACATGCCGATCATGATCAGCGGCGCCGTGACCACGGTGTAGCCGAAGCGGTCGTCGATGACGCGCAGGATCATCAGCGCGTCGTGCACCGCGGCCACCAGGAAGCCGAAGGCGCACAGGGCCAGCAGCAGGTGCTCGGTTTTCTTGGTGTCGAGCGCGCGCAGGATGAACTGCACGCACACGGCCATGAAGAGCAGCGAATACACGATGAACACCGCCAGCGTCGCGACCGACAACGCAGGCTGCGGCAGCAGCGCGATCGCCGCCACGGCCAGCGCGGCCACGGCCCACAGTGCGCGGCTCAGGCGCGGAAAGCGCTGGCCGCCGAAGTGCCACATGAACATGCAGAAGCAGCTCACGTACAGGACCATCCAGGCCGTGATCCAGCGCGACCAGGCGTCGGTGGAGGCGAACGGCCACGGCAAGGTGCTGACCACCGTGTTGCTCGCGAACACCAGCCAGGCGATGGCGCTGAGCGCATACCAGCCGTAGGCGACCTCCTGCCGGCGCATGAGCCACAGCACGAGGAAGAAGCAACCCAGCGTGATCGAGATGACGAGGTTGACCGCGGGCAGCACGCGCGCGAACAGGCGGCGCTCGTCGTGGTACGCCACCGCCGCGTCCGCCGCGCCGAGCACCACGCGGCCCAGCCCCGAGCCGTACATGCTGCCGCCCACCACCTGCACCCACAGCGTGTTGGTGCCTGGGTTCAGCGCGGCGGCCGGCAGGAAGAAGACGCGCGGCGTGTTCCAGCTGCGACTCAGCGGCTCGACCAGGCTGGCGTCGCGCCAGAGCAGGTTGTCGTTCAGCGAGATCGCGCCGGCCATGCTCAGGTAGTCGAAGGCCACGCCCAGCTGCGGCGCGTCGTCGCGGCCCGCGCAGGGGCGCTGCCAGTCGATGCGGTACCACACGATGCCTTCGAAGCCGGGCCAGCGCGTGGCCCAGTGGTCGGGCAGCGACACCGGCTGCCAGCCGTCGATGGGCGGCGGTGCTTCAGGCCCCGCGCCGGCGGTGGCGCGCACGGCCCGCACGCTGTCGATGTGCGGCGCGCACGCCTCGGCCGCCCATGCCGTGTGCGCGAACAACCACCACAGGCTCAGGCCAGCAAGCCACGCGAACGCGCTGCGAAAACGGCGCGCGTGCGCGAGGAAACGGTGAGCTTGCGGTAGATGTTCTTGATGTGGCATTCGACGGTGTGCCGCGACAGGAAAATCTGCTCGGCTATCTCGCGGTTGGTCAGGCCTTCGGCAACCAGCTGGAGGATCTGCAGTTCGCGCGCGGTCAGCACATCTTCGCCGACGCGCCCCGGCGTGGCCGGCGGTGCCTGCGTCAGGTCGAGGATGCGGCGCGCGATGAAGGGATCGATCGGCGCCCCGCCGCGCAACACGCTGCGGATCGACAGCAGCAGTTCCAGGTCGTCGCGCTCCTTGAGCACGTAGCCGGTGGCGCCGGCGCGCAGCGCGTTGAGGATCAGGTCGTCGGTGCTCCAGGCGGAGATCACGAGGATGCCGGGGCCGTCGTCGGCGTTCATTGCCGCACCGGTCGGCGCGCTCATCTGCGCGATCAGCTCCACGCCGTTGCCGTCGGGCAGGCCCAGGTCGACCAGCGCGAGCGCGAACGACTGGCGCGCGAGTTCGATGCGCGCATCGGCCAGCGTGGCCGCGAGCACCAGCACGTCGTTGCCGTAGCCCAGCTGGTTCAGGATGCCGACGATGCGCCGCTGCATCAGCGCGTCGTCCTCGACGATGAGCACGGGCGCCGGCAGGTCGGGGCTGGGCGGCGGCGTCATCGCCGGACCTTCGGGCTGGGGAGAGAAAGCGGACATCAGGACGGTTCGGACAAGGTGGGAAGCATGCCCGAATCATCACCCAGGCTTCGCGCGCGAGGCTGCAGTGTCCCCTCGCGGCGGCTCTGCGGCCATCACCAGATCTGGGGGTTCTGGTGGCACGGCGCGGCATCGGTCGGCCTTCGCCTACAGACAGGCACCATGCGAGCGACCATCGTGAGGTCATGACACATCCGATCGAACTCATCATCGACGAGCCGGCTCCCGGATCCTTTGTCTGGCGGCTGCTCGAAACCGACACCGACGGTGCGCATCCCACCGTCCTTCGCTGCGCCTTCGACCCGGTCGAGAGCTACGAGCTCGCCCTGGCCTCGGGACAGCGCGCCCTGCGCAGCGAGATGCGCGCGCACGGCACTACAACAGAAGGCCACTGAGCGTCAGCATGCGCTGACGGCGGCTTCGCGAGGCGTCCTACCGCTCTCGCGCCGTCGGTTCCTAGGATGGTTTTCGGGTGCCGGTTCTCTTGCGCTTGTCGCAATGAGGCAACCGCCGGCGCCTTCAAGGAGATGACCATGCAAAGAAAGCTCATGTGGATGTGCGCCGTTGCCGTGTCCTGTCTCACGGCCGTGTCGGTGCAAGCGCAAGTGAATCCGCCGCCCGCGGCCACGGTCGATCCGGCGGTCGCCGAATACAAGGCGGCCCGCGACAAGATCTCGGCCGACTACAAGACCGACCGCGCCGCTTGCGATGCCATGAAGGACAACGCCAAGGACGTCTGCGTCGAGGAAGCCAAGGGCAAGGAAAAGATCGCCAAGGCCGAGCTCGACCAGAAGATGAAGCCCAGCGACGGCAATGCCCGCAAGGTGGCCGAAGCCAAGGTGGAAGTCGCCTACAGCATCGCCAAGGAAAAATGCGACGACCAGAAGGGCGGGGCCAAGTCAACCTGCGTGAAGCAGGCCAAGGCCGATGAAAGCAAGGGCATGGCCGAAGTCAAGGCGATGAAGAAGTAACCAACCGGGCCGCAGCCCTTCCCGTTGGCGCTGGCCGGGGACGGTCGCATACTCGACAGATGCCCTCCTCTTCCACGCGTCCACGGGTCTACCTTGCCGGCCCCGACGTGTTTCGGCCCGACGCCGCGCAGTACTTTGCCGCGCTGGCCCTGGCCTGCGACGCGCTCGGCATGACGGCCGTGCCACCGTTCGACGGCAAGGCGGCCGGCCCCGACCCCGCGCGCCGGATCTACGAGGAAAACATGAAGCTGCTGCGGTCGGCGGACGGCGTCATTGCCAACCTCGCGCCGTTTCGCGGGCTGGAGCCCGACTCGGGCACGGTGTTCGAGGTCGGCGTGGCCATCGCCCTGGGCCTTCCCGTGGCCGCCTACGGCGTTCCCCCGGGCACCTATGCGCAGCGCGCCGCCACGGCAGGCGTCGTCGGCCGCGACCCGGACGGCAGCTTGCGCGACCCCGAGGGCACGCTGATCGAAGATTTCGGGCTGCCGCTGAACCTCATGCTCGCCTGTTCGGTGCGCTTTTCGGACCTGGCGACCGACGCCTTGCGGGTGCTGGCCGAGGTGTTGGGGTCTGCGCCCGCCCAGCGGCAGTGAGCCGAAATTCGTGAAATAAGTCACAAATCAAAGGCGAGGCATCACCAATTCTGGGGAGAAATCCCCTCGAAGTAAGCCTTTCAGCCTCTTTTTGCGTTGGACATGCCAACGCCCCAAAAAGGAGGCCCGGATGCCCCCCTCAGATCAACAAGCAGTTTTCGAAGCGGCGGGCCGCCTGGGTTCCATGGAGGTCCTGACCACGCAGACCAGCGCCGTCGTCTCGATGCTGCGCGCGCTGTACGCCGCGCACCCCGAGCCGGCCAAGGTCCGGTTCCATTTCGACCGGCTGATCGGCCAGCTGCTGACCAGCCCCTACCTCAGTCACGACCCGGATCACGCGCTGATCCTCCAGGACACGGCCGCGACCCTCGTGCGGCCACCGCTCGAATCCGACCCGGTGCGCTGAGCATCGGATGCACACCCAGGAGACACTGAAATGAGTTTTGAAAAAATCAAGCTCCGGTTCGGCCGGTCGTTCCGTCGCGGCGATCGCGTCGTCTGCGAAGGCCGGCTCGGCACCATCACCGGAGCGACCTATCCGCATGTGCGGGTGCGCTTCGACGGACGGCAGATTGCGGTACCTTGCGATCCTTGCGAACTGCATGTGGGCGCAGCGCCAATCGCGACGCTGTCCGCGCTCGGACCACAGCCGTCCTGAAGACATCGCCTCGCCTTTTCGGCGGGCAACCACACGTCGCGCGCAGACGCAAAAAAGCCCCGACTGGCGGGGCTCTTTTGGGCTGTTTGATCACTGCGAGGTGATCAGGAAGCCAATCCTGGCGGAACCGGAGGGATTCGAACCCTCGATGAGGCTCTACACCCCATACTCCCTTAGCAGGGGAGCACCTTCGGCCACTCGGTCACAGTTCCTGAAAGCAACCGCAATTATGCCATTACTTAAGCGCTCGGTTGGTCCAGATCGAACGCTTTATGCAGTGCGCGCACCGCCAATTCCATATATTTTTCGTCGATCACGACCGAGGTCTTGATTTCGCTGGTCGAGATCATCTGGATGTTGATGCCCTCTTCGCTCAACACACGGAACATCTTGCTCGCAACACCCACGTGGCTGCGCATGCCGATGCCCACGATGCTGACCTTGCAGATCTTGGTATCGCCCACGATTTCGGTGGCGCCCAGCGAGGGCATCACCTTCGACTCCAGCAGCTCGACCGTGCGCGCGAACTCGTTGCGATGCACGGTGAAGCTGAAGTCGGTCTTGCCGTCCTTGCTGAGGTTCTGGATGATCACGTCGACTTCGATGTTGGCGTCTGCCACGGCACCGAGGATGTGATATGCGATGCCCGGCTTGTCGGGCACGCCGAGCACCGAGATCTTGGCTTCGTCGCGATTGAATGCGATGCCGGATACGACGGCTTGTTCCATGTTTTCGTCTTCCTCGAAAGTGATCAGCGTGCCGGACTTGGCCTCTTCATTGATGTCGATGTCCCATGCGGTGAAGCTCGAAAGCACACGCAGCGGCACCTTGTACTTGCCGGCGAATTCCACCGAGCGGATTTGCAGCACCTTGGAGCCGAGGCTGGCCATCTCGAGCATCTCTTCGAAGCTCACGGTGGTCAGGCGACGCGCATCGGGTTCGACGCGCGGGTCGGTGGTGTAGACGCCGTCGACGTCGGTGTAGATCAGGCATTCGCTGGCCTTCATGGCCGCCGCGATGGCCACGGCCGAGGTGTCGCTGCCGCCACGGCCGAGCGTGGTGATGTTGCCCTCGTCGTCCACGCCCTGGAAGCCGGTGATGACCACGACACGGCCGGCCGCGAGGTCGGCGCGCACCTTGGCGTCGTCGATGCTCTCGATGCGGGCCTTGGTGTACGAGTTGTCGGTGCGCACCGACACCTGCCAGCCCGCGTAGCTCACCGACTCCACGCCCTCGGCCTGCAGCGCCATGGCCAGCAGTGCCGACGATGCCTGTTCGCCGGTGGAGGCGAGCATGTCGAGTTCGCGGTGATAGGCCACGCCGGGTTTGCCCGGGGAGAGCTCCTTGGCAAGACCGAGCAGGCGGTTGGTTTCGCCGCTCATGGCGCTGGGCACCACGATCATCTGGTGACCCGCACGCGCCCATTTGGCGACGCGCTTGGCGACATTGCGGATGCGCTCGGTCGAGCCCATCGACGTGCCGCCGTATTTGTGAACGATCAATGCCATGGATGAAATCAGAGAAAGATAAAGGGCCGCCTGGAAAGCGGCGCCCTGCAAGCCGTCAGAGCGAAGTCTTCAGCGAGGGCGGGGCATTGTACCAATGCAGCCGCTCTCCCCTGCGCTCGGCGAAGCCCGCGCCCACCTTGAGGTGGATGCGGTGGCCGCGCGTGGTGCAGGCGCGGATCTGGTCCAGCAGCTGGTCGAGCTGCGCTGCGCTCGGTGCGCAGCCGTGCGACTGCATGAGCCATTGGCGCAGCACGTTGGCCTGCCGCGCGCGCGACAGCGCCTGCAGCGGCCGGATCTGCGGCGGTTCGCCCACCGCGGCGAGGTCTTGTGCCGCCAGTTCGCCCAGCAGTTGCTGGGCCTGCGCCGCGTGGCCAATGCTGCGCGCGAAGGTGGCGCGGAACTGGGGAAAGGCTTCTGCCAATGCAGGCAGCAGCACGGCGCGAATGCGGTTGCGGGTGTAGCGCGCGTCGGCGTTGCTCGGGTCTTCGATCCAAGGCAATTGCTGCTGCGCCAGCCAGCTGCGGATGTCGGCCGCCGGCACCGCGAGCAGCGGCCGATGAATGTTCAATCCGTCGCGCACGGCATGGGCCGGCATGGCAGCCAGGCCCGGCAGGCCGGCGCCGCGCGACAGCGCCAGCAGCAGCGTCTCGACCTGGTCATCGGCATGGTGCCCGAGCGCGATGGACGACACCGCAGGCCGCGCGCCGTCGGCACGCGCCATGGCCGCATACGCGTCATAACGTGCGCGCCGCGCTGCATCCTCGGGGCTGTCGCCCGGCGCATGCCGCGCATCGACGCGGTGCGTCATCAACGGCACACCGAGCCGCTCGCAGACCTGCGCGCACTGCCGCTCGAAGTCGTCGGCCGCCGCCTGCAGCCCGTGATGCACATGGAAGGCGATCACCTGCCCCGGCCATCGCGCCGCGCAGGCCGCGAGCAAGGCGGTCGAATCCGCACCGCCGCTGAAGCCGACGGCCAGCGGCAGGCTCGCCGGTTCGAACGCGGCCATGGCGCGTTCGAAGGCTTCGCTCATGATGGAAAAGGGAAAGCCGCTCAGCGGCTGTTGTCGGCCTTGGTGTCGTTGAACCGGCCGTAGCTCTGCAGGCGCTCGTAGCGGCGGTCCAGCAGTTCCTTCGTCTTCAGGTCGCTGACCTGGCGGAAGGCGTCGTTGAGCGCGCGCTTGAGGAACGCGGCCATCTGGCGATGGTCGCGGTGCGCGCCGCCGACGGGTTCGTTGACGATCTTGTCGACCAGGCCCAGCGCCTTCAGGCGGTGCGCCGTGATGCCCAGGGCATCTGCGGCTTCCTGCGCCTTGTCGCTGGTCTTCCAGAGAATGGACGCGCAGCCTTCGGGGCTGATCACCGAGTAGATCGAGTACTGCAGCATCACGAGCTGATCGCCCACCGAAATGGCCAGCGCGCCGCCCGAACCGCCTTCACCGATGATGGTGACGATGATGGGTACCTCGAGCTGCGCCATCTCGAAGATGTTGCGGCCGATGGCTTCCGACTGGCCGCGCTCTTCGGCGTCGATGCCGGGGTAGGCGCCGGGCGTATCGACGAAGGTGAACACCGGCAGCTTGAATTTCTCGGCCGTCTTCATGAGACGCAGCGCCTTGCGGTAACCCTCGGGCTTGCTCATGCCGAAGTTGCGCGCGGTGCGCTCCTTCGTGTCGCGGCCCTTCTGGTGACCGAGCACCATGCAGGGCACGCCGTTGAAGCGTGCAAGACCACCGACGATCGACAGGTCGTCGGAGAAATGGCGATCGCCATGCAGCTCGACGAAGTCCGTGAAGATTTCGTTGACGTAGTCGAGCGTGTACGGGCGCTCCGGATGCCGCGCGATCTTGGTGATCTGCCAGGGCGTCAGGTCGCTGTAGATGTCTTTGGTGAGTTGCTGGCTTTTCTTGCCGAGCTGATCGATTTCTTCCGAGATGTCGACCGCCGATTCGGTCTGTACATAACGCAGTTCTTCGATCTTTGTTTCGAGTTCAGCAATGGGCTGCTCGAAGTCGAGGAAGGTTCGTTTCGCCAACGTCTTCTCCTGTTTATTTCATCAATTGACCGGCCATCCGGCTCTTTTGCATTCATTCCAGAAACACCGAGGAACCGGCTTTGCCGGGCCTGCGGTGTTGCCCCCTCGAAGGGGGTTGGCGAAGCGACACGAAGTGCGCGAAGCCTGGGGGTGATCCTTAGTAAACGACCGGCACGGGGTCCAGCGATCGCCAAATATACCAAGTCGCCACGCTGCAATACGGGGCCCAGGCCACAGCGACATCGCGGGCATCGCTGCGGCTGACCGGGTCGCCCGAAAAATAGTTCACGCTGATGCCGTTGAGCAGGCCCTGGTCGTCGACCGGCAGCACGTTCGGGCGCATCAGGTGGAAGATGAGGAACATTTCGGCGGTCCAGCGGCTGATGCCGCGGATGGCCACGAGCTCCTCGATGATGAGCTCGTCCGACATGTCTTTCCAGCGATCGACGTGCACGGTGCCCGAATCGAAATGCAGGGCCAGGTCGACCAGGTACTCGATCTTGCGCGCCGACAGCCCGGCACCGCGCATGTCGTCGACCTTGAGCTTGAGCACGTTGGCCGGCGTCAGCTTGCGCGGCAGCGCCGCGAACTTATCCCAGGTCGACTGCGCGGCCTTCACCGAGATCTGCTGGCCCACGATGCTGCGCGCCAGCGTGGTGAAGGCGTCGCCGCGCGATTCGAGGCAGGCCTCGCCGAACTTCGGAATGAGCCGCTTCATCACGCGGTCTTTCTTGGCCAGGTGCTTGCAGGCTTCCTCCCAATAGTCCGGCGTGTAGATGCGCACGCTGGTCTGCTGGGTGGCGGGTACGGGGTTCGTCGTTCCGTTCACTGTGCAGCCGCCCAGGTCGTTCCCGTGGGCGAATCCTTGAGCACGATGCCCTGCTCGAGGAGTTCCTGGCGAATGCGATCGGCCTCGGCGAAATTCTTCGCCGCCTTGGCCGCCGCGCGTGCGTCGATCTTCGACTGGATGGTGGCTTCGTCGAGAACAGCACCCGCTCGAAGGAAATGCTCGGGATCGCTCCCCAAGAGCCCCAACACCCTGCCAAGGGATCGCAGCGAAATGGTCGAGTCGAGCAAACGCTGCAGCTGAAGTTGCTGGATCGACGCATCCAAGCCGTGCACCAAGGCGTTCCGCAGGGTCTGAATATCACCAGCGATCCGAAAGAGTGTTGCCACCGCTTGCGGGGTGCCAAAGTCCTCATTCATCGCATCCGAAAAATCGCGCACCAAGTTGAATGGGTCCTCCAACTCTCGCAGCGGCCTCGACTCCGCACGAAGACCATGTGCGGCCAGCACAAGATCGGCTTCTGCCAGCGCTCGGTACAGCTTTTTCAGCGAATTGCGCGCGTCGTCCAGATGCACGTCGCTGTAGTTGAGTGGACGCCGGTAGTGCGCGCGCAGCACGAAGAAACGGATGGTTTCAGCGTCGTATTTCTTCAGCACGTCGCGGATCAGAAAGAAGTTGCCCAGGCTCTTGGACATCTTCTCGTTGTCGGTCACGATGAAACCGTTGTGCATCCAGTACTTGGACAGCGGCCTGTCGTTGGCGCCTTCACTCTGCGCGATTTCGTTTTCGTGATGCGGGAACTGCAAGTCTTCGCCGCCTCCGTGGATGTCCAGCGTTTCGCCCAGGAGCGCGCAAGCCATGGCCGAGCACTCGATGTGCCAGCCCGGACGGCCGGCTCCGAATTCGCTCGCCCACTTCACCTCGTCGGGCTCGCTCGCCTTCGCGCTCTTCCAGAGCACCGGGTCCAGTGGGTCGTCCTTGCCGTCGAGCACGGCCACGCGCTCGCCCGCGTGCAGCTCGTCAATCGACTTGCCACTCAATTTGCCGTAGCCTGGGAACTTGCGCACCGCGTAGTTAACGTCGCCGTTGTCGGCGCGATAGGCGAGGCCCTTCCTCTCGAGCGTGTCGATCATCGACAGCATCTGCGGGATGTAGTCGGTGGCGCGCGGTTCGTGCGTGGGGCGCTCGATGCCGAGCGCGTCAGCGTCTTCGTGCAGCGCGTCGATCATGCGATCAGTCAGCGCGCGGATGCTCTCGCCGTTCTCCACGGCGCGTCGAATGATCTTGTCATCGATGTCGGTGATGTTGCGCACGTAGGTCACCTCAAGGTCACTGGCCTTGAGCCAACGCTGCACCACGTCGAAGGCGATCATCGATCGGGCATGGCCCAGGTGGCAGTAGTCGTAGACCGTCATGCCGCAAACGTACATGCGCACCTTGCCAGGTTGCAACGGGGAGAATTCCTCCAATTCACGCGACAGCGTGTTGTAGATGCGCAGACTCATGGGACTCGGAAAGCGTTGATTCGCGCACGTGCGGTACGGGCGAACAACGGTGTATTTCAGGGGTGACGGGGGGCGTGGCTACGAGGGGTTCGACGTGGCCCCTCGGCTACAATGCGACGCAGTATAAACGGCTGCCGCCGCGCAGCATCCGGGTGTTCTCCAGGCCCCCGCTCTCCCCCAATCCTGCCGAGGCTTCATGAAGCACGCCGCGTTCTCCAGACTCCCCATCGCCTTTGCACTGCTCTTCGGTCTGTGGGGCTTCGCCGCGCACGCCAACGACTACGACGACGTCAACCTCCTGCTGCGCCAGGGCAAGTCCGCCGAGGCGCTGGCCAAGGCCGACACCTACATCGCCGGCAAGCCGCGCGACCCGCAGATGCGCTTTCTGCGCGGCGTGATCCTCACCGAGCAGAACAAGACCGCCGACGCGATCACCGCGTTCACGCAGCTCACGCAGGACTTCCCGGAACTGCCCGAGCCCTACAACAACCTCGCGGCGCTGTACGCGTCGCAGAGCAAGTTCGACCAGGCCCGCGCCGCGCTCGAAACCGCGCTCAAGCTCAGCCCCAACTACGCCACCGCGCACGAAAACCTCGGCGACGTGTACGCGCGCCTGGCGGCCCAGGAATACCAGCGCGCCCAGCAGTTCGCGACCACCAATGCAAGCGTCGCGCCCAAGCTCGCACTGATCCGCCAGATCTTCACGCCCAAGGCCGCGGCCGATGCGGCCGTGCTGCCGGCCGCGCCGCCCGAAGTGCGCAAGCCCGTGGGCCGCACGACCAAGTAACAGCCTCTTGCAATCCGGCGGTGCGCACACAGTTGCCTCCCAACCTGCGCCATCGCAGGCCCACCGCCCTCCCCTCCACCCGCACACGGAGCCTCATTTGACGACCTCTGCACTTTCCCGTTTCAGCCGCCGCGGCGCCCTCGCGCTGGCCGCGGCCCTGGCCCTCGGCGCCGCCGCCGGCGCGCACGCCCAGCAGGCCGCGCCGCGCGTCAAGCTCGCCACCTCGGCGGGCGACATCGTGGTCGAGCTCGATGCGGCCAAGGCCCCCAAGACGGTCGAAAACTTCCTGCAGTACGTCAAGGACAAGCACTACGACGGCACGGTGTTCCACCGCGTCATCGACGGTTTCATGATCCAGGGCGGCGGCTTCACGGCCGACCTGCAGCAAAAGCCCACGCGCCCGCCGATCCCGCTCGAAGCCAACAACGGCCTGAAGAACGACAAGTACACGATCGCGATGGCCCGCACCGGCAACCCCAATTCGGCCACCTCGCAGTTCTTCATCAACGTGAAGAACAACGACTCGCTCAACGCGCCCAACCCCGACGGCTACGGCTACACCGTGTTCGGCAAGGTCGTCGCCGGCACCGACGTGGTCGACAAGATCCGCGCCGTGCAGACCGGCAACAAGGGCGGCATGCAGAACGTGCCCGTCGAAACCCTCACCATCAAGTCCGCCACGCTGGCGAAGTAATCCCGTTTCCGAAGAAGGAGCTAACTCATGAGCAACCCCCAAGTCGAACTGCACATCAAGAACTACGGCGTCATCACGCTCGAACTCGACGGCGTGAAGGCACCGAAGTCGACCGCCAACTTCATCGAGTACGTGAAGAAGGGCCACTACGACAACACGGTGTTCCACCGCGTGATCCCCGGCTTCATGGTGCAAGGCGGCGGTTTCGAGCCCGGCATGAAGCAAAAGCCCACCGGCGCCGAGATCGAGAACGAAGCCAACAACGGCCTCAAGAACGCCAACTACACCGTGGCCATGGCCCGCACGAGCGCACCGCACTCGGCCACCGCCCAGTTCTTCATCAACGTGGCCGACAACGGCTTCCTGAACCACACCGCCCCCTCGGCCCAGGGCTGGGGCTATGCGGTGTTCGGCAAGGTCACGGGCGGCACCGATGTCGTCGACAAGATCAAGGCCGTGAAGACCGGCCGCAAGGGCTTCCATGACGACGTGCCCCTCGAGGACGTCGTGATCGAAAAGGCAGTCGTTACTGTCGAGTGATGCACTTCAGGCACGGCGCAGCGGCATGACCCCGGTGGCGAACCCGGCTTTCTCCGAGCTGGTGGCGCCGCCCGCGTGGCGCACCGTCGACCTGATTTCCGACCTGCACCTGCAGGCCAGCGAGCTGGCCACCTTCGAGGCCTGGCAGGGCTACCTGCAGACCACGCCGGCCGATGCGCTGGTCATCCTCGGCGACCTGTTCGAGGTGTGGGTGGGCGACGATGCCGCCGCCCAGCCCGGCTTCGAGGCACAGTGCGCCGAGCTGCTGCAGCGCACCGCGCAGCGCATGCCGGTGTTCTTCATGCACGGCAACCGCGACTTCCTCGTCGGCAAGGCCTTTGCCGCGCAATGCGGCCTGACGCTGCTCGACGACCCCACGGTGCTGGTGTTGCACGGCGAACGCTGGCTGCTGAGCCATGGCGACGCGCTCTGCCTCGAAGACACCGACTACCTCCAGTTTCGCGCCCAGGTGCGCACGCCCGAATGGCAGGCCGCGTTCCTCGCGCGCCCGCTGGAAGAGCGCCGCGCCCTCGCCCGCGCCATCCGTGCACAGAGCGAAGACCGCAAGCGCGATCCCTCGACCCTCTGGGCCGACGTGGACGCCGACGCTGCCCGCCAATGGCTGCAGCACGCGGGCGCCAGCGCGCTGATCCATGGCCACACCCACCGCCCCGCCGTCCACGACCTGGGCCACGGCCTGCGTCGCATCGTGCTGAGCGATTGGGACGCCGCCGCCCATCCGGCGCGCGCGCAACTGCTGTGCCTGTCGGCCGCAGGCGCGCAGCGCGTCGACCTGCGCTAGCCGCATCGCCCGCCGATGTTCAAGTGGCTGCGCCGGCTGCGCACCCTGCCCCCCATTCCCGACGCCGCCTGGCGCGCCACGCTCACGCGCTACGCCTTCCTGGGTGCGTTGCCGTCCGCGCAGCAGCAACAGCTGCGCACGCTGGCGGCCGAGTTCCTGCGGGACAAGGAATTCCACGGCACGCAGGGCTTCGTCATCACCGACGAGGTGGCGCTGGCCATCGCGGCGCAGGCCGTGCTGCCGGTGCTGCACCTGAAGGACGGGCTCGACTGGTACGACGATTTCGTCGGCATCGTGGTGCATCCGTCCGAGGTGGTGGCGCCACGCAAGGTCGTCGATGACGCACTGGTCGTGCACGAATACGAAGAGGTCGTCGCCGGCGAGGCGATGGACCAGGGCCCCGTCATGCTCAGCTGGCAGGACGTGCTCGCGAGCAGCGTCAGCAGCGAGGGCGGCTACAACGTCGTGATCCACGAGTTCGCCCACAAGATCGACATGCGCAACGGCATCGCCGACGGCTGCCCGCCGCTGCCGGCCGGCTTCATGGGCCGGCGCAGTGCGCGCGAGGCCCGCGCGGTCTGGATGGCCGTGCTGCAGCCGGCCTACGACGACTTCCGCGAGAAGACCATCCTTGCCGAACGCTTCGGCGCCGAGCCGCCCTGGCTCGACGATTACGGTGCGACCTCGATCAGCGAGTTCTTCGCGGTGGCCTGCGAGGCCTACTTCGTGAATCGGCCGAACTTCGCGCGGGACTTCCCGGGAGTGCTGGTTCTCTTCGATGCGTTCTTTCGGCCTGCGCAGGCCTGACCGCCCCTCACATCTGGTTTCCTTGCTTGCGCGCGCGATCGCGGTCCGCATACCTCGTCCTGAGTAGGCGTTGATCGGGGGCGCCTTGCCTTTGCAGGCCCCAGGCGTAGCATCGCTGCGGCCATCGCCCTCCACAGCACCGCTGCGCGCCCGATGACCTGGAGCGTCGCCATCGGGGGCGGCGTTGCTTCATGTGATTCGTCCCCCGCGGATAACAACACAGGAGCAGAAAATGGTGACCTATATCGGCATGCTGAGCTTCACGGACAAGGGCATCCAGAGCGTCAAGGAAACCACCAAACGCGCCGCCGCCGCCAAGGAAACAGCCCAGAAGCTCGGCGTCAACATGCGCGAGATCTTCTGGACCATGGGCGACTGCGATGTGGTCTGTGTGCTGGAGTCCGAGGACGAGCAGGCGCTCTGTGCATTCAGCCTGGCCATCGCCATGCAGGGCAATGTGCGCACGCGCTCCCTGCGCGCCTATACCGCCGGGGAAATGGACAAGATCCTGGCCAGGCTGCCTTGAGCCGGGACAGATCGACACGCATGAAAAAGCCCGCACGCGGCGGGCTCCTTCTCATGAATGCGCGCTGGCGCCTTACTTGCGCAGCAAGGCCTTCAGTGCGTTCTGCAGACGGCGCGCAGTGGCGGCGTCGTGCGCAGCGGCGAGCACCTTGCCGGCGTCCTGACCCCAGGTCTGGGCCGGCGTCGGATCGCCACGCTTCGTCAGCAGCTTGAGCTGCAGCGCGCGGCGTGCGTCGAGTTGCTCGGCGGGCGTCGGCACTTCGGCGGCCATCTCCAGACGCAGCAGCGCTTCGGCGGCATCGCCCGCGGCGGCCGTCGGTGCGGCGCCCACGGCCTGCGACCATTGCGTGCGCACGGCCGGCGTCACGGCACGGCCCAGTTCCTGCACGCTCGGCAGGCGGGCGGCATCGCGCTGCTCCCAGGCGCCGAGCACCTGCGTGAGCGCTTCGCCGTGGGCCTGCGCGGCCAGCTTGCGCAGCGCCATGTCGGCACGCTCGAGCGCTTCGCGCTGGGCACGGAAGGCGGCATCGCCCAGGCGCGGGCCGCGGTCTTCGCGCGGCGGGCGGTCGCCGAAACGGCCGCCGCCCGGCGCGCCGCGATCGCCACCGCGGGCATCGGGACGCGGGCCGCCACGGTCGTTCGGACGGCCGGGGCCGCCGGCACCAGGACGACCACCGTCGCGGCGATCACCGAAGCGACCCGTGCCGCGAGCGGCCGGTGCGGCTTCAGCCTTCTTGCTGCTGGGCCGGTCGTCGCCACGCATGGCGACCACGGGCTTGGGTGCGGGCTTCGGCGGCGCGGCCGGTGCGACGCTCGCAGCCTCACCGGCTTCGTGCGCGGCGCTGTCGCTGCGGGCCGAGGCATCGGCGCCGTCTGCGGGAGCGACCAGATCCGGCGCATCGGCCGCTGCGACCGCGGGTGCGGACGGCGTGGCTTCGGCATCGCTCGAACCCGGCGTCTGCTCGGCGCTTTCGCCGAACTCGGCGGCGGCCTGGCCGGGGGCCTCGACACCGGTCGCGCCGACCGAGGGGCCGTCGCTCGTGGCGGCGGGTGCCGGAGCGGGCACTTCACCGCGCAGCGCAGCCTCGAGGCCGGCGATGGCGGCGCGGATCTTCTGTGCGTCACCGCCGGCATTGGCCGCGTCGAGCGCCTTGGAGGCCTCGAGCACATGGCGGTCGTGCTCGCTCATGGCAGCCGATGCCTTTTCGCGCTCGACCGTCTTGCGATTGAAGGCTTCGTCGATGGGGGCGCGGAAGGCGTCCCACAGCTTCTGTTCGTGGCGGCGATCGAGCGGCACGCTCTGCGCCTCGTGCTGCCAGCGCTGCTGCAGCGCCTTCACGGCGTCGATGCGCAGCATCGGCTGGGCGCCTAGCTCGGTGGCCTCGGCGATCATGGCCTGGCGGCGTTCGACGCTGGCCTTCTGCGCCGTTTCGAACGGGGCACGGGCAGCACCGAAGGCTTCGTTCCACAGCGGTTGCAGCTCGGCAAACACCTTCTCGCCCACGTGGCCGGCATCGCGCCAGCGGTCGGCGAACTGGTGCAGCGCGCGGTTGTGCGCCTTCAGGTCGGTGGCGCCGGCATGCGCGGCGGCCCAGGCCTTGACCTCTTCGATCAGCGCGACGCGCAGGGCGCGGTGTTCGGCGGCATCGGCACGCACCTTCTCGAGCCAGGCCTCGACGACCTTGTGGGCTTCGTTGCAGGCTTCGTCGAAACGCTTCCACAGCGCGTGGTTCGGCACGCCGCCCTGGTCGGCCTGCTTCCACTGGTCGCGCAGGGCGCGCAGGGTTTCCTGCATCTTGCGACCACCGAGGGCCTGGCCTTCGGGGCGCTTGAGCAGGCCTTCGGCCTTGGCGACGAGGTCTTCGCGCACCTTGTCGGCGCTCCAGCGCTGCCAGCCTTCGAGTTCGCCAGCGGCAACCAGCGCGGCGTGCACGCGGGCTTCGAGCGGCGCGTCGACCAGCTTGCCGTGTTCCTTGAGCACGGCGCGCAGTGCGGCGGCGGCGCCGGCGCTGGCCTTGCCGTGGCCTTCGGCGGTTTCCTGTTCGAGCTTGGCGAGGGCGGCCTGCACGGCGTCTTGTGCCGCGGCGCGAACGGCCGGGGCGACCTTGGGTGCGGCGGGACGGGCAGGCGCGGCGGGCTTGGGCGCCACCACTTCGCCGCGCGCGGCGCGCAGTTCGTCGGCCCAGACGGGCACCGGCGGCAGCGGCGCGGCGGCATCGGCGGCCGCAGCCACGGCCTGCGCCAGCGCGCCGTGGAACGAATCGGACACCACGAGCAGCTGCGACTTGGAGGCGTCGAGCTGGGGCGCGAACTTGGCGTCGAGGCTGTTCCAGTTGGCGTCGGCCACGATGTCGGCGGCCTGCTGCTGCCAGTGGGTCACGTCGGCGCGCAGCGATTCCTCGGCGGCCTGGGCGTCCTTCCAGCCCTTGGTGGACAGCACTTCGAAGCGCTGTGCCAGCAGGACGGCGGCTTCGCGGTGGACCTGCGCGCGGTGCTGCAGGTCTTCGATGCCCTTGACGCGCTCGGCCAGCTGGGCCTTCAGCCCGGCCAGCGGTTCGCGCGACAGCGGCGCGCCGGCCTTGGCAGCGTCACGCTGCCAGGCCAGTGCGTCGGCGATGTTGAGCTTGGACTGCGCCAGCAGCGTTTCGGCCTTCTGCGCCCATTCGGCGGCGATGGCTTCCTGGCCCTTGGCGCGTTTGATTTCGTCGAGCTTTTCGCGCAGCAGGCGCGCGGCGCCCTTGTCGCGGCCGCTCAACTCCTTGAAGACCTCTTGCATCTGCTCGGACGAAGGGTTGCCCGCGAGCCAGTCGCGGATGCGCGCGGCGCGCTCGCCCGACGTCGGCGCGGTGAAGGCGCCGCCGGTGAGCGTGTCGAGGGCCTGGAGGTCGTGTGGCTTGGAAGAAGTAGAGGTCACTGCGCGAAATCGTTGTCTTGGTAGAGAAAGCGAAGGCGCCGGCAAAGGCCGGCGCACATCGACATTTTCACCCAGTTGGCGAACAGCCCGCCGAATTCCGTGTCGGAACTGCGGCGCGCACCGTTCAGCGGGCTGAAAAGGGCCCGCAGGATATATGGCAAGGCGAGGCGAAAGCCAAGCCCCGCCGGCTATTTCATGGTCAGGCTCAGCTCGGCGCCGGGCTTCCAGTCGTTGCCGCTGGCCGTGGTGCGCACGGCCCCCAGGAACAGGCGCTCGCTTGGCAGCTTCTGCGCCAGCAGGTAGTCGCGCACCACGGCGCCGCGCTCGACGGCGAGCTGGCGCATCGATTCCTCGTCGACCGGCACGCTGGCCAGCAGCAGGTTTTCCATTTCCTTCACCGGCAGGTCCTTGGCCAAGCCGACCATGTTGCGCGGCTTGGTGATGTCGGAGCGCTTGTAGACGGCCGTGAGCAGCTCCGGGTATTCGGCATCGGTCACCGGCGCCACCTCGGTGCCGGTCTGGCCGCCGCGCACCGCGACACGGCGCTTCTCGGCCTGGGTCAGCTGGCGCAGGCGCTGGCGCTGGTAGGCGTCGCGCTCCTTCTCGAGGCTGGAGGTACCCACCACCGTCATCTGCAGCGTCGGCCGCTCGGTCAGGGCCTTCACGACCTTGTCCAGGCTTTCCTTGGCGCCGCTGCTGAGCGTGGAACTGCCGGGCTCGAAGGTGATGGCGCTCGAGTCGCCGCTGCCGCCACCGCCCAGGCCGCCGGTCAGCAGGCTGAACGGCGCGGTCACGGCCTTGACGATCAGGTTGACCACCGCCTTGAAGATCAACGGGCCGATGCTGAACTGCGGGTCGTTGAGCGAGCCGCGCAGCGGCAGGTCGACGTCGATCACGCCGTTGCGGTCGGCCAGCAGGGTCACGGCCAGGCGCACGGGCAGGCTGTTGGGCGCGCCGGCCACCTCGTCGCCGAACTTCAGCTGGTTGAGCACCAACTTGTTGGTGGCGGTGAGCTGGCCGTCGGGCGCGATCTTGTAGTTGACGTCCATGCTCATCTTGCCGCGCTCGATGCCGTGGCCCGCGTAACGCACCGAGTACGGCGACAGCGGCGCCAGGTCCAGGTCGCGCATCTTGGCCGTGATGTCGAGTTCGAGCGGCTTGGCCAGCGGGTTGAGCTTGCCGGTGATTTCCAGCGCCGCGGTCTGCTGCGCCTTGCCGCGCAACTCGAGGTCGGCCAGCGCCGGGCGACCGCCCTGCCCGTTCGGCGGGTTCGACGAGAAGGAACTGAGCTTGCCGGTCAGCTCGCTCAGGTCGGCCGAGTAGTTGGGCTTGACGAACAGGTCGGTGAAGTCGATCTTGCCGTTGACTAGGCTCATCGGACCGAAGTTGATGACCGGTGCCGGGCCGCTGTCGGCCGCAGGCGCGGCAGCCACGACGGGTGCGGACGCAGCCGGCGCAGGCTCGGGCGCGCCGCCGACCATGGCTTCGGCCGACACCGGCGCACCGCCCGAAGCCCGCTGCGGCGCCGAGGCGACCGGCGCGCGGGTCGTGGTGGTCGTGCCACCCGGGCCCTTTTTGGTGCTGGCTTCGGCGGCGGTGGCCGCGGCGGCCTTCGAGGCTTCCTCGCCCTTCTTGGTCAGGCTCAGCAGGTTCAGGCGGCCGGTGGGGTCGACGATCACGCGAGCGAAAAAATCGGTCAGCGTGGTTTCGCGCACGTCCACCGTCGGGGCCGCGTTGGGTGCGAGGCTGACCTGCAGGCCGCGCAGGCTCAGGGTCTTCCAGCTCAACAGCTGGCTGTTGTTGCGGTCGAAGCCCGGCGACTGGGTCAGCGAGACGCTGTTGGCGCGGAAGTCGTCCAGCGCAGTGTCGCCGGCCAGCTTCAGGCTCATGCCGGCCGGCGCGCTCGCGTAGCGCACCGTGCCGCGGTAGTTCGCGAAGGCACGGCGGATGTCGACATTGAGCGCGTCGGCGTAGTAGGCCTTGAAGGCATGCGCCGGGAACGACGCCACCTCGAGCCGCCCCTCGGCCGCCAGCGGCTTGAGCACGATGTTGCCCTTGTAGTCGAAGCGCCCCGGGTCCGCGCGGCGGCCGGCGCCGATGCGGCCCGACACCTGCAGCGGCGAGACGGTGTTGGTGTCGGGTGCGATCTTCTGGGCCAGCAGCTTGAAGGCCGTGACCTCGATCGCCACCGGCGCCGAGCCGGCCTTGTCCGCATAGGACAGGCTGCCGTTGTCGACCGCCAGCGTGCCCAGCGTCAGCGCCCAGGGCTTGGTGTTGGCGCTGTTGGGACGCGCCGCGCCGGCGTCGACCGGCTTGGGCGCCGCCACCTTGGCGCCGCCGGCCGGGGTCTTGAGCCAGCGCTCGAACATCCAGCGCTTCTCGTTGTCGCGCTCGACGCTCACCTTGGGGTTGGTCGCGGTGAACGACGCGATGTTCAAGGTGTGCTTCGTCATGTCGACCTCGGCGTCGACCAGTTCGAAGCGGCCGACGCTGGCCAGCGCGGTCTTGGCCTGGGTCAGCGCCAGGCCGTCGGCAGCCAGGCGGCGCGCCTTGAACTTCAGGTCGGGCTGGGCCCAGGACACGTCGATCTGGCCGCTGAGCTTGCCGTCGAGCGTGGGCTCCAGGCTCTGCGCCAGGTACGGCGCGGCCAGCGACAGCGGCAGCGCCTCGACCTCGGTCTGCACGTCGGCGACCTTGTCGGTGGCGTTGCCCTTGAACTTCAGCGTGGCGCCCGCGACGGCGGTGCTGCCGTCGAACTGCGCGGGCTTTTCCATGGGCCAGGTGACGGCCGTGAGGTTGATGCCGAGGTCGGTGAGGTCGATGGCCGCGGCGGGCTTGACGGTTTCGTCGCGCCAGCCGACACGGCCGCCGTCGAGCGCGATCTTGTCGACCTGCACCTTGAGCTTGGGCTTCTCGGCGGCCGGATTGCCGCCCGGGGCGCTGGCGGCGGGCGCGGGCAGCGGCGCCGCCTTTTCGGCCGCGCCGGTCGCCGGGTCGGTGGCCATCAGGTTGAGCTGGCCGGCAGCATCGCGCGCCACCACCAGCTGCGGCTTGGCCAGCGCGACCTCGCTCAGGTGGAACACCGACTCCAGCGGTCGCACGTCGGCCAGCGCCAGCTTGAGCGAGTCGAAGCCCAGCAGGTCGCGCCCGCGCGCGTCGCCCAGCTTGGCGCCATGGGCCTCGACCGTGCCCGTGATCTTCAGGCCGATGGTGTTGGTCTGCTGGAAATCGATCTTCAGGTCGGCATCCAGGCTGCCGGCCTGCAGCTTCACCGGCAGGCCGCCGGGGATGTAGCCCAGGTAGGGCACGAGGTCGAGCCCCTTGAACTGCACGTGGGCGTCGGTCTTGCGGCTTTGCGCGAACGGGGTCGTGAAGGCGGCCGAGTCGAACTGGCTGCCGTTGAGCGCGAAGGCCAGCTTGGGCTCGGTCTTGATCTCGCGCTTGGAGGCGAGGTTGCTCAGGAACGGGACGTTCAGCATGAAGCCGCGCAGCTCGTGCCGGCGCTTGACGGTCTGGTCGTCGAAGTCGACCGCGCCGTCCTTGATCGAGATGTTGTAGATCGCGAAGCGCGCGGGCTCGGCCTTCGGATCGGGCGGCGGGCCCGAGGCCAGCTTGGCCAGAATGTCGTCGATGTCGTACTTGCCGTCGGCCAGGTGCGTGAGCAGCACGGCGGGCGCCTCGACCGTCACCGCGTCGATCACGGGCGCCAGGCGGAACAGCGATTGCAATTCAGCGTCGGCATAGATGCGCTTGATGGCCACCTGCGGCTGCTTGCCGTCGGCGGTGGCGATGCGCAGGTCATTCAGTGCGAGCTCGAGCGTCCAGGGCTTGAAGTCGATCTTGCCGACGGTGACCTGCCGGCCCAGTTTCTCGCTCGCGATCTTCTGGAGCTGGCTCTTGGCGATCGGCGGCACCGCCAGCCACGCGATGACCCACAGGGCCAACAACACCAGCAACGCGACAACCCCACGCCGCACCCATTTGTTCTGTTTGATCGAAGCAGCATCCATCCGCAGAAGTGTGCCGCAAACAGATGCCAACAAAGTCTGCGGAAACGTGAATGCGTTCCCTTTTGGCGAGGCATTGCGATGCCCGCGCGCCCCTCGACAGGATCGATAGGCCAAAAGTGTGAGCGCCACAAACAAGAAAGCCCGGTGAGTCGACGAAGTGTCTTGTCACCGGGCTTGATGGCGGGCTCAAAACCCATGCCATCGATTCGCGCGACCGGAAGTAATGGTTCCCGCCGTGCTGGCAGCAAGAGATTGCCGCCGTGGAGTCCTCCATCGTTCGAGTCCTTGACTTGCACCTCGGACTGCCTGACTTCGGAAAAACGCCTGAAACCTCAGGCCCGTCCAGATTAGGCGTCTCACCCTTCCTTTGCAAATCCCTTTTTCCAAGGGATTTCCCGTAGGCCCGCTCCCCCTTGGAAGCCCCTCGGACGGGGGGATTCTTCAAGCACTTATTAACATATGAAACCAAATCCTTATGCTTGACCGTGTATTTAGCCACGATAGAATCCCGCCTGCCCTTGCTGCCGGACGCAGCAGGGCCTCCCTGAATCCGCTGCCGAATTCCACCGGCGTGATCAGGCCGCCGCGCTCCCTACCCCACACCCCCTCCATGCGCGGAGCCTGATTCGTACATACCAATCCAAGCGCCGCTGCCTTCATCCACCGCCCTTTCAGGCGCTGCATGCCAGGTGCCGCACAGAAAGGAAAAAAGCGATGAGCAAGGCGTTTGATGCCACAGCCCGCGGGCTACGGACCTTCGTGTCCGATGTGGCAGACGGCTTTTTTGAAATCACCCACAACGGGTTTGCGTTGGTCGGCCTGGCCATCGTGTTCGCGGCCCTCGCCCTCGTGGCGCGTCCCGACCTGCGCAAGACCGGCGAGGAACAACTGATGGGCTGGCTGCAGTCGCGCAAGCCCGCGCCCGAACCCACGGACCTCGAGCCGACCGCCATTGAGCGCACCACGGCTGCCAGCCCCGACGAGCTGCCCAAGCAGCAGGCGGCGGTGGCCTACTGGCTCAGCAAGAAGTACCGCGTCGCGGCCGAGCCGCTGAGCGTGCTGGTCTCCGAGGCCTACCAGATCGGCAAGCGCACCAAGCTCGACCCGACGCTGATCCTGGCCATCATGGCCATCGAGTCCAGCTTCAATCCGTTCGCGCAAAGCCACGTCGGCGCCCAGGGCCTGATGCAGGTCATGACCCGCGTGCACGGCGACAAGTACGAAAGCGCGGGCGGCACGCTCACCGCCTTCGACCCCGTGACCAACATGCGCGTCGGCGTGAAGGTGCTGCAGGAATGCATCGCCCGCGCCGGCTCGCTCGAAGGCGGCCTGCGCTACTACGTGGGCGCCGCCAACCTCGACGACGACGGCGGCTATGCCGCCAAGGTGCTGGCCGAGCACGAGCGCCTGCGCCAGGTCGCCGCTGGCCGTGCGCCGTCGACGATGGTCGTGCCGCCGCCGACCACGGCGCGCGCACAGCCGATCCCGGTCGTAGCACCGGCCAAGCCGGCTGGCGAAGAGCCCGCCACCGGCAGCGAGCCGGCCAAGGTCGCCCTGCTCTCCGCAGTTTCCTGAGGCCTTGCCGGCCCTCCCGGCCCGGATGCGTGCGGGCCTGCGCTACACTCGGCCTGTACGCGACTGGCGATAGGCGCAGCACCCTGAAAAAGGTGCCACGCGCTGACGTGGAATACCACTGGGAAGCGTGCCGCCTGACCACAACAGGCGTTCAGCCGTTCGCCTGGGCAGCCCTTGTTTGGTTGAACAAGGACCTCGTCTTCAAAGGACTGCCATGTACCAACGCAATATCCTGGTCGAACAGACCGATCCCGAAATCTGGGCCGCCATTCAAGCCGAAAACGCGCGCCAGGAACATCACATCGAGCTGATCGCCAGCGAGAACTATGCCTCGCCGGCCGTCATGGCCGCCCAGGGCTCGCAGCTCACTAATAAATACGCCGAAGGCTACCCGGGCAAGCGCTACTACGGCGGCTGCGAGCACGTCGACGTGGCCGAGCAACTGGCCATCGACCGCGTCAAGCAGATCTTCGGCGCCGACGCCGCCAACGTGCAGCCGCACTGCGGCGCCTCGGCCAACGAAGCCGTGATGCTCGCCTTCCTGAAGCCCGGCGACACCATCATGGGCATGAGCCTGGCCGAAGGCGGCCACCTGACCCACGGCATGCCTCTCAACATGAGCGGCAAGTGGTTCAACGTGGTGAGCTACGGCCTGGACGCCAACGAAGCCATCGACTACGACGCGATGGAACGCAAGGCGCATGAGCACATGCCCAAGCTGATCATCGCGGGCGCCTCGGCCTACTCGCTGCACATCGACTTCGAGCGTTTCGCCAAAGTGGCCAAGGACGTCGGCGCGATCTTCATGGTCGACATCGCCCACTACGCCGGCCTCGTGGCCGCGGGCGTGTACCCCAACCCGGTGCCGCACGCCGACATCGTGACCTCGACCACGCACAAGAGCCTGCGCGGCCCGCGCGGCGGCATCATCCTGATGAAGTCGCAGCACGAGAAGGCGATCAACAGCGCCATCTTCCCCGGCCTGCAAGGCGGCCCGCTGATGCACGTGATCGCCGCCAAGGCCGTCGCGTTCAAGGAAGCCCTGACGCCCGAGTTCAAGGCCTACCAGCAGCAGGTGGTCAAGAACGCCCAGATCGTGGCCGACACCCTCACCGCGCGCGGCCTGCGCATCGTGAGCGGACGCACCGAAAGCCACGTCATGCTGGTCGACCTGCGTTCCAAGGGCATCACCGGCAAGGAAGCCGAAGCCGTGCTGGGCGCCGCCCACATGACGATCAACAAGAACGCGATCCCCAACGACCCGGAAAAGCCGATGGTCACCAGCGGCGTGCGCATCGGCACCCCCGCCATGACCACGCGCGGCTTCAAGGACGAAGAGGCCCGCATCACGGCGAACCTGGTGGCCGACGTGCTCGAGAACCCGCGCGACGCGGCGAACATCGACGCGGTGCGCGCCAAGGTCCACGCCTTGACGAGCCGCTTCCCTGTCTACCGTTGATTTCGTAAATAGAAGAAGAGAAGCACTGACCGCATGAAATGCCCTTTTTGCGGTCATCTCGAAACGCAGGTCGTCGAGACCCGCGTTTCGGAAGACGCCGACTTCGTCCGCAGGCGCCGCCAGTGCAGCGCCTGCGACAAGCGCTTCACCACGTATGAGCGCCCGGACGTCAATTTCCCCGTCGTGGTCAAGAAGGACGGCAGCCGCGCCGACTTCGACTCGACCAAGGTCCGCGCCTCGATGATGCTGGCGCTGCGCAAGCGCCCTGTGAGCATCGAGCAGATCGACAACGCCCTGCTGCGCATCGAACAAAAGCTGCTGGCCAGCGGACTGCGCGAAATCGATTCGACGAAGGTCGGCGAACTCGTGATGCGCGAACTCAAGAAACTCGACAAGGTCGCCTACGTGCGCTTTGCCTCGGTGTACCGCAGCTTCGAGGACGTGGACGAGTTCCGCCAGCTGCTGCGCGACATCTGACTCCCGAGAAGGCGTGAACGAACCCGGCATGTCCTCTTCCCGACACGACGCCTCCCACATCGCCACCGCCCTGCGGCTGGCCGCCTCCGCGATCCGCCTGACCGACCCGAACCCGCGCGTCGGCTGCGTGCTGTGCGACGCCGGCGGCCACGTGATCGGCCAGGGCCACACGCAACAGGCCGGCGGCCCGCATGCCGAAGTGATGGCGCTGCGCGACGCGCAGGCCCAGGGCCATTCGACCGCGGGCGCCACCGCTTACGTCACGCTCGAACCCTGCTCGCACCATGGCCGCACAGGCCCCTGCTGCGACGCACTCATCGCCGCCGGCGTGCGCCGCGTGGTGGCCTCGCTCGCCGACCCGAACCCGCTCGTGGCGGGACAGGGCTTCGAGCGCCTGCGCGCGGCGGGCGTCGAGGTCGAAGTCGGCCCGGGCGCCGACGAATCCCGCGAACTCAACATCGGCTTCTTCAGCCGCATGATCCGCAAGCAGCCCTGGGTTCGAATGAAGATCGCCGCCTCGATCGACGGCCGCACCGGCCTGCACAACGGCGTGAGCCAGTGGATCACCGGCGAGGCCGCGCGCGCCGACGGCCACGCCTGGCGGGCCCGCACCGGCGCCGTGCTGACCGGCGTCGGCACGCTGCTCGAAGACAACCCGCGGCTGGACGTGCGCCTGGTCGAAACGCCGCGCCAGCCCCACCTCGTGGTGGTCGACAGCCACCTCCAGACCTCGCCCGACGCTCACATTTTCATAGCTGGACGCGCCGTCTGGATCTACGCCGCCAGCCGCCACAACGAAGAAAAGGCAGCCGCGCTCGAAGCCCGCGGCGCCACCATCACCTGCCTGCCCAACCTGCACGGCAAGGTCGACCTGCCCGCGATGCTCCAGGACCTCGCGGCACGCGGCGTCAACGAACTGCATGTCGAATCGGGCCACAAGCTCAACGGCTCGCTGCTGCGCGAAGGCTGCGTGGACGAGCTGCTGGTGTACCTGGCGCCCAAGCTGATCGGCAGCGGGCTCGACATCGCCAGCCACCTGCATGCCGAAGGCCCGCTCACCTCGCTCGCAGGCGCGCTGCCGCTCGAATTCAAGTCGGTGGACATGCTGGGGCCTGACCTTCGCATCGTCGCGCGCGTCGCCGGCCGCGACCGCTTCTGAGCCGCCGCCCACGCGGCGCGGCACATTCGCAGCCGCAAACCGGCCCTTCGGGCCGAAGACCCCTCGATGTCTGCGAAAATGTGGAAATGTTCACCGGAATCATCACCGGCGTGGGGCGCATCGCCGCCATCCACGACCTCGGCACCTCCTCCTCCTACGGCAAGCGACTCAGCATCGAGGTGCCCGACGGCTACCTCGACGACGTCGGGCTCGGCGACAGCATCGCGCTCAACGGCGCCTGCATGACGGTCACCACGCTCGCACCTGAACGCGGGCAATTCACCATCGACATTTCCGCGGAGTCCCTCGACAAGACGGCCGGCCTGACCGACGAGGGCAGCCGCATCAACCTCGAGAAGGCCCTGCGCGCGAGCGACCGCCTCGGCGGGCACATCGTCTCGGGCCACGTGGACGGCATCGGCCACGTGAGCTTCTTCGCGCCGGTCGGCGAAAGCTGGGAGCTGCGCGTGGTCGCACCGCCCGCCCTCGCCCGCTTCCTGGCCTACAAGGGCTCGATCACCATCAACGGCGTGAGCCTCACGGTCAACAGCGTGGCTGACATCGCCGATGGCGCCGAGGTCAGCATCAACCTGATCCCGCACACCGTGGAAAACACCTCCCTCGGCGGCCTGAAGGCTGGCTCGAAGGTCAACCTCGAAATCGACACCGTGGCGCGCTACGTGGAGCGCATGCTTCAGGCCGGCATGCTCACCCCCTCTCCTACGTCTCCCAAGGACACTTCAAAATGAACGCCTCCGTCACGCCGATCGGCGCCCCGCGCGCCGACCGTGCACCCGCACCGATCTCCCCGGTCGAAGATATCGTGGCCGAGCTGGCCGCCGGCCGCATGGTCATCCTCGTGGACGAGGAAGACCGCGAGAACGAAGGCGACATCGTCATCGCCGCCGACCACATCACCGCCGAATCCATCAACTTCATGGCCCGCCACGCGCGCGGCCTGATCTGCCTCACGCTCTCGCGCGAGATGTGCGAGCGGCTGCAGCTGCCGCCGATGGTCCAGCGCAACGGCGCCAAGCATTCCACCGCCTTCACCGTCTCCATCGAGGCAGCCGAAGGCGTGACCACCGGCATCTCGGCCGCCGACCGCGCCCGCACCGTGCAGGCCGCCGTGGCGCGCAACGCCGTGGCCGCCGACCTGGTGCAGCCCGGCCACATCTTCCCGCTGCAGGCGGTGGACGGCGGCGTGCTCATGCGCGCCGGCCACACCGAAGCCGGCTGCGACCTGGCCGCCATGGCTGGCTGCTCGCCCGCCTCGGTGATCTGCGAGGTGATGAACGAAGACGGCACAATGGCCCGCCTGCCCGACCTGCAGATCTTCGCGGCCGAACACGGCATCAAGATCGGCACCATCGCCGCGCTCATCGAGCACCGCAGCCGCGTCGAATCGCTGGTCGAAAAAGTCGGCTGCCGCGAAATCCAGACCAACTGGGGCGCCTTCACCGCCCATGCCTTCGTCGACAAGCCCAGCTGCGGCGTGCACCTGGCGCTGGTGCGCGGCCAGTGGGCGCCCGAAGAGACGGTGTCGGTGCGCGTGCACGAGCCGCTGTCGGTGCTCGACGCGCTCGAGGTCAACCGCCCGATGCACTCCTGGAGCCTGGACGCCAGCCTCTCGCACATCGCGAACGAAGGCAAAGGCGTGGCCGTGCTGCTGAACTGCGGCGAAACCGCGGCCGAGCTGCTCGCGCAGTTCGACGGCACCGCGCGCCCCGCGCAAGCGCCCGAGCGCGGCCGCATGGACCTGCGCAACTACGGCATCGGCGCGCAGATCCTTCGCGAATGCGGTGTGCACAAGATGAACCTGCTCGGCGCGCCGCGTCGCATGCCGAGCATGGCCGCCGGCTTCGGCCTGGAAATCGCCGGTTACCTCACGAAAGACTGAACGACCATGCAAGGTTCCAACAAGGGCGAGATCACCCTCAACGGCAAAGGCCTGCGCATCGGCATCGTGCAGGCGCGCTTCAACGCCGACATCACCGACGCACTGGCCACGGCCTGCCTGTCGGAGCTCGAGGCGCTCGGCGTGGCCGCGTCCGACATCCATCATGTGCAGGTGCCCGGCGCGCTCGAAGTGCCCGTGGCACTGCAGGCGCTCGCCGAGCGCGGCGGCTACCACGCGCTCGTGGCGCTGGGCTGCATCATCCGCGGCGAGACCTACCACTTCGAACTGGTGGCCAACGAATCGGGCGCGAGCGTGAGCCGCGTCGCGCTCGACTACCGCCTGCCCATCGCCAACGCGATCCTCACGACTGAAAACCTCGAACAGGCCGTCGCCCGCCAGACCGACAAGGGCCGCGACGCAGCCCAGGTGGCGGTCGAGATGGCACAACTGCTGGCCACCCTTTCATGACCGAAGACACCTCCAAGTCCGCCAAGCCCCGCCAGTCGCGCACCGGCCTCACCAGCACGGGCGCACGCAAGGCCGCGGCCAAGTCGAACCGCAGCCGCGCACGCGAGTTCGCGCTGCAGGCGCTCTACCAGCACCTGGTGGGCCGCAACGACCCGACCGACATCGACCACTTCACACGCGACCTCGCGGGCTTCCACAAGGCCGACGCGGCGCACTACGACGCGCTGCTGCACGGCTCGATCAACGGCGCCGAACAGCTCGACGCGCTGATCCTGCCGCTGCTGGACCGCAAGTTCGCCGAAATCTCGCCCATCGAGCACGCCGTGATGTGGATCGGCGTGTACGAGTTCCAGAACTGCCCCGACGTGCCCTGGCGCGTGGTGCTCAACGAGTGCATCGAACTTGCCAAGGAATTCGGCGGCACCGACGGCCACAAGTACGTGAACGCCGTGCTCAACGGCCTGGCACCGCAGCTGCGTCCGCTCGAAGTGGAAGCCGACCGGGCCACCGGCAAGGCGCGCCCATGAGGATCTCGACGCGCGCGCAGCGCATCGAACCGTTTTACGTGATGGAGGTGGCGAAAGCCGCCGGCGTGCTGGCCCGCGAAGTGGCCCACACCGACCGTCCGATGATCTTCCTGAACATTGGCGAGCCCGACTTCACCGCCCCGCCCCTGGTGCAGGAAGCGGCCGCCCGCGCCGTGCGCGCTGGCGCCACGCAGTACACGCAGGCAACCGGCCTCGATCATCTGCGCGAACGCATCAGCGGTTGGTACAAGCAGCGCTTCAATGTCGACGTGCCGGCCCGCCGCATCGTCGTCACGGCCGGTGCCTCGGCCGCGCTGCAACTGGCCTGCCTCGCGCTGATCGAATCGGGCGACGAAATCCTGATGCCCGACCCGAGCTACCCCTGCAACCGCCACTTCGTGAGCGCTGCGGACGGCAAGGCCGTGCTGGTGCCGACCACGGCCGAGGAGCGTTTCCAGCTCACCGCCGCCAAAGTCGAGGCCGCCTGGACCGACAAGACCCGCGGCGTGCTGCTGGCCTCGCCCTCGAACCCGACCGGCACCTCGATCGCGCCCGACGAGCTGCGCCGCATCCACGAGGTGGTGTCGCAGCGCGGCGGCATCACGCTGATCGACGAGATCTACCTGGGCCTGTCGTACGACGATGCGTTCGGGCAGACGGCACTGGCCATCGACGACAACGTCATCAGCATCAACAGCTTCAGCAAGTACTTCAACATGACCGGCTGGCGCCTGGGCTGGCTGGTGGTGCCCGAAGTGCTGGTGCCGGTGGTCGAACGCCTGGCGCAGAACCTCTTCATCTGCGCGAGCACGGTGTCGCAGTACGCCGCGCTGGCCTGCTTCGAGGCCGAGAGCATCGCCGAGTACGAACGCCGCCGCGCCGAGTTCAAGGCGCGCCGCGACTGGTTCATTCCGCAACTGAACGCCCTGGGCCTGAACGTGCCCGTGGTGCCCGACGGCGCCTTCTACGCCTGGGCCGACTGCACCAGCGTGGCCGACAAGCTCGGCATCTCGGGTAGCTGGGACTTCGCCTTCGAGACCATGAAGCGCGCCCACCTGGCCGTGACGCCCGGGCGCGACTTCGGCACGGCCGAAACCGCGAAATTCGTGCGCTTCTCCACCGCCAGCTCGATGGCGCACCTGCAGGAAGCGGTCGAGCGCCTGCGGGCCATGATCGCCCAATGAGCGTAGCGCCGGGCCGCCCCAAGCAAGCTCGCGCCGCAGTGCGAAGCACGGAGGCATGCAAGTGACTTTCGAGTTTCCGATTCGCGTCTACTGGGAAGACACCGATGCCGGCGGCATCGTGTTCTACGCCAACTACCTGAAGTTCATGGAGCGCGGTCGCACCGAGTGGCTGCGCTCCCTGGGCGTCGAGCAGCGCAAGCTCAAGGAAGCCACCGGCGGCCAGTTCGTGGTGAGCGAAACGCAGCTCAAATACCATCGGCCCTCGCGGCTGGACGACGAACTGCTGGTTACAGCCGAGCTGCGGCAACTGGGCACGGCGTCGTTGATAATCGCTCAGCGCGTGCTATCAAAAACAGAGCAAGAACGCACCGGGGCCGCGGCACCGGTCTTGCTTTGCGAAGGCACGATCCGCATCGGCTGGGTGGACGCCGCCACCTTGCGCCCTGCGCGCATTCCGGCCCAAGTTTCGGGAACCCTCGAGCACTCCAGCGGCTCCATGACTCAACCTTTCAAGCCATGAACCAAGATCTCTCCATCATCAATCTCCTGCTCCACGCCAGCTTCGTTGTGCAACTGGTCGTGCTGCTGCTGGTGATCGTGTCGGTCGCCAGCTGGGCCGCCATCATCCGCAAGTACTTTTCCCTCAAGCGCATCCGCGCGCTCAACGACGACTTCGAGCGCGAGTTCTGGTCGGGCACCAGCCTGAACGAGCTGTTTGCCTCGGCGGCACAGAACGCCAAGTTCGCCGGTCCCATGGAACGCATCTTTGCCTCCGGCATGCGCGAGTACCAGAAGCTGCGCGAGCGCCACGTGACCGACGCGGCCACGCTGCTCGACGGCGCCCGCCGCGCGATGCGCGCGAGCTTCCAGCGCGAGCTGGATGCGGCCGAGCAGAACCTGTCGTTCCTGGCCACCGTCGGTTCGGTGTCGCCGTACGTGGGCCTCTTTGGCACGGTCTGGGGGATCATGCATGCCTTCACCGGCCTGGCCGCCCTCACGCAGGTGACGCTGGCCACCGTGGCGCCCGGCATCGCCGAAGCGCTGGTAGCCACGGCCATCGGCCTGTTCGCCGCCATTCCCGCGGTGGTCGGCTACAACCGCTTCGCGCGCGAGATCGACAAGATCGCCATCGCCCTGGAGACCTACATCGAAGAGTTCTCCAACATCCTGCAGCGCAACCTCTCGGCCAACCCCGGCGCCGTGACGCCCGCCGCCTCGGTCACCGCCGCGAACCGCTGAAGAGCGGCGCGCACAAGACAAAGGACGCGACGACATGCCCGCCGTTTCATCCCGGGGCCGCGGCCGCCGCACGATCAACGAGATCAACATGGTCCCGTTCATCGACGTGATGCTGGTGCTGCTGATCATCTTCATGGTCACGGCCCCGCTCATCACGCCGAGCGTGATCAACCTGCCGACGGTCGACCGCGCCAACAAGCAGCCCGACAAGCCCATCGAGATCGTCATCAAGAGCGACGACGAAGTGCAGATCAAGAAAGACCCGTCCACCGGCACCGGCGGCGCGTCGATCCCCATGACGCAGATCGGCTCGGCGGCCAAGGCCGCGCAAGGCGGCGACGCCCAGCGCCCCGTGGTCATCAGCGCCGACAAGTCGGTGAAGTACGAAACCGTCGTGAAGGCGATGAACCAGCTCAAGCGCAGCGGCATCGAGCGCGTGGGGCTGTCGGTCACGACCACGGGCGGCAAATAAGGCATGTCGCTCGCCCTGGATCGCCCCGAGTTCGCGCCGCCGCCGCAACGCGGCACGCCCCGCGCGGTTGCACTCGCCCTCATTGCCCATGCGCTGCTGATCGCCGCCCTCACCTGGGGCGTGCGCTGGCGCAGCGAAGCCGACGACGGCGCGGTCGATGCCGAGCTGTGGTCCACCACGGTGATGCAGGCCGCCCCGCGCCTGTCGGTGCCGGAGCCGCCGGCCCCCGTGCCCGCACCGCCGCCGCCTGCACCCGCACCGCCCCCGCCGCCTCCCCCGGCCGTCAAGCCGCCCGAGCCGGCGCCCGCCCCTGCGCCCGACATCGCGCTGGAGCGCGAGAAGAAGCTCAAGGAACAGAAGGCGCAGAAGGAGCGTGAGCTCGAGCAGCAGCGCGTGCAGCAGCAAAAGAAGAAGGAGCTCGAGGCCAAGGAGCGCGCCGAAGACGAAGCCGAGCGCAAGAAAGAACAGCAGAAGAAGCTGGCCGAACAGAAGAAGCAGCAGGAAGCCGAGGCCAAGCAGGCCGAAGCGAAGAAGGCGGAGGCGGCCGCCAAGCAGGCCGCCGCCGACCGCGCTGCGACGCTCAAGCGCATGCAGGGCATGGCCGGTGCCAGCGGCAGCGACGATGCCAAGGGCAATGCCCAGCGCTCGTCCGGTCCGTCCAGCGGCTATGCCGGCCGCATTGCCGCTGCCGTACGCCCGAACATCACCTTCCCCGATGCCGACAGTGTGAACGGCAACCCCGAGGCCGAGTTCGAAGTGCGACTGGCACCCGACGGCACCATCGTCGGCGTCAAGCTCGCCAAGTCCAGCGGCCTGCCGGCCTGGGACGAAGCGGCCGAACGCGGCCTGCGCAAGACCGACAAGCTGCCGCGCGACACGGACGGGCGCATCTTCCCGTCGCTCATCGTCACGCTCAAGCCCAAGCGTTGACCCCCGCAATCACCCACATCGTGGGTGATTGCAAGCGACACCACCCGCTCGTTTAGGATCGTCGGCAACTCATTGTTGCTGGCGCTCCTGACATGGTCGACTCTTTCCCTGCCGTTCGCCTCCAAGACCTGACGCCGCTGCCCTACCAGCAGGCACTGGCCGCCCACCTCCAGGCGAACGAACCCGAGGCTTGGCGCTGGGCCGCTTCGGCCGAAGCGCGCGAAGAACACACGGCCGCCATGCGTGCCGAATTGCTGCGCAGCGCCTACCGCCTCGACGCCGACGCGCACCCCGACCTGCATGCCGACGCCACCCTGGCCGCGCAGCGCCTGGGCGTCACGGCGCGCATCACGCTCTACCAGGCCCCGTCCGGCGACGGCGCGGCCATGAACGCCGCGATCTACGTCGTGCCGGGCGAGGCGCACATCGTGCTCTCGGGCCCGCTGCTCGAAAAGCTGCAGCCGCCCGAGCGCCAGGCCGTGCTCGGCCACGAGCTGGCGCACTACCTGCTGTGGGAGCGCGACGGCGGCAAGCACCACGTCGTCGATCGCCTGCTGCACGCCACCGCGGCCGACCCGCGCGCCGACGCGAGCCACCTGCAGGCCGCGCGACGCCATGCGCTGTACACCGAGGCTTTTGCCGACCGCGGCGGCTGCGTGGCCTGCGGCGCGCTCGAGCCCGCCGTGAGCGCGCTCATCAAGATCGAGACCGGCCTCACGCAGGTCAACGTGGCGAGCTACCTGGCGCAGGCCGAAGAAATCTGCGCCGCCCCCAACAACAAGGCGCTGCAGACGCGCGGCGTGAGCCACCCCGAGGTGTTCGTGCGCGCCCGCGCGCTGCGCCTGTGGGCCGGCCGCGAGCACGACGCCGACGAATGGCTGGCCGCCGCGCTCGAAGGTCCGCTCGACCTGGCCACGCTCGACGTGCTCGGCCAGCAGCGCGTGAGCGCGCTCACGCGCGGCACCCTGGCGCAGCTGCTGCAACGGCCCGTGCTGCAGTCGGACTCGCTGCTGGCGCATGCGCGCCGCTTCTTCCCCGACTTCGCGCCGCCCACGTCGGCGATGCCGCCGCCCGAACCCGCACCCATCGGCCTGCACGATTACCTGGCCAGCGTGCTGGTCGACTTCGTCGCCGCCGATCCCGAGATGGACGACGTCACCCTCGCCGCCGCGCTGGGCCTGGCCGATGCGCTCGGCTGCGACACGCCCTTCGAACAGCGCGTGCTGAAGGACCTGGGTCTGTCCAAGCGCAACTTCACCCGCGTCAAGCGCGATGCCGCCGCCTTGCTCGACAAGGCCGCCACCACCCCGTCGTCTTCTTCGCAGGCCGCCGCCGCATGACCCTCGCTCCCGCCCCGCTCCTGCAACTGCTCGCCACCGCCGAGGCCCACGGCGGCCTGCAGACCGACGACGTGCTCAAGCTCGTGCTGCCGCTGTTGCGCGAAGTCTCGGCCCTGCACGAACTCGGCAACGTTGCCGCGCTCGGCAACGCCTTCGCCTACCGCGTGACCGATGCGCCCGCCGAACCCGCGCTGGCACTGGCCCAGCCCGAAGGCACCGCGCCGCGCCGCCACCCCGAGGCCATCGCGCCGCTCGAACAGCCCGCCGCCTCGGTGCTGCGCGTGGTCGGCGAAACGCGCCTGACCGTCGATGCCGAAGCCGGCGTCGCGCTCGAGAACCTCGCGGTGATGTCCGATGCCGGCCCCGACACCGTGCCCACGCGCCCCGTCTACCTGCCCGGCTACACCGCGTGGGAGCTGCGCCTGGGCCACCACGACGCGCTCGGCGACATCCTGTGCCTGGGCCAGGTGCTGGCCAGCCTGTCGTGCGGGCTCGACTTCACGGACGGCGACGACCTGACCCGCTTCGCTACGCACCGCGGCAACCTGTTCGAGCTGAACCGCCGGCTGCACCCCGTGGTGGCCGCGGTGATCTTCGAGATGACCGCGCTCGACCGCCACGAACGCGCACGCGACCTGCCCTCGGTCATCCGCCGCCTCGAGACCTACCGCGACCAGCCCGTGGACCTCGGCCTGGACCGCATCGCACCCGCCCGCGACGGCGCAGGCCAGCGCCGCCAGGCGATCCAGCTGCACCTGCGCGACCGGCTGTTCGACCTGTCGCGGCGCAACCGCCTGCTGTACTTCAAGCCGACGCAGGCGCATGTGAACCTCACCGTCGCCAGCGTGCCGCTGGTGGTCGACCTCAACAGCATCCGCACCGACCAGCTGTGCGTGTGGGACGGCCGCTTTGCCGCCGACATCGCCAGTTGCGACCCCGTGCCGCTCGCGCGCTGGCTGCGCTTCGAAGACCAGCCCTACCTGCCCGGCGCGCTCGACCGCATCCTGCAGGAGGCGCGGCGCGACCGGGCCGAGTACGGCTTCTCGCAGCTGTCGCTGGTGATCGCCTTCCTGCGCTGGCACAACCTCAAGGAGGGCGAGGCCGAACGCGCCGAGCGCATCGCCTCGCCGCTGCTGATGCTGCCGGTGGAGCTCACGCGCAAGAAAGGCGTGCGCGACCAGTACCTGCTCGAAGCCTCGGCCAGCGAGGCGCAGGTGAACCCCACGCTGCGCCATCACCTGCGCCAGCTCTACGGCATCGCGCTGCCCGAGACGGTCGACCTGCGCGAGACCTCGCTCGAGCAGTTCCACGCCCAGCTGTCGGCACAGATCGCGCAGAGCGAGCCCGGCGTGCAGCTGCGGCTCGTGAAGCAGCCCGAGATCGCCGTGATGCACCAGCGCGCGCGCCAGCGGCTCGAACAGTTCAAGCGCCGCACCCGCGTGCGCTCGCCCTCGGCGGTGCCGGTGGCCTCGCAAGACTTCAGCTACGCGCAGGACGACTTCCGCCCGCGCGGGCTGCAGCTGTTCCATGCGCGCGTGCGCCCCGTGCCGCTGCCGGTGCGCGAGGCCGTCGGCGGTGCGCCGCAGCCGCGCGCGCCGCAGATGGCGGCCACCGCGGTCGACGACACCGAGCGCAAGACCTTCGCGCTGCGCGAGAGCAGCGGCAACCCTTACCAGTGGGACATCGACCTCACGGCCGTGACGCTGGGCAACTTCAACCACCGCAAGATGTCGCTGGTGCGCGACTACTCGGGGCTGGCCGAATCCGACCTGGCGAGCGAAGCCTTCGACCGCGTGTTCTCGCTGCAGCCGCGCCGCGTCGACGGCGAGACGCCGCCCGCGCTGCCGCTGGCCGACCAGTGGCCCGTGGTGCAGGCCGACGCCACGCAGACCGCCGCGGTGGCGCTCGCGCGCACCGGCACCAGCTACATCATCCAGGGCCCGCCGGGCACGGGGAAGTCGCAGACCATCACCAACCTGATCGCCGACTACGTGGGCCGCGGCCAGCGCGTGCTGTTCGTGTGCGAGAAGCGCGCCGCCATCGACGTCGTTTTCCACCGCCTGCGCCAGCAGGGACTGGACGAGCTGTGCTGCATGATCCACGACTCGCAGGGCGACAAGAAGGCCTTCGTGCAGAACCTGCGCAAGACCTACGAGCTGTGGCTCGAAGCGCCCGGCACGCTCGCGCAGGAAAGCACCGAGCGCACGCAGGTGCTCGACGCGATGGACCTCGACTTGCGCGCGCTCGAACGCTTCGACGCGGCCATGCACGACGTGCCCGAACACATCGCGGTGACGCTGCGCGAGCTGCTGTCGCGGCTGGTGGCGCTCAAGGCCAGCGACCCGTCGCTCACGCCGCTGCAGGCCGAGGCACTGCCCGCCTTCGCGGCCTGGCGCCGGCACGCGGAGCTGGTGTCGCGCCTGCACCTGGCCGTGACCGAAAGCCTGGGCGCGCCCAGCTTCGCGCAGCATGTGTTCGCGCAGCTCGCGCCCTCGCTGCTGGCGCAGGAGAAACCGCTGGCGCGGCTGGTAGAGCGCAGCGAACGCGCCATCGACCTGAGCGCCCCCTGCCGCGATGCGCTGGTCGACGCCTGGCCGCCGCTGGCCGAGGCCGGCGTGCTGTGGCGCGATGCGCTGGCCGTGGTGGCCGATGCGCGCAGCGTCGCCGCGCTGGCTGCGCGCGGCCAGCTGGCGCTGCTCGATGCGGCGCACCCGAGCAGCCTCGCGCTCGGCACCGCCCTGACCGAAAGACGCACGCTGCAGCAGGCGCTCGATGCGCAGCTGCAGCGCACCGCCCACTGGCGCGACAAGCTCTCGCCCGGCGACACCGACGCCGCGCTGGCGCAGGCCCGCACGCAGCAAGGCTCGCTGCTGCGCTGGCTGCAGCCCTCGTGGTGGCGCCTGTCGGGCGAACTCAAGCGCCGCTATGACTTCGCCGCCCATGCCGTGCGTCCGCAGCCCAGCCAGATCCTCGAAGACCTGCGCGCCGAACAGGCCGCGCGCACCGCGCTCGACCAGCAGGCGGCGCGCCTCGAAGCCGACTACGGCTGCACCGACGCCGAGGCCTTCGCGCAGCAGCTGCAGGCGATGCGCGGCATCGACGCCGGCGCCGGCCTGCGCGCGGCGTTCCAGGTCCACCTGCGCACCGACGCAGGCCGCCGCAGCGTCGAGCAGCTCGTCGCCGCCGCGCCGCGCGTCGACACGCTCGACGCCCTCTGGCACGACCTGCTGCACGACGCTGGCGCGCAACCGCTGGCCGCGCTCGACGCCCTGGCCCGCACGCTGCGCGACCAGGCCGACGCGCTGCCGTCGGTGCTCCAGCCGCTGCAGGAACTCGCCGACGCCGACCCGGCCGTGGCCGCCGCGCTGCGCACCCTGCCGCTGCCACCCGAGGTCATCGAGTACGCCGTCGCGCGCGAAGGGCTGGAGCGCGTGTACCGCACCGAACGCTGGCTGCCGCGCTTCGACGGCGCCACACTCGCGCGCCACGCACAGCGCCTGGGCGAAGGCGAACGCAAGCTGCTCGAACGCAACGCACGCACGCTCGCCGCCGCAGTGCGCCAGCGCTTCCGCGACCATGTGCAAAAGAGCGCCCTGCCCGCCAGCCAGCTCGACGCCGACGGCAAGGTCTTCAAGAAGAGCTACAACGCCGGCCGCCGCGAGCTCGAGCACGAGTTCGGCAAGACCATGCGCTACAAGGCGATCCGCGAACTGGCCAGCGGCGACACCGGCCGCGTGGTGCGCGACATGAAGCCGATCTGGCTCATGAGCCCGCTGTCGGTGTCCGACACGCTGCCGCTCGCGGCCGACCTGTTCGACGTGGTGATCTTCGACGAGGCCAGCCAGATTCCAGTGGAAGAAGCCGTGCCCGCGCTGTACCGCGCGCCGCAGATCATCGTGGTGGGCGACGAGATGCAGCTGCCGCCCACGAGCTTCTTCTCGTCGGGCCGCGATGCCGAGGAAGACACCGTGTCGGTGGCAGGCGACGATGCAGAAAGCGGCGAGGAAGGCGAACGCATCGCCGTGGTGCTCGACGCCGACAGCCTGCTGAACCAGGGCGCGCGCAACCTGCCGGCCACGCTGCTGGCCTGGCACTACCGCAGCCGCTACGAATCGCTCATCGGCTTTTCGAACGCGGCCTTCTACGCGGGCAATCTGTACACCATTCCCGACCGCAGCCTGCCCGCGCCCGAGCGCGGCGAGATCGTGGTGCAATCGCGCAGCCCGACAGACGAGTCCGTGAAGGCGCAGGTCGACGCCCTGCTCTCGCGCGCCATCAGCTTCCACCGCGTGGCCGATGCGGTGTACGAGAACCGCATCAACGATGGCGAAGCGCGCCACATCGCGCAGCTGGTGCGCGAGCTGCTGCGGCGCGAGACCGGGCGCAGCCTGGGCATCGTGGCGTTCTCGGAAGCGCAACAGGGCGAGATCGAGGAGGAGCTGAACGCGCTCGGCGCGATCGATGCCGACTTCGCGGCGCGGCTCGAAGCCGAGTACGTGCGCGAGGAAGACGACCAGTTCTGCGGCCTCTTCATCAAGAACCTGGAGAACGTGCAGGGCGACGAGCGCGACATCATCATCCTCAGCATCTGCTACGGCCCCAACCCCGAGGGCCGCATGCTGATGAACTTCGGCCCCATCAACCAGCGCGGCGGCGAGAAGCGGCTGAACGTGATCTTCAGCCGCGCCAAGCACCACATGGCGGTGGTCTCGACCATCCGCCACGAGGCGATCACCAACGACCACAACGAAGGCGCGGCGGCGCTGAAGAACTTCCTGCGCTATGCCGAGTGCCTGTCACGCGGCGACGAGGACACGGCGCGGCGCGTGCTCGAAGGCATGAACCCGCTGGCGCGCGGCCACGTGGCGCGGCAGGCGCGCACGGACGAGGTCACGGCGCAGATCGCGCAGGCGCTGCGCGCGCGCGGCCATGCGGTGGACGAACAGGTGGGTCAGTCGCGTTTTCGCTGCGACCTTGCGGTGCGCGCATCGGGCCAGGGCCACTATGCGCTGGGCCTCCTCGTGGACGGCGCGGCGCAGGAAGGCACGCGCCACAACGTGCTGGAACGCTACGTCTCGCGTCCGCGCATCCTCGATGCTTTCGGCTGGCAGGTGATGCAGGTGCTGGCCAAGGACTGGCTGCACGCCCCCGAGGCCGTGCTCGACCAGGTCGAACAGGCGCTCGGGAAAAAGGCGGGGGTCAGCGCAGGACGGTGATGACGCGCTTGACGTCGAGTTCGGTCTTGCCGGTGAGCCGGTCCTTGTCGAACTCGCCGCTGAGCTCGACGCGCACCTTGTCGTCGATCTTCACGCCCGGCGGGAAGTACTTGGCGTCGATCTCGACCTTCAGGCGCCCCGTGTCGTCGGCAAAGGTGTAGTGCTCGCCGCCGTCGTGCGAGACGATGAAGCCGCGCACCGTGGCGTGCTGGTCGTCCTGGCCGGTCTCGATCAGCTGCCTGACCGTGAGGTTCGGCACCGAGCTCGGGCCGGCGTACTGGGCCCAGGCCGCGGCCATGGGCAGCGCCACGCCGAACGTCAACGCGGTGGTCTTGAGAATCTTCTTGAAATGCATGCGGTCATTCCTCCTGTGAGTGGCCCAAGGCCAGGTTGCAACAGACTGATGGACCGCGCGCGGGCCCCGAGGTTCCCCGGGGCCGCGCGATCCGATCAATCGTAGATGACCTGCGCCTTGCCCGCTTCGGCCTGCGCGGTCCAGCTCGCGAGCGCCGCATCGGTCGGGAAGAACTTGGCGCGCTCGCCCAATTGCAACTCGACCTGCGCCCCGCCCCGCGCCATCGACAGACGCACGGGCAGGCCGTGCACCAGGTCACCGACCTCGGTCTGCTCGGTGCGCGCCGGAAAGTCTTTCAGGAGGCGCGCGATCTCGGGCACCTTGCCGTTGACCGCCACGCGCAGGAACTTGCCGAAGCGGCAGCGCGCCGAGGCCAGGTCCCACACCTGCTGCACCTGGAAGCGCGCCTCGAAGCCGCCGCGCGCGGGCTGCAGCTTGCCGCTCACGATGACGAGCTCGTCGTCCTTCAGCGTGTTGCGGTTGGCGTTGATGAGCGCCTCGTCGGCCGTGGCGTCGATGGACTCCGACTTGTCGTCCAGCTTGAAGATCGCCAGCCGGCCGCGCTGGCCGTTGATGACGCGGAAGTCGCTCACGATGCCGGCGATGACCTGCGGGTCGCGGCTGTCGAGCAGGTCGCCGATCTCGCGCTTGCAGAAGCGCCGCACCTCGTGCGAAACCTCGTCGAACAGGTGGCCCGACAGGTAGAAGCCGACGGCGGTCTTCTCGAAGGTCAGGCGCTCCTTCACGCCCCAGGGCGTGGCGTCGACCAGGTCGGGCTCCTGCGTGGCCGAGCCGTGCTCGCAGTCGCCGAAGATGTCGGCCTGCGAGGCGTTGGCCGCCGTGGCAATGGCGAACTCGAAGGCGCGGTCGACCGAGGCGATGAGCGAGGCGCGGTTCTGCTGGATGGCATCGAACGCGCCGGCCTTGATGAGCGCTTCGACCGTGCGCTTGTTGATGCGCTGGCGGTCGATGCGCACGCAGAAGTCGTACAGGCTCTTGAACGGCCCGCCCTCTTCGCGCGCCCGCACCACGGCCTCGACCGCGAGCTGGCCCGTGCCCTTCACGGCGCCCAGGCCATACCGGATGATCCGGTTGGTGACGGGCTCGAAGCGGTAGTTGCCGCGGTTCACGTCCGGCGGCTCGAAGGTGATGTTGAAGTTCTTCTGGGCGTCTTCGAACAAGAGCTTGAGCTTGTCCGTGTCGTCCATTTCCACGGTCATGTTGGCGCAGAAGAACTCGGCCGTGTAGTGGACCTTGAGCCAGCCCGTGTGGTACGCCAGCAGCGAGTAGGCGGCGGCGTGCGACTTGTTGAAGCCGTAGCCCGCGAACTTCTCCATCAAGTCGAAGATCTCGTCGGCCTTGTCCTGCTCGATGCCGTGGGTCTTGAGGGCGCCCGCGCGGAATTTCTCGCGGTGCTCGGCCATCTCCTCGAGCTTCTTCTTGCCCATCGCGCGGCGCAGCAGGTCGGCGCCGCCGAGCGAGTAGCCGCCCAGGATCTGCGCCGTCTGCATCACCTGCTCCTGGTAGACCATGATCCCGTAGGTCTCGGAGAGCATCTCGGCCACCGCCGGGTGCGGGTACTCCACCTCTTCGCGGCCGTGCTTTCGCGCCACGAAGCTCGGGATCAGGTCCATCGGGCCCGGGCGGTACAGCGCGTTCAGCGCGATCAGGTCTTCCAGGCGCGTGGGGCGCGCGTCCTTCAGCATGCCCTGCATGCCGCGGCTTTCAAACTGGAACACTGCTTCGGTCTTGCCGTCGGAGAAGAGCCTGTACGTGGCCGCGTCGTTCAGCGGGATGTTCTCGAACGCGAAGTTCTCCTGGCCCTTGTGGCGCTTCATGATGAACTCGCGCGCGATCTCCAGGATCGTGAGCGTCGCCAGCCCCAGAAAGTCGAACTTCACGAGGCCGATGGCCTCCACGTCGTCCTTGTCGTACTGGCTCACGGCCGACTCGCTGCCGGGCTGCTGGTAGAGCGGGCAGAAGTCGGTGAGCTTGCCCGGCGCGATGAGCACGCCGCCGGCGTGCATGCCGATGTTGCGGGTCATGCCTTCGAGCTTCTGCGCGAGCTCGACCAGC
>Ga0209051_1000399_pt1 | contig 60364 bp, 77 predicted proteins | sample AraplaCvi_mMS_r2_2_FD_184286 | JGI IMG/M metagenome (GOLD analysis project Ga0209051, IMG submission 184286) | Arabidopsis root microbial communities from North Carolina, USA - plate scrape MF_Cvi_mMS_r2 (SPAdes) (version 2) | ecosystem: Host-associated > Plants > Roots > Endosphere | place...
GTTCTCAGATGTTAGGGGGCCGATGGAGGCTGGGCGCCTGGCCGAGTACGCTGGTGTCGTCGGCGAGTTCGTGGATTGAGACCACGCGCGGATGCGATAGGGAAGAACCCGAGCATGTGATCGCCGCGACGCCGCAATAGTCCTTGCAGCACGAATTCTTGCTCTTTTCCGGACTGCCGTGATCGTGCTGGTCGACTTGATGATCGACCTGGGCCATTACGGCATGATCGCCGCCGCCGTGATGGGACGAGTGGTTGTCCTCCATCTGCGTCACAGCAGGCGTATTCGACGGATGCATCGCAGCGTTGACAGCGGAAAAGCTGTATCCGGCCAGTGATAGGATCATCACCAGCCTGAACAGCATCGCCAACGCTTTAGATGTGATTCGATACATCCCGCTCATGTCCCCGAGGATCGCCACAGCCCTGGGGCCTGTCAATCGCCGCAGTGTTCAATCATCGATTCGCGTTATTTCTGTGGCATGGTCGACACGCCACGCATGAGCCAGGCTGTCGCTGTCGGACCACACGTGATGGGCTAGTCGCCGAAACGACTGAAGTCGAACGAGGCGGCCGCCGCGACCGGCCTCGCATCCTTTTGCGCAGGATAGCCGGTCGTGTAGCTTGCGCTGAAGGACGTTTTCGTAAGCGGGCTGATCTCCGATGGCGCCGCGAGCGCGGACGCCAGCTCCCTGCGCGGCAGCGCTGCCGACGCCGCCGATGCCTGCACGGTTTCCGTAGAGCGGGAGGTCGACGCCGTGATCACCTTGTCCGCCTGTGCGGGACGAGAGGCGAAGACCGGAACCGGAATCGCGTAGGCCGAGAGGTCCGCGAAGGAGGCGGGCTCCTCGACTTTGCCTGCGGCGGCCGCAGGCGTCACGGCCGCGAACGCCTCATGCTCGGTCGGCGTCGTCGGACGTAGCGCGGTCAGGAGCGTGGTGGCTTCAGGACGCTTGCCCGGAACCGGGGCAATGAACTTCTCGGCAGATTCCGCGGATGCGACCGCGACGGCCTCAGCAGCCTTGGCGGGCTGCGGCGTGCGCTTGGAGGCGGCCGCCACGGTGGTTTCCGCTACGTCGTCTTCCTCCTCGGAATCGTTTCCTCCGAACAGCGTCGCCAGGAAGCCCTTGCGTTTGGTGCCGCCGAAGCTGGCGATCTCGACCGCCTGCCCGGCGCCCCTGCGCTTGTATTCGGCGACTGCGGTCTCGTATCCGGGCAGCGGCTTGCCGTCGCTCGGGATATGCAGGGTCTTGCCGTTCGGGAATAGCTGGACGAGTTCCTGACGGCTCATCCGCGGCCATGCCCGGACGCCGCCGACGTCGACGTGCACGAAGGGCGAGCCGGAAGTCGGATAGAAGCCGACGCCGCCTCCCTGTTCCTGCATCGCCAGCGCGCGAAGCGTAGCGAGCTTCACGCCGGGGATGAAGAAGTCCATCGCCTTGCCCTGCGTATGCTGGCTTTCCTTCGCCACGCCTGCCGAGCGCGTGCGCAGCATGGCGTTGGTGTTGGGCGAGCGGTAGCCGGAGACGACGTTGATGTAGTCGGTCGCGCCGCTGCGCCTGTAGACGTCCCAGACGATGTCGAACAGGCGGGGATCCATCTTCGTACTCTTGTCCGCACGCCAGTCGCGGAGGAACTGGTTGAGCTGGTTGAGGCCCGCTTGGTCGAAGACGCCGTTCCGCTTGAAGGTGATGACGGCGCGCTCGCCCGTGTGCCCGAAGTAGAGCTTTAGCGTGCGGTCCTCGGCTGAGGCGCTTGCGGCCGGGACCAGGAGGGCTAGGAGAAAGCCGGCCAGCAGACCGGACGCCAGGCGAGAATCCCTGCGCGGGATCATCCGGGACGCGACGCGCCCCAGTTCCTTCTTCACATCGATCTTCAAAGAGCTGGTCCTGTCTCCGCCGCCGACATCTGATTCCATTGCGGCGGGAGGATGTCATAAATGTCACAGTTGTCGATTATTATTTATCATATTCAAGAAATGGTTAATTAAGGGAGCGACGCCAAGGGGGGCGAGACGCTGTCGGCCGCAAAGTATTCGTGAGAGGGCGCTCGCACAGAACGGTGCCATCGCGCGAGCGCCCGTTCACGGAACTTTATCCTCCTTACGATGTTTCCGCAGCAGTCTCGTGTAGCGCGCAAAATCGAATGGCAAATCGCGCAAAATCAGATGGCAGCAAGAACCTAATTCGCAAATAGCATGCGAAACACTGTGCCGCCTCCAGCTGTTATCATGCTTCGGAGAGTACCTGCGTAAGCCGATGGAGGAGTGGTTGCAGGCTAGGGGCGCGAGCGATTACTTCGGGTCGGGCATATGCCGACATGTCGACAGCCTCTAAAGTGCGGATGACGTCGGACCGGGACTTTGAATAGGACAGCCCGGCTATTTCGTACATTTCGTTGAGGCTGTCCGCCGGGACCTCGATATCCTCCGAGTTACCGGAGATGTCGATCCCTGTCTGATCCAAGATCGTTTCCTTGGTCAAAGTCGCGTTCAGCTTAGTGAAGTGATCGTTCTCAGAGATGATCCAAGCCTCGGTCTCCATTGTCGCGATGACAAGCAGCGGAAGTACCTTGTCGTTCCGAAGAACGCGATGAGCACCTGACAAAACCTTCTGAAGTTCGTCGCGTCCAAAGTCAGGCCGCAGGTCCCGGATGCCGATGATGGTTTCGAATCCTTGGGCCACCAGGCCGTCATAGCGTTCATTTATGGCGGTGACGACGCGACTGTCGCTCGCGCAGTCAACCAGCAGAAAGTAGAAATCGCACTCCGCCTGGTCGCCCTCATCAGCGTCGATTTGCATCCATATGGTAGGAAACCGTCGCCCCCCGTACGCTCTCTCTTTTTTCAGAAGTAACTTCTTCTCTCGCGCTATCGTTTTGATCAAATCGACGGCGAACAGTTGCTCGGTCTGCCCCTCAGAAAAGATTGCAATTTTCCGCATTAGAGAGGATCCGAAAGGAAGTTCCGCGCGAGAAGATCGAAGTTGCTCAGGCCGGTGTATCTGAACTCTTCGAACTCTTTAGGCCTGTTCGCCTTGGTAAGCGGGAACACCTCAGATCCTTGACGGGACAACACACTCCAGTATTCGAGATCAACACCATTCATGACGTTCCGATCGTTGGTAGTCATGATCAGTTGTGTGTCTGGGGAGGCTTGTACCTTGTCCACTACGACCTGTATCAAAGCGCTGGAGCGATCAAAGTCGAGACCTTCTCCGATGTCATCAATGATGAAGCATTGGGCCTTTCGATCCAAGAGTGCGAAATTTAAGTGAATTATTATAGCGAGCGCTCGATACATACCCACCGACATTGCGAACTGATCAAATGCGCTGCCGACGCCTTGCTCGCGGACGAAAATAGTTAGCGAATCCATTGGTGGATTCAGCTGGATCGTCTGAGGTGCGCCCACGGTGAGCGCTGTGAGCTCATAGCCGATTGTAGCCATGTCCCTGATGATGCCATTCGTGAAGGCAGGACCAAATCTCCTTTCGCCTTCACGGAATACGGGTACCGTCTGACTGGGATCTTTAGGGTCCATTGCTGGCGCGTCGGGCCGGACGATGTGCACGGTATTCTTTCCCAAGTCCGTGCTACATGGATAAAAATACACCTCCCGTGCCCAATCTATCAAAGGGAGAAGGTAGGGCGCTTGCACTATGTCCGCTCGTGTGGAGGAGGCGATCGTTTCCGGCGGGGCATGGAAATCCATTTCCTCGTTCAAACCCGCGAAAAACATTCTACCAAAGCCCCCCTCCCTCCGCGACAAAAGGAAGTGATCACCTTTCTGAAAGCTCTCCTCGATGACCTTGTTTTCCTTAGCCCTGAGAGAGTACTTATAAGTGTCCCCTTCGGCCGAGAACGTAGCCAGAAATTCCCCTTGAATTGGAACCCGCTCAACTCCCGTTAAGCAACGGGCCAGGCCATTCATGACATTCATCGCACGAGATTTGCCTGACGCGTTTTTACCGACGATCAGATTGATTTGTTGGAGCGGCATGTGATGTAGCCTCCAATAACGGGGCTCGCCCACAAACTCACAATATGAGAGTCCTGAAAGTCGCATGTGTATTCCCTCAAAAGCCGGGCCGCATAATGCACTCGTCTCCGTAAGTTGCAACCAGTCAAGGCCCGGACTCGAACCTCTCGCTGGAGATCAGTACTTCTTTGACCTTATTGTTGATCCCTTGAGCCATTATCGAATAGGTGCAGTCAACCTCCTCGACCCAAAACCGAGAGAAGGTTTCGAAGACGCCTTCAACCGCATTCAAAGACAAAATAAATCGACCTTTCAATCGTCGGAGAACATCCGCCATCTCCACGAAGTCTGATCGGCTGAATACGGCTTTCCCGTAATCGTCTTCACTGCCCCAATACGGCGGATCGAGATAGAAGAGCGTGCCCGGCCGATCGTAGCGCTCGATGAGCGTCTGCCAGGGCAGGTTCTCAATGACCACACCCGCCATCCGTTCGTGGATCTCTTCGAGTTGTGGTGCCAGCTTCATGAGATTGAAGCGGCCGCCGAGCATCGACACACCGAAGCTCTGCCCTCGCACCTTCCCGCCGAACGCCAGGCGCTGGAGGTATAGGAAGCGCGCTGCGCGCTCCAGGTCAGTCAGTGTCGACGGGTCAGTGCGGGCCAGCCGATCGAACTCGCGCCTGGACGTAATCTGGAAGCGGAGCGTGTCCAAGAACTGCGGATAGTGCCGCTGGAGAATGCGAAAGAAGTTGGCGACATCGCCGTTGATGTCATTGATCACCTCCATCCTGGGCTGCTGGTTGCGGCGCAGGAAAACGCCACCCATTCCGACAAACGGTTCAGCGTAGACATCATGCGGGATCTGATTGATCCGCTGGATGACCTTTTTCGCCAAGATGCGTTTGCCGCCGATGTAGGGGGCTGCGGGATTGGTCGGCTCGATCGGCCGTAAATTCACCATGTCAAAAAGCTCACGACTCAGTCACACAGTCTCCGCCCTGCAGGGTACGGGTGCGACGGTTGTGCAAATCTGCTGTCGGACGGGTCTGGTCGCCAAACTTTGGCCCGTCGCTTGGGTGTTTCTGCACCCTGGCCGCCCGGTTTAACCGGGCGGGAATTACGCGTTGCTGGAGCCCTGCTTCCTGTTTGCCAGCTCGATCGTCATCAACCAGCCTCCGGCCTCGTCGAAGCTCCATTCGTGCTGGATCGAGGACGCGACCAGGTCGAGGCCATCCCGGCTGGCGCCGAACCCGGATAGGTTCACGGGCGCTCCTGCCATTGCCTCGTCGCTGCCCTCCATCGTGACGCTGCCCGAGATCGTGCCTCGGCCAAGTTCGCCCGCTTGGGCCTTGCTGGCGTGGCTGGCTTCCTCGGCCGAGCGAGCCGGATGGAGGCCAAGGAACCGGGACAAGTCGCCAATGCCGGCGGCCTTGGAAAGCTTCTGGACGCCTTCCATCGGATCGAAATACGGGGCTTCGACGTCCTTGAACCTGCCGCGCCCCTCCGACGAGATTTCGAAAGAGATGACCTGGTCGAAGGTCACAGCGATCGCCGGCAACTCCTGACCGGAAGCGCTCTTTCCGCCGCTCCGCTTGGGCATCAGCATCTTGCCGCCAGCAAGCTTCAGCGTCCCGCCAAATTCCTCGGCGATCTCTTTGACGAAACCGACCGCCGACTGATTGTACCGAAGCCGGTACGGGATCTCGATCGAGGAGATCTCCGGGTCTACGATCGCGGACTTCCCCGTCTTCGACGCGACTTGGTTGACGATCTGGCCGACCGTGGTCTTTTCGAAATGCTCCGTATCGGAGGCCTTGTCGGCATCGACGAAGTCTGCCGATCGCGCGACGACGTTCATCAGGTAACCGCTCTCGGCATCGCCGGTGAGGCTGTCGCTCTGATAGGTGAACTGCCCCCCGTTCCGCAGCGGCCCACCTTCCCAGCCGTAGAAGAGCTGGTAACGAGTGCCTTCCGCCGGACTGGCGGGGAACGGAGCGGACACCGCGAACTCGATTTCGAGATCGTCAGCATCGCCGCCGTCGTTGTCCGTGAAGGACACGCGGGTCAGGGATTGAAGCCAACCTGGAATAAGGTCGGTTCCACCCTGCCCGATGATGCGAACGGCAGGTTTCCTCATGACATCACTCCCAAGCCAGAGTGAAGGTCTCGGCCGGCGCCGGTGCAAAATCCTCCGGGATCTGGATCACTGTGTCGGCCTCGACCACGCCCGAGAACGCGATCGCTGCCAAACCGGGATTGGCCTGGAGAATGGCATCAACCGCGCCCTGCTGCTCGGTCTGCAGTGTCTTGCGAGCGATGCGATCGAGGCGCTCGCCGCCATAGGAAACGGTGTAGGCGGTCACAGCAGGCCTCCGATGCCGGTGATCAGGTTTCGGGCGAAACCGCCCACGGACGCGGGCAGCATGATCAGACCGATCGTCACCTCGACCTCGCGGCCGACGCCATCGAACGGATGCAGGCGCTCCTCATCACTATCCAGACTTTCGATGACGCAAAGACCGCTCGCTTCGCCAAGGTAGTTTCCCCGCAGCCGGATGAAGGGGACCGCTGCTTGTGAGCGATGGTGAGCCTTGAGGATCGCATAAGCATCCAGACCGCCGAACACATGCGGCAGGGTCTTCGCCTCGATCGTCACCGTCTCGGCCCCGGCGCCGGTCTTTTGGTAGGTCATGCCGGCGGCGATCGGGTGAGCGGGGAAACGCGCCTCGCTCGAATAGGAGAGCCGCTGCGGGTTCAGCCCGATCGTGTAGAGAATGGCGCCACCGATCGACAGCAAGGCTCCGTTGGATTGAAAAACACTCATGTCGGCCGGCTCCCCAGGTCATCATAAGCGCCGGCCATTGCGAGGCGGATCGCGCGGCCCTGTTCACGCCTGGCCCGTAGCCCTGCCATCTTGGAGTTCGGCGAGCTGATGTATTGGGTCACCTTGCTGTTGGTGACTGGCGCGATCGATGATTGTTTGCCAGGCCCGGCTGCTGGAGCGGCGGATGGCGGGACAAACGTCGGCGCGATCGTGGGCGTAGCCGTAAATGTCAGTGCATCCTGTATCTGCCCGGACTTTTCCCGAGCAATCTCGACCGCCCGGTCACCAGCGGCATTCAGCGTCTGATTGTAACCGTTCATCGCCTTCTCGGCGGCGCCGGACATATCCTTATCGAGTTGCTGATCAGGACGAGGAAGCGGAATGGGTATCGTACCCGTCGTCTTGCCGAGATCTGCTCCCTTCCCGTTGGATTGGACCTTTGTCGCGCTCTCCAGCTCAATCTTTAGCTGCTCGATTTGTTCAACAAGTGTTTGGCGGGCCGAATACAGAAGATCGACGTCGCCTTTTGCAGCGGGAATACTCTGGAGCCGTTTTTCACGATCGGCAATTTCAGCCTGCAACGCCTCGACATCCACATTTCCTAGCCGCTTGGTTTCATCATAACCGCGCTCTTGCATGGCATAGTCGCTGTTGATCAGCCGAACGACCCACTCTTTGATCGGATCAACCAAGGAGCCGTAGAAGCTGCCCGCTTGATCGCCCGTCGCCTGTAGTGCCGCGCCGCGCCGATCTGCCTGCTCTTGGGGGCGGGCGCGGAGAAAATCATAGTCGGCATCCACGGTGCCAGCGCTCTCATTCAGGATCTGCCTGAGAAAGTCTTCGTATTTGGCGCGGTTGGAGAGCAGCGGCTTTAGTGCCAATCCGGCCTGCTGATCACCGAATAGTTCACCGATTTTGAAGGTGTCGCCGCCGGTGAGACGCATGACTTCATCCATCACTGCGGTGAGGTAGGCAGTCCCCTGACTGTCCGCCTTCTTCCGGAGATCCGGAAGGCTAACACCCTTTTTCTCAAAATTGTCGACTGTGTCTTTCGATGTGAGCTTGGCGATCAGGTTCTGCAGATTGGTCGCTGCCTCATCCTGGCTGCCTGCACCCATCCGAGTAATTTGCGCGAGCGCCACCAACTCTGCCCAGCCGCCTAGACCACTTCTACCGGTTCCGGCCAGCATGGTGCCAAGGGCGGGAAAGTTCTTAGCCATCGCATCGACTTCGAAGCTCCCGAGCTTCGAACCTTTCGCCATCATGTCGAGCGCGGCTGCGACCTCGTCATTCTTCACACCCAAGTTCTGCTGCGCAGCAATAATGGCTTGGGACATCGTCTCGCCCGTGCTGTCTTCGGCCTTTGCTGCCTTCAATGTGGGGTCAAGAATGGCCTCTTGTTGGTCGAGCCCAAAACCGGCGGCGGCATAAGATTTGCGGGCCGTGTTAACGGCCATCTGGTCAAGGCCGTACCGAACAGAAAGCCGCTTGTTTGATTGAGAAATCTTGTCGATGGCTTCTGGCGTCCGCATTTCGGCGGTAACGGCAACGGATGCTACGTCACGGTCAAGCTTCTTGAATTGGGCGCTGAGTGCCTCGACGCCACGGATGACATTATCCACTGAGGCAAAAGCGGCGAGGCCTGCCATGGCGCCCACCGCACTCTTTCCGAGCGAAAGCATCGTGCCATCAAGCAGGCTTGCCGGCCGCGCGATCTGAGTGAATTTCCCGCCTTCGAGATTTCTGAGTTTCTTGTCGAGCCCATCTAATTCTCGTTGGGAAACCTTGCCCGCTGTTCCGAGCGCTTTGATCTCTCGCTCAGCCTGATCGGTTCGAGCAGTGTTCAGCCGGCGAGCCTGTCGATCGAGTTGAGTGATCGCCTTTTCGCTTCGGTCAGCCTCGCGACGAACCCCAGCCAGTTCTTTGCCTAGGCCATCCGCTTTGACCCTGCCCAACTGGTCCCCAGCGCGCTTCAACTCCTTGAGGTCGCGCTCTGCCTCTTTGGCGTTCCGCCTTTCGTAGAGAAGCCGCAGTCTCATGGCGACGTTCATGTCGTTCATTGCTCAGGTGCTTTCATGCCGAAGATGAGACCAAAGGTTTCGAGGTGGATAGCGTGTGCTTCCTCATGCCATCGGAGCAGGTCGTCCCAATAGAATGATAGGACGATGGGGAGTGGCGTGTGCAAGTACGAAGCGACCTTGGCGACGTAGGTACGCCACAGCCGCAGATCTCCCACTATTCGTCCTCCCCGCGTAGCGACGGGGGCAAAAAACCGTAAGCCACGTTGGTGACCGCAGTCCCATCCTCGGAGATCATGCCGCGCAGGACGGGTGCCGGCAGCGCAGTCATCTGAGCGTAGATGTCAAAGGTGGATACCTCCCCACCGCCCACTCGGCCAACCAAACTGCTGACCTGACCGATCGTCAGCCGGCGCACGGTGATGCTGTCGACCACGGCGCCTCGAAACCGAAACGGAAACTTGAGTGGAACGACGACGAACGGATCGCTAACAAATTCCAAAACTTCCTCGTCCCGTGGCTTTTGCTCAAGCGAGAGACTTGCCTCAGGTGCTGGAGGCTTTGCCGGCGCATTGTTCAGCGCGGCCCACATCTCAGGCGGAGGCAACGGTATCTCCTCGACCTTCACGTGGTTCGGATCGTCCTTCGACATCGGGGTCTTAACCTGGGCAGTAATCATGCTTCTAAGCCTCCTCAAAGAAATGGCCGGCCGCCCTCGTGACGACCGGCCTTCGCCGCGCTCCCGGATGCGGATCAGGCCGCGATGATGCGATTGTGGTCGGCCGTGTAGTTCACGCCGTCGATGATTAGTTCGTTGTTCTGGACGTCGAACTTGTGGACCGTACGGCCGTTGAACAGATCGTGGTAGAGAACGATGGAAGAGAAGCGGAGCCGCGTGGCACCGGAACTCTTCATGCCCTTCACGCCGCCCTGTTCGAAGCCGTTGAGCAGGCCCTTGATGAAGACGATCCGGCCGGTGAGCTGTGGCGCACCCTGGGCCGGTACTTCCCCGTTGGTGCTGGCCGGGAAGACATTGAGCAGGCTCTCGTAGTAGCGCAGCTCTGTCCAGTCGCCGGGCTCGCGACCAAACCGGGTTTTCAGATCCTCGTGCACCCCGTTAACGGTCATCTCCGCCGTGAGCGGCTGGATCTCGGCCGGTAGTTCAAGGCCGAAGTAGCCGCCGCCCATGACCATCGAAATCATCTCGCGGGAGAGTGCCGGCAGCGTGGTTTCGTCAACGCGCTGGCGCTGGTTGGTCTGCTGGCAGTACCAGTTTGCGCCTCGAATGATGCGGTCCATGTTGTTCTCCTTAGGCCGTTACACGGACGCCGTTGAGGCCGAGCTGGGAAAGCGAGGCGGCGATCGCCGCAGCGAGGACGTCGAAGGCTTCCGGCATCGGCTCATCGTAGATCTGCAGATCGACTAGATCCGGAGTTTCGGCGAAACGGGCTTTAACCCGCAGGGCGCCGGCTTCGAGGATCGAGGCGGGGTTCATCGACTTCGACCAGACCAGCTCGTAGTCAATGAGAGCCTTCAGCGTCTTCAGGTCCGAAAGGAACTGGTCGCATGCGCGGTAGATCAGCGAGACGACGTCAGGATGGATATCCTCGGAAAGATATTGGCGCAGCGGGCGGAGCATTGCCTTCTCGATCGCGCGGCGGGTGCGGATCTTCTTGATCGAGCGCCAGCTGGCAACGGTCGGGTCGGTCGCCGTGGTGAACGGCGCCCAGAGTAGCTTGCCCTCGATGACGGTACCGACGCCCGCCTGGTTGAGGAAGTTTGCGTCGGAGGTAATCTCGCCATCGGTATAACCGACCGGCACGGACGGTCCGAGGATGCCCTGCAGGGGACGGTTCCAGAACGCCTTGTAGGGATTGCCGACTTCCTTGTCGCGACGGACCATTGCAGCGGCAAAATGCGCTGAGATCGGCCGGGTTACGTTGCCGGAACCAAGATTGACGACGGCCTGGGGATAACACGCAACGACGTTGAGAGCCGTCGCGAAGTCGGCCGCCCAGGCGGTCGCAGCCGTGCGATTGGTCACGGGCGTGTCGGCAAAGACGATGCAATCGATCAGCTTGCCGGCGACGACGGAAGCGGCGGTCGCTACCGCGTTGGCCACATTGCCTGTTCGGTCGGCCATGTAGCCGGGCGAGATGATGCTGCCTGGCTCCAACCCGATATGAGCCTTCGACTCGAGGAGAGCATAGACGCCCGTCTTGGCAGCGGCTGAACCGGCGATGGAATTGATCTCGGCGGCGAGCTTCAGCGCCGGATCGGTCAGAACGGAATGCTGCGTCCGGACGAAGGCAATGTCGGCAACGATACCTTCCGATTTGATCTGAGAGACCGTGTCGAGGGCAAGGCCAGCGCCGAGCTTCGTCAGTTGGTCGGTATCCTCGGTCGAGAGCCGGACCGGCTCATCGATCGGAAAGGCGGTATTGTCGGCGGCCGGCGCCGGAAGTGCCAGGCCGATGACGGTGCTGTCGCGCGTATCGATTTTGGCGACGGTCGATCGCAGATCCGAGAAGACGCGAACGCCGACGAAATCAGTAGTGCCAGCCATGAAAGAGCTATCCCCTGGGCAAGTGCAAATTTCGGGGTCAAGCTACATGCGCGCGCAAAAAAGCCGGGGCTGACAGCTGTCAGCCCCGGCTTTTTCATGTGTCATCAAGGTATCAGCTGGCGGTGGGCCAGTAAACCGGGTTGGTTGCGAAGTCGGCCGGGATCGGATCCATGTCCTTCAGCGCCCGAGCAGCGAAGATATGCAGCTGCTTGTGCGCCATCGCCGCCTTGCCGAAGGCGAACATGGTCTGGGCGTCCATGGGATGCGAGATGTTGTCGGCGGCAATCCAAGCGAACTCTGTGTCCGGATCGCCATGCCAATGAAAATCACCCGGCTGCGCGCCCGCCATTAAAGCCGCGAGCGCCGCAGTGGACGCACCCATGATGTTTTCGCGGTCTTCCGGTCGGGATTGGTAAAACACCCCATTGAAGGTGAAGCCTGACGCGATCCGCCGATCGCGCTCGGCGTCGACTTCCGTAGACGATACGGGAGCAGCCACTACAGGCCCCCATTCGTCCGTCTGGCGGTTATATAATTGCCGGACATCGTCGGGAGCAGACGCTACTTCATCCATGTAGCCCTCCGGCAGCTCCTCGTCCGGACCGTCGTAACTACCGATGAAGCGACCCGCTTCGTCGATGAAAAACCGCTGCGTCATGAGAATGCCCTCACTACAATGCGCCAGTTTGCAGGAATGACCCCGTTGATGGTGGTGCCGTCGTTGGCTGCCTTGTTCGGCATAGTCAGACCGTGGATCGGGATACGGACAACAATGTTAGTGGTGGTCTTATCGATGCTGACGCCGTAAGCACCCGGCGTGATGCCGGAAACGCCAAGCATCGAGATGCCAATTTGCGTAATCTCGCCGGGAACGTAGCCACCTTGCGCCGTGATACAGACAAGGTCTGCCACGACCATGCTTGGAACGACACCGAGACCATGGGCAAGCGTGATGGTGGACCCTTGGGTGATTACCTGCTGAGCACTAACGTATCGCTTCGGAATGGTGATTAGAGCGTTGTACAGACTATTGCCGAACGCGGTCAGCATGCCGCCGGTGAACTCGATGTTGCCGTCGGTATAGACGATTGAACCGGTCGGGCCGACGCGAAGGGCTCCCCCAGTCGCCAGCTCGTAGGCGCCACCATAGACGAAACGGGTGCCGTCAAAGCCAGCATACGCGTTGGCCTTGTTCCAAGTCAGGAAGCCATCGCCGTTGGCGTTGCCTCGGCTAAGCAGAATATCGCCATTTGCGGCGAGCTTGGAATAGAAGGCAGCTACGCCCCAGTTGAGCACGCCCGTCAGAGTTCCGCCGGAAAGCGCGAGCTTCTGGGCGATCAGGTTGGTGATCGTCGTCGAAAAATTCGCGTCATTCCCAAGGGCGGTGGCTATCTCCTTGAGCGTGTCGAGCGTGGCCGGCGCGGCATTGACGACAGCCGCGACAGCCGCGTTGATGGCAGCCGTCAGGCCAACGATGTCAGTCGTCGGATGCTGATGAATACCGAGTGCTGCGATCGCCGAGGACGGCACCCATTGCCCGCTCGCGTTCTTGACCAGGACATAGTTGACGGCGGCGCCAGAGGCACCGGTGACGTCGGTCAGATCATCAAGCGAAAACGTTTGGCTTGCCGGCATCTTGCCGGCGAGAGCATCGACTAGTCCGTTAATCGTCGACATCGCTTGAGAATGGTTAGCATTCGCCTTGTCGGCGACAACACTGGCGAGAGCCCAGATAACGGCATCGACGATCGCCAACGCCTGCTGCAGGCGATAGAACTCATCATCAACCTCTGTAGTGGGATCGGGAAGCGGGATTTGGTAGTGTTCGGTAGCTGCCATGTTGATCCTCAGAAGATGCCGGCGCCAAGATCGCCGATGATGAGCCGCGCCGCCGGTCCACCGGTTCCGGTGATGCGCAATCGAACGGACGTGCCGGTCTGAGCGGTCACCTCATGCTTTCGCTCCGTCCAAAGCGCGAAAGCCAAAGCGTCCGCGCTGACGAACGGCAGGCTTGTCCAGGCGCCACCATCCTTCGAGTAGTGCATGGCGACCGTGGCACCGCCCGGCAGGAACGCCTTCAGGTAGGCGGCCAGCCGGACAGCTGTCCCCAACGCGAAGGCACGGGTGATGTAAGTCAGTGACGTACCGATCTTGCCGGCGACCAGTTGCACGGGCGCAAACAGGATGGGCGAGAGCTTTTCCGTGCCGGTCAGGATGGCCCGCAGCTGCACCGTCTCGGTGATGAACTCCGTGAGTTGCAGCACCTGAAACGGCAGCAGGCGATAGATCGTCCCGTTGGGGCGCTCGATCTCGAAGACAACCGAACATCCCGGGCCGGGAAGCTCGACCGCTGCGCGGACCTGAAGGTCGGATGCCTGCACGAGATTGAAGCTACCCAGCGGGACGGTCTTGGTGGTCGCCAAGTATTTCGCGGCAACGATGCGGAACGCCAGCGCCTCATCCTGATGCGCCGTCCAGGTCTGGGCATTGACCGACGAGAAGCGCGGCCCCGTAACGTAAGGGTGCGAGGTCACAAACTTCTGCAAACTCTCGTCAAAGCCGCCGAGCTTGGCGAACGAGACCGAATGATCGGCATCATCCGTCTTGATGACGAGGGCATGCGCCCGATCGGCCGGGGTAGTGACCGGCAGATTGTAGCGCGCCGATTTCCAGCCAACGACGGCACCTGCCATCGGCACGACCACCTCGGCGGCGATATTCGTCGTCGGGTAGCCGTTGTTGATCGACACCTGGTCGACGAGGAGATGGTTCGCCTGGTTGCCGACATGACAAATGTGGAAATCGACGCCGACTAGTTGGCGCATCTCCGGTACCGCGAACATCTGGGCTTGCGGATCGGTAGAGCCACCGACGCCGTCAGACGAGCTGTTGTTGTTTTCCCAGCCCGGATTTCCTCGGTCCTGTACCCACTGGACCAGCTGAGGCGCCGTCCAGTTCTGGACCGTGGTCACCCGCCGCATGGTGTCGATCTCGATCGTACCTTGGCCGGTGAACATGGCGTTGGCTTCGGTCCCACCAACTCCTTTGGCCGCGACGATCTTGGTGCCGGCGGTAACGTTCAACGGGATGTTGAATGTGCCGGTGATCTGTCCGGAACCATTGGCCGTCTGTGTCCCCGCCGGCTTGACGTTGATGCCGTCAAAGGTCAGCGTCTGGAGGATTTCGCCTGGGCCGAAGCCGCTGATGGTGAACGCCACCGGGATCTGGCGAAGGAATTCCAGCTGCTCGACGCGATGGTCGACGAGCTGGGTTTCCGTGTCTGTCGTCTGCAGCGGGCCGCCATCGAAACGAGTGCCCCGGTTGAACTCGATGGTTTGCGCGGACAGCCAATCCGTCCGATCCTCGGTCCAGAAATCCACTGCCGGCGTCAGTCGGAGCGAGCCGGGCAGCGGGTTGAAGTTCTGGTAGGGGTTGATCTTCTCGCAGCCGGTTTTCAGTTCTTGTGTGACCAGGACTTCCTCAACCCAATCCAGCATCACCGGCGCAGTGAGCGTCCCGGTGAAGAAGGTCGGCGTGATGGCGAGCTGCAGCATGCCATTGCCGATCGCTCCGGTCTGCGCCTCGCCGGCATCGCGATAGCTGTCGTCGAGGAAGGGATCGACAAATACACCCTTCTTGGCGACCGGCTCCCGGAAGTCGATGTTGTTGCGGAGCCGCTCCAGCTGGAACAGCCGCTCATAATCGATCACCCGGTTGAAATAACGCCACATCTCCGAATAGGGCAACGAGCGCACCCCGTCATTGGTGACGACAGGCAGCGACATCCAATTATTGAAGATCTGGCAAAGCGGCAGAATTTCGCTCGGGACGCCCGGCGCCATCGGGTTGCTGCGCGCCGGCAGGCCCTTGATGTAGATCGGCGAACCGTCCTGACCGAGGCAGAGGCGATCGATGCGGGGCAGCTTTTGCGTATAGGCCGTGATGATGTCGCCGCCGGCCACACCGCCCGAAACGGTGATCGTCGTGTCGGTGCTTGCCGTGGGTGCGACAGAAGCGCGATACCGATAGGTGACGTTGTACGTCGAGCCGATCGCCGGCTCCGCGCCGGCCGGCGCCCAATCGATGTTATTGCCAACGAGATTGTAGCTTGTAGCGGCAACGTAGGTCGTTCCGCCTTGGACCACCGACGAAACCGAAATCACGCTGTTGTCGGGCAAGGCATCGGCGCCGTTGGCAATCGCGCCGCGCGTCAACGTGACGGTCTTTTCCTTGGTCAGCAGGATCGAGTTGATGACGCCGATCGGCGCCTGGTCGACGGTGTAAGTGTAGCTCGCACCGCCGCCATAGGTCTTTGTTTCGCCGGGAATGGCAAGCTCTTCCCAAGCGATCGGCTGAGTGTGCCGCAAGGCCGCAAGGCGAGTGCGCTTGTAACCGTTGATATTGGCTTCGCCCTGCTCGATCGAGAAGATCTGGTTTCCACCGCCGGAGCTGATCGCCGTCACGCGGCAACCCGACACGATGTAATTGCCGTTGGGACGGTCATAGGCGGCGATAGCCTGAAGGGCCGGCTCCAGGATCGACGGGCCGGTCTGGTCGAGGATGGTGCCGTCGAGCAGCGTATAGACGGAATAGAAAGCGCCTTCACCGTCGTCGCCTTCAAGAGCCCAGGAGATCCTGGCGATTTCGCGCGCAGCACCTGGTTCGCCCTCGGCAAGAGAACCGGGCACGAGGCCGACGAGGCTCGGATCATCCTCGTGCGTCACGTAAGAGCGGATCAGACGAACGCCGATTTCGACGCGGCCGGTCATTGGCACGTCTACCAGAACGGCTCCGTCAACCGGGAAGACGTCACCGGACACATAGATGCTGCCGGAGGCAAGGGTTATGGACCCGACTTCGATATCGACGATGGCGTCGGCGCGCGCGATCCGGTTGCCCTCACGGGCGACCAGGCGGCCGAGCCGATCGTGGCGCCCGCGGATAATCGTCTGAAGCTCGACCAGCTCGGCGCCCTGAATGAAGGGGCGCTCGCCATAAAATACGACGCTCTGCTGTTCAGGCTTGCCGGCAGCGCGGTCATAGGCGTGGGGCAAGCCACTTTCGTGCTCGTACATCAGAACCTCATCAGGATTTTGATCTGCTCGCGCACGGTCTTGCGCAGCGGCAGGGAAATGGACGTGGCGGCGATCGCATGACCGCCGAGAAGCTCGCCGGGCTGAAGCCAGAGCCGGCCGGGCCTGATGCCGGGCGCCGGCACCGCGCCGACCGTCAGCTCGACCGCCTTTGCCTCGACATCGAAGGCGTCCTCGAAGTCGGTCATAGCCTCGATGTAGACGCGGGAACCGCTGGGTTGCGCCTGATACCGGACACCGCCGATCTCATAGGCACCGTTGATCTGCTCGCGCACCGGATGGTCCGCTCGGCAACGTCGATGACCAATGACTTCGCCGTCCTGGTCGCGGAAGGTTACGTAGAGGATGCGGGCAGCAAACCATGCAGCCATCAGTGTGCGGCGCTGGGCGGCCGGATTGTCGGCCCACAGGAAGTTCGCGGTGACCCATGGGTATTGCATGTCCGCCCACTTCAATCCTCCTTCCGCCGGCTCCTCGATCCAGTTGCCGATCACGGTGCCTTCGGCCTCGGTCAACAAGTGGTCGATCTCGGTCGCACGGCCGAAGGACCAGAGCGTTCCGGCCGAGGTGACGGCAACGCCGCTCTCGCGCTCGAGCATGCTGTCATCGAGCCGGCTTCCATCCGCCTCGAGCGCGCCGGCATCGTATTGATGGACGCCACGGCGGAGCCGTGAGCGCAACGGCATCGATAGCCGCGTGACACCTTCGATCCGCTCCAGATCCGGACTGTCGTTTGCCGGCAGAACCGGAAACCGCAGCTGCGTGCTGTTCCAATAGACCCGGCCGTGCCAGGCGTCTTCCATCGTGGCGGAATAGCCGAGCCAGCCAAGGCCCTGATTGACCGCAGCTGGTGTTCCGCGAACGCGCTGCCAGTTGATCCCCTCGCGACCGACGACAAGCGTGTAGAGGTTCGGGACATAAGGCGTCAGTTCGCCGAGCCCATACTCGTAGACCAGGAACGGCAGGAAAGATGGCGGCGGCGAGACGAGCTTTGCGGTGCGGATTGCTTCGGCCGCAACGCCGAGATCATTCCATCGGCCGGCGAGCGATGCTTCCAGTGTCCGCTCGAAATAGCCGGAGTTCGCGGGAAGAAGGGACGCCATCAGAAGGCCCGCCCTCGGTTCGTCAGCGTGATGGTCCCTAGCGCGATGGCAGAAGCCGGCGGCGCGATAATGTCGCCGATCGGCGCCGTCGGCACCACCTTGTGGACGCCCGATATCATCAGCTGCGCCGTCCACCAGCTGACGGTGAGATCCCGGCCCAGCGCGCGGGCCGACTCCCAGGCAGTGCGCAGGTTCGCTTCAGCGCGGGCAACCGTCGCCACGTCAGCGTCCGGCAACAACCAGAGATCTGCGGCAAGATTGATGACTTGCTGAACGGCCGAAGCCACCTCGATCGTGTCGTTGACCATCCGAACGGCGGGGTTTTGCAGAGCCGCGTTGACGATCGCCAGGAGATCCGCCGGCGCCACGCCGTCCGGTGCGGTCGAGAAGACGGCGACGTGGATGAGCGGGCTGCGGCCGACCGTGTAGACAATGGCGTCCTGAACGCGCAGGTCGGCCGACATGGCAACGAACTTGTAGCGCGGCTCGGTACCGCCCGTCGATCGGCCCTGGATGGCGAGAATGACGCGGGCGACCAGCCGATCGTCAAGCTCGCCGATCATCCGCGAGACGTCGTAGAAGGCGGCGAGATGATCGAGATCGCTTCCCCTGGCGAATGCCAGGAGGTTGGCGCGGATAGCATCGTTGATGCGGGCACGAAGAAGCGATTCCCGGAAGCTCTCCGCCTCCATGCCGATCACGGCCGGATCAGTCTCCAGCATCGTGACATCGTAAGGCGGCAGGTTGAGCGACGGATTGTCTGTCCGCAGCGTTTCCCAGAGAGTGACGAATTCCGAAACGACCCGCGCCAGGATCACATCATAGCTTGGCTCGTCGATGATCTGGGGCTTGGGGAGCGCAGTTAGGTTGATCGTCATGCGGCATTCCCCAGGCGGTTCAGCGGTGTCGCCTGCAGGGTGAGCGGGATGGCTATCTCGAAATTACCGAACCGTCCTTCCGGATAATAGAGCCCGCCATGCCGCAGGCCGAGCCGGCCATGTTCGGTGAGCGTCACAAGCTGGATCTGGGTAATCGCGTATTCCGGCTCCCAGCGGGCTGCCGAGGCGACCAGCTCGTTATAGATCAGCAGCGGGATCGAAGGCGACAGATCCTCGGAAAGCAGCGATCGGAGGTTCGAACCGAAATCGAGCAGCATGACGCGGGTATCGATCCGGGTGCCCCAGATCTTGCCAAGCGACTGCATCAGGTGCTGCGCGCCCATCAGAGGCTTGCCGCTCCTGGCATCGAGGCCGCTACGATATCGGATCTGTCCCGCCATAGTTTCAAAGGCTCTTTAAAGGAGTTTCTTCAGTCTTTCGCAGGCGCGTCAGCCGGCGCCCGCTCGATGTGGCCCGCCATCTCTTCCGAGAGAGCTTCCGCCTCGCTCAGACGGATCGGGTCACCCGCCTCGACCCGGCGGCCGGCAACGCGCGGCGGTGCCTTTTCGGTGACAACAAAAGCGCTCTTGCCGTCCGTGGTGTCGATCATGGTTTTGAAAGTCGTGGCCTTGGCCATGGTGCTCTACTCCTCAGGGGGGCCGGTCAGTTCCGAACCCCGTTTAACTTCCGTGTGCTTGTGGTCGTCGCCGACGTTGACGTCGTTGTGTTCAAGGACGCCGTCGCGGGCACGGACATTGCCGACCAGCTCGATCTCGTCGCCGATGAATTTGAGGCCGGCCGGTCCGATCTCGATGCGACCCCCTCGCTCGAAGACGGCGGTGTCGGATGATTGCGAAGGCGCCTGGTGATCGCGGTCATAGGTCGCCGGGACTGCGATCGAGCCGGCGCCGACCGTCCCGGAAGCTGAGACGATGTTCATCTGCTCGTTGATCGCCGGTTCCGAATGGATCCTGAGGCCACCGGCGCCGGCTTCCTGCCAGCGCACCCACGGCGACAGGACGTCACGTCCGTCGCTGCTGGTGCCGAGCTTCAGCCGCAGAAGGCGCTTTTCCGGATCGACAACAGCGACCTTTCCTGACAGCGTCGTCATGGCGATCCGACGCTCGGCGCGTTCGATGCGGGTATAAAGCCGGCGAAACTCGAATGGGGCGGTGTCACGCATCCTCTTCCTCCACCGAAGCCCAGGGCTCGATCGAGGAAACGGCGGCCTCGTCCTGGAACTGGATTAGACCAGCGTCCATATCGACATGGCCTTCCGGCTGCGGGAATACCGAGGGGCCGATATCGGCAATGATCTGCGACCAAGTCACGACATAGTATGCGGTTCCCTGTTTGGCATCCTTTAGGGTGAAGAAGGGCTTCAGCTCCGCCTGGGGCTTGTCCTCGACCGGCATGACGCCTGTGCGGTTCCACAAGGAAAGGATCGGGTCGGCGAGGATTGCGAGGATGCGGCTACCGATCGCCAGCCCGATCTCTTCCTTTTCAACGCGGCGGCTCGCAACGGCTTTCGCCTCGGCGACCACATAGGCGACCCATTCCACGGCGAAGCAGGTCGCGCCATCGGTGATGAAGGTTTCGCGGATACGGCTCCAGCCAATCCCGACGCCTGGCGCTTTGACGATCGTGTTGGCGACCAGCTCGGAGAGATCGACCTTGCCTGGATGGCGGACGATCGTCACGCCCGGCATCAGCGAAGTGAGCGTGTTGACGATCGCGATCTGGGTCGGCGCCAACGGATCACGCGCCAGCAGCTGGTCGAGAGTAGTGGGCTGGATCATTGCATTATCCCGAAATGGTCGGTGATGACGTCGAGGATCTCGCGGCGGTTATCTTCCGAAAGACCGACGAAGGGACGCGCCGGGATGGTGACTTCCTTGGCGAACACGGTGCGGCCGCCAAGCTGAAAAACCAGCCGGTCCGCTTCCTTCGGCACGATCGTCATGCCGTCCTGGTGGACGTGGGCATGTTCCCAGGTCGCGCCCCACTCGGCCTCTTCGGCCGAGGCTGTCCAGGCGATTGAGTAAAGCAGGTGCTGGCCGCTATCGACCAGGATCGAGGTGCCGGCGGTGTTCGGTTTCCATGGCGTGCCATCCGGCGCCGTCTTTTCGTCGCTGATACGGCGACGGGTCTGGCTTTCCCCAAGCGCGCCGAGTGTGGTCATTAGCTCCGAAGGCTGAAAGTCGAAGATTGGACGAAGCCGCTTGAGGGCGGCATCGAGATCGCTGACATCGAGGGTGAGTGAAACGCTCATATGCGGCTGAGCCTTTCGCGGGTGAAGACGCGCTCGGGCGCCTGCAGAACGACTTCATTCTGGCCGACATCTTCGGTCGGGTCAGTTGGGCCGCCTCCGCCGGTGTTGCCGCCGGTCAACGCGCCCTTACCCGATGCGATCGCTTCCAGGCGCTTGATGGCCTGGTCGTAACGTTCCTTGATGTTTTCGGTCGAGCGGGTGAAGGACAGCGCGATCCGGTAGAAGGCAATGTCGGTCGTATAGACACGCAAGAGATCAAGGCTGTCCTGGTCGAGGCCAGCCAGCTCGGCCGGCGAATAGCGCCCGGCCAGAATGCCGCGAACCTCGATCGAGGCATCGAGAATGCCGCGCTCGATGCGGGTGTCGTCGCGAAGCCCCGTGGTCTCGTCGGCCGCCACCAGCGCCAGCTCGTTGGGGAAGCGGGCTTCCAAGTCGGCAATGGTGGCGTAAACGGTCATGGCGGCTTTCTCGAAATGAGGGCGGGAGGCGGGCTTAGCCCCTACGTTCGCAACGTCTCCTAGCCGGCGGCGTTCTCGCCTTTGTGCCGGATCAATGGGTGCTGGCGGCCTTGCGAGCCGGACCAGACCTCCCTCAGGTATTCAGGTTATTCCTGGTCGCCGCCTTCGCCGGCCTGCGGATCGTCCGGAAGCTCGATCTCCTCGAAGCGGCCGTCGATCTTCAGCATCGGGTCTGTGCGCAAGGCATCCACGGTTGCTATGGGATCGGGACCGAGATCCTCTTCAGTCAGCTCGCGCGGTTCCGGCCCGAAGGCGAGATTGGCGCGGCGGCGCGGACCGGCCGGGGCGCTGACGATCAGCACCTGACGTCCGGCCACCATCTTGCCCAGTGCTTCCTCGTCGGCAGGCTTGGCAGTTGCTTTGGTTCTGGGGGGCATTGCTGTCTCCTGGGCGGTTTTCGGGAAAACGGCGCCGTCGCCGCTTTTCAGAAAACCGCCGGCCGCTGGGAGGAGGAGCGCGGCCGGCGGCAGGGGGCCAACGCGGCCCCTCCCGGGTTAGCTGAGAAGCGGCGCTTCCATGACCTGGACAAGATTGCGGATCGTGTTCGTGGTGCCGCCGATCTGTTCGGCAAGCAGGATCTCGCGAGCCGCGAAGAGATTGGTGCTACCGACGATCAGATGGGTCGGGCGGATATTGAGCTTGCGACCTTCGTCATCGGTGAACTTCGCCATTGCCTCATAGGCTTCCTTCAGATTCGCCGCGTCGAGAGTGTCGGTCGAGCCGAACGCCATCTGCCAGAAGCCGTAGCCAGCCGCGACCCGCGCATCGACGCCGTAGAAGTATTTGTCGCGCATGAAGACGAGGTCGGATGTCTTGCCGTCTTCCTTGCTGGTGAAATTGTAATCGCGGCGCTTCTGGAAAATCCACGGCTTCAGGGGCTTGGAAAGGTCGGCCAGGATCCAGAGATCGGACGAGCCGGCGGCGAAGTTGGCGACCGAAGTGACGGAGCCGGGTTTTCCGACAGGATGGTCCACGTCGAAGAAGTTCTGGCCATCGTAGCAGGGGGAAGTGGCACCGGCGCTCATCAGCTCGAAAGTGATTTCGTCGGGATGCAGGGCGGCGGAATTACCCATCATCTGGAAGCGAGGGGCGTAAAGACCAAGCTTGTCGTCCTCGATGTCATCGCGTTCAACGCCGATCGTCGATTCGAACTTGCGGTTCCGGATCTGGTAGCCCTTGCTTTCGAGGCCCTTGATATGGCGATCGCCGATCCACTCGCGCAGCTTAGGCACGTCACCGAGCCAGCCATAGGTTTCTTCGGAAGCCGACGAGGTGATGACAGTAGCGACCGAATTGTAGAGGGTGGCGGTGCTCGTGAGACCGAGCTGAAAAGCGGTTTTGAAGCCGCGCTGTGCGGCGGCGAGCAGGTCAGGTGTGATAACACGCGTCATAAAAGTGTCCCCTGTTGTGTTCAGAAGCCGGCGCGGACGAAAACGCCGTCGCTGTCGACCTGGATGATTTTTCCCGCAACAGAGCGGGTGTTCGTGCCGTTGGTCTTGGCGACCGTCTGGTCGTCGACGATGTAGCAATCCTTGCCGACGTCACCGGGAAGGACCGGGTCGGTACCGAGGTTGAAGAGCTTTGCGACTGTCCGCTTGGCCAAGACCTTCTCGGCGCCATCGGCCCCTGTGTTCTTTACCGTGCGATCGGCAATGCCGAGGACGATCAGGTTCAAGCCCGTCTTGCCGGGGATGGCGAGACCCGCTTCCATGACGACGAGCGCGCCTTGATGAATGGTGGTGGCGCCCTTCACCGGAGCGGGGGAATAATTTCCCTCCATCTCCACCGGCTGGCGGGCCTGGGTCATTGCGGTCATGTCAAAACTCTCCGATGGCGAAAAAGGTTGATCAGGCGGCGGTCAGGCCATTTGCCTTGCGATAGTCCTCTTCGGAGAGGCCCATCATCCTCATGACGTCGCGGTCTTCCGCAGACAGAGTGCTGAGGTCACCGGCCGCTTTCTGCTTGTCCAGACCGGTCGGCTGCAGGCCGGCGCCGAATGTCTCGATCAGAGCGGTTACCTGGGCCAAACCTTCATTGGTCGCGCAAAGCGTCTCGTAGGACGCGCGCTGGGCCGGGCTGATCTTCTTGGCAGTGAGCGCACCTTCGAGAAGCGCGTCGACCTTGGCCTTGTGGTCAGCCCTATCGCGGTCCTCCAGTTGCGAAGACAGCGTCTTCACCTGGTCGAGTGCCTGCTGGTGAACGGCCGGATCGACACGCTTGCCAAGCAGATCCCCGATAGCGGACAGGCAGGAAGCCTCGCTGGCGTCTTCCTGCAGATTGAGAGCCTTGGCGATCGCCTTGAGCATGAAATTCTCCTTGTGAGTTGGATTGGCCGATGCAACGGCCGGCATAGAAATTCCAGGCGCAGCGACAAGCGCAGCCGAGTGCAGCCAGGTAGCGCGGCCGGCATCGTCGGTTTTCAGCGCGGGGGAAATGTAGCGGTGAGATCGGGCGGCGAGCGTATCGAGGCCCGGCTGAAGCCAGACGACACGGCCATAAAGACCATCGGTACGTGCAGCCAGTTCCTCGATCCATGCGACTGCCGGGGCGGCCTCGCCGAACATGGCCTTCTTGACGGTCGCGTGATCGAGATCGAGCGGCACCGAAACCTTGTCGGCATTGAAGCGCTCGACGAGCAGTTCGGGAGAGATCTCGAAGTTGCGGCCGTCGCGGGAAACGAATGTGCCCCTGGGGGCGAGCTTGATCCAGGCCGGGCCGGCAGCAGCGCCGGACGCAGCCGGCTCGGCTGCGAAAACGTCGATCGCGGTGACCGACGTCATCGCGATCGCTTCAGCTTCAGCGGAGGCGGCAAGGCAGGTAATCAGGGCAGTGGTTACGAGGCGATTGATCATGCGGCAATGTTTGCCAGATCACTCGCGGCATCTCGGGCTGACAGTTGTCAGCCCCAGAACTTAAGCTCAGGTCCGCCGCGTTCCTCACATGCGCCCGAACATACCGCACCTGCTTGAAAATTGAAGGGGTTTTGAAGCCCGTGGGCGCGTTTTCTCTATCTGCCACGAGTATCCGGCCGTTCGAGGGGCCTTGCGCGCGTCTGTGGGGCGGGTATGGAATAGTTGGATCGAGCTAGGGGAATGGGATGCGAGCGATATCATTAGGGCTAATTTTCGCGCTCACGGGTGTTGGACCGGCACTCGCTGACGATTGGCCGCCGGCGGACGACTACATCAACTCCTTGGTCAGTTGCGAGACATCGAAGGATCCTGGGCACTGCACGTTCACTAGAACGACGTGGCAGAAGGAATATGCGAACGCGATCAGCGGCGCCTACCAAGGCCAGCGGAATGTTTCCTTCTGCCTCAGTACCGGGTGCAATGACGCCATCCGACAAAACAAGATCCTCGGCTGTGCGTGGCGGATTGTCATAATCGAGACCGGTCATCTTCAGGCAGATTCTACGGACACGGCAAATCTCATGTATTTTTGCGGCCGTGAACACGTCGATGAGGCGGGCCGTCATGCGGCATATGCGCAGGCCCGCACCATGCTGAAGAAGTTCGGAGTGGCCGTTCGTTGAAATAGTCATGGGATCGGGGTATGATGAGGTTGCGCGGCAGCGAAGTCCGTTGGCCTCGATTGCCCATGGAGGGAGCCCGGCTAGACCGGGAGGCGGCCCCTCCCTGCCGCGCTTCATTCCCAAGGCCATTTCCCATCTGACCGCTGCACCTGGTTGCGCATCTCTTTTTCATTGCGTTGGTGCAGCGATGTCGCCCGCAGGTACCCGTTGTCGGAAACGGTTACAAAGCTCCTCCAGAATGCCTTGCCGATCTTGGCCAGCAGCGACCGGACGTTTCCTCTGCCGCGCGGATCAGGAAGGACTAGGCCTTCACTGAGGATCTGGGGCAGCACCGCGAAATCTCCCACCGGCAGCTTGTGCTTCTCCATGCGCTCGGCGATCGTCTCGCTGGTAATCGAGATCACCGGAGACTTTGCGCCCAACTCGTCGGCGAGCGCCTGGTTCTGGCCGGCGGGCAACCAGACCTTTCCAGGCAGGCGCGGTGCGAGCCGCAGATAGGGATCTTCCCAAAGCTCCCCGAGTACCTTCTGCGCGTCTTGGGGCGCCGCTGCTTCGAGCTTGGTCTCCAGATTGCGAATGAGGGTCGAGGCCCGCGCCAAGCCGGGATTGGTCTGCCAGCCGGCGTCGATCCCCTGAGGCACCATCGTGATCTCACCAGTGCGGCGATTGCGGTGCTGGATGTCGGGACCGAGATCCGGGACGGTGTCACGATAGAGGACGCCACCTTCCTTGGGCTCACGGCCGAGGAGCTGCTCGGCCTCGCGACCGGAGATCTGCCGCACCTGGCATTTGCACAGCCAGCCGTTCGGCGGCCAATGCGTCTGCCAGAACGGATGATCGACTGGAAGTATGATGCCGACCCAGGCGAGATGCTCCGGACGCGGGTCGCCTGACGTGGTGCGGACATAGAGGATATACGGAAGCGCCTTCTTGGAGCGCTGAACCCGTTCCCACTGGCCGGCCGATCGAGCGCTGTTGGCGTTCGACCAGAAGATGGTTTTCAGGCGCCGATTGCTGGCGAAGTTCACCATCCGATCGGGCTGCTCACCAGTCGGGTCGGACACCATACGCGGTCCCCACCAGCCGAGCTTGGACAGCTCTTTCCCGATCAGCGGCTTCCAGGCATCGAAACCCTTGCCCTCGGCGATCGCCTGGGAGATCGTCGAGCGGAAGGAGTTCAGCACATCCAGCTCGGTCGCCTTCGCCACCGTGAACTTGTAGGCATGCTCCTCGGCCCAGACGTCCAGATAGGAGAATGCTGGCGCGGCCGACTTGCCGTCGAAGTAGGAAGTGACCTCCGGCGGAACCGCGAATGTCTTCTCGATCTTTGCCATGTCAGTCCGCGATATTTCCGACGCCACGGGCGATCGCCGTCAGGCGGCCGAGCCGCTCGGCCATCTTCGACGCGTCCGGCCCGGCCGTTTCAATCAGCTTCAAAGCCTCTTCAAAGCTTGCCGCGCTGGTGATGATGTCGGCGATCGGCTGCACGATCGGCTTTGCCATCTCCTCCCAATCGTCCAGCGCTACGGCAAACAGCGCCTCGACCTGGTCAAGGGCATCCGGAACGCCGGCCTCCGCTGCCAGGAGCGAAACGCAGGCGCCGCACCGGCAGGCGCGGCGATGGTCGAGGACGATCGCCGATAGCGCCGCGACCTTTGCCTTCACGTCCTCGGCCGGCTTCTTACTGTCGTTGGCCGGCTTCGGCGTTTTGGCCGGTGGCCGCTCCTGCGCTGGCGCAGCGGCTGCAGCGGTTGGCATCAGCAGCTCGTCGTCATCACCCGGATCGGAGAGGCCGATCTTTTCGCGGATCTCGGTCTGCTTCACCCGAAGGCCGAACGGCATCATGCGGGCGACGGCATTGGTCAACGCGTCGATATCCTCGGGATCGGCAACCAGCAGCTGGACCTGCGGATAGTGTTCCTGTGGGCCGAAGTTGAGATCGACGAACGGCTGAATGAGATCGCGGTTTGCGGTGCGGGCAAGCTGCTTGCAGTCGGCCCGCAGGATATCGAGACGCACCTCGTTGTGGATCTTGGCCTGGCCGAGCGAGGAGCCATCGTCGCTGGTCATGGTCTGGCCGACGACGAGCTTCGAGATCTGCTTGTCGACATATTCCAGGAGTCCGCCGAAGACGGCCGCGCCGTTGGCACCGTTGACCTCATGAAACTCGATGTCCATTCCGGCCGGGATGATCGCCGCCGCGTCGTTGGCGATCGAGGCGACCGCTTTCAGGAGTGTTCGCTTGTCTGCTGGGCTGGCGGCGGGATTGTATTTGCCGACCCGAAGCGGCATGCCGTAGACCTCGGAGAAGGCCGCCCAATCCTGCAGAGTGAACTGCTGGATGAGATACCCCCAGGCGGCCGGCCGTGCCATGCCCCGGCGCAGCGGAAGACCCATCTTCGTGCGCGGCATGTGGCGCAGGAACTTGGCCTGCGGCAGTTCCACGCCCTCGATCGAGCCGTCCACAGCAAGCCGCATCTCGGAGAGCGTCAGCCGATCGACCTGGAAAAAACGCGGGTCGCGCGCGATGTAGTTCACCGGCCGCAGCGCCTTGCGCTCATATTCCCACATCATCTCGACGGCAGCGTAACCCTTCGAAATGCCATCAGTGAGATTGCCGAGCGCCTCGCCAAACTCCGCATCGTTGACCAGCTCGGTCACCGCGTCGACAATTTTGGTGTCAGCCTTGCCAGCTTCGACCGTGACATCGATACCCTCGATCGCCAGCCGGCGCGTCTGCAGCTGGGAGGCATAATGCAGGTATCGCTCTTCCATCTCCTCGGCAAGGGTCAGGTAGGATCGGGCCTCGCCGATCGCGGCATCGCGCAGGATCGAGCCGAGACGCTCAGGCGTCAGGCCGGAAGCAACGCGCTCCTCGTGGGTGCGACGAACGCCCGCCACGGTCGGCGTGGCGATCTCCTCCGAGAGCGTCTGGATGACGATCGGCCGGCCATCCGGCCCGAGGATCGAGGACGTGCGGGTTACCAATGTTGTCTCCCATAATTCAGTTCGTCGTCGTCATCATCGAGCGGTGGCCCGCCATTGTGACGCCGCATGTCGTCATAGAGGTCTTTGATCGTCAGGTAGGCGTATTCGTGCCACTGCCCTCGGCTGGCGTAGTGAGCGAGCGCCAAGCCGATGGCGAAGTCGCCGTGACGCTTCTTCGATCCTTCGCCCGTGCGAACGTCTGGCACCTTCGGAATGCCGTTGACGACGCGGACCAGGCGGAGGTCCGCTAGATGTTCGTCATCCTTGGCGAGTGCGATCGCGTCGTCTTCGAACGCCGCCTTCAGCGGAGGCATGTTGAACCGATACCAATCGGTCGAGAATTTAATAGCGGCGATCAGGCCGCCTTGGTTCTCTTCGGTGCGGAAGCCAAACTCTCGGCCCATATCTTCGGCGACGGTCCAGCCCATGCCGGTAGCGTCGAACGCCGCGCCTATAAGACGAGGCGCACCGCGCAGGATCATCCGGGTGAACATCTTCTGCTCGTCGCCCGGCACGTTGCGCATTTCAAGCGTCAACGCCTCCTCGCGCTTCAGAAGTCTTGAGGTCGACAGCAACGTTGCGACCGACAAGTCGGCGGTACGGCCAAAGTCGAAGCCGAGGGCGTGCATACGCTCTCGATCAAGCCTAGCAATCGCATCCGCCAGCTCCCGTATCGTCGGCGCGATCAGCGCTGCGCGCTCCAGGCGCGACCGCTGAAGGAAGTCGCGCGGCAGCTCGATGCGGATGATCGGCGCCTCGATTGTCATGCGGGCTTCGATCAGCGGCGCCGACAACCAGGCGCCGGTACCGGCGGTCGGAATGCAGAACAGTTCCTCGTCAGCGCCGTCGCCGTAGAAGTCGATGATCTCCTGGCGCCACTTGGCTTCACCTTCGGCCGTCCACGTGTTTCCGTTGACGAGGCAGATGCGCTCGTAGAGGCCCTCCTTCAGCGCCTGGTCGAAGTCGATCCGGATATGGCTGTACTTCGACCGGCCCGCCAGGATGTTCTGGATCTGCTTGTTGAACTCGTTTTCAGTCCCGTTATGGGTCGAGCAGACGACGACCTGGCCGCCCCACATCAGGAACGCGAGAGCGGCCTTGAGAAGCTCCGGCAGGCTGTCGACGAACGCGGCTTCGTCGATCATGACGACGCCCTGCTTGCCGCGCAGGGTGCGCGGCGCCGAGGAAAGCGCGAGGATCTCGAAGCCGGAGGCGAACCGGATACGGAACGCCTGGATGGACCGCTCGCCTTCCTTGTCGCTGTCGTCGAACAGGAACTCGTGGACCGCCAGGGCGGCATTGGAGAAGGCGCGAGCCCACATGGCGCAGGCGTCGATGAACTCGCGCGTCATCTCCTGGCTATAGGAGATGTACATCACGTCCATGCCGCCGGCTTCCTTGGCGCGGCCGGCGCGCAGCGCGGCATAGGAAGCGAAACCGAAGGTCAGGCCGATACGGCGCGATTTCTCGATGAACAAGACGCGGCAAGCCGTGTCTTCGAGCAGCTCCAGGGTGCGGGCCTGATAGGAGATGAGCGCCTTCGGCAGGCCGACCTTGTCGACGAGGCCCGGCAGAACCTCGGTTGCGGTCCGCCGGGCCTCGGCCCACTGTGCCTCTGTGATCGGGGCGCTCATCCGGTTTTAACCCCGAGGATCTGCGACAGGATCTCCTGTGCGGTGTCGGCAGACAGGCCCTTGGCCTTCGCGACCTTGCCGACCGCCTGTTCCGCCTGTTCCTTGAATTCGGCCTCGACCTTCTGGCGCCGGGAGGTGGAAATGCCTTGCGCTTGTGCGGCAGCGCGCAGCGCGTTGGCGAGAGCCATCGCTCCCTTTGGATCAAGGCCGGCCTCGCCGCTGTTGGTCAGCAGTTCGAAGATCAATGTCTTGATGGTCTCGGCGGCGATCAGGGTCAGGTTGTCAGAGTCGGCCGCATCGAATTTCTCGGCTAGGGTCGCCGCGATTTCGCGGGTCTGGTTGAGGCGGGACGTCAGCGTTGAGAGCTTGATGGAATACCGATTGAAGGCCGAAAAGGACGGAATGTCGAATTCCAGCTCGCCCCGATATTCCCGGTCGACCTCCTGAAGCCTGGACACAAAGTCCTGATAAATCTCGGTCTGTGTGCGCTCGCGCTTCTGCAGCTCGTCCGCCGCCCAGGCGACGATCGGCGCGCAGGGCTCAGGCAATCGCTCGATACCGTTAAGCCGGCCGCGTCCCTTGTCGACCATATCAGGCTCCTGGCCTCGAAGGACGCTTGACGCCCTCGATCGCGATGTGTCGATCGACGTGGCGCCGGCCATGATCGGTCAATGTAGCAATCTTCACCGAGCCGGCCTCAATCACGGTGATAGCGTCCATTGTCTTGAGGTATTCAAGCTGCTGGTGGATCCAGGGCCGCTCCTCGTGAATGGCAAAGGTCGCCAGAACCGGCTCCAACATGCTGGATGACAGTGTTTCGTTAGTCTGCTCGGCGAGAGCCTTCAGGATAACAAGCCGTGCTTCCTCACGACGGATTTTCGCGTAATCGGTGATCATGCTGCATTCGCCCTTTTGGCCTGATCGATCAACACTTCCTCAAGTCGTTCGCCCACGGCCTGGATGGGCTTGAGCCTCTCTTCCATGGTGGCGAAACGACCGTCCTGGGATTTTTCCATCGTGTTGAGCCGCCCGACGACCTCCGCCATCATCAGCTCAAGCCGGTGCGTGGTGTTGCGATCGGGCAGATGTTTCAAGTCGCCTTCGATCGCCTGAATGCGGCGATCATGTTCGACGAGTTTGCTCTCCCCCTTGCTCACCCGCTCATCCAGCTTCTTTTCGCCCGCTGACAACATCGATCGAATGAGTGCGACGAGGTTAAGGCTCGACAGCAGAAAGCCGACCAAGGCGGCGATGGTGACCAGATCAAACGTCATCGGTGATACTTTTCTTCCTCATGGAGCTTCTGGCATTCGACGCAGCGGACCGCGAAGGGGGCGCCACGGCTAGGCGGGCTTTCGGAATGGCATGACCGCAATCGACGCATTCCGTCTTCCCCGGCTGTTCCAGGGCCGCGATGGCATCTGCAATCAGCGCATCGCGTTCCTGCTGTTCCCGCACGGAGGCAAGATCGAGTGCAGCATTGCTAAAGTTCATGGCGTACCCATTATCGTCGCAACGGCCGCTGCTCTCCTAAGCTCGCAAAGCTCAAGCGAATCCCGATCGGCGTCCCAGAAGGTCGTTGTTTCCTTGGCGTCGATACGTCGGTCCGGCAGCTTGACGGGAGCATTGCAAGGCGTTTCCGCCTCGGCCGGCATGGTCTTTTTCGTGTCGCTGAGCATGATGGTTGGTTTCTCACCGTTGCCGGTTGAGGAGGCGCACCCGGCCAACATCGAGACCACCATCAGCGCCGCCAGGGAGGGCCGCATTCGCTTTCTTTCGTTCTTCTTTTGCAAGCCGGGCATCTTCGCGCGCCGCCGCAAGTTCACTATTGAGCCTCATGGCGTCGTTCGCCTGGGCCGCCTGAGCCAGCGCCAACTTCATGTTGGCGTCGGCGATTTCGAGTTTCCATTTCGCGTCCGTCAGCTCGACTGCCGCTGCCACCCGGTCGATGATGATCTCTCCAATCCGATCGGCGATCCGGTAGCCGAGACAGACGGCGCCTAACGACAGGCCGGCGCCCAGGACGAAAAGGACGCCGATCTTGATCAGCGGCGTGGCCGCCTTCGAAAGCCACGCCGAGATCATTGGATTTCTCCGGACTGCGGCGCCGGTTCGTCCCTGGCAAAATACGGGGGCGGGGAAGGCGGGAGTGGCTGTCGATCCTGCATCGCCCGGAAGTCCATCGCCCCAGAGAAGCGATGGATGCCAAGCAAGGTGGCGATCAGGACGATCATGGAGGGGATGACGATCGGCGCGAGTTGCAGGGCGTATTCGATGCCGGACAACGCGCCGAGGACCAGCGCCTCGATCGTCATCCAGGCCAGCGCAAAGGCCCATCGCATCTGGGCTTTCGTGGTGCTGTAGGTTGGCTTCTGAGACATCAGAAAGGCCCTCCGAGAAGCACGATGGCCATCAGGCCGTTAGCGACCGCGTATGAGATCGCGACGATGACGACGAGGTCGGCGAGGTCGGCGAGGTTTCGCAGCATCAGAAGCCTCCGAACGGAAGCGGACCAGGGCCGTACGTGGCAAGCCCCGCTGCGAGGAGGAGGAAGAGAGCGTGAATGATCCGATCGACTGTCGCCATGTCAGGCCTCGTTCCTGGACACCGGGCCGTTGGCCGTTGCGCGAACGCGGGCACCGACCGGCTCTTCCCCCGTGGCAGGCCACCGCGTCTCGACCAGGCGGTCCTTCGCGATCGGCGACACCTTCACGGTGTTGCCTTGGTTGCCGCCGAGGATCATGTAGTTTTCATCGTCCTCGCCGGCATAGAGGCCGACATGGCCGCCGCCTGGGCGCGTGAACGTCATCACGGCGCCGAGTGCCGGCACATTCATATGCCGACCAAGCTTGCCCCATTCGAGCGCGCCGAGCGGGTTCTTCGGAAGCGGTTCTTCCGGCAGGGTCGTTGCGATGACGTTTCCGACGAACAGCCCGCACCAGGCGGTGTCGTCGTTCTGATAGAATGACGCAACCCAGCCGCCGAGCTTCTTTGCCCAATCGAGAATTATGGGATTGGATTTGGCGCCTGGAATTTCCCTGGTGCCTGCGAGGCGGCGGGCCTCGCGCATCCACACCGGCTCCGAGGGCCGCTGGACGCTGGTGCCAACGTTCTTGTATCCGCCATCACGCCAGGCACCTTCACGTCGAAGGGCATTGACCGTAGCGTCGTCGGCCTTGCCGGTAACCGGCAGGTGCTCTGCTTCCTGAAACTTCTTCAGGGCGTCGATGACCGATCGCCCATACACTCCGTTCATCACGCCCGCGTAGGCGCCATGCGCCCGCAAGCGGCTGATCAGCCATTCGTCGAAATCCATGATTTGCCCCGTGTTCCGTCCGGGGCTGACTATGGTCAGGGCTGACAGGTTTTTCGGGCTGACAACTGTCAGCCTTGACTAGAAGAGACGGCCTTGGCGGTCGTCTTCGGCCTTCATCCTAAATATCGTGCGTTCGTGCAAGCCCGATATTCGAGCAGCGTCGCGCACGCTCTTGCCCGCGTCAAGAGCCTCGGCTGCCTTTCGGCGAGCAGTTTTGAGGAGGGAAGCGGCGCCACGCGGAATGACGCACCGCTGCAATCCCACGCGGCGATCGTCGGCGTCGATGACCGCAAGCCCCCGGCAGATCTTGTCGGCGACCTCGAAGCCTACCAAATCGGTCAACCAGTGGCCTTCCTTGGCCTGCGGAGGAAGGTCAACACGGGTGCCGCCATGGCTTTGAGCGATCTTCAAAGCGGCTTCAGGGCCGGCAATATCCGCGATGTCGGCGAGGATGCCAGGGAGTTCGGTCACTGCGAGCACTCCCTGCCGAACAGCTCGTTTTCAAGCTCGATCTGCCGAAGCGTGATCTGCCGCACCCGCTCTTCCAGCGCCAGGCGTTTGTGAGCATGCGGCCGCAGCTTGGCGATGCGCACGAGCAGTTGCTCGCGGTCGCCCTGCAGCCGGATAGGCTCCGCCTGTTTTTGCCAGTTGAAGAGCGGGAGCGCGGTTGCCATCAGTCGGCGGGCTCCTGGATGCTCCACCGTGCACATGACGGGATCTGCTTTTCGGTGACGTTGACGACGCGGCTGTCGCGGATCACGAGCTTGACGCCTTCGATGATGACGCCGGTCGCGCCTTCCTTGATGCCGCGCTCGGCCAGGACCGCAATGCGGTTCCGGAAGAACTCGGAATTGAAGCCGTAGACCAGCTCCAGATAGCGGAGGATCGCCCGATCGGTGACCTGATGCGGGTGGGTCATGCCTGCACCGCCTTCGGCTTTTCCTTGCGGATCTGCTTCCCGAAATAGTTCATCACCGTGATCCACTGCGGATCGGTGAGGTCTCGAAACAACGTGGTTTGGTTGACCAGGTCTGTGACGACGGGCCAGAAATCATTCGGGCTTTTGGGATTGATGACCGCCCATTGAGCGCGGGCAATGCGGTAGCCGTCGCTGCGCAGATAGGAGGCCATCTTGGCGTCATCGGACCAATCGACGCCGCCTTCGCGCTCCATCCATTTTTTCAGGGCCTCGATAACCTTGCGCGCGTCTTCGGCATGATGGAGGAAGCGCTCGGCACTCAGCCCTGTCTGACCCTTGACGAATGCCTCAAGGGCCGCATCCTCGCGATTGCGAACAATGCCGAGGTTCCAGCCGGCTATCCAAAGTGCCTGCAGTTTGCGGGCGTATTTGCCGGACAGGCGCAAGCGACCATCCGGACGGCGAGCCGTTTGAACTGGCTTAAAACCGTCGTTGCGGAGGACGGTCAGGACAAGCTGCCGCTCGTCTTCCGACATGTCCTTTGTGGACGGCTTGCCCGTGATGTTCACGAGCTTCGCCCGGTAGGTGTCGTCATCCAGGCCGAGCTGGTTCTTGGCAATATGAATGGCTGCGATGGAAGATGTCACTTCGTGCCTCCGTTGCGCTGTATCAGCTTTTCGAGGGGCGAGAGAGGGAGCTTCGCGGAACCGCGAGGCTTCAGGCCAAACTTTTGGAGGTACTGCCGTTGAGCTTTCTGCCAGACCTTCCGGCCCCAGCTCGTCGAGACGAAGCCGCTCGGCCGTGCTTCGCGCAGGGCTCGTTTGCGGGTCGCGAGGTCCGCCTCGGTCGGCAGAGAGCGATGGACCTCGTCGATGATTTTCGCCGCCGCGTCGAACCAGGTACTACGCATTGTCATCCTCCTTCCATGCGAGCGACGGCGTGAGGCAGAGAAGTGTCTCAAGGTGGCGTATTTTGCCTGGCCTCACTTGCGTCGAAGTGCGTGAAAAGGTTAGGTGCTGCTGGGGCGCAGGGGGGCTGAAATGTCGAACCGCAAGGCAATCTTGGGCGCGTTGAGTTTTGCATTGCTGGCCGCCGTCGTGCTGCCGATTTTGTTCGGTGAAGCGCCGAAATTTGATGATCGCAAGGGCGGCGACCCATGGCGAAACGCGATTTACGATTTCCAGACGCTCTTTACCGGTCTGGCCGCCGTAGCAGCCGCGACTATGACGATCCTGGTCATGGAGAGGACCGATGCCCGGCAGGAGGCCCGGCATCGGGAGCTCGTCCAATTGGGCCTTCGGGCGGACCGCCTGAGGATTAGCCGGGCGGTCGATCCGCAACTTGATGAGCTGCCGCCCATCATCGAGAATATCGATGCGCTGTGTCGTGCGTTTGCCCCCGCCGACACCCGGGCGATCAGGAAAAAGATCTACGAAAACCCGCGACAATACGAGAAGATGATCACGAATCTTTTGACGTTTATGAACCGGCCGCCGCTCAGCGAAGCGCTGCCTCTCTATGACGGCGAAACGGCCTACGCCTATGCCCGAATCATTGATGTGAGCGAGAAGCTGGCAAAACTGTGGGGTGGTTACGAGGGCTATATCCAGCTCCAACTCGTCGCTAAGCGCACTGAGGCCGAGATCCTCAATATGCTGCTTCAAGATGCTATGATCACCAGAGGATTTCTGGAGACGCTCGCCGAATATCTTGATCGCTTCTCTTCCGGTCTCCGCGACCTTCGGGAGGAATATAAGGTTTGAACTGCAACTCCTGATCACGCCACACCGCCTTTCGGCCCTATCTGGGGGGCTGGTTCTGCCAGGGCAGCGAGGCGTTTCGACAGCTCTGCCATGAACTGCGAGAATTCCGGGTCAAGTTGCTCCCGTGACTGCATGCGGCATTGACCGGCGAAGTCAGCGAGCGACCATTCCTCGAACCTGCCGCCGTCGATCGCGGGTGGCATTGGGAATACCCCTGAAAACGCAGGGGTGAAACCTGTGGCACTTCGGGCGATAATATGAATGTTCGGATGCGAGAGCGCCGAACCATGGTTGCCAAGGGCGGTTGGGGGAAGTGTGGACCCCTCGGCCGCCTGGTGCTGCAGTGCTGACGTGGTTACCAGCGCGTTACGTGCTGCGAGGATCTCGACATAGGCTTCCTGGATGCTGTCGGCGATCTTGGCGAAGATGCTCTCGCCCTTCGGACCGATCGCGCTATCAATCCGCTTCAGATCTTCTGCGATCGTGAAATGATCGACGGGGCTCATGTCACTCGGATCGTCGGCCCGGCATGCTTCCAGGGACAGGGCTTTGACCGCAGCATCGAGATGCTGGATCGCATCGCCAGTAACTCCAGCCGGCTTGAGATGATCGTTCATGCGGCACCTCTGTCGTCGAGGACAGCATCGACCATGTTGTCGTTGGCGATCGCCGTGATGAGTTGCAAGATCAGCCGGTCAACGGTGATCTTCCGCTTGCGAGCCTGCGGGATCAGACGCTGATGCACGTCGTCGGAAAGCAGCGTCTCAATCACTTCTACCGGCAGCGGAAGGCCACGACGACGGGCGTACCGGGCCATCGTCTCGACGTTCTTCACGGTGCTGCCGATCTTGCCGGCGATTGCGTCCACGCGGAGGCCTTGAGCCTTCAGCGCCATGACCGCTTCGGTTTTGGAACGATAGTTCAGTGTTGGCCGGGTCATGCCGCCCGCCTGACGATTGCGTCTGCGATCCGCGTGAGATTGACATCGGTAATGACCGTGACGCCGCTTCCCTCGATGACCACCAGGCGCGCGAAATACACGCCCTCCTGCTCGACGACCTCATGGCCGTCGAACTGGTATTCCTCAATCAATGTCGCGAGGATTGCCTCGAATGAAATTGACGTCATCGAACATTCTCCTTTTCGCCGGAGGAGCTGATGAAGCCGGTTTTGTCGAGCTGGCGCCGGGCTGCAGTGATCCAGTTCGTGAGGGTGCCGTCGATCCCTCCTGTGGAAGATGCCCGAACGCCAAGAATGCTGACTTTGGCGCCATCCCAACGCTCCGAGATCCTTGCCTTCGGCAAATCTCGGATGATCGCTTCAGACAATTTTTTCACTGCCTGTTCGCGCGCCTGATATGTTTTGGCGCCCCCGGCCGGAAGCGTTTTCCGGCCGTCCTGGATATATTTGATGCAGTCGATGAGGTCCGTCATTACAACACCTCAAGCCTTCGCGAGGTCGATGGTGATTGCGGTCCAGCCTTCTTCCTGGCGCGACCTGACGTAGAAGCGCAGGTACTCTTTCGAGCCCGTGACGCGGATCGCATCACGGATCGCCTCCATGGCCTTCTGCCAGCGCTCGTCGGCGATCTCCAGCTTGAGCAACATGAAGACATCGGCGCGGTTGACCTGGCCTTCCTTTTCCGTGTTGAAGGCCTTCGTAACGATCGACTGGATTTCGGGGCGGCTATCGGCGGACCATTCCGTCAGGCACAGGTCAATCAGGCTTTTTGCGACCTGAAGCTCTGGCCCGAAGGCGATCTGATCGGCAACCTGCACCTGGATCTTCATCAGGCTATCGTAGGTCTGATACGTGCGGTTGCCCTTGGCGCCGCCGATCTTTGCGCCGTATTTTTCCGCCATCAGCGCATCGAGCGCTGCGAGATCGGCGAACGAGTGCTCCCGGAAGCGCGCGATCTGGGCCGACAGGTCTTTTGCGAAGGCTATGACGCCACGCACCGTCTGGTCTTCGAGCTTGTGCTGCGCCTTGACGTTATCGATTGGATCAAAGCCACCCTTGGAGTTGATCATGAACTTCCGGCCGTTCAAAATCGTAATGCCTTCGGCTGGCTTTTCTTCGAAGATTGCTACTCCGTTATCCATCAGAAATGTCCTTTGAAACTGGTTTGAAAGAGGGGCGAAGACCGCTTACGAGCGGCCGTGGCGGTGGGTCGGACCGCGACCGGGAAACAGCGGCACGATCTTCGGGTCATTGCGAAATGCGCTGAGAACCACCACGCTGCTGGGCGTCATCAGCCGATCGTGCTCGCGCTCCCAGCGACGAGCGTCTGCCGCAGCTTCGAGGTTCAAGGCGTCAAGGATGATCCCGTCGAGGCGTTTGACGAAGCATTCGGCATCTTCGCTGGTGAGGACCACACCGCCGTGGCGGAACTCGGCGAACTCGCGCCGCACGAGGCGGAGCTGGTTCGAAATTGGGCTGGTGTTCATTCGTCATCTCCCGTTGGGTTGGAGCCGGCGATGCGGCTGAAAGGGCAATTTCGGCAGGCGTGGTACATGGCGGCCCGATGTGATGAGGTCGCCGCATAGGGCTTGGCCTGCCAGTCGAGGCAGACATTGCGGGCGATATCGCCCAGCGCCGGGCACGGCACGGTTTCGGCCATCAGGGCGCCGCGAACCATCAGCTCGACGCGGGACACGTCGCCCCGGTAGGTGTTGGACAGGATCGAGCTGACGACGGCCGCCGAATAGTCGAGCTTCTTGGCGATCGCGCTCTGGCTCGATCCCTGACAGGCCTCGGCGAGCACCTGGACCCAATCGGGCAGCTTGCCGCCGTGCGCGGCGGTGGCTTTCGCGATGTGGTCGACGGCCGGCCGGCCGGCTTGAGGTCCGCGCATCATGAGCGTTCCTCCTCGGCCACAACTTCGCCTAGGACAGAGCAGGTGTTAGGGTCGTACATGAACGCCGCCCGCATCCGGCGGGGTGCCTTGGAACCGGTGTTGCCGCTTCCTGTCAGGACAAAGACCCTGTCAGCAGGCTTACGCCCGTTGCTGGTGATCTTCACCACGCCCGCTCTAACAAGCAGGCGGAGGTAGGAGATGGCGGTTTCAAATCCGACGACGACATCGTCGGTGGTGGCGTCGATCATCAGCTGCTCGACTGTGAAACCGAGGCGCGCGCGGCGCATGACATTCCACATCTGCTGCTGCGCCCGCCCTTTCAGCGACGGCTTTCCGTCACCGCTGATAACCGGGCAATCCCGCTGGGGGCTCGATATACGAAATCGGTAAGGCGGCCGATCGTCGAGACGTTCGACGTGGCCGGCATCATACATCCGCGCCAGGAAGGAGCGCAGCGCCTCGTCATGGCCTGGATCGCATACGCCCCGAAGTTCTTTCACCGTAGCGCTGCCGCCGTCGCGTGATGCTTCCAGCAGCTTCTGCCAGAAGTAATCTCTTCCGGCCCTTACTGGCCGGACCCCCTGAACGAGAAGGTTGACCGCCGACATTAGCGAGCCCTCCGGGGCGCCTGGCCCGTGAAGAACGAACCCGTGTAATCCTTCAGGCCGATCTCCGTCAGGCTGTTTGCACGGGAGAACTGCGCTATCTCAGCAAGCGAGGTGACGATGCGGGAGGCGACGCCCTTCGTCTTGATGACGATCTCGGCCAGCAGATCGTCGCGGACGGTCAGGTTGCGCTGGTAGATCGCCGCGAGTGCCCGCGCATCGTCGATGTCAGACGGGTTGGCCATGCCGTAGGCGGTGACACGGTTCTCGCATCGCTCGTAACGGGCAAGCTTTTGCGGCAGCAGCTCTTCGCCGACCAGGAGGACGGGGATGCGGGCACCCTTGTAGATGTCGCGCACCAGTTCGATCATGTTCTTGTCGACCAGCTTGTCCGCCTCGTCGATGATCATCAGGCGGTTGGGATCGTCCTGCAGGAGGCGAAGCGCCTGCATCATCATGCCGGCGATGGTGCCCTTCGGCTTGTCGACGCCCAGCTCGGCGAGCAGAGCCTCGCAAAACGTCCTCTTGGTCCAAAAGTCGAAGACTTCGAGATAGATGGCCGACGTCTTGTTCTGGACGAACGTGCTGGCCTTGCTCTTGCCGTAGCCGGAGGGGCCATAGAAGAGGCCAAGGCCATCGACGCCAGCCGGCCGATCGATGATTTTCAGGGCAACGCTGTACGCAGCGGCAACATTTTTCAGCGGTGCGACAGTTCCAAATCCGACCGGTGGATTGACATTCTGGTTCATTGAATTACTTCCTTCGTGTGTAAGCATTTCCGATGTGCCCGCCGGTTGCCGCCGGCGGGTATTTCGTTTCAGGTACGCAGAACCGGCGCCTGATCGCCGAATGTTTCCCGCATCCCCATCTGGACCTTCCATTCGACGCCGGCCTTGTATTCGCCGAGCGCGATGAGCAGCTCGCCGTCGACCGGCTCACCGGCGCGATAGCGTTGGTCGACCTCAAGCCAGCGCTGGAAGCGCTGCTGCGGGGTTTCTTCCTTGCGGATAGGGGTCGCGCCTTCCGGAGCCGACATCGGCTGCAGCGCCAGCTCGCGCTCGATGCGGGCATGCATTTCCATCTGCGCGGGCGTCAGCTCGAACGTCGCTGGCTTGTCGCCGGACCCGAGCGCATCCAGGGCTGCAGAGATCTGCGGCGTCGAGTGCTGCTCTTCGCGGCGCGGCATGGGAATGACGTTGGCGTTCTGCTCCTCGCGTTCGGCCGACCGCGTCTTGGCAAGGCGGATGGTGCGCTCGATGCCGGATGGTCCCTTCTGCAGAGCCCGCACGTCGGCCTTGATCCCGCGCGTCCGGTCGGCGACCATGGCGTTGAACTCTTGCTTCTTCGCTCTCACGAAGGCCGGCCGGTTGATGTTGGAGAGTTTCGGGCAGATCGCCTCGTCGATGAAGCGTCCGTCCTTCAGGTCGAAGACGTAAACCTTGCCCATGTCGATCGGATCGAGGCGGACGAACACGTCGGTACCGGGCAAGATCGAGCTGCAGATGTAGTAGTTCTCGTCGATCTTGATGCCCTGGGCCGTCATCCGGCGCATGCCATCCTTGCCGGCAACCGGCATAAGCAGAACGTCGAGAGCCCGCTCATCGACCCGGCGGATCACATCGGTCTTTTCCGCGACCGCCTGGGCCGGGGTTTTCCCGAACAGACCGCCATGCTGGTCATGGTGGTATTTGTGCTCCAGCCAGTCGTCGAGCTGCTGCTGGAGCTGCTCGGCGGTGACGGATGCGGAGAAGGTCTCGATCTCGACATCGCCCAGGCGCTGGGCGAACGATTTCCGTTCCTCGATCGCCTTTCGCTCGGAGACGTTGTGGCCAATATAGCCTGGGAGCTGAGTGAAGAAGCTGTGCTGGACCGTCTTGATGGCGCGCTCGACGAAAGCCTTTTCTTCCGGCGTGAAGGCCTGGGACGTCTGCGGATCGATGTTGAGCGCCGTAAACAGGCGTTTGGTCTCATTGGCGACGAAATCGGAACCGTTGTCCGTCTTTACCGTGCTGCAGATGCCGCTCCGAAGGATGGCCTTGCGCATCAGGAGACCGACTGCCGAGGCGCGCGGTGTCTTGGTGACCGTGATCGTCATCCAGCGGGTAGCGACGTCGATGCACACATAAATCGAGTGCCGACCGTCGATCAGCATCGCATCGCCTGGTGAAGCGTCGATCATCCAGAGTTCGTTGGCGCGGGTGATCCACTGATAGCTGCCGGTACCGCGCAGCTTCATGGTCGACCGATACTTATCGGGATTGGTGATGGCGGTCAGAACGACCTTTTCAGAGGCCTTCAAACCCTTGATGAAGTGCTGGAAGGTCCGCAGCGGCGGCAGTTCCTTCAGCTCTCCGTTCGCGTCGAGCAATTCCTTGCCGTATTCGTCCTCAACATAACCTCGGATGGCGTCGGCGGCGAGCGCCGGATTGGTGGCGATCCATGCGAGAATGAAGGATTTGACGGCGCCGTTGTAGGCGGTCTCAAGGATGCCTTTGCCGGCCCGCGCTTTGCTGCGATCGACGGCGAGCGCCTCGATCTTCCCGCAGGCCTTGACGCTCAGCCAACGCCAAAGCGTCCGGCGCCCAACGGTCGGAATGCGTACCTTGACCCAGGCGTCGATCTTGATCGAGCCCATCTCATACTTATCGCAGAAGACGGCGATGCAGGCCTGCTTGTTCAGCCGGAGACCGCGAGAGAATGTTTCGAATGCCGCCATGATGGCGAGACGCGCGTCACGCTCCTCGCCAGCTTTTCCGGCAATGATGGGCGCATCGACGACAATGGTCTTCGGTTCGGCAGGCGAGGCGCCAACCGTCATGTGCTTCTGAACGTAGGCGATCTGTGCCAGCGTCGGCAGAAGACGATAATGGAATTCGAGACCGCCTCCGCGTCCCTTTCGGGCTCGGGCGTAGGTTGGATGGGTATCCCATGCGCTGCGTTCCGCAACGAGTTGCATCCCGCGCTCAGTATTCGGGAGGTCAGGTAGCGCTTCCGCAGCGATCTCACGTGCTGTCAGCCATTCCTTCATGCTGAGAGCCCTGCGTAAACGATCAAAACAAGGGTGTAGATTGTTAGGACGGACGTCCCGAAGAGGCAGCTCGACAGGAGCAAGCTGCGTTGCCGCGTCACCAGCCAGAGTTCGAGTAGGTACGTTGCGATGGTGGCGCCGCCGCAGAAGAGCCAGAGATAAATGGCCACTTCGAAAATCGACGGGCGGGCGGCGTGGTCGAGAACAGTCATCAATGGATGACCCTCCCGGCTACGAGAACAAATGACACGATATCCGCCCAGGCGTAGACGCCTAGGAAGAAGAGGACGATGGCCCACAGACCCGCAATGTCTCTAAACATGATCAACGGTTTGCCCTCCATTGTGCATCGGCAGCTTGCTCCTCGCGTTCGAGCAACGCTCGCAGTTCGCGGGCACGCTCACGCTTCAAAAGCGCCTCAAACTTCTTGGGAACGACGATCAGCCCTGCCTCTTCGAGAAGCACGTTCAATGGGCGCGCATCGTTGGTGATGGTGACCAGTGCGGCGAGCCGCGTGGCCGGAATTTGGTTCTGTTCCTTCGCCTGGGAGGCGTAGGCATCCAGTGTGGCCTTCGAGACGTTAGATTTGGTGATCTCCGACATCTGTGCGGCGATTTCCTCGCGCGTCAGGCCGCTTTCCTCCATGGTCAACGCGATCGCCTTCGCTAACCGACCCGCCATGGACCACGCCTTCACCTGATCGTCAGCGAACCGCTCGACGACTTGCTGTGGCTGATAGTCCTTGAAGAGATCGACCGTGAAGGCGTCGCGCTTCGCCATTATTTGCGGCCTCGCTTCGCCTGCCAGCGGGTGATCGCAGCTTCGTTCAGGTCGAAGAACCGATCCTGATCGGGCTCTGCCATCCGCGAAAATTTCTGGCTGATCAGCTCCCATTTCGCGGGAGCATTGCGGGGACGTTCGTCGATCAAAGCGATGGCGTCCTCAACCGAGGAGGCGCGTTCCGACAGTATGAGATCGATGACGCTGATCTGCCGGACCGGCTCACCAATCTGCGCGAGAGCGTAAAGCTCAGCCTGATTGTTCGCCAAGGCATGAAGGGCTATCCGGTCTCTCTGCAGAGCCGGGATCGAGGCGATCTTCAGAGCGTTGAACACGCTCCTCCGGGAGATGTTGAGAAAGGCGCTCGCCGCGTCGGAAAATGAAGCGGAGAAGGCTTCGCTCTGGGCCTGAAACGCCTCGTCGGAATTCGGTGCAAAGTTTGCACCCAATTCGGATTGCACTGAATTCGCCGGTTTCGGGCCGGGCTTAAGCCGGGGCTGTGCGGCCCGGTAGATTGCGCACCAATCGGCAATCGCAACGCTTCGATCAAGGATCGTCAGCGGATTGCGCAGCATGTTTTCCGAGATCGAGACGAGCCGCATGGCTGCCTCGGAAACGAACTGATCAGCTTCCTTGATTACCGCCGGAACCGTGGGACGGCCAAGATGAAGATGCGCCTGCAGGCGAAGCGCGCCGAAGATCAGGCGGTAGCCATTCCCTTCCCGAACGATTTCGATGGGCTGACGCTGGCCATGGACGGCGATGTCCTCGGCGAGAGCCTGGATTGCGTTCGGGTGGTGCTTGCGGTGATCGGAAGGAATGCGAACTGCAGCGGCCGGAACCTCCATGGTGAGAGGTGCGACTGCGGTGTCTACGGATGCGATGCGGGCAGACATGGCAGTCATGCAACGCTCCGGGCGCTGTCAGCCGAGGCGCGATGTTTTGGACTCGCGTTCCGTTCAACCTTGCTGCTAGTGTCCTCGCTGTCATGACGGCCGCGTGTATAGCTGTCGGGGAACATCTCGCGGAAAGGAACACCAAGAGCTGCAGCAATAGCTTCAGCACCTTTGCGGTTCGATCCGATGATCCCCTGGCGGCAAGCGGTTTCATGCAGGCCTCGATCACGAGCGATTCCGGTCAGCGTTTTGTTCTGACGGAGCAGTTCGTCTTTGATGGCCTGACGTGTCCACGTTTTGGTGGTCGTCATGGTGGCTCCCTGTTTTCTGACCTCTACGAAAGGTCCGTTTGCGTGGGTGTCGGTGTGCTAACGACGTGATTACTGTGTGCAACCGGATATTCGCACTAAAGGGCTCGATTTACAAGCTCCAAAGTGCTCGATATCGGTTCGGAGTTCGAGTTCATCGCACTTTGCGGCGAGGCCTTAATTATTGTGGAATTACAATAGTTTAGTCTGCCGCCGCGGCGCTTGCCGAATTCCGAAGTCCTTTCGGAGTAAATGGTGGTAGTGGAAGAAACATTTGCCGATCGCCTTAAAGTGCTCATCGGAGAGCAACCCGCGAATCGCTTTGCGAGGGAGGTGAAAATCGGTGAGAGCTTGCTTCGTAAGTATCTTGCGGGCGCCATTCCCGGCATCGACAAGGTCGCCCAAATTGCGCAGATGACGGGTACCAGCGTCGAATGGCTTGTGACTGGAAATCGCCGGTCAGATGGGCCAAGTACCGAGGCGGATCTTTCGCTTATCCAACGGCTTGACGTTGAGGCGTCGGCGGGGCTGGGCGCACTAGTGGAAGACGAGCGGAACCTTGATTTCGTCGCGTTTCAGACGCGCTGGCTACGCAGGAAGGGAATAAACCCAGCGGCGGTTCGGATCTTGAATATTCGAGGCGACAGCATGGAGCCGACCCTGCGGGACGGCGATATAGCGCTCGTAGACACCTCGATCGAAGACATAATCGACAACGCGATCTACGTGCTCCTCGTCGGAAACCGCCTACTTATCAAGCGAATCCACATATTGATGAGCGGGGCTCTTCGATTAATCAGTGACAACCACGTCTATCCCCATGAGGATATTCCCGCGAACGAAGCCGAGTTCGTGCGCGTGTCAGGGCGCGTGGTCTGGTATGGTAGGTCGATTTAACGGCTCACTGCCATCTGATCTTGCGCCAAGCCGATTGGCATGCTTTTCGCCACTAGCCTCGAAGGCCCTTTATATCAGGGCCTCCACCGTGAAATCCCGTTTAATCCCGGATAATCCCGATTAGTGCCATCTGATCTTGCGGGTTACATCTCGGGAGCGCCGAATGTTTTTCAGGGTCGGGCTAAGACCAGTCCTTTGCGCGATCGCCCTCGCCGTGGTGATGCTCAACCTCTTCGCCATGACCCCAGCAAGCGCGTTATCGGAAGAGTGCGACGTGGCGCACGCCGAAACGGCAGCCGGCCGCCATCACGGCCCCGACGTCCCGCAGGGCTGCTGCGACACCACGCACTGCTGTCCGATGCTGCCGTGCATTCCCTCGCCGGGCGTCCCGTTGGCCATCCGTCACCAGCACCACATCCATCTTAAGGTCGAGCAGCCGCTCCTGCTGGTGACGTCAATCGATCCGCCTCCACGATCCGCCGTCTCGTGAAACCACCGACAACCTCACGAAACAGGAGTTCAAGATGAACAACGTGATCAAGACAGTACTCGCCGCCTCTCTTCTCTCTGCAGGCGCTCTCGCAACAACGACCGCTTCGGCACAGATGGCTTCGTCCGGGTTGGCCTTTCCCGACAAGTGCAAGTCCGAGATGTCCTCGGGCGGCGACATGTCTATGCAGGGCCACGAGATGACCGGCATGGCTGAGTTTCAGAAGGAATCCATGGATGGCATGAAGGCCATGAACATGAACATGATGCAGGGGATGATGAAGAAGGATCCCGACGTCGCTTTCGCCTGCGGAATGATCGCCCACCATATGGGAGCGATCAGCATGTCTCAAGTCGAGCTCAAGTACGGCAAGAGCGCAGAGAACAAGGCTAGAGCCCAGAAGATCATCGACGACCAGACCAAGGAGATCAAGGAACTGACGGCCTGGGTCGAGAAGGAGGCCAAGTGATGCACCACAAGTCCTCGGAGATGAAGGAATGCATCGACAACTGCCTCGCGTGCTACAGCGAGTGCCTGTCGATGGCGATGGGACACTGCCTGGAGACCGGCGGAAAGCACGTCGAGCCGGCCCACTTCAGGCTCATGATGGCTTGCGCCGAGATGTGCAGGACGTCGGCCCACTTCATGCTGATCGGCACCGAGCACCAAAAGCACACGTGCCGGGAGTGCGCGGAAATCTGCAGGCAGTGCGCCGAGGACTGCGAACGCGTCGGCGACATGGAGAGCTGTGTCGAGGCGTGCCGGAGATTCGCGGATAGCTGCGAGAAGATGGCGGCCTGATCTCTGGCGATTCCGGCGTATCTTGCCGGGATCGCAATGCGGTTCCCCCGCTGATACATTGGCCGCGCGGAGCACTCCTTTCGCGTGGCTCCTTTGGATTGTCCTGATGAAAGCCGCCGTATCGACCGCTATTGTCGTCACTTGCGTCTGCGTCGCCGCGCGGAGCGTCCAGGCCGCGCCCGCGTGGGAGCGACAGCTAGATATGAAAGCCATGGCGGAAGCCACCAGAACCATCGGCGAGCTTTTCGCCAGCAAGCGTCCCTACAGTCAGAAGGTGTTCAAGGCGGCGGCGGAAGCGATCAAGACAAGGGCTGGGGGAAACCTGACCGACGCCTTCGCCGGCGAGGCGCAGCAGGGTTCGAAAACAGATTCGGGGGCCATCGCTTCGTCGACTGAAGAGTTCGACAAGCTCGCGCGGGATCTCGAAACTTACGCCGCCGCGCTGTCGACCGCGGCGGACCGCAGTCCCGCCCGGCTCGGACCGGAGACGAGGATGGGTGGAACCCTGCTGGGTAGCCCGTTCGCTCCGAAGGCTGAAGCATCGCGCGACGCGGCCGTCGTGCCGGCCGAACACGCATACCACCTCATGCTTCAGACGTGCACGAGCTGCCACGCGAAGTTTCGGCGGCCGTAGTCTACCTGGCCCACGCCATGTCGACGAGGACGATGGTAACCGCCAGCGCGCAGCCGGCGGCGAGCCATGCAACGATGAACGAGCGCCGGATCCGGCTGCGTGCCGCTCGCTGCAGTCGACGGCGGGGAGGGCGCCGCCGCGGAGCGCCGACCATCGGATTGAGCCGGAATGTCTTCTTTCGCCCCGACATAGATGTCTCGAGTTTAGCGGCCCTTCCGGCACCGCAGACGAACCAGGGCTTAAAGCGCCTTGTAGGTTGCCGGATATCCCGCCTCGCCGATGGCCGCGGCTATCGCCTCGGGCGAGGCGGAGGTCTCGACCTTTGCCTTCTTCGTGCCGACGTCGATTATCGAGCTGGCGGCGGGATCGGCCTGCTCGATGGCCTTCTTCACCGTGCCGGCGCAGTGCCCGCAGGTCATGTTGGGAATGTCGAACTCGTACATCTGGATCTCCTGTCGATGTGACTGGAAATAGAGATAGGGCTTCCCGTCGTGGGAAGGTCAAGAGGGTGTCGGCCGTTCGTGTTGCAAGGAAGTCTAAACGTCGATTTCGCTTCGCTACGGGCTGGCGCGGCGGAGCTGTCAATGCATCAGCGCGATGACAGGTGAGACGTCCTCCAGCAGATCGTCGGAACGAAGATCCACCGGCTCGACTTGCTCGACGTCGATAGCACCGGAGGGCGACCTTGACGTCCATAGGAAGGATTCGACCGCTCCGTTTCCGACGACGGCCGCAGTCAGATGCCCGGTTTCCTCCGCACCGGTGTCGAGAGCGATACGGTAGTTGTGGACTTCCGGCCGGCCCGAGGGCGTGATCGTGTGGCCGTGCATCACAGGAAGGCCGAAGTCATACCGCGCGTCGAGGAAGTCCGATCTTATGGTCGTGAGGTCGTGCAGCGACTGCCCCTTCAGGCTCGTTTCGGGGCGCAGTCCGGCGTGCACGAAGATATGTCCTTCGTCGAGGATGAGACGTTCGGCCGCGCGCATCGCCGCTACATGGTCCGGATGCGCCGCCAGGGTAGCCAGCATCTCGGGAATCATTCGCTTGAGTCCATGCCAGTCCTCTGCAGGCGAGACGCCGTAGGAGCGCGCAGTGGCGCCCCCTCCGTTGCACATCCAGTTCATCAGGTCGTAGTCGCGGTTGAACGGGTTGTCGATGAACCTGAGGACGAAGTCTTCATGGTTGCCGAGAAGCAGCCTGGAGCCCGGAACATCGCGGAGGGTCTCGACGACGAGGTCCATTGCCTCCCGGCTCTGCGGGCCTCTGTCGATGACGTCCCCAAGGAAAATCACTCGGTACGGCGTCGACGTAGACAAGGATTGCCGTCTGAAATGCGAGAGGAGTGCGTCTAGGAGATCGGCACGGCCGTGGACGTCACCTATTGCATAGTTTCTCATCTGGATCGTGCTGTCTTTAACCGGAACGCGAGATATATCACTGAATTTTCGTAGGCTTCAAAAGAAATTCTTAGAAGTTGATCCAAACTCAAGCAACAGCCCTTAGACCACGAGTTTCTAATGGCTGATTTGACCGCTGCGACTAGCGCGAGCGTTGGCTGCGGCATCAGCGGTGCGCTATGACGCCTGTTCAGCAGGTTGTGCTCAAGCATTTCAGCCAAAAATTGTAGTTTTTGGTGGTCGAAGATCTGGACCCTTTTCTCCGGTTGTGCATGATCCTGCTGATGGAAGAGGGTGGGGAATGGACGATCTACCTGATGGCTTGGCAGAAGCAGCCGCCGAATCCGTATTCAATAGCGGTCTGTCTGTAGAAGCGAAGATCGAGCGGGCGAGAACGGAGCTTCTCGATCTCGGCGCTCGCAACCGGCTGCTGAACGTCCCGCGCTTTTCCAAGAGCGCAAAGACGATCGATGTTGTCGAGGAGAAGGCAGCGGAGGTATTCCGGATCCTCGTGACCGAGGGAAAGGCCATGACCTTCCTAGCCGGCGCCAAGGGCAGGGATGCGAAGGATGGCGAGCAGGAGGAAGAGCCGCTCGTCGAACTTGCGCTTCCCGAGGACGACGAGAGGGACGAGACAGGTCGTCTGCTGCGGCACGCCGACACCAAGCTGCAGACGAGGATGACGCCGAACGCTCTGCAGAAGCGTCTTCTCGACCTCTACTTTGATGCCAGAACGCTTGAGGAAGAGCAGGGCGTAAACATTCTATATCTCGGGTTAGGCACCCTGAAGTGGGTTGATCCAAACAACGCCGAGAACATCCGATACGCTCCCCTCATCCTCGTACCGGTGAGGCTCGAGCGCGGAAGCGCTGCGGAAAGATTCAAGCTGAGGGCCCGCCAGGAGGACTTTGCCTCGAACCTCTCTCTCGAAGCATTCCTCGACCGTATCCACAAGATCCGGATGCCGGACTTCGAGGCCTCCGAGGACTTCTCGTTCGAATCCTATGCGTCAAAGGTCGCGGAAGCCGTGTCGGTGAAGCCGGCTTGGTCGGTGCAGCCCGACGACATCGTGCTGGGGTTCTTCTCCTTCGCCAAATTCTTGATGTACCGCGATCTGGATGCGACGCTATGGCCGGCTGATCGGAAATTCACCGACCGGGCTCTGGTTAAATCCCTCGTGTCCGATGGCTTTGCCGGGACTGATGATCTCGTGAGCGAGGACGCCAACATCGACCGTCACATCGCTCCGGTGGAGATGACGCACATCGTCGACGCCGACAGCTCGCAGACGGTCGCGATCCATGAGGCGCGGAAGGGACGCGATCTCGTCATTCAGGGGCCTCCGGGGACGGGCAAGTCCCAGACCATTGCCAACATCGTGGCGGCAGCGGTCGCCGACGGCAAGACGGTGCTTTTCGTGGCCGAAAAGATGGCGGCGTTGGAGGTCGTCAAGCGTCGCCTCGATCAGGCGGGGGTCGGCGACGCCTGCCTTGAACTGCATAGCAACAAGGCGAATAAGCGCGCGCTGCTGTCCGAACTGCAGCATGTCTGGGATCTGGGACCTCCCAAAGGCGAGTCCGGCGACGCGATCAACCGCCGCCTTACGGAAGCACGCGACGCGCTGAACGCACATCCGATGCGAATGCACCGGGTCTACCTCCCTTACGAGTTGTCGCCGTTCCAAGTCGTCGGACATCTCTCCCGACTGCGCCGTCAGGGGATGCCGCCGTCGGTGATCGAGCTTCCGCAGGCAACCACGTGGCCCCCGGAGGCCCGCGACAGGATCGTCTCGTTACTGGCAGAACTCGCCGAGAGGATTAGGGACATCGGCCTGCCCATCCACCATCCATGGTATGGCATCGGCCTAACCGGAATAACGCCCCTTGATCTCGAACGGCTGACAGGCCGATTGAAGAACGTTGCAGAAGGTCTTGAAAAGCTCGAATCGGAAATGGCGGACGTGGCCAGATCCATCGAGCAGGATCCGGCCATCTCGGTCACCGACTTCAAGAAGCACGTGAAGCTTGCCGACCGGATCGCCTCCTGTCCGGATCCTGCGGATGCTGCGGCTATTGCGGATCCGAACTGGGACTCCCAGCTCGCATCCATCGTCAAGCTGGTGAAGGATGGAGCCCATTTTGCAGACCTTCGTGCGAAGGTAGATGCAGTGTTCCGTCCAGAGGCTTGGACGGCTGATCCCGTTCCAGCGGCTGCCCAGTTCAGCCGTCTTCCGGCGCTGTTCCCGGACCCGGCGTTTGCGACCCTCGTCAAGCTGGACAATGTCCTTCCGCGCTTCCTCGCCGCGGCTAACTCGTTGCGCACGCTCCTCGGAGTTAACGCCTCGCCGACGTTGACATCAATCGAGCGGCTTGTGGTGATAGGGCAGCGCGTGGCCGACGCGCCTGACGCGAGCCCCGACGCGTTCGTCGCAGCCATTTGGGAACGAGGTCTCGATCAGGCGGGCGACCTGGCGGAGGCCGTGACGACGTTCCGCCAGGTGCAGGCCGAATTGTCCGGTAAGATCTCTGACCAGGCCTGGGAGGTGGATCTATCTGGCGCGCGGACTGCGGTCGCAGTTCATGGGGAGAAGTTCCTGAAGTTCCTGAGTGGCGACTGGCGCAGGGCTAAGGCGCTTTTGAAGACGGTGATGCCGGAGACCACGCCGGCCGAGACCGTGCGAATCCTTGATCTCCTGCAGAAAGGGAAACAGGCGCGTGCCGTCATTAAGGACGGCGACTCCCTTGGACGTTCGGCCTTCGGCGCCGACTGGCGGGGCGAGCGTTCAGATCCGAAGCCGCTCGAGAACCTGGTGCTCTGGATGCGGAGCCTTCGTGGCGTCGGCGCAGAAGCGAGGTTGATTGCAAGCCGGTTGAGCGACAAGGCAGCGGTATCCGCGCGGTGCGAGCAGGTGGCCGCTCTCCTGAAGGAAGCGCGTTCTCTTCTCGTTTCACTGTGGTCCGATCTTATTGACGAATCCTCGAGCCTTTTCGGCGACGCGCCCGGTCCCGACGCGATAATCCTCACGGAAGCAGCGAAGCTCGTTCGCGAGCTCACGGAGGCGGAAGCTGTATTTAGAGGGCTGAGCCGTGCCGACGAAGTCGACGCTGGATCGCGGGTCAAGGCGCTGGAGCTCCTCGCCAGCGCACACAGGCTTCAGGCGAGCATAACCGCCGCCGAGGCGCTGGGCTCCGCATGCTTCGGCAACCGATGGAAGGGTTCGAGGTCGGACTGGTTGGCCCTAGCCGGGGTCGCAAGCTGGGTCGAGGCCAACAGTGACATCCGGCTTCTGACGTCTCGCGTAGCTGACAAGCATGCGGTGGTGAACGCCGCTCGCAGGGCGGGTGAGGCTGGAGATGATCTGTCGATTCAACTGGGGGAGATACTGGACTACCTGAGCGCTGATCGGAAAGTCGTGCTGGGTGCGCAGAGCGTCAACGACGCGGCCCTCTCCGAGGTTTCCGCACGCGTCAACCGCTGGATCGAGAACGACGAGCAGCTTTCGAAGTGGGCCGCCTACAAGGGACGATCGCAGGAAGCTTCTGATGCGGGTGTCTCCCTTGTCGTCGAACGGCTGGACGATGGCCGCGTGCCTTTAGACGACGTCATATCGTTCTTCGAAATGGCATTCTACGAGGCAATCCTCCGGCATCAGCACCAGCACGATCCCGAGCTGGCGAGGTTCGATGGCGAAGTTCACGGAAGGCTTGTCAGCGAGTTCGCCACGCTAGACCGGAGCCGGATGGCGCTCTCCAGGCTCGAGGTCGTCCGCGCCCACCACAAGAAGATCCCCGCAGTGATGGGTATTGGGCCTGTGGGCGTCCTCCGTGGCGAGATGGCGAGGCGGAGCCGCCACATGCCGATCCGCCAGCTTATGCAGAAGGCGTCTCCCGCCATCCAGGCGCTGAAGCCCGTCTTCATGATGAGTCCGCTCTCGATCGCGCAGTTCCTGCCTCCAGGGCTCCTGGAGTTCGACCTCCTGGTTATGGACGAAGCTTCTCAGATCCAGCCGGTCGACGCACTCGGCGCCGTGGCGCGCGCGAAGCAGGTCGTGGTGGTCGGCGACGAGCGTCAGCTCCCGCCGACGAGGTTCTTCGCGAAGATGACGTCCGGAAGTTCGGACGACGATGAGGATCAGGACGGCGCGCAGGTATCGGATATCGAGAGCATCCTCGGCCTGTTCTCCGCCCGCGGCCTTCCGCAGCGGATGCTGCGCTGGCACTATCGAAGCCGGCACCAGTCTCTCATAGCGGTATCGAACTCGCAGTTCTACGACAGCAAGCTTTTTATCGTGCCAAGTCCTTACACGGCGGAAGCGGGAATGGGCCTCCGCTTCCATCACGTTCCGGGCGGCGTCTTCGAAGACGGCATGAACAAGGCCGAGGCGAAGGTGGTGGCCGAAGCTATCATCCGGCACGCTATCGAGCACCCCGAGCTGTCGCTCGGCGTCGCCGCGTTCTCGATCAAGCAGCGCCGCGAAATCCAGGACCAGTTGGAACTCCTGCGCCGCCTGAATCCGCAGACGGAGGAGTTCTTTCACGCTCATCCCCACGAGCCTTTCTTCGTGAAGAACCTGGAAAACGTGCAGGGGGACGAGCGCGACGTAATCCTGATCTCCGTGGCCTATGCCAAGAATGCGCAAGGGGTCATGGGAATGAGGTTCGGCCCGCTGGGCGCAGAAGGCGGAGAGCGCCGGCTGAACGTACTCATCAGCCGCGCCAAGCGCAGATGCGAGGTGTATGCCTCCATCACTGACGAGGACATCGACCTCGAGAGGGGCAAGGGGAAGGGCGTTCTCGCCTTCAAGCTGTTCCTCCACTACGCTCGGACCGGCCGCCTCTCGATGAACGAGCGCACCGACCGGCAGATGGACAGCGTCTTCGAGGAACAGGTGATGGCCGCTCTCCAGGAGAAGGGCTATCAGGTCCATCCGCAGGTCGGCATCGCCGGATTCTTTATCGATCTCGCGGTCGCTGACCCGGAAGTCCCTGGCCGGTACCTGGTTGGTATCGAATGCGACGGCGCCGAATATCATTCGTCCCGCTCCGCCCGCGACCGGGACCGGCTGCGCCAGGCAGTTCTCGAGGACCACGGATGGACGATCCACAGGATCTGGAGCACCGACTGGTTCCAGCGACCGAAGGCCGAACTCGAGAGGCTCGTCACTGCGATCGAGCGGGCGAAGGCGGAAGCACTTGCCAATCCTTCCGGCGGATCGGCGGCGAAGCGTGCAGTTCCCGTCGAAGTCGTCACGATCGAACGCGCGGACGTGACGGAGATCGGCCTGGAGGCCGTTACTGCCCCATCGGCATCCACGATCTACATGGAAGCCAGTCTCCGCCCACAGGTCGTTGGCGAACTTCACGAGGCACCGATCGGCATGGTCGTTTCATTTGTCAAGCAGACGGTGGAAGCTGAGGGCCCGATCCATAGGGATGAGGTTGTCACGCGAATCAGAACTGCATGGGGTCTTCAGAGAGCGGGGAACAGGATCGACGCCCATGTTGGATCCGCGATTGATATTGCTCGGCGATCTGGAGAGATAGCGGCCGAAGGAGACTTCTTGTCGTGGCCCGGAGCGGCAGTGGCCCTTCGTGACCGTAGCATGGTAGTCTCTTCAAGCCTGAGGAGGATCGAGCTGATCCCGCCTCAGGAAATCGACCAAGGCCTCAAGGACATCATCGGAGCTAGCCTTGGAGCGACCGGAGATCAGGCGGTCAATGCCGTATCAAGGGCTCTTGGATTTAAGGCGACCAGCGCGCAGTTGAGAAGTCTCGTGATGGCCCGGATCGACGCCCTGAAGCGGGAGGGTAAACTAGCAGAAACCGATGGGATGCTGACGGTAGCGAAGCAGGCCGAACCTGCATGAGCCGTTCAGCTCGTTGGGGCAATCCCTGGCGAGCCGCGCACACAGGTCTCCATATCGGCGTCGGCAGAGGGCTCTCCTACAAGGACGTTGTCAGAGCGGCTGTCCAGTGGCTCGCCGTCGGGCTATGTGACGAACCGGCCTCGCAAGTCGCCTAGGGGGATGTCCACGATGGCGGAAAAGCCCCGACCAAGCGAAGAGGCGGAGCTTACGAATGGCATCGTGAAGATTGTATCGCTGACATTCCTACTTCAGGGCACCAAGCAGAGCGTCCAGAAGGATGAACTATGAGGAAGGAGTTCCATCATCACGTAGCGCCCTTTCGACATCGTTCTCGAAGTCGTAGATCGCATCCGCGACAGCTATGGTTGCCGTTTTGATTTCGACGAGCTTCTGGGTCGTAATAACCTCTGGGCGCGCCCTTCGGTCCTCCCATTCGATCGGCAGGTCTATTCTCTGTGTCCTAGGAGTGTTGCCGTAGGGAACGTACCGGTTCATGTGCCAGACATGCATGTGGGCGATGGTATTCCGACGCTGCTGGATGTGTTCGATCCGTTTCTTCAAGCTCTTCCAGGATGCTAGTACTCCCTCGTCTTCGAACACCGTCTCGACGAGTACGGCGATCATGTCCAACTGAGCCTTGAAACCCATCCCGCTGCGAAAGGCGTTGAACGCGCACATTGGATCCTGCGGTCTCATCAGAGCCTTGACGACCATCATAAGCGAGGATTCGACGGCGCCGAACGACGACATGGCCTCGCCATACGCTTGATGAAACGCATTAACGACTGCGACCGGAATTCCGGTATCCGTCACTTCCTGTCCAGCCATCGCATCTTGGTCTGTCATGATTCCTCCGATCGACATGAATCCTTTCGTTGAAAGGAGGTGAAATAGGGAGTCTACGCAAGTGCGGGGCGCAAAACTGCGGCCGGGTTGTCCCCGGTCAATCGGCTAGATCCAGACTGTCTTCCGCCGCAGACGCCTCTCTCCCTTATCGACTGGTATCTCGTACCTCATCATTCCGCCGCCGATCGGATGAAAGGACATCCAAAGCCCGCCCGGCGGTTCATGTCTGCCGACGATGCACATTAGAAGTCCTGGCAAGTTGTGCTGCGATTTTCGCAGGATGCTCTCGGTGCTGGCGACGTCTTGCGTCGAAGGACTCGGCACATTCTGCGGATGTGTATGCCAGTCGCCGACAAATTCCAGACCTTGTTCATAGAAGCGATAGATCTCTTCCTGCTCGGCACGACGGTCGGGCCAGAAATGAAACATGCCCCGACGATCTCCGCGCCTGGGACCGGTGGCCACTTCGATGCGCCAATAGTTCTCCGACAGCGTCGCGAACATCTGGCCGCCGGCCTCTTTCCGGATGAACCCTTTTTGCTGGTGCGCAAGTATCGTCGACAACGCCGATGGCGTCAGATCGACCACAAGGTCGCCGAAACGATAGGTCAGTCTGTCCATCAGAAACACCAATCACTTTCGGTTATGCCACCATGAACTGGCGGGGTTCCGTGCTTTTTCAGCCAGTACTCGGACCAGCCTCCCTCCGCAACGCCTACGGTGCTTTCCTCGGCCGTCCATGTCCGCCAGACCGCGCCGTCTGCGTGGGAGCCGGAAAGGGCCTCGAGAGCGAGCCGTGCAGCGAGCGCCTGAGACTGAGCGACTTCGACCGCCCCGAAGGGGGACGTACTGTTTCCGCACTCCGCAGGCGGTGGTAGATCGGTGTGCGACGCCTTGCCTATGAAGCTGCCACCGACATCGAACCCCTCGGCGAACGACTTGTCCTTCCCGGAGATCAGTACTGCATGGCTTGCAAGGCCATAGGCTTCGGTCCAGGCGTAGAGGATGGGCAGAGTCCTCCCGAGTTCCTTAACTCTGTCGTCGAGGAAGACATCGCAGCCCCAATCGCCCGTCGCGGCGATGATCAGGTCGACACCATCCAGAAGGTCTGGCTGTTCGGCGATTGCCTTCTGTAGGGTGGAACGATAGGCAACGACACCGTCCAGCGATGGCATCATACGCTCCAATTTCGCCTTGAGCGCTTCGACTTTCGCGAGGCCGACGCTCTCTGCGCCGAGCTCATGTCTCCGGATATTCTCCCATCCCAAGTTCTCGCTATCGATCAAGACCAGCCGGGAGACGCCGGACTTCGCTAGCAAGGACGCGATGCCGGACCCCAAGGCTCCGCAGCCGACGATGACCACTGTCTTAGATGATCGGGCAGCATCTGGCTCAGGCAGCCGGCTGAGAGAGGATTCGACATCCTTCGTGCTCAACCGGGCTACATCGTAGAGGCGGATGACATCCTCGTCAGATAGCTTCGACTGAACACGGGTCTTTAGAGGCGGGCAACCCTTCTCGTCGACCCGGAGCAAGAGCTCGACGGCCACCTCGAACTGACGCCCGTCCTGCGTCTGTGCGGAGAAGACGACCGGGAGCCTTCGCGGAGATGCACGTAGCAGCCCACCCACCGTAGCCATGCCACCGAACGAGTATCGCCTGAGAAAGGTAAGGAAGCTTTCTGTGTCGCCCGGATACTTGTTCGGGCGCGGGATACGGCGCAGTGCGATAATGGGGAACTGATGCGGCTCACGAATGAAGCTGTTCCAGAGATGCTTCGAAAACCTCCTGAGAGAAACCTTGTTCGGAAAGCAGTAGTAGGTGCGGTTCTTCGCATAGAAGAACGCGCCGAGCCCTTCGCTGACCCCTGCCAGGCTCAGTCGAGCAGAACCCGCCTTCTCGGGGAGGTAGTGCGCCCAGTACGACCCGAAATCGCTTTCGAAATCACCATCCTCCTCGCCGTTCTCGTTCGCCCGCAGAAGCATTCGAGCATCGTGAAAGGCCGCTTTCACTGCACCCAGAGGATCTGCAGGAGCGGTTGGGGTGTCTAGGCAGATCCGGGCGATCTCGCCGAGAAACGGGGCGGGTTCAATATGCGGTTTCGGATTCTGCGGATCGTAGTGCCCGATGAATGCCTTTGGCTTCGAGTATGGAAAGTCGCGGTCGGCGACGACCATCAGATCGACGCCCATGGTTCGGACACGCCACCCCTGGCCGCCGAACAGCTTAATGAGGTTATGGTCGTCAGGCAGCTTGCCCTGGAAAGCGTTTTCCAGGGATTCAAACCACCCGTCGATCTCGACTGCCGCGTATGCCATGGATATCTCTACGCGTATCGACCTTCGCCCTGTTTGATGAAGGGGCCGGACCTGGCGCTGTTGTCGAGCTTCTTCTCGGTGTCGGGATCTGGCTGGGCCCGGAACCAGTCCGTGTTGAAGACCCTGTCCCACGCCTTCATAGCCTGATCGTGGGTGCAGTTCGGATCGTCGAGAATCTGAAGGTGTGCAAGGTTATCTTCGAGGCACTCCCTGAAGAAGGAAACCTTTGAGCTTCCGGAATTGACGATGTTCTCGTCCCGGAGCGTGGGATGGGTGATCTCGTCACTATACGCCAGCCGATCGACGATTTTCTGCATCAGATCTCTGAATGCCTTGTCGTTTCTATCTCTGATCTCGAGGTATGATTCCTCGACAAGACGGGAGATCGCGAACCCGGAGATGGTCTTGGGTTTCCACGTTCCGCGGCTCTTGGTGAACTTCTTCATGAGCCGTGTCATTCGGACGAACTGACCGCTGTTGCCGTCCTTGCTAGCATCGGAGCATTTGGTACTGTTAGCGGTCTTAAACCATTTGGTGACCGCCCTGGCGTCCGAGCGCTTCCAGTCAGGGCCGGCCAGTTCCCACGCAGGCTTAGGTTCGCCTGAGATCGGGTCTTTGACTTCGATCTTCCGGTACGAAGGGACGTCGACGTGGAATCCTTCGTTGTAGTACACGCGCACACAGTTCTTGCGTACCTCCGGGGCTTGGCTGAATCGGCTGTCCTGAAGAGCGTCGCATACCATCTTCCGAACATCGAGGGCGGACATCTGCCCGCCGTTCGATCCGACGAGATCTTCCTTCTTGAAGTAGACGCCGTCGTCGATATCGTAGTCGGCATCGTCCTCCTGGATCATCGTCTTCATCGAATACGATCCCTGAGTGTGCATTCCGATCGGGGTCGGCTTCTCCTGGACCCGCAGCCCGCCTTTGAGCCGGTCGCGGTTGGTGTCCGCCTTGTCCTTGATATCCAACCGGTCCTCGTCTGACAGCTTTACCATCTTGCGCTGGAACTTCAGGATCTGACTGTCGCAGTTCTTCATTGGAACACCTCCATCGGGATCCCCGATTTCGGCATCGCGGGGACTTCGTTGAAAAGCTTGTGGATCATCCGGCCTTCCGAGTGGTCTGACCGGTCGCAGACGCTCTTGACCATGTCTGCGTCGTCGTACCCGTGAGCGATGAGGGCCTTCAGCGCCGACGGGCGAGCTTCGTCGAGGCCCAGATACTTGAGCATCGTCGCTGCAGCTTCCTGCTGAGGAAGTCGCACATGGGTCACGGACCTCCCGAGTTTGGAAATATGCCCGGCGAAGAAGCGGGCCATCTGATCGTAGGCGTACTCTTGTACGTCGATTGCAAGGGGCCCGATCTCTGCACCGAGCTTCCAGGAGAACATCGAGCGATGGACCTTCTTGGGCTGTATCTGCGACCCGGCCGGCCGGGACACATTGCCGATCGAGAAGATTTCGATTGGCTGGTCAGGTTCGGCGCAGGAAAGGGCGTCGATCATGGCGACGAGGACGGGGTTGTTCGCCCACAAGCCGCCGTCGGCGAAAACACGAAAGTTATCAGATCCTGTGTCCGGATCCCGGATCGCAGCGAGCGAACGGTAAATCGGCGCCGCGCTCGATGCGAGGCAAACGTCAGCGAGGCGGTAGTTGTCGTCCCGGACGCCGCTCTTGGGAGTCTTCTTGAAAACCCAGGAGCGGTGCTTCTCCATGGAGACAGCAGGAATGGACAGGCTGATACCGCGCCTATCCAAGACCTGCTTCATCGTGATGTCCTGCATCTCGTTCCGCAGAGCAGATTGAAGTGCTCTGTCGCCAGCCCGGACGATGCGGCCCCCTTTGGTGATCGCGCGCCAGAGCGGACTGGTGACCCCGTCTTTTATTCGGTGGGGAAAGATGGAGGCGCCATGATCCTCGTAAAGTTTCACAACTGATGACATCGGTCGTCCGATGGCTGCGGCGCATCCCAGGATCGCTCCGGTACTCGTCCCAGCGATGAGATCGAATCCCTTGCCAATGTCGAGAGCCTCGACGTTGCGAAGCCTCGCATAGTAGCTGGTGAGCTTGTCCAAGAGGGCAGCCGTGTAGATGCCCCTCATGCCGCCGCCGTCGATACAAAGCACACGATAGGGGTGCTTGCTTGTGGTTGAAAGTCCATCAGTCATCTGCACGTCCATCTCAATTTGATCCCTATTCGTTCCCTTTAAAACTTCTAGGCGTCGAGAACGCCTGGAAGTACTTCAAGTTTGGCCAAGGATCTTGCCAAGTTATCCGAAGTCGGTCGTGGCCAAGATTAAATCGCGATGTGGAAATGTAAAATCACCCTTTCGAAGATGTGTCTCCGCTGCTGGCGAATATCTTTGTATTTCAGAGTAACGTCTGAGTCTCTGCGCGTGTATCTGTTTCAGAAGTTATTTCCGGTTCGACCGTTTTGCGTCTGCTAATTGTAGAGAGATTCAGCCTAGCAAAGGCTGAATCTCTCGTTTTTTTACTTACACCAGAGCCGCTGTTCGACTTCCGGCTCTGGTGTTATTACGTCACTTTCGTGGCCGTGCGACAAAATCAATGGCTGCCTGCAATGATGACGCGCTCCCATATATCAAGAGCACCCGCTCGTCGCACCGCACGTGTCGCACTTCTCGCAAGTCCCGTTCCGGACCATCGTGAAGTTCTGGCACTCGCCGCACATGTTCCCCGTATACCCCTGGGCAATCGAGCGCATCCGGCGTTCGTTTTCGACCTTCTTGGCTTCCGTCTTGGCGGTCGCTGCTTCGTCGGCGGCCTTGTCGGAGAAGAGGGCGGTCGTGGCGGCCTGTTCTTCGGCCAGTTCCTCGACGATCTCTTCGGCGAGTTCCTTGGCGCGCTCCTCGTAGTCCCGCTTGAAGGAGACGATCTCGGAGGTGGAGACGGCAACCGTCGGTTCCAGCTTGCGGGCGGCGGCGCCGGCAAAGGCGGTGACGTTGGTGCCGGCCGAGGCACGCGCCGGCGCGGCGGTGGCGGCACCCTTGATCTCGGCGGCCGGGCGGTCGCCGCCGGTGCCGGAGACGAGCGTCGGCTTGTAGCCGCGGGTCAGGCCCTTGGAGACCACATCCGCCTTGCCTTCGGAAACGCCGCGGCCGAGCGCGGTGTTGTTGAAGTCGGACGTATCGACATGCGCGAGGTCGTGGCGGGAAAGATAGGAGATCGCCAGTTCGCGGAACACGTAGTCGAGGATCGACGTGGCGTTCTTGA
>Ga0209051_1000400_pt1 | contig 60342 bp, 49 predicted proteins | sample AraplaCvi_mMS_r2_2_FD_184286 | JGI IMG/M metagenome (GOLD analysis project Ga0209051, IMG submission 184286) | Arabidopsis root microbial communities from North Carolina, USA - plate scrape MF_Cvi_mMS_r2 (SPAdes) (version 2) | ecosystem: Host-associated > Plants > Roots > Endosphere | place...
CCGAGCGAGCCGATGATCTCCCGATAGGCGGCTTCCGGGAATGCCTTCAGTGTCTGGGTGCGGACATTGCCGCCCATCGCCAGCGAGAGGCCAAACCGCGCCATGACGGCATCGTCAGGCGCTTCGCAGACAGCCACCATGTCGTGGCCGCCCATCGTCAGAAAGAACTGGCTGAAGGAACCGCCCATGTCGCCGAGCAGTTTCTTCGCCGCATCCAACCGTTTTGATGAGTCGCGAACGTTGCGCACACCTTGGTCCGTCCAGTTGATCAGCACAATGTAAGTGGTCACTTCGCACCTCCCACCGGAGGATTCGCCCGACACGGGCATGCGTCGGTCCTCGCTCGCGCATCGCGATCGATTTCTTCCCCCGTGGCCGGACTATAATCTTGTCACCACCGAGCGACAAGAAAGCCACCGGGATCATTGGTATTAGGCGTGTCGCCCAAAAGTGTGCGGCAGTGGCGCAAAGATCGAAAGCAAAAGCCGGACATGAAGCCCGGCTTTCGCAATCGTAGAGTTCTTGTCGCCCCTTAGCTGTCGAGGAACGAGCGCAGCTTTCTGGAGCGGCTCGGATGTTTCAGCTTGCGCAGCGCCTTTGCCTCGATCTGGCGGATACGTTCGCGGGTGACCGAGAACTGCTGGCCGACTTCTTCGAGCGTATGGTCGGTGTTCATGCCGATGCCGAAGCGCATGCGGAGCACACGTTCCTCGCGCGGCGTCAGCGAGGCGAGAACACGGGTCGTCGTTTCGCGCAGGTTCGCCTGGATGGCGGCGTCGATCGGCAGCAGCGCGTTCTTGTCCTCGATGAAATCCCCGAGATGCGAATCCTCTTCGTCGCCGACCGGCGTTTCGAGCGAGATCGGCTCCTTGGCGATCTTCAGGACCTTGCGGACCTTTTCGAGCGGCATGGCGAGCTTTTCCGCCAGTTCTTCCGGCGTCGGCTCGCGGCCGATCTCGTGCAGCATCTGGCGCGAGGTACGAACGATCTTGTTGATCGTCTCGATCATGTGCACCGGAATGCGGATCGTGCGGGCCTGGTCGGCGATCGAACGGGTGATCGCCTGACGGATCCACCAGGTCGCATAGGTCGAGAACTTATAGCCGCGGCGGTATTCGAACTTGTCGACCGCCTTCATCAGGCCGATATTGCCTTCCTGAATGAGGTCGAGGAACTGCAGGCCGCGGTTCGTGTATTTCTTGGCGATGGAGATGACGAGGCGAAGGTTCGCTTCGACCATTTCCTTCTTGGCGATGCGCGCTTCGCGCTCGCCCTTTTGCACCATGTGGACGATGCGGCGGAATTCCGAAATCGAAATGCCGGTCTCGGTCGCCAGATTCTGGATCTCCTGGCGGATGTCGCGGATCGTCGTGTTTTCGCCGCGGGCGAATTCCTTCCAGCCGCGGGCGGCCAGATTGCCGATCGACTTCATCCAGTTCGGATCGAGCTCGGCGCCCTGATACTGCTCCAGGAAGCTATCGCGCTTGACACCGTAGGATTCGGCCAGACGCAGCAGGCGGCCCTCGTTGGAAACGAGGCGCTTATTGATGTCGTAAAGCTGCTCGACCAGGGCGTCGATGCGGTTCTGGTTCAACGACAGAGACTTGACGGCCTTGATGAGCTCATCCTTGAGCTCCTTGTAGCGGCGCTCCTGTGCGGTCGACAGCGTGCCGGAAGCCGACAGGCGCTGCTCGACCTGCTGGTCCTGCAGCTTGCGCAGCTTCTTGTAGGTCTCAGCGATCGTATCCAGCGTCTCCATCACCTGCGGGCGAAGCTCGGCTTCCATCGCCGCCAGCGAAAGGTTGGATTCGTCCTCGTCCTCTTCCTCCTCCTCGGGAGGCAGGCCCTCGCCGCCGACATCGGTGATGTCGTCGTCGCCGGAGCGGGCGCGGCGGGTCTTTTCCTTTTCCTCGGCGGCCTTGCGGTCGGCCTCGATCTTCTCGGGGCTCTGGAACTGCGGCGCGGCCTTGGCTTCAGGACCGGAATAAGTGGTTTCGAGATCGATGATCTCGCGCAGCAGTGTCGTGCCTTCGTTGAGTTCATCGCGCCAGATGATGATCGCCTGGAAGGTCAGCGGGCTCTCGCAGAGGCCAGCGATCATCGTTTCGCGGCCGGCCTCGATGCGCTTGGCGATGGCGATTTCGCCCTCGCGGGAAAGAAGCTCCACCGAGCCCATCTCGCGCAGGTACATGCGCACCGGGTCATCGGTACGGTCGGTCGGTTCTTTCTTCTTGGCGGTTGCGAGCGCGGTACCGCTCGAAGGCGCGAGTTCGCCGCCTTCGCTCTCTTCGTCGCCGCCGGCATCGTCGTCATCGCCGCCGCCGGAAGCACCGGCTTCCTCGGCTTCTTCATCCTCTATGACGTTGATGCCCATGTCCGACAGCATCGACATCGTGTCTTCGATCTGCTCGGACGTCACTTCTTCGGACGGCAGGACCGCGTTGAGCTCGTCCATCGTCACATAGCCGCGCTTCTTGGCGGCCTTGATCATCTTCTTGACCGCGTCGTCGGAAAGATCGAGAAGAGGGCCGTCGCTTGCGCCGTCGCGTTCGACTTCCGCGTCTTCGTTCTCTTTGACCTTGGTTGCCATTTATATCGTCGCCTTCCTGACGCTATCCAATCTCGCTACGGTGAATGGGCCGTCTCAGGGCCTGACACGTCGCTCGCGCCGCCCTAGAATCACCTTTGCCCACCTAACGGGATGACATTTAAAGCCTGATTAACCACGATCGCCGGCACCGGACAGCAAAGCTTTTTTGCTTTTGGATTTCCGGCCATGGTTGCGCGATCCGCCTTGACCCAGTTCACCGTTTCAACAAGTCGAACGGTGATTCCCACATTTTTTGTTCTCGTCAAGCTTTTCTACAAAAAAAGCTCACGAAAGATCGGAAAAAGCCTTATCCACAGGCTTTGAACCGCGGCAGCGATTGCGAACCCTTATTTAAGATGCGGCGAACAAAAGACAAGGGCAGCATGGATATTGGCCGCCATGCCAGTTGTTCGCGGCATTTTTGCGGTCCTATCGTTGGTCTATTCGCCTTTGTCGGGACAAATATCGGCTACTTTGCCTCGCCGTCATAGGCCGTCACCTTCAGCGCGCCGAGATCGACCGCGGGAATGCAGCGCAGATTGACCGAGGCCATGGCCGCGCCATTTGGGCCTACCCCCTCGCCGAACGGCGCGATGCCGCACTTGGCGCAGAAGTGATGCCGGATGACATGCCTGTTGAAAGTATAGGTCGAGAGATCCTCTTCAGGCGTCTTCAGCACCAGCTTGTCGCGCGGCACGAAGGCGAGAAGCCCGCCTCGCCGGCGGCAGAGCGAACAATTGCAGTCCAGCGCCTCGGCAAATTCGCCTTCGACCTCGAATGCGACCTTGCCGCAATGGCAGCTTCCTTCATAGAGCATGTCTTTCTCCTCACATCCAATCCATTACGACCTTGCCGGAGTTGCCCGACCGCATCGCCTCGAAGCCGTCGCGGAAATCGTCGATGCCGATGCGATGGGTTATGATCGGCGCAAGGTCAAGGCCGCCCTGGACGAAGGCGATCATCTTGTACCAGGTCTCGAACATCTCGCGGCCATAGATGCCCTTGAGATTGAGCATCTTGAAGATCACCTTGTTCCAGTCGATCTCGAAACCGGCCGGCGCAATGCCGAGAATGGCGATCTTGCCGCCATTGTTCATCTTATCGATCATGTCGCGGAAGGCGGGTGCTGCCCCCGACATCTCGAGCCCGACATCGAAACCCTCCGTCATGCCGATCGTCTTCATCACGTCGGCCAGATTTTCGCGCGACGCGTCGACGACATGGTCGATCCCCAGTTTGCGTGCCAAGTCCAGCCGGTGCGGATTGATATCGGTGATGACGACCTTGCGGGCGCCGGAGCGTTTAGCGACGAGCGCCCCCATGATGCCGATCGGCCCGGCGCCGGTGACGAGCACGTCCTCGCCGACCAGATCGAAGGAGAGTGCGGTGTGCACGGCATTGCCGAACGGATCGAAGATGGCGGCAATCTCATCGGAAATATCCTCCGGGATCGCCACGACATTGCTTTCGGGGATGCAGACGAACTCGCCGAACGAACCCGCCCGGTTGACGCCGACGCCGAGCGTGTTGCGGCAGAGATGCCCCCTGCCCGCCCGGCAGTTGCGGCACTTGCCGCAGACGATATGCCCCTCGCCGGAAACCCGCTCGCCGACATGGTAGCGGGTGACTGCCGAACCGATCTCGGCGATCTCGCCGGAGAATTCATGGCCGACGACCATCGGCACGGGAATAGTCTTCTGCGCCCACTGGTCCCAGTTCCAGATATGGACGTCGGTGCCGCAGATCGCCGATTTCCTCACCCGGATCAGCACGTCGTTCGGCCCGACCTCCGGCACCGGCACATTCTCCATCCAGAGCCCGACTTCTGCTTTCGATTTGACCAGTGCCTTCATCATGTTCGACATCGACTATATCCCGCCCTTGTTCTGGTGCCGGACCTTGCGACTCCCTCTTCTCCCCAGCGGGGAGAAGGTGCCCGTAGGGCGGATGAGGGGGCGGCTCGGCAGGCCATCAAATCCAATATTGCTTCTCGCTCAACGCTCGAAACGTCGCTTCGCTCCGCCCCCTCATCCGACCCTTCGGGCCACCGACCGGGGTTGCGCCACGGGTCTCAACCCGTCCTTCGGACCCCCGCTGGGGAGAAGAGGGAGCAAGCCGCGCCGGTCTCACGTCAAGCTAAGAAGCAACGCCTCATTCTCAAATCACACCCAATTCCCGCCCTGCCTCGGCAAAGGCCGCAATCGCCCGCTCGACATCCCGCCTCGAATGCGCCGCCGACATCTGCGTGCGGATGCGGGCCTGGCCTTTCGGCACGACCGGGAAGGAAAAGCCGATGACGTAAATGCCCTTCTTCAGCATCAGCCCCGCCATGTCCTGGGCAAGCTTGGCGTCGCCGAGCATGACCGGGATGATCGGATGGCCTTTGCCGGCGAGCGTGAATCCCAGCTTCGTCATCTCGCCGCGGAAGAGATCGGCATTGTCGGACAGGCGTTGGCGCAAGGCGTCACCATTTTCGATGAGGTCGAACACCTTCAGCGAGGCGGCGGCGATGACCGGCGCCAGCGTATTGGAGAACAGATAGGGCCGCGAGCGCTGCCGCAGCCATTCGACGACCTCCGCCTTTGCCGAGGTATAACCGCCCGAGGCGCCGCCGAGCGCCTTGCCGAGGGTGCCGGTGATGATGTCGATCCGGCCCTCGACGCCGCAATGTTCGGGCGAGCCGCGGCCGTTCCTGCCGACGAAGCCGACCGCATGGCTGTCATCGACCATGACCATGGCGCCGTATTTCTCGGCGAGATCGCAGACGCCGCTGAGATTGGCGATGATGCCATCCATCGAGAAGACGCCGTCGGTGGCGATCAGCTTGAAGCGGCTGCCTTCGGCCTTCTTCAATTCCTCTTCGAGTGCTGCCATATCGTTGTTGGCGTAGCGGAAGCGCTTGGCCTTCGAAAGCCTGACGCCGTCGATGATCGAGGCGTGGTTCAGCGCGTCCGAGATGATCGCGTCTTCCTCCGAGAGCAGCGTTTCGAAAAGACCGCCATTGGCGTCGAAGCAGGAGGAATAGAGGATCGTATCCTCCATGCCGAGGAAAGAGGAAATGCGCGCTTCGAGCTGCTTGTGCTCCTCCTGCGTGCCGCAGATGAAGCGCACCGAAGCCATGCCGTAACCGTAGCGGTCGAGCGCCTGCTTGCCGGCCTCGGCCAGTTCCTCATTGTCAGCAAGGCCGAGATAATTGTTAGCGCAGAAATTCAGCACGCGCTCGCCGGTCGAAATGGCAATTTCGCCTGCCTGCTTGGAGCTGATCACCCGCTCGGATTTATAGAGGCCGGCATCCTTCAGCGCCGAAATTTCGGCCCTGAGATGGGAGAGAAATGGCGAGGTCATGGGCGGCCCTTCCTGATGTTTTTTATAGCTTCCGGGTTAGCATATCGCCATCGGCTTGTCTTGTTCAGCGCCGGGCCGAGATCGGCAGGCACATCGCCCGATCCTTTCAACCGTCATGCGCCAGGATGATCTCCAGGAACGCATCGCCATAACGCTCGAGCTTCGCCTGGCCGACGCCCGATATTGCAAGCAGCTCCTTGCGGCTCCTCGGCTTTTCCGTGGCAAAGGCGATCAGCGTCGTATCGGGAAAGACGACATAGGGCGGCACGCCGAGCGATTTGGCGATCGCCATGCGCTCGGCCCGCAACGCCTCGAACAGAGCGCCGTCGGCGCCCGACAGTCCCGACTTGCGCTCGCTGCGCTCCGCCTTCTTCGTGCGCCGTTCGGAGGCCGGGCGGTCCCTGCGGAAGAACACCTGCCGCTCTTGCTTGAAGACGGCGCGCGCCTCCGGCTCCAGCTTCAGCGCGCCATAGGCTTCGTGATCGACACGGATCAGCCCCATGGCAAGCAGCTGGCGGTAGACGGATTGCCAGGTGCGCGATGGAATATCCTTGCCGGCGCCGAAGACCGGCATATCGACATGGCCGAAACGCTCGGTCTTTTCGTTGACGTTGCCGATAAGCACGTCGATGACGTGGCCGGCGCCGAAGCGTTCACCGGTGCGGTAGATCGCGGCCAGCGCCTTGATCGCCGCTTCCGTGCCCTCCCAGGTCTCGACCGGCTTCAGGCAAGTGTCGCAATTGCCGCATTGTCCGGCATGCGCCTCGCCGAAATGCGCAAGGATCGCCTGGCGGCGGCAGGAAGCGGTCTCGCAGATCGCAAGCAATGCATTGAGTTTGGCGCGCTCGACCCGCTTGATCTCCGCAGCAGCATTGCCCTCGTCGATCATCCGGCCGCGCTGGATGACATCGGCCATGCCATAGGCCATCCAGACCTCGGACGGCAGGCCGTCGCGGCCGGCGCGCCCGGTCTCCTGGTAGTAGGCCTCCACCGAACCCGGTAGGTCGAGATGAGCGACATACCGCACATTCGGCTTGTCGATGCCCATGCCGAAGGCGACGGTGGCGACCAAGCAGAGGTTTTCCTCTTTCAGAAAGGCATCCTGATTGGCGTCGCGAACCGCCCTGTCCATGCCGGCATGGTAGGCAAGCGCGCGTACGCCCTGGCCGTTCAGCCATTCGGCCGTATCCTCGACCTTGGCGCGCGACAGGCAATAGACGATGCCGCTGTTTCCCTTGTGGCCGGACAGGAAGCGCAACAGCTGCTGGCGCGGCTGATCGCGCTCGACAATTTCGTAAGCGATGTTCGGCCGGTCAAAGCTGGTGGTGAAGGTCCGGGCAGCGTCGAGCCCCAGCCGCTCGATAATGTCGTCGCGCGTATGCGGATCGGCGGTCGCCGTCAGCGCCACGCGCGGCACGCCCGGATATTGCTCGCCAAGCTGGCCGAGCGCGCGATATTCCGGCCGGAAATCATGCCCCCACTGCGAGACGCAATGCGCCTCGTCGATCGCAAACAGCGCGATCTTCTCGTTGGCGATCAGCTCGCGGAAACCATCGGTCAGAATGCGCTCGGGCGTCACGTAGAGAAGATCGAGCCGGCCGGCCGAAAGCGCGCGGCGGACTTCGACGAACTCCTCGCGCGACAGTGACGAATTGAGCGCGGCGGCGCGGATCCCGAGCTGCTTCATCGCCTCCACCTGATCGCGCATCAGCGCAATCAGCGGCGAAACGACAATGCCGACGCCATCGCGGCAGAGCGCCGGGATCTGGAAGCATAACGATTTGCCCGCGCCTGTGGGGAAGAGCACCACCGCATCGCCGCCCGATACCACATGTTCGACCACCTGCTGCTGCTTGCCGCGGAAGGAGGAATAACCATAGACCTGCTTGAGAATATCGAGCGGCGCGCGGCCGGCGGAAAACAGCGCGTCGGAGGCGGAAAAGCCCGGTTCGTTCCGTTCGGTCTGCGGCATCAGTGGTTCGCCGCCCCTTTGACGCGGCCGGAGAGCACGCCGAAGCCGTCGATGATCGCCTCCTGGTTCTCAAGCCGCACACCTTCGAAATGCACTTCCTGCTGGGCCCGCATCAGTTGAACGATCGCCTCGCCGTCGCCGGCTTCGGTCGCCAGCGCAATCTCGCGTTCAAGTTCCATCTTCTGCCGGCGCAGCGCCTTTGCCCGTTTATGGAAGGCGAGCGCCTGGCGATAACCCTCACGCGCATCCTCCATCGCCGCCTCCTCGGTTGCCGTCCAGAGTCTGGCATTGCGCACCTGCTGGTCGAGGTTCTTGATCAGCGGAGCGAAGCCTTCGAATTCCAGCCGTTCGGTCAGATATTCGCGCGTCAGATGCGGGCCGGCGACGGCAGCCGCTGCCCCAAGCACAGCCGACCAGAGCTGCTTCAACTCGCGGCTGTCATAATCGATCGCGGCGATCTCGTCATAATCGTCGATCATCAGCGACGGATGATTGACGATGGTGAGCGCCAGCACACTTTCGCGCAGCGCCGTATTGTCCCTGTGGCCGCGCACCGGGCCTGAGCGGGCGAGCCGGTCGGAAATAAGGCTGGGGCTTTTCGGCCCTGCCTTAACAGCATTGTCGCGGCCAGGCCGGGAATTGCCGCTGAATCCGCGGCGCTCGCCATTGTTGCGGTTCTGAAACTGCGGCTGGAAGAAGACGTTCAGCCGGTCGCGAATATCCTGCTGGTAATGACGGCGCACATTCTCGTCGGCGATGACGGCGACCAGTTGCTTCAGCCGCGCCTCGAGTTCGGCGCGCGCCTCGGGCGTGTCGAACTTGCCGGTATTGATCTCGCGGCTCCACAGCATCTCCGACAGCGGCTTGGCCTGGCTCATCACCTTGTCGAAGGGTGCGCGGCCGTCATCGCGCACGAGATCGTCCGGGTCCTTGCCATCAGGCAAAAGTGCGAAGCGGACGGAACGGCCGGGCTTCAAATGCGGCAGCGCCAGTTCGGCGGCGCGATTGGCAGCGCGAATGCCGGCGCCGTCGCCGTCGAAGCAGAGCACCGGCTGCGGCACCATCTTCCAAAGCAGCTCGAGCTGGTTTTCGGTGAGCGCCGTGCCGAGCGGCGCCACCGCATTCTCGATGCCCGCCTGATAGAGCGCGATCACGTCCATATAGCCTTCGACGGCGATGATGGTGCCGCCGGCATTCTCGTCCTGAGCATCGCCGCGGCCCGGCCCCTGGATAGCGCGGCGCGCGCGCGCGAAATTATAAAGGACATTGCCCTTGTGGAAGAGTTCCGTCTCGTTGGAATTCAGATATTTCGCCGGCGCATCCGATGACATGGCGCGGCCGCCGAAGGCGATCACCTTTTCGCGCGACGAGAGGATCGGGAACATGATGCGGTCGCGGAAGCGATCGTAGGACACCGGCACGTTTTCATGAACAACCAGGCCGCAAGCCTCGATCTGCTCTTTGGTGACGCCCTTGCCGGCGAGGAATTCCTTCAGCGCATTGCGGCTGTCAGGCGCATAGCCGAGACGGAAGGTCTCGATGGTGCGCCCGGTCAGCCCGCGGTCGCGCAGATAGGCGCGCGCCCTCGCCCCATTCGCCGTCTGCAATTGATCCTGGAAAAATTGTGTCGCCATTTCCATGACGTCGATCAGCGAGCCGCGTTCCTTCTCGCGCTTCTCCATCACAGGATCGGCAAGCGGCATCGGAACGCCGGCCATATCGGCGATCTGCTGGACCGCCTCGGGAAAGCTTAGACCCTCAAGCTCGGTGAGGAAGCGGAAGTGGTCACCGGTGACGCCGCAGCCGAAGCAGTGATAGCGGCCCTTCCGGTCCTCGCAGTGGAAGCTCGGGGATTTCTCGCCGTGAAACGGGCAGCAGGCCCAGTAATCGCCGCGCGACACATTGGTCTTGCGCTTATCCCAGCTGACACGGCGCGCAATCACGTTCGAAATCGGAACGCGGTCACGAATATCATCGAGAAAAGTGTTGGAAAAGCGCATTTATACCTCTTGGCCAACCTCCATATAAGCTGCTTTGCCGCTTCATGCCACGAAACTTGTCACGAAAACCCGCTATTCACAGGCAAGTGCAGCCGTCCTTCGGGGCGTCGTTATCCAATCAAAAACGCGTTATCGCCCCCTGCGACAGGGTGCGACACTATCGTCTTTCAAGCGTTGAAATTCAACCATGGCAAATGTCTCGGCATGAGTACTGGCCTTTGATGAAGCCAAGGTAAACCGTTTTAAAACAGATGCTTATCACCTGCGTCGATGGCCCAGCCTTATCCTGGCGCCGCCACGCGAGCCTTCGCTTCGAAGCCTCCAAAAACGACGTTTTCGGCAATCATTATTTTTTTGTAATTTGAATAAGCCGCCGCACCGCAATAGGTTCGATCTCAACAAAGCGATCCCCGAGCGAAGCACCATCCCTACCCCCGGCGCCGCTTCGCAAGGGTGCCTTTGCAAATACCCTCCGGCTTGGGCCTCGGCCCTGCGTTTGCCGGCGGAAGCAAAGAGCAAGAAGGCAGGAGCGCCCCCAGCTCCTGCCTTCTTAAATTTTTGGCTTCCCCTGATACAAATTCCCTTTTGAAATTAACCGATTATTGACAAAACCGTTGACAGGCGGGGCTTGCGTGAAAGAAGTATGCGCCGAATTTCCTGGACCTCTTTTACATGGCCTTTACCGCTGAAACTCTTGCAGCAGACGATCGCTTTCTCGCTGCGATCCTGCATTGCGCCGATCAGATGCTCACGATCTATCGTGAGAGCCCGCGCATCGCCTCGATTTTCGCCGCACAACAGCGCTGGCTGATGGCCCATGCCGGCTTTGCGCTTCACTACGGCCAACCCGACGACGGCAAGAGCGGCCTCTATTCCGGCCGCTTCATCGATTTCGCGGTCAGGAACGACATCGCCAGCCGCAATACGGCCGCAGCCTTCATGCAGGAAATGCTGGCCTATCGTTTCCTTCGGCCGGTTCCCGGCCCCGACAAGCGCACGCGCTATCTGGAGCCCACGGAAACTGCCGAGCAGCATTTCACCCGATGGCTCGTCGCCCATCTGACGATCCTCGACAGCCTCGACGGCGGTGAACGCGCCGGCAAGGTCAGCGCCGACCCCTCGGCGATGATGGCAGCGATCCAGCCGCGCATCGCCAGGTCGATCATCGGGAGCGAAGCGGTGCGCAATCCCGGCCCCACCTTCAACCTCTTCAACTGGGCAAATACCGGCGGCCTGGTGATGGACTACCTGATCTCGCGGCTTCCGGAATTTCCTCGCACGGCCGAACGTGTCGTGGTCGGTCCTCTGTCGCTCAGGGAAATCCGCGAACAGTTCATGATCTCCAACACCCACCTGAAGCGGCTTCTGACGCAAGCCGCAAATATGGAAAGCGTCGGCTGGACAGAACCCTCCCGCAAGGGCGACTTCTGGCTGTCAGGCCGCTTCATTCTCGAATATTGGAATTATCAGGCGGCGAAATTCGCCATAATCGATGCTGCAGCCGAAGCGGTGCTCGGGCCTGCGGTCCTAGACGAACCGCAGGCAAGACGCGTGGTCTGAGCCGGCTTAAAGCGCGTCGCGATTTTTCAGATCGCTCCTTGCGCTTTAATCCTTTATTTTGATGCATGTCGTTGTCCCGGAACCGCTGCACACTTCCGGGCGACATGTATTAGCTCAGCAGTTCCTTGACGGTCGCCGACGCCTTGGCGAAATCCATCTGGCCGGCATAACGCTCCTTGAGCGCGGCCATCACCTTGCCCATGTCCTTGGCGCCGGCAGCACCGGTCTCGGCGATGATCGCCGAGACATTGGCGCGCACTTCGCTGTCCGAAAGCTGCTTCGGCATGAAATCCTGGATGACGGTGATTTCGGCGCGCTCCTTGGCGGCAAGCTCCGGCCGGGAATTCTCCTCGTAGATCTTTGCCGATTCGTCGCGCTGTTTCACCATCTTGGCCAGAATCTGCAGGATCTCGTCGTCACTCGCCTGCTCCTTGCCGGTGCCGCGATTGGCAATATCGCGATCTTTGACCGCGGCCTGAATCAGCCGGACGGTGGAAAGCCGCTCCGCATTCTTGGCCTTCATCGCCTCTTTCAGCTGGGTGGCGAGTTGATCGCGCAGCATGGTCTTCACTCCTGTTTTGATGCCGCTTCATAAACCACGCTGATGCGGCGGATCAAATAAATTGCGCGGTCGCCGCGATAAAGCGCAGGAAAACGGCGGCAATCTCCGCTACAAAGATTGACGCTACGCGATTGCGTGGCTATTTACCGCCACCTGCACCAAAATTCGTGATCAGGCCTGAAGCGCGCGGCATTGCCGTGTCCACACGCCTGCGAGATCAAATGGCGACGAGCGCGGCAACGCGCGCCGGCCGCCGGAAACGGGATGAAGATGACCGCGACAGCACCCTGGACAATCGAAAAGCCGACCGCCCTGCTCGTTCTTGCCGACGGCACAGTCATCGAAGGCAAGGGCATCGGCGCCACCGGCAAGGTCCAGGCCGAAGTGGTCTTCAACACGGCGCTGACCGGCTACGAGGAGATCCTGACGGACCCCTCCTATCTCGGCCAGATCGTCACCTTCACCTTTCCGCATATCGGCAATATCGGGACGAATGATGAAGACATCGAGGATCTGACGCCTGCCGCCCGCCACGGTGCCGTCGGCGTCATCTTCAAGGCCGACATCACCGACCCTTCGAACTACCGCGCCGCCAAGCATCTCGACCAATGGCTGAAGGCGCGCGGCGTCATTGGTCTCTGCGGCATCGACACGCGCGCGCTGACCGCCTGGATCCGTGAGAACGGCGCCCCGAACGCGGTCATCGCCCACGATCCGAACGGCGTCTTCGATATCGAGGCGCTGAAGGCCGAAGCCAAGGCCTGGAGCGGCCTCGAAGGTCTCGACCTTGCCAAGATCGCCTCGTCGGGCCAGTCCTCGCAATGGACCGAGACGCCGTGGGTCTGGAACGAAGGGTATGGCGAACTCGCCGCAGCGGACGCCAAATACCACGTCGTCTGCCTCGACTACGGCGTCAAGCGCAACATTCTGCGGCTGTTTGCCGGTCTCGACTGCAAGGTGACCGTCGTGCCGGCGGCAACGAGCGCCGAAGACGTGCTCGCCATGCAGCCGGACGGCATCTTCCTGTCGAACGGCCCGGGCGATCCGGCCGCAACCGGCGAATATGCGGTGCCCGTGATCAAGACGCTCGTTAAGACCGATATCCCGGTATTCGGCATCTGCCTCGGCCATCAGATGCTGGGGCTCGCCCTCGGCGCCAAGACCGAGAAGATGCATCAGGGCCATCACGGCGCCAACCACCCGGTCAAGGATCATACCACCGGCAAGGTCGAGATCGTCTCGATGAACCACGGCTTCGCGGTCGACTCGAAGTCGTTGCCCGATGGCGTTGAAGAGACTCATATTTCGCTTTTCGACGGTACCAATTGCGGCCTGCGCGTGCTCGGCAAGCAGGTGTTCTCCGTCCAGCACCATCCGGAAGCCTCTCCCGGCCCGCAGGACAGCCACTATCTCTTCCGCCGCTTCATCAACATGGTGCGCGAGAAAAAGGGCGAACCGGCGCTTGCCGAACGCTGATTTCAAGAACTGCCGATTTCGCAAGGGCCCGCGAAACCGGCAGCCACTAACGTGATGTGGAATCTCTCGAATCTTGAAGGCAGCAATGAGAGGAAGGACCGCTATCTGCCGAAGCGGTCTTTTTTCGTTATAGAAGAACAAGGCTGCTTTGCGCCTTCATATCGGCCACAGAGGCGATCTTTGCCTTTGCCCGGAAGCAGAGCAGACATTGGTGACCATCTAAAGTTCATAGTCGCGCCACATGCGGCCATTCCCGCAAGGTCTGTGTGCCTCACGCCCGGCTCGCCCGAACGCTCAACCACCGATCATGAGGCCTTCCGACGTACCGACGTACCTCGCTGACGATCCAGCCGGCGTCGGTGAGTTCGGACCGCAGGGCAGGCTCGCGCCAGTACGTCTCGACGTAGTGCCGCGGCGCTGCAGCACCGCCGTGTGTGGACACATCCTCGCCGTCGCCCTCTCTAACCGAGGCGTGCAGTCGGCCACCGGTCCGGGTCGCCTCGGCAAGCCGTCCAAGCACCGTACCGAAATCATCGCGCGCGACGTGAATCAGGCAGGCACAGGCCCAGATCCCGTCGTACGGTGTGCCAGGACGCTGCGGGTCGGCCAGGTCTTCGGTCAGCGGGTCCAACAGGTCGGCCTCGAAGCCACTCTCGCGAAGCAGTTCGACGAAACCTTTCGAAATGTCGGTGCGCCGGACGCTAATCCCCCGCTTCTCAAGCTCAAGTGCATCTCGCCCGCCACCGCTTCCGATCTCCAGCACCCTGCCCGAGCCACCCAGCTCGGTCACGAACACATCAATCTCTGTCGCGACCCATTCGGGCATCGCCGCGGCCTCGGCAGCGTACTCCGCCGCGACTGTATCATAGGACCGCACGGTCTCCCGGTCGGTGCTCATCCTACTGCTCCTCCTTCAAGACAAGAGGCTCGATGAGCGAGAGGCCCATCAGCCCGTTGCGCCTTTCACACTTCGGCAGTTGGTGACATCGCGGGCGATTTGCTTCCAAGCTTAACAGAAATGCGATCAGAGGCACCACCGATCGATTGCCGATGCTGCCGGGCGGCAATGCGCCCTTATAATGGTCATCGAGCCGCCCGTCGCTATTGCTGCTGACGCAGTGACAACGCGGGTCGCAGTTGCGCCAAAAGCCGCCATTCCGCCCCATGCGGGTGATTAGATCACGAATTCCTCCTCGTACGTCTGTGGCTGGGGAACGACCGTAACCTCCACCGGAACGATCCAATTGGCCGCGTAGCTCTCGCAGTCGGAACGCTGGAGGTCGGGCTGCACGCATCCAGCCCCATCGATCGCGCGACATCGCAGTATATATCGCCCCACTTTTTCAGGGGTCCACATGTATTCCCACAAGCGCCATGCGAAGGGACTTTCTGTTTCGAGGAGCCTTCCCTCGCGCCAGCCCCTGCCATCTCCGGTGCAGACCTGCACCTGCCGGATGGCAGCCTCTCCGCTCCAGGCGGCCCCGAAAATCCGATACGGTTGGCCGGCGACGAGACGCGTCCCCTGCACGGGACGCGCGATCTGCGCTTTGACCTCCATCTCCGCAAGGGGGACCAGCCTTGGTTCCCCGAGGCTGCGCTCCCAACGGAAATAGTCGCGCGCCTGCCAGTAGCCAAGGAATGGTTGCTCCACAACCGTGATATCAGTGATCCACTTGACCCAAGCCATGCCGAACCAGCCACCCACGACCGCGCGTAGCGGGTAGCCGTGATCGCGCGTCAACGGCTCCCCGTTCATCGAATAGGCAAGGATCGTGCTGTCAGCGATGGCCTTCTCAAGCGGTAAACTGCGCGCAAAAGCGATGGGGCCGGGGGAGGCCGTTTTCTTGTTCGCGTCGACGACGCCGCTGTCTGCACCTATGAGCAGAACCTCACGTGCGGTTCGCTTAACGCCCGCCATTTCCAAAATCTCGCGCAGAGGAACACCTGTCCACGCTGCATTGCCGACGGCTCCGTTCTGCCACTGCAACCCCTCCCTCGGCGGCACATAGTAGACGCGCCCGTTCCCTGCGCACTCGACGACGGCAGTCAAAGTCGTGCTCCGCATCGCCTTGATGCTGTCGAGGTCAAGTTCGATCGGCCGCTCCACCGCTCCGCCAACGCGCAATCTCCAGTCTCGCGCATCGAGCTCCGGCGACGGGAAATGGTTTCGCACGAAGAACAGCTCGGTTGGGATCAGCCAATCGGAGAGTGACGCAAACGGAAACTCGATGTTTGGTGGGGATTTCTGTCGAACTATTAGACTGGGTTGCTCTGGTGTCGGCATCGTCCTCGTCTCCCCCTTCCAAGAGCATAACGTTGGCACTCGGTCGCGCGAATTCCGCTTCGATCACACCGCCCCTCGCAGTGCGTCTGTCGCGTTCCGTCTTCGGCCCCATTCTAGCACATACCGCACGTTCCTCGGATCGACCTCGAACGGCAGCGACGGACACCCCCGCTCTTAATTCCTAGATGTCGAAGCCGAGACGCCGAGCCATTTCGGCCGGTGGAGTCATCGGCCACCGCAACGTAAAATTTAAGCGCGGCAAGTTGCATTTTTCACGACGCGCCAAGCAAATTGCCACACTCGGAAGCCCCCTCCGGGAACGCTCCACGTACCAGCACCAACAGGTGTCACCCGGCACTGCCGGGTGACAGATCGTCCTGACGACGTTGGATGAAGGCCGCGGTCCGGTCGATGTCGTCAAGACCTGACGAACGAGAGCAGGTCGGGGTTGAGGACATCTGCATGTGTGGTCAGCATGCCATGGGGGTAGCCCGGATAGGTCTTCAGCGACCCGTTCTTGAGCAGGTCGACCGCACGCGGCACGGAACTTGCGAAGGGGACGACTTGATCGGCCTCGCCATGCATCACCAGCACCGGCACGGTGATCTTCTTGAGGTCTTCGGTATAATCTTCGAGCCAAGAGGCGACAGTCGCATAGTGAGCGAGAGCACCGCCGGCCATGCCCTGGCGCCACCAGTTCGCAATGATCGCCTCCGAAGGCTCGGCCCCGTCGAGGTTGTAACCGTAGAACGGGTTCTCAGGGACGAACCGGAAGAACTGCGACCGGTTGCCCAGCACGCCCGCGCGGATCGCTTCGAACCACTCCGGCGGCTGGCCGGACGGGTTTTCCTCGCTCCGGTACATGTTCGGCGTCAGGGAAGCGACCAGTACCGCCTTCGCGACGCGCTCCGGGTGGCGGGCGACATAGCGAGCCACCTCACCGCCACCTGTGGAGTGGCCGATGTGGATCGCGTCGCGCAGGTTGAGGTGCGCGGTCAGGGCCGCGAGGTCGGCAACCCAGTGGTCCATGTCGTTGCCGGTGCCGGGCTGGTCGGACCGGCCGTGGCCTCGCCGGTCGTGGGCGATCACCCGGTAGCCGTGGCCAAGAAAGAAGGTCATCTGGGCGTCCCAGTCATCCGCCGACAGCGGCCAGCCGTGGCTGAAAACGATCGGCTGGCCTGAGCCCCAGTCCTTGTAGAAGATTTTTACGCCGTCCGTTGTAGTAATTGTAGGCATCGTGTCGCTCCATCTGCCCTGTTAAACATTCGTTTTTCGATACAGCTGATTGCGAAATACCTCCGGTGAGGCGTATTCGATCATATCTCAAAACTGCGACGTTGACTAAATCCCCTCTTTATCAAGGACAAATACCTTGTACGTTCGAGCTATGCCTTAGATGTATAGCGAGGACCGGATGGAACTCAGGCATTTGCGCTATTTTGTTGCTGTTGCGGAAGAGGGAAGCTTGCTGACCGCAGCCGAGCGGCGGCTACACACTTCCCAGCCCTCACTCAGCAGGCAAATTCGCGATCTGGAAACCGAAATCGGTGTAAAACTGCTGGAACGGCAGCCGCGCGGCGTGGCGCTCACCGCCGCCGGTAAAGTGTTTCTTGATCACGCGCGGCTGGCTTTGTTGCAAGTCGAGGCGGCTGCGGAAGGGGCCCGGCGGGCAGAACGGCCGGAAAAGCAGTCGTTCACTATCGGTTTTCTCGCAGGACAGGAGGTCGTGTGGCTACCCCATGCATTGCGCATTATTCGTGAGGAAGCGCCGGAGGTTGAAATCATACTGTCCAGTCAGTCTTCCCCGGACCTTGCTCTGGCACTGATGCGAGGCAAGCTGGACGTCGCTTTCCTTCGCCCCGAGACGCAGAGTGTTGGTGTGTCCTTCAAGTTTTTAGCCAAGGAGCCACTGATCGCCGTACTGCCGGCGGACCATCGCTTGACGTCGCGCAAAAAGATCCGGCCGCAGGATCTTGCCCGCGAAACTTACGTCAGTTCGGCTAGAATTTCTCCCGTATTGCAATCCGTGATCCAGGATTACGCGGCGGAAATCGGGATCACACTCAAGGCAGAGTACGAAGGTGACGGCCTGCCATCAGCAATGTCGCTCGTCGTGTCTACGGGTGGAATAACGCTTATTCCGCTTTATGCGCAAAATATGCTGACGCCAAATGTCGTTGCCAGAGCACTTGAGGGTGTGCCTCCGACAATTGATCTCACCTTGGGATACAACGATTCAAATTCCTCACCTTTGCTCCGCCGATTTTTGGCTCGTTCTGATGAACTAGTCGCCAACGTGCAAAATCAGAGCATCATCCGCTATGCTGAAATTCCATAGTAGAGATCAAGCTCATGCGATTTCTGCTTGTTGGCGTGCTCCCGAATTTTGTTCAGCATTCTCGAATTTCGGGTATCGACCCATCTCGACTTTTCCAATCGAGGAGCGCGAGGCAAAAGTGGACGGCAGGCTTCACCACTATCAGAGGTCGACACAATTCAAAGGCTGTGACAGCAGTTTTGTGGGCAGGAGCTAATTGTTTGCAAACAGTGCGCGCAGTAGCGACAACACGCCTGCCCCATTCGCATCGCTTTAGCCCGCGGTCGGTGGCGGTGTGGGGTCAAAGACGCGCTGGTGAGTAACTCAAGGCCATCACACCGCCCGCCTCGCACCCTCCATTGCGGCCGTCAAGTAGATCGAACTTTGGTCCTGGAAGTGCCGCCCTGCAGCGCTAGCAATGCCAGTCTTGAGCCGTTGCCAAGACGGCGAACAGTCATGCAACTTTCTCCTCTTGGTCGCGCAGACGTTCCAAATTCACCATCTGCGAGGTATCATTCGGAGGCACATTGGGCGGGATATTAAATTCGCACGCCTAAGCGAGAATACAGGAGCCGGCCGATGACGCGCATTCGCAGGACGTCCGACATGGGCGCGACCTCTCGCCCGAGAACCACTGGCCTGCGGCAATTCCTCGACCTTGAGCAGCAGCGCGATTGGATAGCGGGCAAGATCGACTTGCCGGACACGGGCGACCGATTAGAGTCCCTGGAACAGCGCTTCAAATATGTCGCTCGATTTGAGAAACTGCTTAGCCGCCCGCAAGCAGGGGAAGTCCTGGAGATTCTCAAGCTATACGGTCCAAACTGCATTCCGATCCTGCGCAAGACCGAGCGCTACTACTGGTCGGTTTCTTGTCTGCCGTCGACCTCGGACAAGCCGCTCGTACGCGTCAATGCGAGCTGGATGGAGCTTTTTACGCTCTATGCCCAAGACGAAGATATCCGCTCCAGATTCATCGTGCATCTTTCGGATTTCACCACAGATCGTTCAGCCACGCCGAGCCGAGTCGACGAACCCTTTCTCGAGCAAAGCGTCGCGATGCCAGAGCACCTCAGCTATTTCTTCCCGCGTGGTGCGGACATTTTCGGCATCAATGTGCGTGGCTCTGTCTCGATCCGCAAATTCCTCACCAACCGCCGCGTGTTGCGTGCCATTCGGGCGTTCAACTTGACGCATATGAACCGGGGGCGGAACGCCTACCAGGCGAGCCACTGCTACAGCGTGGCGGATTACATGCAGGCAGATTGAGGGGTTCTTCAGGAAGCGCCATCCTGGCTGCCTCCCCGTCGCGTCCCCATTTCGCGAGGTCGAAAAGACAACGGAGGCGCACCTGAACTCTGGAACACGACGGCTTCAGGAAGCGGGCGCCCCGCAATTCCAAGTTAGTGACCGGACGTCTTCGCTTCCATATTGACCTCAACCACACTTGAGGAATTACAAACTCCCGAAGACATCTGATTCAGGGGAAAATGGATGAGCGGAGCTTTCTTTCGTGTCGACAAATTCGTCGTGCCGGCTGCGGCACGCGAGGAATTTCTCGTCAAGGTGATGATGACCCACAAGCTGCTGGAAGCGCAAGAAGGTTTCATCGATCACAGGGTATTGGAGCAGGTCGCCGGTCCCGGCGAATTCAATTTCGTCACCATTGCCGAATGGGAAAATACCGAGGTCGTCGAACGCGCGCGGGCAACCGTCGCGGCCGCCCACAAGGCCGCCAATTTCGATCCGCAGGAGATGTTTGCGCGTCTCGGCATTCGCGCCGATATCGCCAGCTACAAGCCTGTCGCGGCTTAAAATAACGCTGCCGGCTCAGGCGCCTGAAGTCGCGCCTTCCCGGCGAAGGAGAAGATAGAACCGCCAGCAGAGCATGACGGCCGCCGCCGCCAGCCCGACGAGGAAGCCGAACCAGATGCCGATGCCGCCGAAGCCCAGCGGGAAGGCAAAGGCCCAGGCGAGGAAGAAGCCGATCGGCCAATAGGCAATCAACGCCATGATCATCGGCACCCGTGCGTCTTTCAGACCGCGCAGCAATCCGTTGGCGACCACCTGCAGCCCGTCGACCAGCTGGAAAAGCCCGGCGACGACGATCAGTGGCCCGGCATAGGCAAGCACGGCAGGCGCCTCCGGCGAATTGACGTCGAGGAACCAGCTGCCGAGGAATTGCGGCATGGTGGCAAACAGAACCGAGCCGACCGCCGAAATGGCGCAGGCAAGAATCAGCACCATGATCGAGGCGCGCACCAGCCCGCGGTAATCGCCCTGCCCGTGGGCGACGCCGACGCGCACCGTCGCCGCCTGGCTGAGGCCGAGCGGGATCATGAAGGCGATCGAGGCCCATTGCAGGGCGATGCCGTGAGCGGCGAGTTCGATGGTGCCGATATAGCCCATCAGCAGCGAGGCCACCGTGAACAGGCTAACCTCGGCAAGCACGGTGACGCTGATCGGAAAACCGAGCCGGAGAACCTCAAGCAGCGCATGCCAATCAGGCTTCCAGAACCGCACGAAGATCTCGTAGCGCCGTGTCTCCTCCCGCTTCTGGACGAAGGCGAGAATGAACAGAAAGCCGGCCGTCTGCACGACGACAGAAACGATCGCCGCCCCTTCGAGCCCCATCGCCGGAAAGCCGAAATGGCCGAGCACCAGGGCATAGGCGAAGATCGCGTTCAGCACCAGCGTGGCGATGGTGACATTGAGGATGATGCCCGCCTTGCCGATGGCGCTGACGAGGGCCCGCATGACGTTGAAAAGCAGCGCCGGCAGCACGCCGAACTGGCCGATCATGATGTAGCCATGGGCGAGCTTGGCCACCTCCGGCTTCTGTTGCGCGAAGAGAAGGATCTGCTCCGAATTGAAGAAGGCGGGCTGCATGATGACCCAATATGCGATCACCACCCAGAGACCCATGCGCAGCGCCCGGCGCACGGAGACGACGTCACCGCGGCCATAGGCCTGCGCCACCATCGGAATGACGGCGATGGCAAAACCGGAGCCGAAGATCAGGATCGTGAACAGGAACTGCGCCGAAAGCACCATCGCCGCCAGATGCTCGGCGCCGAGGCGGCCGACGATCATCACGTCGGTGGTGTTGATGCCGAGCTGGGCGAGCTGCGCGCCGATCAACGGAATGCCGAGCGCCAGCGTTGCACGGAAATGTGCGCCCCAATGATTATCGGTTGTCGGCGCAAGCCTGCGCGCGTCGATCGGCGTGTCCATGACACTTGGTCCTGTGATTGAAATATGCGCCGCCGTACAATTTGCGGAGAAATATCATCGGGATTTAGAGGAAAGCCCCGCAAAGAACTACCCCAAAACAGGCAGATGATGATAAATTCATCATCGCATCACCATTTCTGATTGATCAGCCCGCCGCCTCAAGCGCATCCGCCGGCTGACGGACCCGGACCCGCACGAGGAACACGCCGGCGGCCACCAGGATGAACAGGGCGGCGGTCAGGTAGGGCGCGCCGGCAAAGGTTATAGGCGCCTCTGGCCGGGTGAAATAGCTGAACAACTGGGTGAAGATCAGTGGTCCGACGATGGTGGTAATGCTGCTGAGACTGGTGAGCGCACCTTGCAGCTCGCCCTGCGCCGAGGGCGGCACCTTGCCGGCAGCGATACTGCGCAGCGGCGGATCGGCGACGTTTTCCATGACGGTCGCAACGATCACGACATAGACCACCCAGCCCTCCCAGGCGAAGGCATAGCCGGTCAGCCCCGCCGCCGAAAAACAGAGGCCGAGAAGCGCTGTCTTCCATTCGCCGAGCAGAGGCACGACACGCGGCAATACCAATCCCATCACCAGCGCGGCGCCGATGCCGTAAATGCCGAGCGACAGGCCGATCTGTCCCTCGCTCCAACCGTAACGATAGGTCGAGACGAAGGACCAGACCGAGGGATAGACGGCATGCGCGAGGAAAAACAGGAACATCACGAGGCTGACCCAGCCGATGCCCGGATAATGGCGCATCTGCCGCAGCGCGCCGAGCGGATTGGCGCGTTTCCACTCGAAGCGGCGGCGATTCCTAGCCTCCAGCGTTTCCGGCAGCAGGAAGCAGGCGGCGATGAAATTGACGAACGAGAGTGCTGCCGCGCCGAGGAACGGCACACGCGGGCCGAATTCGCCGAGGACACCGCCGATAACGGGGCCGATCGTGAAGCCGACGCCGAAGGCGATGCCGATCAGCCCGAAATTCTTCGCCCTGTTCTCCTCGGTGCTGATATCGGCGATATAGGCCGAGCACGTGGCGAAGCTGCCGCCGCTGATGCCGGCAAGCACGCGGCCGACAAACAGCATCCAGAAGCTGGTGGCGATGCCGCAGATGAAATTGTCGATCGCGAATGTCAGCACCGACAGCAGAAGGATCGGCCGGCGGCCGAACCGGTCGGAGAGGTTTCCGAGCAGCGGCGCGAACAGGAATTGCATGCCGGCATAGACGAGCATCAGCCAGCCGCCATCGATCGCCGCATCGCTGACGCCGCCGCCGGTCAGTTGTTCCAGATAGGCGGGCAGCACCGGCATGATGATGGCGATGCCGATAATGTCGAGGAAGAGAATGATGAAGACCAGGAAAAGGCCGCGACGGACGAATTTGGGGTCAAGCATGAGGCATCTCTACAGCGGTTCGTTCTGAAAAGACGATCTCGTCGCCGAGAAACTGACATAGCTCAGAAAACAAAACGAAACAATCCGTGAACATTTCAAAGTTTTTGATAATGCAGAACGGGAAATTTATGAAATCCTTCAACCTTGGGGCGCGGCAACGTGATCATTGGCTCCCTTGCAATCGCATTGACGACGTCCAGATCATTCGGGGAATGATCGTTCATTGTGCGGCCCTGCGCACGGCCCGTTCGAGACCATCCGGATTATCGCGCAGGGGCGAAGGCTGTAAAAACGGCATCCGGCAGCGCCGCTCGTGCGCGCATTAGGGAGAAGACAATGCAGACCTATCGTTTGGGAAAGACCGGACCTAATGTTTCGGCCATCGGCCTCGGCTGCATGGGCATGTCGGGCATGTACGGCCCTGCCGACCGCGCCGAAAGTATCGCGACGATCCATGCCGCACTCGATGCCGGCGTCAATCTGCTCGACACCGGCGATTTCTACGGCATGGGCCATAACGAGATGCTGATTGGCGAGGCGTTGAAGGGACGCAGGCGCGAGGATGCGGTCATCAGCGTCAAATTCGGCGCGCTCCGCGATCCCGCCGGCGGCTGGAGCGGCATCGACGCCCGCCCGGGCGCGGTGAAGAATTTCCTCGCTTACACGCTGCAGCGCCTCGGCGTCGACTATATCGACATCTACCGCCCGGCCCGCCTCGATCCCAACGTGCCGATCGAGGATACGGTCGGCGCCATCGCCGACGTGGTCAAAGCAGGTTATGTCAGGCATATCGGCCTGTCCGAAGTCGGCGCCGACACCATCCGCCGCGCAGCCGCTGTTGCCCCGATCGTCGACCTGCAAATCGAATATTCGCTGATCTCGCGCGGCATCGAAGAGAAGATCCTGCCGACGACGCGCGAACTCGGCATCTCGATCACCGCTTACGGCGTACTCTCGCGCGGCCTGATCAGCGGCCACTGGCAAAAGGGCCAAGCCGCCGCCGGAGACTTCCGCACCCATAGCCCGCGCTTCCAGGCGGGCAACATCGAGCAGAACCTCGCTTTGGTGGAAAAACTGCGTGAGATCGCGGAGGCAAAGAGCGTCTCGGTCGCCCAGATCGCCATCGCCTGGGTCGCCGCCAAGGGCAAGGATATCGTCCCGATCATCGGCGCCCGCCGCCGCGACCGGCTGACCGAGGCGCTCGGCTCACGCGTAGTGGATCTGTCGGCGGAAGATTTCGCCGCGATCGAACGGGCAGTCCCGAAGGATGCGGCTGCCGGCGGGCGTTATCCGGAGCATATGCTGCAGCATATGGATAGTGAGAGGTAGTGAAGTGGGACGAAGGACTAAAACGAGCGTCCCGCCGTGCAGCCCCCTCATCCGCCCTACGGCCACCTTCTCCCCGAGGGGAGAAGAAGGAATGAGATGCTGCGGCAAGTCCTCTTCTCCCCGGCGGGGAGATAGGTGGCCCGAAGGGTCGGATGAGGGGTGAATGACGAAGGAACCAAGTCCTGAGCGCAAACGAAGGACAGTCCCTTCCCCTCACACCGGCCCCGAGAACGTATCGCAAGCCGACAGTTGCCCGCTGTCGAAGCCGCGCTTGAACCATCTGACGCGCTGGGCCGAAGTGCCGTGGTTGAAACTCTCGGGCACGACGTAGCCCTGGGACCGCTTCTGCAGCGTGTCGTCGCCGATCTGCTGGGCGGCGTTCAGCGCCTCCTCTAGGTCGCCGGACTCCAGCAAGCCCTTCTGCTGGGTATATTTGCCCCAGATGCCGGCGAAGCAATCGGCCTGCAGCTCGACGCGCACCGACATCTTGTTGGCCTCTTCCTCGCTCATGCGCTGGCGGGCCTGGTTGAACTTCGGCAGGATGCCGAGCAGGTTCTGCACGTGATGGCCGACCTCGTGAGCGACGACATAGGCTTCGGCGAAATCGCCGGACGCGCCGAACCGGTTGGAGAGTTCCTGGAAGAAATCCGTGTCGAGATAGAGCTTGTGGTCACCGGGGCAATAGAACGGTCCGGTTGCCGCCGATGCGGAGCCGCAGGCCGATGCCGTCGAGCCCGAAAACAGCACGAGGCGCGGCTCCTCGTAAGTCTGGCCTTGCGCCTGGAAGATGCCCGTCCAGGTATCTTCGGTTTCGGCAAGCACGGTCCGCATGAAGGCGGTCATCTCATCATTGGCGGGCGTCCGCGTGCCTTCCGACTGGCTCTGTTCGTAGCCGGGGCCGCTCGTCATGCCGCCGCCTTCGAGCACCTGCAGCAGATCGACGCCCATCATCTTGAAGATGAAATAGATGACGACGAGGAAGATGATCGTGCCGATGCTCAAGCCGCCGCCGGCGCGGCGAACGCCGCCGCCGGAAGGAAAGTTGAAGCCACCGCCGCGGCCGAAACCGCCGCTGCTCGGGTCGCCGCGGCGATCCTCGACATTATCGGACTGACGCCGGCCTCTCCATTCCATCTTCGTTCTCCCCGGCAATGCCCGTGATTGCACTTAACGAATCTATATATCCGTCGACGGCTGGAATTCCAGCGAGTTCATCGAGGGCTAGTAGTCCTGCCTGACGAAATAGTCTTCCGCGCCGTGTTGGATTCCTGTCGATTCCGCGATTTATGGGGTTCCGTTTGCAAATACATTTGCCTATAAGCCGCTTCTAGCCTGAAAAGACCTTCAATGCGCGACCCGACCCGGTGATCTCCCACCCTGGCCGGCTTTTTGCGCAGCCAGACAATGGATATCGCCCATGCCGAAGCGCCAAGACATCAAATCGATCCTCATCATCGGCGCGGGACCGATCGTCATTGGCCAGGCTTGCGAGTTCGACTATTCCGGCACCCAGGCCTGCAAGGCGCTGAGGGAGGAAGGCTACCGCGTTATCCTCGTCAACTCCAACCCGGCGACGATCATGACCGATCCGGGCCTTGCCGATGCAACTTACGTCGAGCCGATCACCCCCGAGGTCGTCGCCAAGATCATTGCCAAGGAGCGCCCGGATGCGCTGCTGCCGACGATGGGCGGCCAGACGGCTTTGAATACCGCGCTTTCGCTGAAGCGCATGGGCGTGCTCGACCGCTACAATGTCGAGATGATCGGCGCCAAGCCCGCCGCCATCGACATGGCCGAGGACCGGGCGCTGTTTCGCGAGGCGATGGCCCGCATCGGGCTGGAAACGCCGCGCTCGATGCTGGCGAACGCCACCGATATCAAGGATCTCGACCGCAAGACGCATGAGGCCGAACGCAACAAGCTGCGCGAAAGCCTCTCGGGTCCCGATCTCGACAAGGCATTGGACGAACTGGAAAACCAGTGGAACCTCGGCGAGAGCGACCGAAAGCAGCGCTACATGAGCCATGCCATGGCGATTGCCGCCCAGGCGATCGATCATGTCGGCCTGCCCGCCATCATCCGCCCCTCCTTCACGCTCGGCGGCACCGGCGGCGGCATCGCCTACAACCGCTCGGAATTCTTCGAGATCGTCGGCGGCGGCCTCGATGCCTCGCCGACCACCGAAGTGCTGGTCGAGGAATCGGTGCTCGGCTGGAAGGAATATGAAATGGAAGTCGTCCGCGACAAGGCGGACAACTGCATCATCATCTGCTCGATCGAAAACATCGATCCGATGGGCGTGCATACCGGCGATTCGATTACCGTCGCCCCGGCGCTGACGCTGACCGACAAGGAATACCAGATCATGCGCAACGCCTCGATCGCGGTGCTGCGCGAGATCGGCGTCGAGACCGGCGGCTCGAACGTCCAGTTCGCCGTCAATCCGAAGGACGGCCGCCTGGTCGTCATCGAAATGAACCCGCGCGTCTCGCGCTCCTCGGCGCTCGCCTCCAAGGCCACCGGCTTCCCGATCGCCAAGGTCGCCGCCAAGCTCGCCATCGGTTATACGCTCGACGAGCTGGACAACGACATCACCGGCGGCGCAACGCCTGCCTCCTTCGAACCGTCCATCGACTATGTCGTCACCAAGATCCCGCGTTTCGCCTTCGAGAAATTCCCCGGCGCCTCGCCGGTGCTGACGACGGCGATGAAATCGGTCGGTGAAGTCATGGCGATCGGCCGCACCTTCGCCGAATCGCTGCAGAAGGCGCTGCGCGGCCTCGAAACCGGGCTGACCGGCCTCGACGAAATCGAGATCCCCGATTCCGAGGAAGGCGAATCCAGCCACAACGCCATCCGCGCTGCCATCGGCACCCCGACGCCGGATCGCCTGCGCATGGTCGCCCAGGCGCTGCGCATGGGTCTCAGCATCGAAGAGGTGCATGAGGGCTGCAAGATCGACCCCTGGTTCATCGCCGAGCTCAAGAACATCATCGACACGGAAGCCCGCATCCGCGAGCACGGCCTGCCCGAGGATGCCGCGAACCTGCGCATGCTGAAGGCCATGGGCTTTTCCGACGCCCGTCTGGCCACGCTGACCGGCAAGCGCCCGAAGCAGGTCGCCGAACTTCGCAACAGCCTGAACGTCCGCCCGGTCTTCAAGCGCATCGATACCTGTGCCGCCGAATTCGCCTCGCCGACCGCCTATATGTATTCGACCTACGAGACACCTTTCGTCGGCGCCGCCCGCTCCGAAGCTGAGGTTTCCGACCGCAAGAAGGTCGTCATCCTCGGCGGCGGCCCGAACCGCATCGGCCAGGGCATCGAGTTCGATTATTGCTGCTGCCATGCCGCCTTCGCGCTGAAGGATGCGGGTTATGAAGCGATCATGATCAACTGCAACCCAGAAACCGTCTCGACCGACTATGACACGTCCGATCGCCTCTACTTCGAGCCGCTGACGGCCGAGGACGTCATCGAGATCCTGCGGGCCGAGCAGGAAAAGGGCGAAGTCGTCGGCGTCATCGTCCAGTTCGGCGGCCAGACGCCGCTGAAGCTTGCCGAGGCGCTCGAGAAGAACGGCATCCCGATCCTCGGCACCGCACCCGACATGATCGATCTTGCCGAGGACCGCGATCGCTTCCAGAAGCTTCTGATGAAGCTCGACCTCAACCAGCCGAACAACGGCATCGCCTATTCGGTCGAGCAGGCCCGCCTGGTCGCCGCCGAAATCGGCTTCCCTCTGGTCGTGCGTCCCTCCTACGTGCTCGGCGGCCGCGCCATGCAAATCCTGCATTCAGAAGGCCAGCTGCAGACCTACCTGCTGGACACGGTTCCGGAACTGGTGCCCGAAGACATCAAGCAGCGTTATCCCAATGACAAGACTGGCCAGATCAACACCCTGCTCGGCAAGAACCCGCTTCTCTTCGACAGCTATCTCAGCCATGCCATCGAAGTCGATGTCGACTGCCTCTCTGATGGAACCGACGTCTATGTCGCCGGCATCATGGAGCATATCGAGGAAGCCGGCATCCATTCCGGCGACAGTGCCTGTTCGCTGCCGCCACGCTCGCTGCCCGTCGAACTGATCGACGAACTCGAGCGCCAGGCAAAGGCGATGGCCAAGGCGCTCAATGTCGGCGGCCTGATGAACGTCCAGTTCGCCATCAAAGACGGCACCGTCTACGTTCTGGAGGTCAATCCGCGCGCCTCGCGCACCGTGCCCTTCGTCGCCAAGACCATCGGCGCGCCGATCGCCAAGATCGCCGCGCGCGTTATGGCCGGCGAGAAGCTCGATGCGACCTTTGCCGCCTATGGCGAAAAGCCCGATCCGCGCAAGCTCACGCATATCGCCGTCAAGGAAGCAGTCTTCCCCTTCGCCCGCTTCCCCGGCGTCGACACGCTGCTCGGCCCGGAGATGCGCTCGACCGGTGAAGTCATCGGCCTCGACACCGATTTTGCGCTGGCCTTCGCCAAGTCGCAGCTCGGCGCCGGCGTCGAGCTGCCGCGTGACGGCACGGTGTTCGTCTCGGTGCGCGACGAGGACAAGCCACGCGTGCTGCCGGCGATCCGCATCCTTGTCGAACAGGGCTTCAAGGTGCTGGCCACCGGCGGCACCGCCCGCTTCCTCGGTGAAAACGGCATCACCGCCACCAAGATCAACAAGGTGCTCGAAGGCCGCCCGCATATCGAGGATGCCATCCGCAACCGCCAGGTTCAGCTGGTCATCAACACTACGGACGGCAACAAGGCGATCTCGGATTCGAAGTCGCTGCGCCGCGCGACGCTGATGCAGAAGGTGCCCTACTACACAACCATGGCCGGCGCCGAAGCTGCCGCCCAAGCGATCAAGGCGCTGAAGGCTGGCAATCTCGAAGTCCGGCCGCTGCAGAGTTACTTCGCCTGAGATAGAGCAATTCCAGCGGCGCCATCGCTCGGTGAGCGATGGCGCGTCTTCACTGGAATCACTTTAGCCGGCGGACGCCATAAGCCGCTGAATCTGCAGCATATCATTGCGAAATCGCACCATCTCCTCCGCTTTCAGTCGCTCGTCGGGAATGCGCAGCAGATAGGAGGGATGCACCGTCACGAAGAGCGTGCGTCCTCCTTCGATCGCCATTGCCTTTCCCCTGACATCCTGCAGGCGCTCCTTCACGTCGGTCAGCGCCGCAAGCGCCGTCGCCCCCATGGCGACGATCAGCTTCGGTTTGACGAGCGCCAGTTCCAGATCCAACCACCAGCGGCAATGCTTCACCTCGCCCATATTCGGCTTCTGATGGATACGGCGTTTGCCGCGCGGCTCATATTTGAAGTGCTTGACGGCATTGGTGACATAGAGCGCCGAACGGTCGATGCCGACGTCCGCGATCACCTGGTCGAGCAGTTTGCCGGCCGGGCCGACGAAGGGGCGCCCGGCAATATCCTCCTGATCACCCGGCTGCTCGCCGACGAACATCACCTCTGCATCGCGCGGCCCCTCCCCGAAGACGGTCTGTGTCGCCTTGGCATGAAGCGGGCAGCGGGTGCAGGCGGCGGCTTCGGCGCTGAGGGCTTCGAGCGTGCCGGCCGGCGCTTCGCGTTCTATGGGAAGGTTGCGGGCGGCCTCCTGAAGCCGGTCGTGAAAGGGCAGCGATTGCGTCGCCTCGCGCGCGGCCATCGCCCGCACCTGGCTCTCGGCGGAGGCGATCAGCCCGGGGATAAGATCGGCTTCCGGCAGGTTCTTCCAGTATTTTTTCGGCATTTCCGCCTGCATCGCCTTCAGCTTCAGCCGCGCCGGATTGAAAATGCTGGCATAGTAGGTGCGCCATAGCTCATCGGTGGTATCGGTGAGATTGGGCTTCTCGCAGGGGGCATCGCTGATCGTCAGCCGCTCGCCATCCCAGGCCGCCGACCCTTTGGGCGTGGCGATCAGCCAATCCATATCGGTGAAGCGCCGTTGGAAGAAGGGTGCCGTGCGCCTGACGATATGATGGTCCGGCTCGAACCAGGCGATGAATTTTCGACGGCCAGCAGCTGCCGCACCAACCTCTTTGAAACGGACGAAAGCCGTCATCTTGTGGGCGTCGCGCCGGACATTTTTTGCCATCAGGCGAGCCCGCACGACATCCTCGTCGGAGGCCACTTCGAGCAGTTGCCGGTCCATCTGCAGCCGCCAGAGCAGGCGGTAAAGCAAGGAGAACCGCGCCGGGTCGGAGTGGCAGAGGACCGTCTCGGCAAGCTCGATAAAGGCGGGCGGCACCGTCATCGGCTTGCGTGTCACCGGCACCGGCGGCATGGCGTCGCGTTGGAACGAAAGATCCGCCTCTGCGCTTTTTTCCCGCCAGTCGATCTCCTCAGGCAAAATGCCGGCGGCGGCAAAGGCGCGCGCGGCATCGCGCCATTCGGCAAGATCGCCCCGTCCCGCCAGCACGACCCGGCGCATCATAGCAGCGACAATTGTTCAGGTTTCGGCTCGAACATAGCGCGAAGATCCGGGCGGTCGATCAGCCGGCGCGGCGACCAGCCTTCCGCCGAGACGAAGGACTGGACTTTCTTGATCGAGATGCCGAGCCGCGAAAGATCGTCGAGCCGCAGCCGGCGAAAGCGGCGGGCCGAAACGATTGATTTGACCGTCTTGGTGCCGAGACCGGGAACGCGCAGTAGGCGTTCACGTTCGGCTTTGTTGATATCGACGGGAAATTCGGCCCGGTTGGCGAGCGCCCAGGCAAGCTTCGGGTCGAGGTTGAGGTCGAGCATGCCGCCCGTCTGGTTGGCGGTAATTTCGTCGATGCCGAACCCATAGAACCGATAGAGCCAGTCGGCTTGATAGAGCCTGTGTTCGCGCATCAGCGGCGGCTTGATCAGCGGCAGGTTTTTCGATGAATCCGGGATCGGGCTAAAGGCGGAATAATAGACACGCTTCAGGCCGTAACTGCTGTAAAGCCGGCCGCTGGTCGCAAGGATCGTCGCGTCATTCGCGCCGTCGGCACCGACGATCATCTGCGTGCTCTGGCCGGCCGGCACGAAGCGCTGACGCTTCTTCGTGCGCAGCGTCGGCTCGCCGGCGGCCTCGATCTTCAGCCTCAGATCGCCCATCGATCGGCGGATATTGGCGGGCTTCTTTTCCGGCGCGAAGCGGCTGATGCCATTATCCGTCGGCAACTCGATGTTGAGCGACAGCCTGTCGGCAAAAAGCCCCGCCTCCTCGATCAGACGCGGCGACGCCTCGGGGATCGATTTCAGATGGATGTATCCGCGAAAATTATGCGTCACGCGCAGTTCGCGGACGATGCGGACCATCTCTTCCATCGTGTAATCGGACGAGCGAATAATGCCCGAGGACAGGAACAGGCCTTCGATATAGTTGCGGCGGTAGAATTCCAGCGTCAGCCAAATGACTTCTTCGGGCGTGAAGCGCGCCCGTTCGACATTGCTCGAGGAGCGATTGATGCAATAGGCGCAGTCGTAGATGCAGAAATTGGTCAGCAGTATTTTCAGAAGCGAAATGCATCGCCCATCCGGCGCATAGGCATGACAGATGCCGGATCCCTCGGTCGAGCCGAGCCCGCCGCTTGCAGCCGAATCGCGTTTCACCGTGCCGCTGGAGGCGCAGGAAGCATCATATTTGGCAGCATCGGAAAGGATGGCCAAGCGTTCTGTTAGCGATTTCTTCATCAGTATGTTCACTATATGTTCTTACGAACAAAGTCAATCGCGGCGATCCGGCCTTGAGCGCGTTTTTGCGCCTGATGACCCGCTGTGGCGGCGGCTCGCTTTTTCGTTAATGCGAATTTTCTGGAAATCGGCCTTGGCGATCTGCTATAAGCACTTAACTAGGATTGTGGCACGGTTCCGAAGCTCCCCTTCGGGACCTGTTTTCTTTTGTGTTCGCGCCTGCTGCGTGGATACAAGGAGTGAAGGACAGAAAAATGGTTGAAAAGGTACCAATGACACCGGGTGGTTTCGTCAAGCTGCAGGAAGAGCTGCGCTGGCGTCAGCAGGAGGAGCGCCCTCGAATCATCGAGGCGATCGCCGAAGCCCGTGCCCATGGCGACCTTTCCGAAAACGCCGAATATCACGCCGCCAAGGAAGCCCAGAGCCACAATGAAGGCCGCATCAGCGAGCTGGAAGACCTGACGGCGCGCGCCGAGGTCATCGACCTGACGAAGATGTCCGGCGACAAGATCAAGTTCGGCGCCAAGGTGAAGCTCGTCGACGAGGACACCGAAGAAGAAAAGACCTACCAGATCGTCGGCGACCAGGAAGCCGACGTCAAAGCCGGCCGTATCTCCATATCCTCGCCGATCGCCCGCGCGCTCATCGGCAAGGAAGTCGGCGATTCCATCGAGGTCAATGCCCCCGGCGGCTCCAAGGCCTACGAAATCCTTCAGGTTTCCTGGGGCTGACCGCCCGCCACAGACGAGACCCCTCCCTTGCCTGATATGCGTGACGTCGAGATCATCGCGCCCAATTTCAAGCGCCGGCTCTCCGGCGTCACGTCGACCATCGTCCAGCTCATCCCCTGCCAGATCCGGCTCGGCATGAGGATCGCAACGCTCGGCCCCGGCCTGCCGGAAGGCTTGGCGAAGCTGAGATGGTCGCAGCTCCTTGGCCTTTGGCGCCCGCCGCCGCGCCGGCGGCGGCGTGTCTGGCACGCCCGCCGCAACAATGAGATGGCCGTCGGCATCCTGCTTCGCCATCTCCTGCGCATGCCGCTGAAACTCATCTTCACCTCGGCCGCGCAGCGCCGCCATACCGCCTATACGAAATGGCTGATCCGCCGCATGGACGCGGTGATCGCGACCAGCGACCGCTCCGGCTCGTTCCTCGAGGTGCCGCACACGGTCATCCAGCACGGCGTCGACCTTTCGCTGTTCCATCCGCCGGCAACGGCAGAAGACGGCATTGCCGCCACCGGTCTGCCGGGCCGTTATCTGGTCGGCTGTTTTGGCCGCGTGCGCCATCAGAAGGGCACCGATCTTTTCGTCCGTGCAATGATCGAACTCTTGCCACAGCACCCGGAATGGACGGCCGTCGTCTCCGGCCGGGTGACGGCGGAGCACATCGCCTTCGCAGACAAGCTCAAGGCGGATGTCGCCGCCGCAGGCCTTAGCGACCGAATCCTCTTCCTCGGCGAAGTGCCCGATATCAAGGTCTGGTATCGCCGCCTGACGCTTTATGTCGCCCCCTCCCGCAACGAGGGTTTCGGGCTGACCCCGCTCGAAGCCATGGCTTCGCGAACGGCGGTGGTGGCATCGGACGCCGGCGCCTATGCCGAGCTCATCGCCGAAGGTGAGACCGGATCGGTGGTGGCGGCCGGCGACAGTGAAGCGCTGACACGGGCGATCGCCCCCTATATCGCCGATCCCGGTCTGGCGGTCGCGCATGGCGAGAATGCACTGCGCCATGTCAGAGCGAATTTTGCGCTGGAGAAGGAAGCAAACGCGATCGGCGCCATTTACGACCGCCTTCTCGGCGACAACCGCTGAAGCAGAAAGAGAAACGGCCCGTCGGATAACGGGCCGCTGCAAAGATTGCCAACAATCGTGCTGATTATTCCGCCGGCTGCAGTCCGGCGGCCGGAGCGCTTTCTTCTGTCTGGCCGACCAGGGCCCTGGCGAGCTGCGCGGTATCCAGTTCGTTTTCCCAGCGTGCCACGACGATCGTCGCCACGGCATTGCCGACGAGGTTGGTCAGCGCCCGGCATTCCGACATGAAGCGGTCGATGCCGAGGATGAGCGCCATGCCGGCGACCGGCACAGAGGGCACGACGGAGAGCGTGGCGGCAAGCGTGATGAAGCCGGCGCCGGTGATGCCGGCGGCACCCTTGGAGCTCAGCATCGCTACCAAGAGCAGCAGGATCTGGTCACCCCAGGAGAGGTTGATGCCGGTTGCCTGGGCGATGAACAGCGCCGCCAGCGTCATGTAGATGTTGGTGCCGTCGAGATTGAAGGAATAGCCGGTAGGGATGACGAGGCCGACGACCGAGCGCTTGCAGCCGGCCTTTTCCATCTTGTTCATCAGGCCCGGAAGTGCGGCCTCCGACGACGAGGTGCCGAGAACCAGCAGCAGCTCTTCCTTGATGTAGCGCAGCAGCGCCAGGATCGAGAAGCCATTATAGCGCGCAACGGCGCCGAGAACGACGAGAACGAAGAGCAGCGACGTGAGGTAGAAAGTGCCGATCAGCATGGCGAGATTGGCGATCGATCCGATGCCGTACTTGCCGATGGTGAAGGCCATGGCGCCGAAAGCGCCGATCGGGGCAGCTTTCATCAGGATGGCGACGAGCTTGAAGACCGGCGCCGTCAGAGCATTGAGGAAATTGACGACCTGCTCGCCCTTTTCGCCAACCATGGCAAGCGCGATGCCGAAGAGCACCGAGAAGAACAGCACCTGCAGAATGTCGCCATCGGCAAAGGCGCCGACGATCGTCGTCGGAATGATATTGGTCAGGAAGCCGACGATGCTCTGCTCATGCGCCTTCGAGGCGTAAGTGGCGACGGCGGTGGGATCCAGCGACGCCGGGTCGATATTCATGCCGGCGCCGGGCTGGACGACATTGGCGACGACCATGCCGATGACCAGCGCCAAGGTCGAGAAGGTCAGGAAGTACAGCATCGCCTTGCCGGCGACGCGGCCGACCTTCTTCAGGTCGCTCATACCGGCAATGCCGGTCGCCACCGTCAGGAAAATGACCGGCGCGATAATCATCTTGACGAGTTTGATAAAGGCATCGCCGAGCGGCTTCAGCTGCGCGCCGAGTTCGGGATAGAAATGGCCGAGAAGGATACCCGCGGCGATAGCGGCGAGAACCTGAACGTAAAGATGGGAATAAAAGGGCTTCTTGCCCTTGCTGTCTGCGACTGCATCAAATGGTGCTGCGATCATGATGTCCTCCTTAAGGCTCGTCCGGAACGAACTCCGGCCTCCCGAGCCGTTCGCTTCAATCCAACAGCTCAGCCGTTGTTGCCATCTCCTTCGCAATCACTGTGCCAATTTTGACGTACCCGACTAGCGCGTTGATTTTATTGAATAAAAATTTCCACGACCGATGAAAGCCCATCAAGAAATGCGGAAATCCGCACAAATCCATTTGCAACTAGTGCAGAAAAATGCACAAATTCGCCATGTCCCTGTCCCTGTCATCGCTGTGGCCTTCCCTGCCCCTGCGGCACCGCATCCGCCGGATGTGGTGGGCTTATGCAGTGATCGCGCTTGTTGCCGCCGCCCTCGGTCTGTGGGCAAGCGGCGAGATCGGCCGGCGCCATGCCGAGGCGGCCCTCGAAGAACAGGCCCGCACCGATGCCAGGCTGAATGCGGCATTGCTGCGCACGGTTCTCGAAAAATACCGGGCGCTGCCTTTCGTGCTGTCGCAGGATACGGCACTCGCCGCAGCCCTTGCGGGCAACGATGCCGGCACCTTCGAGCGGCTCAGCCAGAAGCTGGAGACGCTGGCGGCGGGAACCAAGGCTGCGGTCATCTATGTCATCGACAAGGACGGCATGGCGGTTGCGGCTAGCAACTGGCGCGAACCGACGAGCTTCGTCGGCAACGACTATCGTTTTCGGGAATATTTTCAGGGTGCGGTCGCTGAAGGACAGGCCGAGCACTTCGCGCTCGGCACAGTCAGCAAGAAACCCGGCCTTTATATCTCCGAGCGGATATCAGGCAGCGGCGGGCTGCTCGGTGTCGTCGTGGTCAAGGTCGAGTTCGACGACGTCGAAGCGGATTGGAGCGCCACGGACGCCCCCTCCTATGTCATCGACGATCGCGGCATCGTCCTCATCACCAGCGTTCCCTCCTGGCGGTTCATGACGATCGGCCGGATCGCCGGGGACCGGCTGACGACGATCCGCGAAAGTCTGCAATTCGGCGATGCGCCGCTGCAGCCGCTGCCGCTCGATACTGTGCGAAGTCTCGGCGAGAACCTCGACATCGTCGAAGTCGTCATGCCGGGAAGCGCAGGAAAAACCAGCTTTCTCGATGTCGGGATGCCGGTTCCCGCGACCGCCTGGCATTTGCAGCATCTCGTGGCGCTGGGGCCGTCCGTCGATGCGGGCATTCGCGAGGCCCGTATGTTGGCGCTGCTCACGCTCTTGCCGCTGCTGGCGGGCGCCGCCTTCCTGTTGCGCCGCCGTCAGGCGGTCACCCTCAGGATTTTGAGCGAACAGCAGGCGCGGGAGGAATTGGAACGGCGCGTGGCCGAACGGACACAGGATCTCAGCCAGGCGCGGGATCGGCTGCAGGCCGAGATCGTCGGCCACAGGAGCACCGAGCAGAAGCTGCAGGCGGTGCAGCAGGATCTGGTGCAGGCCAACCGGCTGGCGATCCTGGGCCAGGTGGCCGCCGGCGTCGCCCATGAGATCAATCAGCCGGTGGCGACCATCCGTGCCTATGCCGACAACGCCCGCACCTTTCTCAACTGCGGCCAGACCGCGCCGGCCGGTGAAAATCTCGATAGCATCGCGGCGCTGACGGAACGTATCGGCTCGATCACCGAGGACCTGAAGAGTTTTGCCCGCAAAGGCCGCGGCAGCGCCGAACCAACCGGCTTGAAGGATGTCATCGAGGGGGCCGTGATGCTGTTGCGCAGCCGCTTTGCCGGCCGCATGGACACGCTCGACATCGACCTGCCGCCGCCCGACCTGCAGGTCATGGGAAACAGGATCCGCCTCGAACAGGTGCTGATCAACCTGCTTCAGAACGCGCTTGAAGCGGTGGCGCCGAAGGCCGACGAGGCGCGCGTCGAGGTCAGGACGTCAAGCGAAGGGGAGATGGTGACGCTGACGGTTGCCGACAACGGCCCCGGCATTTCGCCTGAGATCCGCAAGGGCCTGTTCACGCCGTTCAACACCTCGAAGGAAAGCGGCCTCGGCCTCGGGCTGGTCATCTCCAAGGATATCGTCGGCGATTACGGCGGCCGGATGGAAGTTGACAGCAACGGCGGCGGGACTCGGTTCGTCGTTCATCTGAGGAAGGCTTGAGTTCATGGCCGCACCGATGCTCGTTGCGCTGATCGACGATGACAAGGACCTGCGCCGCGCCACCGCCCAGACGCTGGAACTCGCCGGATTTTCCGTCTCGGCCTATGAGGGAGCGAAGGCCGCGCTGGCCGAGCTGTCCGCGGATTTTGCCGGCCCGGTCGTCACCGATATCCGCATGCCTGAAATCGACGGACTACAGTTGTTCGCCATGCTCAAGGGCATCGACGCCGACCTGCCGGTGATCCTGATGACCGGTCATGGCGATATTCCAATGGCCGTTCAGGCGATCCAGGACGGCGCCTATGATTTCATCGCCAAGCCGTTTGCGGCCAACCGCCTCGTCCAGAGCGTGCGTCGCGCCGGCGAGAAGCGGCGGCTCATCCTGGAAAACCGCATGCTGCGCAAGGCGGCCGAAGATGCGCAGGAGAATTCGCCGCTGATCGGCCAGACGCCCGTCATGGAAAATCTGCGGAAGATCCTTCGCCACATCGCCGATACCGATGTCGACGTGCTCGTTGCCGGCGAGACCGGCAGCGGCAAGGAAGTCGTCGCCCAGATCCTGCACCAGTGGAGCCACCGCCGGAAGGGCAATTTCGTGGCGCTGAACTGCGGCGCGCTCCCCGAAACCGTCATCGAAAGCGAGCTGTTCGGCCACGAGGCCGGCGCCTTTACCGGCGCCCAGAAACGCCGCACCGGCCGCATCGAACATGCAAGCGGCGGCACGCTTTTCCTTGACGAGATCGAGAGCATGCCGGTCGCCACCCAGGTCAAGATGCTGCGGGTGCTGGAGATGCGCGAAATCACTCCGCTCGGCACCAATGAAGTACGCCCGGTCGATCTGCGCGTCGTCGCAGCCGCCAAGATCGATCTCGGCGATCCCGATCTGCGCGGCGATTTTCGCGAGGACCTCTATTACAGGCTGAATGTGGTAACGATCTCCATTCCGCCGCTGAGGGAGCGCCGCGACGATATTCCGCTGCTGTTTTCTCATTTCGCCGCGCGCGCCGCCGAGCGCTTCCGCAGAGAGGTGCCGGAGCTGTCGCCCGAGATGCGCCGCCACTTTGCCTCGCACGCATGGCCGGGCAATGTCCGCGAGCTCTCGCATTATGTTGAGCGTGTGGTGCTGGGCGTCGAAGGCGGCGCAGCCGCACCGGTCCCTGCTCAGCCGACCGGCGGCGGCACCCTGCCCGAACGGCTGGAACGCTACGAGGCGGAGATTATCCGCGACGCGCTTACGGCCAATGACGGCGACGTACGCAGCACCATCGAGGCGCTCGGCATACCGAGAAAGACGTTTTATGACAAGCTCCAGCGCCACGGGATCAACCGCGGTGGCTATACTGCGCGCAAATAGACTGTTTCAGACTTCCACCAGTCCCAGCTTCTTCACCTGTCGGATCGTCAGCATGGTGCGCACGGTATCGACATGTTCGTTCGCCGTCAGCACCTCGATGACGAAATCCTGGAAGTGGGTGAGATTCTCCGCCACGCAATGCAGCAGGAAATCGCTGTCGCCGGAGACCATCCAGGCCTGGCGCACCAGTGGCCATTCGGCGGTGGCGGCGGCGAAGGACTTGAGATTGCCTTCCGACTGATGCTTGAGGCCGACCATGCAGAAAGCGACGAGGTCGAAGCCGAGCCTCGGGCTGTTCAGCATTGCATGGTAGCCCTCGATGATGCCCGCTTCCTCGAGCTTGCGCACCCGGCGCAGGCATGGCGGCGCCGAGATGCCGACGCGATCGGCCAGCTCCACATTGGTCATGCGGCCGTCGGCCTGCAATTCCCGGAGGATCTTAATATCGATGACGTCGAGCTCGGCGCGACCCACATCATGGCCTTTCTTTAATTCTCCGCGGGGAGCTTCTATATAAAGCCGCGGAATACGCAAGAATGTTTCACGCCGATGACGGATTCTTGCACATCCGCCCGATTTGCCTTGTTGGTAACGCAAGGCTGCCCTTGAATAAAAGCATTGGACGTTCATAAATGGCGCAGGGACCGCGAAACGGCCGCAATCGCCACTTAGCCGCCGCCCTCCTGCCAGTCGAAAGGAAATGACATGCCCGCCCGCCACACCAAGGTGCTCATCATCGGTTCCGGACCCGCAGGCTATACTGCCGCGGTCTATGCCGCGCGCGCCATGCTGAAGCCGGTCTTGATCGCCGGTCTCGAACAGGGCGGCCAGCTGATGATCACCACCGATGTGGAGAATTATCCGGGCTTTGCCGATCCGATCCAAGGTCCCTGGCTGATGGAACAGATGCTGCAGCAGGCAAAACATGTCGGCGCCGAGATCGTCAACGATCTGGTCACCGAAGTCGACATGAACCAGCGCCCCTTCGTCGCCCGCACCGACAGCGGGCAGGTCTGGACTGCCGATACGCTGATCATCGCCACCGGCGCCAAGGCCAAGTGGCTCGGCATCGAGAGCGAGCAGCATTTCCAGGGCTTCGGCGTTTCGGCCTGCGCCACCTGCGACGGATTCTTCTATCGCAACAAGGATGTGATTGTGGTCGGCGGCGGCAACAGCGCCGTCGAGGAAGCACTCTATCTCTCCAACATCGCCAAGTCGGTGACACTGGTCCACCGCCGCGACTTCTTCCGGGCCGAGAAGATCCTGCAGGAACGCTTGTTCTCCAAGGAGAACGTCAAGGTGCTGTGGAACACCGAAGTGGCCGAAATCACCGGCACGCCGGCCAAGCCGCCGATGCCGCAATCCGTCTCCGGCGCACGCCTGCGTGACGTCAAAACCGGCGCGATCACCGAGATGGCAATCGACGGCGTCTTCGTCGCCATCGGCCATGCGCCGGCAACCGAGCTCTTCAAGGACAAATTGAAGCTGAAGGACAACGGCTATCTCTGGACGGCGCCGGACTCGACCGCGACCAGCCTGGAGGGGGTCTATGCCGCCGGCGACGTGACCGACGATACCTTCCGTCAGGCAATCACTGCCGCCGGTCTTGGATGCATGGCAGCGCTTGAAGCCGAGCGCTATCTGACGGGTCACATGCCCGTCGCCGTAGCCGCGGAGTAAGATCGGCATGAGGGGTGGGGGAATGCCATTGGATTGGGATAAGCTGCGTATTTTTCACGCAGCTGCCGAGGCGGGTTCGTTCACCCATGCGGCGGATAAACTCCATTTGTCCCAGTCCGCCATCAGCCGCCAGGTGAGCGCGCTGGAGCAGGATGTCGGCACCAAGCTGTTTCACCGCCATGCGCGCGGCCTGATCCTGACGGAACAAGGCGAGCTGCTTTACCGCACAGCCCATGACGTGCTGCTGAAGCTCGAAACCGTGAAGATGCAGCTGACGGAAACCAACGAAACACCGTCCGGCAAGCTGCGCGTCACCACCACGGTCGGCCTCGGCCAAGGCTGGCTGACCGACAAGATCCAGGAATTCCTGCAGCTTTATCCCGATGTGCAGATCCAGCTGATCCTCGACAACGAGGAAGTGGATGTGAACATGCGCCATGCCGACTGCGCGATCCGCCTGCGTCAGCCGCAGCAATCCGACCTCATCCAGCGCAAGCTCTTCACCGTGCACATGCACGTCTATGCCGCTCCCTCCTACATCAACCGCCATGGCGAGCCGCAGAAGATCGAGGATCTCGACAATCACCGCATCATCACCTTCGGCGAGCCGGCGCCGAGCTACCTGCTCGATGTCAACTGGCTTGAGGTCGCCGGCCGGTCGTCGGACAACAAGCGCATCCCGCATCTGCAGATCAACAGCCAGACCTCGATCAAGCGCGCCGCCCTGCTCGGCATCGGCGTCGCCTGCCTGCCGGACTACATCGTCGGCCGCGATCCTGGCCTCATTCAGCTGGCGATCAATGCCGACGTTCCCTCCTTCGACACCTATTTCTGCTATCCCGATGAGATCAAGAACGCCGCCAAGCTGAAGGCTTTCCGCGACTTCATCGTCAGCAAGGCCAGAAACTGGAATTTCTAGAATATCATGCCGAAAAGTGAGAGTGGCTTTCAGACGAGATCATGCTCACCTTCTTTGATTTAGATCCGGATGATTTTGGGCCGGATCGGCTTTGTATCATCGGATCTAAGCCAGATTTATGGAATGTTTTCCATACTATGCATTGAACGCATGACTGGCATGCACAAATAAGGGTTGCCGTTTGCCCATTAAACCACCATATCGCACATAGCTGATGCACATGGTGGCTTTTCCTCCCAGTTCCACCGCATTAGCTGTTCCCCTCTGGAGGTTTTTGACCTTCACACTTATAAGGGCCCTGGTTTTCCAGTGGCCCTCTTTTTTTGCCCTTGCCCGCCCAGGAAATGCTGCGTCGCAAAAAAATTGTGCGACGCATAGCAGGCATGCACAAAAAAGCATTGAAACCTGCCCAAGGAAGCACCATATTTCTCTCAGCTGATGCATCTTGTGGTTTCTCTCCCAGTACCACCGCATTAGCTGTTCCCCTCTGGAGGTTTTTGACCTTCACAATTACAAGGGCCCTGGTTTTCCGGTGGCCCTCTTTTTTTGCCCAAATTTTGCTCACTCAATAAAACGCACGGCCTCACGCCTCCGTGATTTGCATATCGACGCCTGACGATCAATATATCGATCGAAGACGATTTATAGTTCGGCTAACGACGATGGACAAAGACGAGATTATCAAGGCACTCGCCCATCCCACCCGGATGGACATTCTGAGCTGGCTGAAAAATCCCGAGCAGCATTTCCCTTCGCAGGAGCATCCTTTCGAAATGGGTGTCTGTGCCAGCCAGTTCGAACGCTGCGGCCTGTCGCAGTCGACGGTCTCGGCCCATTTGGGAACGCTGCATCGCGCCGGCCTCGTCACCACCAAACGCGTGGGACAGTGGATCTTCTACAAGCGCAACGAAGAAACGATCGCTGCATTCCTCAAGCAGCTGACGCAGGACCTATAAAATGCCCCTCGCCCTTCTCGTCCTTGCCTTGAGCTCGTTTGCTATAGGCACCACCGAATTCGTCATCATGGGTCTTCTGCCCGAGGTCGCCACCGATCTCTCGGTGACGATCCCGCAGGCCGGGTGGCTGGTAACCGGTTATGCACTGGCGGTCGCAATCGGCGCCCCGGTGATGGCTATTGCGACGGCCAAGCTGAAGCGCCGCACCGCCCTGATCGCGCTGATGGCCTTCTTCATCGCCGGCAACCTGCTTTGCGCGCTGGCAAGCGACTACTGGGTGCTGATGATTGCCCGTGTCGTGACCGCGCTTTGCCACGGCGCCTTCTTCGGCATCGGTTCGGTCGTCGCCGCCAGCCTGGTCGCCGAAGACCGCAAGGCCCGCGCCGTCGCCCTGATGTTTACCGGCCTGACGCTCGCCAATGTTCTTGGCGTGCCGCTCGGCACCGCCATCGGCCAGGCCTATGGCTGGCGCGCCACGTTCGGTATCGTCACCGTCATCGGCGTCGTCACCATATCAGGCCTGATCGCCATCCTGCCCAGGGATAAGCAGCAAGAGAACGGCAGTATCCTGCGCGAGATCGCCGCACTCCGGAATGGTGGCCTGTGGCTGGCGCTGTCCACCACCGTCTTCTTCGCCGCCTCGATGTTCGCGCTCTTCACCTATATCGCGCCGCTGCTGCGTGACGTTACCGGCATTTCCCCGGAAGGCGTCACCTGGACACTGTTCCTGATCGGCCTCGGGCTGACCATCGGCAATCTCGTCGGCGGCAAACTGGCCGACTGGCGGCTTGGCGCGACGCTTGCCGGTGTCTTCGCCGCCATCGCCGTTACGTCGATCGCCTTCAGCTATACCAGCCGCTTCTTCATCCCGGCTGAAATCACGCTTTTCCTCTGGGCCTTGGCAAGCTTTGCCGCTGTGCCGGCGCTCCAGGTCGGCGTCGTCGGTTTCGGTAAGGACGCCCCGAACCTGGTTTCAACCATCAATATCGGCGCCTTCAACACCGGTAACGCGCTCGGCGCCTGGGTTGGCGGCCTGGTCATCGATGCCGGCTTCGATCTTACCCGCGTCCCGCTCGCCGCAGCCTTGATGGCCCTGATCGGCCTCGGCGCGACTGGACTCACCTATCTCTCCGCCAGGGGCCGAGCCGCCCTCGCCCCTGCCGAGTGATCCTCCCGCAAAAGAAAGGACCATCATGGCCAAGCTTTTCGAACCCACCAAGGTTGGCGACATTACAGTCAAGAACCGCATCGTCATGGCGCCGCTCACCCGCAACCGCTCGCCGGGCGCCATCCCCAACGACCTCAATGTCGAATATTACCGCCAGCGCGCCACGGCAGGCCTGATCATTACCGAAGCGACCGCGATCACCCATCAGGGCCAGGGCTACGCCGACGTGCCCGGCCTTTACAGCAAAGAGGCTCTCGACGGCTGGAAGCGCGTCACCGACGCCGTTCACGCGGCCGGCGGCAAGATCGTCGTCCAGATGTGGCATGTCGGCCGCATCTCGCACACTACGCTGCAGCCGAATGGCGGCAAACCGGTCTCCTCTACCGACCGGATCGCCAAGGCCAAGACCTACCTGGTCAATGGCGACGGCACCGGCAGCTTTGCCGACACCTCCGAGCCGCGCGCCCTCGATACCGCTGAAATCCCGGGTATCATCGAAGATTACCGCAAGGCCGCGCGTGCGGCGATCAATGCCGGCTTCGACGGCGTCGAGATCCATGGCGCCAACGGCTACCTGCTCGACCAGTTCATCCGCGACGGTGTCAACGACCGCACCGATCAATATGGCGGCTCGATCGAAAACCGCGCCCGTTTGACCTTCGACGTCGTCGATGCCGTCGTCAGTGAAATCGGCGCAGGCCGAACCGCGATCCGCATATCGCCGGTGACACCGTCGGGCGAAAGCTACGATTCCAATCCGCAGGCGACTTTCACCCGTGTCGTCGAGGGGCTGGCCAAATATGATCTGGCCTATATCCATGTGATCGAAGGCCAGACCGGCGGTGATCGCGACTACCGCCAGGGCGACAATCCTTCCTTCGATTACAAGGCGTTGCGCCAGGCTTATGAAACCGCCGGCGGCAAGGCCGACTGGATGGTCAATAACGGTTATGACCGCGATCTAGCGATCGATGCTGTCGAAAGCGGCCGCGTCGACCTCGTCGCCTTCGGCAAGCCCTTCATCGCCAATCCCGATCTCGTCGAACGCTTGGCGAAGAACCTGCCGCTCAACACGCCCGACCAGTCGACCTTCTATGGCGGCACCGCCCGGGGCTATGTCGACTATCCCGCTCTCGAAAAGGTCGCCTGAACCTTTGGAACACACATTGCGAATCCCGCCGAAAGGCGGGATTTTCATTTCCCACGGATCTTTGTAGGGTGTGCCTATGTTCGCTCCCCATCTTGATCGCTGGTCGCTGATATCAGACGGCGAGCCCATCATCACCCATTCAAGCCGTCTGCTGCCGGTCCTCTGGCAGGAGAAGCCTGCCATGCTGAAAGTGGCCGCCGATGTCGACGAACGATACGGCGCGCTGTTGATGCAACGGTGGGATGGCGACGGCGCAGCCCATGTCTACGCTCATGAGGGCGACGCGGTACTCCTGGAACGGGCGATGGGGGAACGCTCGCTGCTTGCCATGGCGATGAACGGCGAGGACGACGAGGCAAGCCGCATCCTCTGCCGAACGGCCGCAAGGCTGCATGCGCCGCGCGAAAAACCGCTTCCCGATCCCATCCCCCTCAGCCGCTGGTTCCGCGATCTCGAGCCGGCGGCAGGCAAACATCGCGGCACGCTGGCCGAATGCTCGGCGATTGCCAATGCGCTGCTTGCCGATCCGCGCGACCTCACCGTCCTCCACGGCGACATTCAGCACGACAATATCCTCGATTTCGAGGCGCGCGGCTGGCTGGCGATCGATCCGAAGCGACTGCATGGCGAGCGCGGCTTCGATTTCGCCAACATCTTCGCCAACGAGGAACTGCCGACCATTACCGATCCGGCTCGCTTCCGCCGCCAGTTCGCCATCGTCTCGGCGGAGGCTCGGATCGAGCCGAAGCGGCTGCTGCAGTGGATTGCCGCCTAATCCGGCCTTTCCGCCGCCTGGTTCCTCGGCGATCCGAACATTGAGCAGGCCGAGACGGCGTTGAAGGTCGCCCGGATTGCGCTGGCAGAACTCGAGGCTTAACCCGCACTCTCGGACGAAGGTGCGATCAAGGCCGCCGCCATCTCACGATGCGGTTCAGGCAGGCAGCCGAGCGCCACGAGCGAAGCTCTGACGGCCTCGTCGATCGGCGTCTGCGGTTCCTTGCCGAGTTCGGCAGTGAGCTTGGTGTTGCTCATCCTCAGCGGCACCTTCCAGAGATACCGCATCTCCTTGATCTCCCGCAGCATCGGAGCGAACGGCGCGGCGAGCGGCACGATCCACCAGGGAAAACGGGCGATCCTGGCTTTGCCGCCTGCGACACGCTTGATCGCTTCGGCCATCTGCATACCGTCTGCATCCCAGAACCCCTCCATATGATAGACGGCAAAGGGGGGCAACCGATCGGCGCGCTCGATGAGCAGGGCCATGGTTTCCGCCATATCGGGCAGATAGGCCCACTGATGGCCGATGCCGCGCTGCCCCGGATTCTTGATCGTGCCGACGGGTTTACCCGGCGTGACCAGGCCCGATGAAAACCAGCTGTTTCCAGTCGTGCCCGGGCCGAAGAAATCCCCTGCCCTGACGATGATCGCTCCAACACCAGCTTCACATGCCGCTTCCAGCCGCTTCTCCATCTCGACGCGGATTGCCCCCTTCTTCGTCAGCGGATGCTGCGGGCTTTCCTCTGTCGGCGCCGGCAGGGCGTCCGGCCCGAAATTGTAGACGTTTCCAGGCAGTACAATGCGGGCGCCGACGGTGCGGGCAGCAGCGATGGTATTGTCCATCATCGGCAGCACCAGCGTTCCCCAATTGCGATAGCCGGGCGGATTGACGGCGTGGACGATCATGCTGACGCCTTCGGCCGCCCTCAGGACGTCACCAGCATTGATCGCATCGCCCTGCACCCATTCGAAAGCCGGCTCGCGCCTCGACACCTTGGCGGCGTCACGGTTAAGCGCCCGGATGCGCCAGCCGCGCGCAAGCAGCTTGCGGGCAACCGCGCTGCCGATACCGCCGGTGGCGCCGAGAACGAGGGCCGTCTTCTTCATTTCGCTGCTCATGACAATCATCTCCTTCGCTTGAATGGAGGGATTATGCCATCGGCCCCAAGTAAACAAAATTGACGAAATAAATGCAGCTGCTATACAAAAATATATGAACATAGAACCGAGCTGGGATTTCTACCGCACCTTCCTGACCGTGCTCCAGCAAGGGTCGCTTTCGGCCGCCGCCCGCGAGTTGGGGCTGACGCAGCCGACCATAGGCCGCCATATTGACGCATTGGAAACGGCAATCGGCGCCGAACTCTTCACTCGATCCCCGAACGGGCTGCTGCCGACCGACGCCGCATTGGCACTGAAGCCCTATGCCGAGACGCTGGCGGCAACCACTGCCGCGCTTTTGCGCACAGCATCCGGTGAGCGCGAGCGCGTCGCCGGAACCGTCAGGGTCAGCGCCAGCGAGGTCATCGCAGTCGAAGTACTGCCTGGGATTCTCGGCCCGCTGCAGGACGCTTATCCCGAACTCCAGATCGAGCTGTCGGCTTCCGATGCGATTGAGGATCTGGTGAGCCGCGAGGCCGATATTGCCGTGCGCATGGCCGAGCCGCAGCAGGGTGCGCTCGTCGTGCGTCGCATCGGCGATATCCCGCTTGGTTTCCACGCCCATCGCCGCTACCTCGAACGACACGGCATTCCGCAAACCCTGGCCGACCTCGCAAACCACCGGCTCATCGGCTTCGACCGCCAGACGGCCTATGTCCGCCTGGTAACAAAACGCTATGAGGTGCCGGGCATCGACTTCTCCTACAGGACCGACAGCAATCTTGCCCAGCTTTCGGCGATCCGCGCCGGCGTCGGCATCGGTCTCTGCCAGATTGGGCTCGTACGTGACAATCCCGATCTGGTGCACCTCCTGCCCGATGCGTTCAAGATCCCGCTCGGCACCTGGGTGGCGATGCATGAGAGCCTGAAGACCTCGCCGCGCTGCCGCGCCACCTTCGACGCACTGGTCAAGGGGCTTCAGGATTATCACCGATATTCGACCGGCACATAACCTCGAAATCCGGAATCGATTTTTGGAGAGAATCATGCGCACATTTCAACGCAAGAGAGCAACCGAAATCTGCCTTGTCGGACGCGCGGCGCTGTAAGCGGAAGAAAATGATGAGCCACGATCCGGTTGAACTCGTGCCCTACGATCCGCAATGGCCGCAGGCGTTCCGGCGCATCCGTGACAGGTTGCTCGTCTTGCTGCCGCAGGCGCTCTCCATCGATCACATCGGCAGCACCTCCATATCGGGCATGACCGCCAAGCCGCTGATCGATATCGACATCGTTCTTCCCAGCCTCGGGCATATCGAGGCTGCCACCGATGTGCTTCTGGCCGAAGGTTACGAACCGCGCGGCAATCGTTATGACGACGAGGTCTGGGCGTTTTTATCGAGAGGTTTGGTGCCGCGGGAGCGGGTCTACCTTTGTCCAGCCGGCAATGGCACGCATCGAAACAGGCTAGCTTTCCGGGATCATCTCATTGCGCATCCCGAGGCTGCGGCCGAATATGCCGCGCTCAAACGCAGGCTGGCGGGCGAATTCAGGATGGATGGGGACGGCTATACCGCGCATAAGCGCGAATTCGTCGACGCAATCGTCGCGCGGGCATTGGCGGACGATCGCTGACTTCAAAAGCCTTGCGAGGCCCCGGCCCCGCGGTCCTTCCACTGACCGTCTACCACCTCGGTTTCCGGCCGGTCACCGCCTTCGGCATATTCCTCATGCCACTTGCCATTCTCGTCCTGCCAACTGATCTCGGCGGAATCGCCGCCGACCTGCTGTTCGGCCGCGACGATGCGCGCAGCTTCGAGCGCCTCGGCATGAGTCGGGAATGCCTCAGAATAAACGCCTCCGAGCCTGTAAGCCCAACCGCCGTCATGCGGCACGACTTCGTAGACCACCTTGATCATGCATCCGTCTCCTCATCTTCTTGTTGCGCATTCGCACGCTTCCGGACAGGATCCGGATCATCGCGGCCGCTTGACAAGAATTCGAGGACGCCGCGATCTGCTTTCCGGCCCCGATGACGTTCAGTATTCCATTAAACGCCGAAGACTGCAAATGGCCCCAGACTGCGGCTTTCTTGATATGCGAAATCAGTGACTTAGATAAAACGCGTGAATCGGGACAGGAGCTGAGACTTGGCGATTGCGTCACGCTTAAAAGAAGAGAAGTTTCTGGTCGCCGCAATTGCCGTTGCAGCGATCGCCTATCTCTTGGAACACGCGGTGATCGAGATGGGACGCGGCGTCGCGTTGATTGCCGCCGCCGCCCTAGTCGGCACCATCGTTCTCGCCTCGATCCGCGTTGCCCATCATGCCGAACTGCTCGCCATCAAGGTCGGCGACCCCTATGGCACGATGATCCTGACACTGTCGGCTGTTGCCGTGGAGGTCATCATCCTCGCCATCATGATGAGCGGAGAGAGTTCGCCGACACTGGTGCGCGACACGATCTATTCCGCCCTGATGCTCGATATCAACGGCATTCTGGGTCTCGCCGCCCTGCTCGGCGGCCTAAAGCACGGAGAACAGCCCTACAACGACAATTCGGGCAAGACCTACGGCGTGATGATCCTCACCGCCATGGGCATCTCGATGATAGTGCCGGAATTCGTGCCCCGCGACAAATGGCACTATTATTCCGCCTTCACCATCGTCGCGATGATTGCGCTCTACGGCCTCTTCCTGCGCATGCAGGTCGGCCAGCACAGCTATTTCTTCAGCTACAGCTACCCGCGCTCCGAACGGAAGAAAGGGGCTTCGGATGCGCACGGCGCTGACGAACCGGCCGCGATATCGATCGCCACCATTCTCGTCGGCGTCGTCATCATCGGCCTGCTGGCCGAGTTCATGTCGGCCTTGATGACCGAGGGTTTGCGCGACAGCGGCGCGCCGATCGCCGTCACCGCCGTCGTCGTCGCCGCGATTTCAGCGGCCCCCGAGATCCTGACCGCCTTGAGGGCGGCGCTCAGAAACCGCATGCAGGCGACGGTCAACATCGCCATGGGCGCCTCGCTTTCGACCGTGATCCTGACGGTGCCGGTCATGGAGGCGATCGCGCTCTATACCGGCCAGCCCTTCATCATGGCGATGACCCCGGTGCAGACGGTGATGGTGACGATCACGCTGATTGCCGCAGCGATCAACCTCAATGACGGCGAGACCAACGCCATCGAAGGCATGACGCACTTCATCCTCTTTGCCACCTTCGTCATGCTGACGGCACTGGGGCTTTGAGACAGCGGTCACGCGCTCGGCAGGTCACGCCCGTCGGCGAGGTCCTGTGTCGGTCAATCCTTCGACTTTTCGAGGAAGCGCTCTTTACGGGTTTTCGGTTTGAAGCGCCGGAAGAAGTTTTCGACGGCGCGGATGGATTTGGTGACGGACATCAGCCTGTCGATCTGGCTGTTCGCATTGTGGAGCCGCTCGGACAGGACTTCGGCCGCCGTCATCGCGATTTCGACCGGCGGCACCTGCGGAAAACGTTTGGCGAGCGCCGCATAGGGGCTGGCATCGACGCCGTCCATCATCGAGATCGTGCCCATCCTGGCAAAGAGACGCAGGAAGATTTGCTCGAACGTCCAATCGTGTACGTCGAAGACCTTCCACTTCTCGCTTCTCTTTGCCGAAAAGCCGGCAAGCAGGATCTTGCCCGGCAGCTGCAGATCGGCGAGCCAGAGCGCCATCGCAAAGCCGCTCGTCGCGATCTTGCCTGCCGGATAGAGATCTCCAATCATTTGCGTCAGATCGAGGTGGCGGGCGCGAGTGCCGTTGAAGCGGCTCTCCTCGCTGAAGTTCTCCTCGGGGGAAACGCGGATGTTGACCACACCCAGAAAATCATCGCCGGCAAAGAAGCGCAAGACATCCGCCACCTCGCGCCGGTGAACGATATTGGCGCCCATCACACCGCTGCGGGCGACCAGCACCGCATGTCCGGCGAAGGGTTCGTCGAGCACCTTGTAGACGTTGTTGAAGAAGACGTAGAGCGTCGTCTCCGGCAGCTCGCTTCGCAGCCGCTCCAAATCGATAGCCTCGCTGTTTGCCACCAGCACGATGTGGGAATAGCGCGACAGCAGCGCCTTCCACGCGTCCGGCGTCAGGAAATTGAAGCCGCTATCGGCGGCGGCTAGCCTCTGCGTATCACTGGGGATCGATTCCATATCGGCTCACATGCACTTTCCAAGGACGCGCCTTGCTAGCTGTTGCTGAAATAGGCGCGCATCCGTGCAAGCCGCGCCAGCCCGCCGATCTGCTTTCCCATATGCGAGACGAATCCGCCGATCCGGCCCGCAGCCGACGGCTGCCTGCAGAAGGACGCCCAGGGCGTGTTGCGGAGATCCTCGACATACTGCCTGGCCATCCGCCGATGCACCCAGGGAACGGTCGCCTGCCACGGTTTCTTGCGGCCGGTAAAGTGAAAGATGGCCGGCCGATCGACGAAAGGCAAAAGCCCCGTCTGCGTGTTCCAGCGCGGATCGAGCACCAGCCAGTCGCCGTCGAAACTGACGTTCAGCGCATCCTGGTCGTTGTTTTCGAACAGATGCGACCGCTCCTCGAAGATCTCCCGGGTTCTGGCGAAAAGCCCCTTCGCGCGGCAGGCCGACCAGTCAAACAGCAATACGCCGGCATTGAAATAGCGTCCGCCCTCGCCCATACCGATCTTGCGCTGCCGTGCGCCGGCTTTCTCTGGGAAGGCCATGACATAATCGTCGACCGCGGCAAGCGCCTTGCCTCGGAGATCCCTGGTAAAGAGTTCGTCGACGGGCGCCACCGCGAGCACGTCGGCATCAAGGTAAAGCAGGCGCTCGATATGATCGGGAATATGCAGATCCATGTAGAGCCGCGCCAGTGTCGCGCCCGACCAGCGGCCCCGGGCCTGCTTTGCCGTATCCGGGGTATTATAGGGCAGCACAGTGATCGCCATGTCGTGCAACTGCGCGAAATTACCGACCTCGGCGATCTCGTTCGGATTGAGGTCGATACCGAGAAGCAGGAACTCCACGCCAGGAGCGTCGAGATTGCGCTTGACCGAAAGCAGCGTGCAGCAGGCAGCCGGCAGCATGTTGACATCCGAACAGACGATCACCGCACTCTGCTGCAAAATCCCGGCCCCCCGAAGCGGCAACTTAAACTTGATGCCGGATATCTAGTGGGTTTGGCGGCCGCCCGCAACCGCAGATCACCGGCCGAACCGTCGCTCCTCGTCACGTTTTGAATCGGAATTCAACGACTTGCGAGGCAAAGCGGAATCAACGCCCTACGGCCTTGAATCGGGACATGAGCCTAAAGTCGCAGCGCCAGCGGATGATCGACGAGCAGGCGGTCGACTGTCGCAAGTTGCAGGCCCTCGACCTTGCATTGCGCCAGCAGCAATCGGTCGAAGGGATCGCGCGTGTCCGGCTCTGGGTCGGCGGCGTTGATGACGTGCTGAATTTCGATCCGCAATAATATCAGCCCTATTTCTTCAAGAGACCGCGCGATGTCTTCAAGCGGCATGCCAGTATCCAGCTTTCCCAGACGAGCCTTGATCGCCGTTTCCCAGAGACTTGCGACGCTGACGAAGCCCTCGGTCTTGCTATCACCAAGCAGCGCCGCGATCTCTGGGAACCGTTGTCCCACGTCCTTGCGCAGGATCGCGAGAACGATATGGGTATCGAGGAGAAGCCTCATCGCTACGGCAAAGGTTTCAGGAGAAAATCCTCCGGCAGCGGATCATCAAAATCATCCGCGATGAACGGTACAGGATTGATGATGCCCCGCGCACGAAGATAAGCCTGACCGGCTTCCAGGTCCAAGCCGCCGCGCTTCTGATGCGGTACAAGATCGAAGACCGGGCGGCCGTTGCGCGTCACGACGATGGTCTCGCCTTCCTCGACCTCGCGGGCAAGCTCGGTCAGGCGGTTCTTCGCGTCGCGGATCGAAACGGTCTTCATGCCACAAATGTAGCTACATGCAGCCACATCGTCAACGTCGCCACAAGCAAAAGGCCCGCCGTCGGCAGGCCTTCGATCGATACTATCGCAGTCCGCTTACTTGCAGGCGGCGCAAAAACGCTGGATGCGGCGGCAGGCTTCCTCGAGAAGATCTTCCGACGTCGCATAGGAGATGCGGAAATTAGGGCCGAGGCCGAAGGCCGAGCCATGAACGACGGCGACGCCTTCCGATTCCAGAAGCTCGGAAACGAAATCCTCATCCGTCTCGATGACCTTGCCGGAGGGTGCGGTTTTGCCGATCAAGCCCTTGCAGGAGGGATAGACGTAGAAGGCGCCTTCCGGCACCGGGCAAACGATGCCCTTGGCCTGGTTCAGCATGGAAACGACGAGATCGCGGCGGCCTTCGAAGATCTTCTTGTTCTCAGGAATGAAGTCCTGCGTGCCGTTCAGCGCTTCGACGGCGGCCCACTGGGCAATCGACGTCGCGCCTGAGGTCTGCTGGCCCTGGATCATGTCCATCGCCTTGATGAGCTGGATCGGGCCTGCGGCATAGCCGATACGCCAACCGGTCATCGCATAGGCCTTGGAAACGCCGTTCATCGTCAGTGTGCGGTCATAGAGCTTCGGCTCGACTTCGACGGGCGTAACGAACTTGAAGTCGCCATAGGTCAGGTGCTCGTACATATCGTCGGTCAGCACCCAGACATGCGGATGCTTCATCAGCACGTCTGTCAATGCCTTCAGCTCGGCATTCGTATAGGCCGCACCCGTCGGGTTGGACGGCGAGTTGAAGATGAACCACTTGGTTTTCGGCGTGATCGCCTTTTCCAAATCGGCGGCCTGGAGCTTGAAATTATGCTCCTGGGTCGCGGAAACGAAAACCGGCGTGCCGCCGCACAGCGCCACCATCTCAGGGTAGGAAACCCAGTAGGGTGCGGGGACGACGACTTCATCGCCGGGGTTCAGCGTCGCCATGAAGGCGTTGAACAGGATCTGCTTGCCGCCGGTGCCGACGATTGTCTGCTCCCAGGAATACTCCAGGCCGTTCTCGCGCTTGAACTTGGCGGCGATCGCCTTGCGCAGTTCGGGAATGCCGGAAACCGGCGTGTACTTGGTCTCGCCGCGGTTGATCGCCTCGATGGCGGCCGTCTTGATATTCTCCGGCGTATCGAAATCCGGCTCGCCTGCGCCGAGGCCAATGACGTCACGTCCTTTTGCTTTCAGCTCACGCGCTTTCTGGGAAACGGCGATGGTGGCTGAAGGCTTCACACGGGAAAGAGCATCGGCAAGGAAGGCCATGATATCGGTCCTAATGGTTGATACGGGCAGAAAGCCGCGACCGGAGTTCTGCGGTTAGCTCTATGTCCAATGTATGACGGCATTTCAAGCGTAAAGGCGTGATGGGGGCAATGATTCTTATTGATCCTTTTGCCGCACCGACCCCCCAGTTTGCCGGCGCTTCGGACAGCAGTCGAAGTGCGCGGCGCAACTCTTGCACTGAGATCTGAGACCATTGTGGTTCTCCGTTTCCTCGAAGTCATTCGCGGGCATGTCGAGAAGATCAGGATTATCGCCGGCAACTGGCGCGACCTGACCTTCGTCATTATGCCGATCAGCGAGGGTTGTTGTCACAAAGACAGCGGCGGACGGTCGGCGACATCTCCACAGCGTCCGGCACCTTCGCGGTTGCGATGATCGCGTTTTTCCTCACCTATGTCTTTTTGAAATCAGAGAGATCGCCGGATTTCATCGCCGCCACGAATAAGCCGCAACAAATGCCGGGCCGCGCCGTAATTCGGTCGCGAGCGCGCCGAGATCGAAGCCGCATCATTGACTTATCCAAAATTGGTTATTGAGGGTATGCCAATGTTTCTGGAAGACGAATATGCCATAGGGCGCTTACGTGCGCGCCGGATTTCCATTTCATTTCTTGTCGCCGCCACCGCCTTTGTCGCCTGTGTCACGGCAATGCTGGGGCTTGTCTCCGCCGCTCGCGCCGAGACGCAGCAGGCGCCCAGCCAGCTTGCAGCACTGGTGCGGCCGAACGACGTCAACAGCGGTTCGCTGCTGTTTCCTTCGAAGGAGCCGGGCTTCTACGTCGAAGCGCCGCGGCTGAAGAGCGACGTCGCGATCGATGTCTCCGGCCCGATCGCGAGGGTGAAGGTGACGCAGCGTTTCCAGAACCCGAGCAAGGGCTGGGTCGAGGGCACCTACGTCTTCCCACTGCCGGACAATTCCGCCGTCGATGCGCTGAAGATGCAGATCGGCGAACGCTTCATCGAAGGCCAGATCAAGCCGCGCCAGGAAGCCCGCGAGATCTACGAGCAGGCCAAGGCGGAGGGCAAGAAGACGGCGCTGCTCGAACAGCAGCGGCCGAACATCTTCACCAACCAGGTCGCCAATATCGGGCCCGGGGAAGAGATCGTCGTGCAGATCGAATATCAGCAAACCGTCCACCAGTCGGGCGGCGAGTTCTCGCTGCGCTTCCCGATGGTCGTCGCCCCGCGCTACAATCCTGCGCCGATCGTCCAGACCGTCGAGTTCAACAACGGCGCCGGTTTCGCCACGCCGCGCGACCCGGTGGGAAACCGGGATAAGATCGAAGCCCCGGTGCTTGATCCGCGCGACAATGCCAAGATCAACCCGGTTTCGCTGACCGTCGACCTCAAGGCCGGTTTTCGGCTCGGCGAGGTCAAATCCTCCTTCCACGAGGTCGATATCCACCAGGACGGCGACCAGACGAGAACGATCAGCCTGACGAAGGACGCCGTCCCCGCCGACAAGGATTTCGAACTGACCTGGCAGGCCGCGCCCGGCAAACTGCCGAGCGCCGGACTCTTCCGCGAAGTGATTGATGGTAAGACCTATCTGCTCGCCTTCGTCACCCCGCCGACGGCGCCGGATGCGGCAGCGCCGCCAGCCAAACGTGAAGTGGTCTTCGTCATCGACAATTCCGGCTCCATGTCCGGGCCGTCGATCGAGCAGGCAAGGCAGAGCCTGGCGCTTGCCATTTCCAGGCTGAACCCCGACGACCGCTTCAACGTCGTCCGTTTCGACGACACGATGACCGACTATTTCAAGGGCCTGGTCGCCGCCACCCCGGATAACCGCGAAAAGGCGATCGCCTACGTCAGGGGCCTGACCGCCGACGGCGGCACCGAAATGCTGCCCGCACTCGAGGATGCGCTGCGCAATCAGGGACCGGTTGCAACCGGAGCGCTGCGGCAGGTCGTGTTCCTGACCGATGGTGCGATTGGCAACGAACAGCAGCTCTTCCAGGAAATCACCGCAAGCCGCGGCGATGCCCGCGTCTTCACCGTCGGCATCGGCTCGGCCCCGAACACCTATTTCATGTCCAAGGCCGCCGAAATCGGCCGTGGCACCTTCACTCAGATCGGCTCGACCGATCAGGTGGCAAGCCGCATGGGCGAGCTTTTCGCCAAGCTGCAGAACCCCGCCATGACCGATATCGCCGCAAATTTCGAAGGCATCGCGGCCGAGGATATCACGCCGAACCCGATGCCGGACCTTTATAGCAGCGAGCCTGTCGTTCTCACAGCGGAACTGCCGGGGGATAAGCCCGCCGGCAAGCTTGAAATCATCGGCAAGACGGGCGACCAGCCCTGGCGCGTCCAAATGGATATCGCCAATGCCGCCGACGGCAACGGCGTCTCCAAGCTCTGGGCGCGGCGTAAGATCGATGATTTCGAAGCCCGCGCCTATGAGCGTCAGAATCCGGCCGCGCTCGACAAGGATATCGAGACGGTGGCGCTCGCCCACCATCTCGTCTCCCGCCTCACCAGCCTGGTCGCCGTCGACGTCACGCCGTCGCGACCGGCAAGCGAACCGCTCGGCTCAGCAAAGCTGCCGCTGAACCTGCCTGAGGGTTGGGATTTCGATAAGGTCTTCGGCGAAAACGTTGTTCCTTCCGGCGGCGGAGAACGTCATGGCGCAGCCACCCCTGCAGCAAACGCCGGACCGCAACAGGCCGTGGTCGAAACACCGGATCTCGCCGCATCGCCTGAGCTCGCCAACATGATGGCCGCGGCCCCGACCGCTAAGGCCGCCACCCTGATCGCGCAGAAGAGCTCGACCGTGAACCTGCCGCAGACGGCGACGCGCGCCGACGAGCAGATCATCCGCGGGCTTACCATGCTGCTCCTGGCGCTGACGGCGGCAAGCGGGCTGGCCGTCTGGCGCCGGCGCATCAAGCGGTTGATCGCGGTGGGAGCCAAGCCAAATGGTCTCTAGGCTAGCAGCAAGCCGGAACGAGGAAGCGGCCGAATTCGAGCCGCTTCCGACCTATCTGGAACTCGCCATGGCGGCCGCCACGGCCCACGACAGGCCCAAGGTGCGCCAGAGGAAAGGCTTCTTCCTCTGGCGTCTTTCCCCGATCGAAAAAGCGATCGCCGTCGGTATCGCCGGCCTTGCCCTTTACGGCTTGGCGCTGATCGGCGACGGTTTCCTGCTGAAGGCGAAGGCGGAGCTTTCCCAGGTTCTGCTGAAACGCGCCTTCGCTGCCGAACTCAGGGGCGAAGCGACGAAACCCTGGCCTTGGGCTGATTTCACTACGGAAGCCAAGGTGCGCGCACCGCGCCTCGGCAAGGAGGCGATCGTGCTTTCCGGCGCTTCCGGCGAAGCTCTCGCCTTTGGTCCTGCCTGGCTCGCCAACACGCCGCAGCCAGGCGATGAAGGCACCGCGGTTATCGCCGCCCATCGCGACACGCATTTTCGCTGGCTGCAATATATAAAGCCCGGCGACACCATCGAGGTCACCCGTCGTGACGGCAAGGTCCTGACCTTCAAGGCCGGCGAAGGCCGTATCGCCGCCTGGGATGCCAGCGGCATCGATCCCGCCTCCAACGGCCGCCATCTGGTGCTGACCACCTGCTGGCCCTTCGATGCGACCGAACGCGGGCCGTTGCGCTATATCCTCGAAGCCGAACTGGTCGATGGGCAAGTGACAGGTTCCGTTCAACCGGTAAACACAAAGCCGTTATATCGGATCGAATGAGGGTTGAAGCTCTCCCCTGCCCGCTCCACGTTCCAGCGTGACAGACGACGGGGAAGCAAGATGACCAGAATATCCGCCTTTCAAATCGCCGCAGCGCTGCTTCTGATCGGCGCCTTATCAGCCGGTGCGGCCGACACCGTCAACACGCAGGATCTGGCGGTCCGTGTCGACAAGCTTGCCGACGGCCTCGAACATCCCTGGGCGGTCGAGGTGTTGCCCGACGGCGCCTACCTCGTCACCGAGCGGCCGGGTCGGATGCGCATCGTCCGCGACGGCAAAGTCTCCGGCCCGATCGGCGGTGTGCCCAAGGTCAGCGCCCGCGGCCAGGGCGGCCTGATGGATGTGGCGCTGGCTCCGGACTTTGCGACGTCCAGAAAGCTCTATTTCACCGCTGCCATCGCCAATAAACAGGGCTCAGGCACCGAGGCCTTCACCGCCACGCTTTCCGCCGACGAGAAGGCACTCGATGCGGTGACGCCTGTTTTCACCATGCAGCGCTTCACCACGGGCAATATCCAGTACGGCTCGCGCATCGCCATTGCCCGTGACGGTTCGCTGTTCATCAGCGTCGGCGACCGCGGCGACCGCGACCGCTCGCAGGACTGGCGGGACGATGCCGGCTCGATCATCCACATCAATGCCGATGGCAGCATCCCGGCCGACAATCCGTTCAAGGACGGCGGCAAAGCGCTGCCGGAAATCTGGTCGAAAGGCCACCGCAACCCGCAGGGTATCACCTTCGATAGCAAGGACGGCAAGCTTTATACCGTCGAACACGGCGCCCGCGGCGGCGACGAGATCAATGAGCCCGAGGCGGGCAAGAATTACGGCTGGCCGATCATCACCTACGGCCGCGACTATTCCGGCGCCGAGATCGGAGAAGGTACAGCGAAGAAGGGACTGGAACAGCCGCTGCATTACTGGGATCCGTCGATCGCGCCCGGTGCGCTCGCTGTCTATCGCGGCGCCATGTTTCCGGAATGGGACGGCAATTTCATCGTCGCGGCGCTGAAGTTCCAGCTGCTATCGCGCATGCAGCGCGACGAAAGCGGCGCCTTCGTCGCCGAGGAGCGGCTGTTCGAGGGCGAATACGGCCGCATTCGCGATGTCATCGTCGCGCCCGACGGCGCGCTGCTGATGGTGACGGACGAGGATAACGGCGCGCTGCTCAGAGTTTCGCGCGCTGAGGCCAACAACGGCTGAAAGATCACAAGGTCCCGCGAAGTTCCTTGCGGATAACGAATTTCAGCCCGGACCAGATTTCGTCGACGGCGCAGACCTTGACGTCGACAAGACCGGTCGGAAGGAGGATCTTCCGGAGCACGTCCTCGGTGACATCGGTCGGCACCCGCGAACTCTTTTTTGGCCAGGAGATCCAGAGCATGCCATCCGGTTTGAGAACGCCGAAGAGCCTAACCGCGACAGCCTCCAGCGCTGCCCGTTCGGTCACAAACAGATGCACGTAGTCGAAAGCCCGCCGAGGCGTCTCCGGCAGCGCAAGGGCGACCGAGGCAAAACCATCGAAGCCATGGATATCGCCAATCGTTTCGGGAACGCCGAGAAGAGCAGCCGCCTGCCCGCGCCCAAGGCCGAGCTTGCTGGCGAGCGGCCTGCCTGAATAGCCAGCCGTCCCGGACGTTGCAGCCGTATCGCCGGCCGGCCGGCTTTCTTCCTGTCCCATCCTGTCATCTCCGCCGATAGAAGTCTTTGTCCTTGCCTGGAGGAAATGCAACTGCTAACCGCTCCGGCCTACCCTTCCCCATAGAGGACGACATGACGCGCGCTCAGGCGAACCTCCTGCTATTGTTCGCAGCCGCCATCTGGGGCGGCGGCTTCGTTGCCCAGTCGACGGCGATGAAGGCGATCGGCCCCTTCTGGTTCATCGCTCTGCGTTTTACCGTCGCCACATTGGCCGTGCTGCCCTTCGTCGTTTTCGAAGCGCGCAAAGCCAAGGCGAAGACAAGCGCCCGCCATGCGAAACTCTATATCCTCACCGGCCTTGCCCTTTTCAGCGGCGCAGCCACACAGCAGGTCGGGCTGCAGACGACCACGGTGACGAATTCCAGCTTCATCACCGGTCTCTATGTGGTCTTCGTGCCGCTGATCGCCGTGTTCTTCCTGCGCCGTGCCCCGCATTGGATCATCTGGCCGGGCGCGCTGATGGCCGTCGCCGGCATCTATCTCCTCTCCGGCGGTCATCTCTCGGCCCTCACCTCAGGCGATCTCCTGACAGTCGCCTGCGCCGTCTTCTGGGCAATCCAGATCACCCTTGCCGGCACGACCGTTTCTGCGACCGGAAGGCCGCTTGCACTCTCGGCCACGCAATTCGCCGTCACCGCGGTCTGCGCGCTCGCCATTGCCGCAGCCTTTGAACCGATCACGCTGTCGGCAATATGGGCCGCAGGACCTCAGATTCTCTATGTCGGCATTTTCTCCTCGGGCCTGGCCTTCGTGCTGCAGGTGATCGCCCAGCGTTACACGACGCCCTCGCAGGCCGCGATCTTCCTCTCCTCCGAAGCGCTTTTCGGCTCGTCGCTTGCGGCCCTTGTGCTCGGCGAGACGATGCCGGCGACGGGTTATGCAGGTTGCGCGCTCCTGTTTATCGCTATGCTTGTGGTCGAACTCGTGCCCGGATTTGCCCGGCGACGCTTGCCAGCCGTCTGAACACGCGTCCAAATATGGGCGATTGGCGAATCCGAAAAAAAATTAACGAGAGCGGCAAGACGCGTTCACGTTGCATTTTTGGGAAAATCTGCTCGAAACTTATATTGCAGACGATGTAAAACGTTAATCATTCCCTATCGGCGAAGGAAATTTTGCGTTTTTGCGCAAATTGGATATCCGGGCAGGTGTGCCTCGAACGACACGGAAAAAAACTTTTACTTGCCAAAATTCGTTTAACGCAGCACTCTCAGCGCGTTCGGGCATTTTGCGAGCATGGGAAGTCCTAAAGTATTTGCGCGCCGGGAACGCCAATTATCCCGGTCAGCCGGTTCCGATTATGGCGGGCGAAAGTCCTGTCTGGAGCAGGCCGAGGTAGAGGGGACCTTTTTCTCACATTTCAAGAATTGCCTGCCAACGCCTCCCGCAAGGAGGCAATGCTATGATGCTGCCCGTGTGGATGGCGGGCGGAGAGAAAAGGACCTGACGCATGGCAGAGACTGGCACTGTAAAATTCTTCAATACCGACAAAGGCTTCGGCTTCATCAAGCCGGACCGGGGCGGCGCCGATATCTTCGTTCACATTTCTGCCGTTCA